>Ga0214872_100248_pt1 | contig 16986 bp, 13 predicted proteins | sample Stichaenrichm18X_FD_168614 | JGI IMG/M metagenome (GOLD analysis project Ga0214872, IMG submission 168614) | Xylose enriched microbial communities from anaerobic bioreactor in Madison, Wisconsin, United States - 18X | ecosystem: Engineered > Bioreactor > Anaerobic > Unclassified | place: USA... | reverse complement strand
ACGAGCCCGCTGGCCCAGCGCTCTTCGGTGCGCCCCGAAGAGCTCGCCGGGCTTTGCCGATTCACCCACGAGCAGGGCGCCGAATCGTCCGCCTACTATTCCGAAGAGCCGCTCGAGGCCATCCCCCACACACGCAACGTCCTGTTCAGCGACAACGGCACGCTCGCGAACGTGCTCGCCCGCCACGACGACGCCTACACGATCTTCACCGGCGTCTTTCCCGAAGGCCAGGGCATCGCCTCGATCCCGCTGGAAACCGACGAGGTGATGAACGTGGGCTACATCAAGCGCAAAGGGGCGCCGCTGTCGCCTCTGGCCGACGAGTTCCTGGCCTTCGCGAGCGAGCGCATCTTCGAGAACATCGACATCGTCGAACCCTCGTCGGTCGCCTTCGACTACCACTGCCGCCGCGCCGGCGCCGATGCCGACGCGGCCGAAGGAGGCGGGCGATGACGCGCGGGGCCACTTCCCAGCTGCGCGGGGTCCTGCTCGCTCTGGCGGGCGGGGTCTTCTGGGGCTTTTCGGCGTCGTGCGCCCAATACATCTTCGCGACCGACCACGCCGACCCCCAGTGGGTCACCGCCATGCGCATCATCGTGTCGGGGGTCGTGATGATGGCCATCGCCGCCGTGAAAGCGGGCCCGCGCCTGGCCGCGCCGGTGCGCCGCGTGCGCGACGCGGCCCGCGTGGCGGCCTTCGCCCTCTTCGGCCTGTCGTTCACCCAGTTCACCTACCTCATGACGATCGACGCCTCGAACGCCGGCACTGCCACCGTGCTCGAATACGCGGGGCCCGTGCTCGTGATGCTCATCGTCTGCCGCCGCATGCACCGCCTTCCCACCAAGCGCGAGTTTATCGCCGTGATCTGCGTGGTCGCAGGCGTCTTCCTGCTCGCCACCCACGGCGACCCCACCAAGCTCGTCCTCACGCCGGCCACCCTGTTCTGGGGCGGGCTTTCGGCCGTGTCGATGGTCTTCTACACCCTCCCGCCCGAACCCCTGCTGCGCACCTACGACAACCTGGCCGTGCTCGCCTGGGCGCTCGCGATCGGCGGCGTCGTCATGGCCGTGTGGCAGCATCCCTGGACCAACCCGCCGGCGCTCACCCAGGCCAGCTGGATCGCCCTGGTCGTGGGCCTTACTCTGCTCGGGACGGTGGGGGCCTTCATCTGCTACTTCCGCGCCCTCTACCTGATCGGCCCCTCGCGCACGAGCATGCTCGCCAGCGTCGAGGTGGTCACGGCCACCGCCTGCGCCGTCCTGTGGCTCGGCACCCCGTTTTCCGCGATGGATTTGGTGGGCCTCGCCTTCATCATGGCCACTGTCTTCCTGCTCGCCAAGCGCGACACCGTCGAAGGCGCGCCCCGCTATACTAGGGCGCACGCCGAAACGCACCAACTCAACCAAAGCCAAGGAGCCTAGCATGTCCGAAACGCAACCGTCAGACGCGTACCTGCGCAACGCCGCCAAACCCGAAGGGGAGATGGGCGAAGAAGTGCTCACGCGCATGAACGAACACCATCGCGACCTGGCCGATTGGGCCTTCCAGCACGTGCACGTCCCCACCTACGGCCGCTTGCTCGACATCGGCTGCGGCGGCGGAGCCAACCTGCAGCGCCTGCTCGCCCAATGCCCCGACGGCGTCGTCGAAGGGGTCGACTACTCCCCCACGAGCGTCGCGCTCTCCGTTAAAAACAACCGCACGAGCGTCGATGCGGGCCGCTGCATCGTGACCCAAGGCGACGTGGGCAACCTGCCCTACCCCGACAACCGCTTCGACTTCGCCTGCGCCTGCGAGACCGTCTACTTCTGGCCCGACCTGCAGCAGGCCTTCGACGAAGTGCAGCGCGTCCTGCGCCCCGGCTCGCAGTTCCTCATCATCTGCGAGATGGGCGACCCCGACGACCCCCGCTTCGCCGCCGCCGACTACCTCACCGTCTACACGGGCGAGGACCTGCGCGACGCCCTGCAGGACGCCGGTTTCAAAAGCGCCGTCCTGCGCACCCAGGGCGACTGGTTCTGCATCGTCGCCACGGTGTAAATCGCCTGTTCAAATCGGGATTTCTTCCCGCTATCGAAGAAACCGATAAGTCCGCTGCGAAAACGCGCATAGCCTTGCGCATTGCCTTCGGGCCCCGCTGCATGGTTGTATAGACCAAGGCTTCGCGGGGCCTTCGGCGTTTGGCAAACTCGGCGCCGCTTTTCCGCTTCGCGAGCCGAACCGCGGCACGGGTCCGCACACGCAGCGATCGATGAGGAAAGGCGGAAGCGCGATGGCACGCAAGCTGTACTTCGCATACGGTTCTAATCTGGACTTCGACCAGATGGCCCATCGTTGTCCCGGCGCCGAGTACCTGGGCGTGGCCACCCTGCCCGACCACGAGCTGAAGATGGATTCCGCCGGCTACGCCACCGTGGTGCCCAACCGGGGCAGCCACGTGCAGGGGGCCCTGTGGGATCTTTCGACGGCCAACGAAGAGAGCATGGACGGTTACGAGGGCATCGCCACCGGCTGCTACGAGAAGGCCGAAGTGGGCGTGACCTACGCCGGCGACCCGGCCTTCGACGGCGCGCACGCCTTCGATGCCGCCTACGGCTACGGCGAAGGCGCCGCCCGCGGGCTCACGCTCGACGCGATCATCTACCTGTCGACCCGCCCGCCCTTCTGCGACAGCACCTGGCGCGAGGACTACCTGGAACGCGTGCGCAACGGCGCGGCCAACCTCTCGCTCGACGAGAGCACGCGCGCCCAGCTGGCCCGCATCAGCCTGCAGGCCAAGGACAACTGACCGGGCCCTGCGCCGCTCGCGATTTCTTGGAAAGACCGCCCCATCGATTGCATTTTTCAATCGATGGGGCGCTTTGCCCTGTCGTAGGCGTCCCAAGGCGCCCGCATCCGCGCGCGTACGGTAGAATGGACGGCACGTTCACCATCTGAAGAAAGCGGCGCAGGCACATGGCCAAGAAACAGACGTTCACCGGCGAAGAGTCCGACGAAGAGCTCGTCGCCGCCTATCGCGAGCAAGAAGACGCCTCCTACGCGCGCAACAAACTGCTGCGCAACATCGGATCGGTCGTAATCGTCGCGGGCCTATTGGTGTACCTGCTCGGCCCCGGCGAGCCCTTCGACGTTTGGAAGAGCGTCCTGCTCGTCGTGCTGTTCGCCGGCATCATGGCCGTGACCTACTGGCAGCAGAAGGTGCGCGAGTACGTGGTCAACCACCGCGACCCGCGCCTCTACGATTCCGACGGCCGCTACCACCGCGAATGGGAAAAACTCGGCGAAGAGGAGCTCGCCGCCCAGGCCAAGGCGGGCGTGCACAAGAACGCCCCCAACCGCAACCAGAAGAACAAGGGCAAGAACAAGAAGAAACGCTAACCGCAACGCGCCGCCTCCGGGCGGCGCTTTTCGTTGCAGCCGCCCGCGAAGATTCCCTATCGCCGCCGCCCGGAAAAGCCGCAGCGTCTGCGCGCGTTTGTATAATGTGGGCACACACAGCAACGCACGCTCAAAGGAAGGCGGAACTTCATGGTTTCTCGCGTGTACGTGGAAAAGAAAGCGGGCTTCGACGTCAAAGCGCAGCAGCTGCGCCACGAGCTCACGTCGATTCTGGGCATTGCCGGCCTCACCGGCCTGCGCCTGTTGAACCGCTACGACGTCGAAGGCATCAGCGACGACCTGTTCGCGCGCTGCGTCCCCACCGTCTTCAGCGAGCCGGCGGCTGACGACGTCTACTACGAATTACCCGACGCCCACGGCGCCGCGGTCTTCGCGATCGAAGCGCTCCCCGGCCAGTTCGACCAGCGTGCCGACAGCGCCAGCGAATGCATCCAGCTCATCAGCCAGGGCGAGCGCCCCACCGTGCGCAACGCCCAGGTCTACTACCTGGAAGGCGACCTTTCCGAAGCCGACGTCGCCGCCGTCAAGCACTACCTGATCAACCCCGTCGAATCGCGCGAGGCCTCGCTTGCGCCGGTCGACGCCCTCACCGCCAAGCAGCCCGCCCCCGGGCCGGTCGAGGTCCTTACCGGCTTCAACGAGCTCGACGAAGACGGCCTCGCCCGCTTCCTTTCCGACCGCGAGCTCGCGATGGACTTCGCCGACATCGCCTTCTGCCAGCAGTACTTCAGAAGCGAACAGCGCGACCCCACGATCACCGAGATCAAGATGATCGACACCTACTGGTCGGACCACTGCCGCCACACCACCTTCGGCACCCACCTCACCGACGTCGAGATCGACGACGAAACCGTGCAGGCCGCCTTCGACAAGTACCTGGCCATGCGCCGCGAGCTCGGCCGCGACGACCGCCCCGTGAGCCTGATGGACATGGGCACGATCGGCGCCAAGTACCTGAAGAGCAAGGGAATCCTGAAGCACCTCGACGAATCGGAAGAGATCAACGCCTGCACCGTGAAGGTGACGGTCGACGTCGACGGCGAGGACCAGGACTGGCTCTTCCTCTTCAAGAACGAAACCCACAACCACCCCACCGAAATCGAGCCTTTCGGCGGCGCGGCCACCTGCATCGGCGGCTGCATCCGCGACCCTCTGAGCGGGCGCAGCTACGTCTACCAGGCCATGCGCGTCACGGGCGCAGCCGACCCCACGGTGCCCGTGTCCGAAACCATGGAAGGAAAGCTGCCCCAGCGCAAGCTGGTGACCACCGCCGCGGCCGGCTATTCGAGCTACGGCAACCAGATCGGGCTGGCCACCGGCCAGGTCGACGAGCTCTACCACCCCGGCTACGCGGCCAAGCGCATGGAGATCGGCGCCGTGGTCGCCGCCACGCCCGCCGACCACGTGGTGCGCGAAGAGCCCCAGCCCGGCGACGTGGTCGTGCTGCTGGGCGGGCGCACGGGCCGCGACGGCATCGGCGGCGCCACCGGTTCGTCGAAGGCCCACAACGTCGAGTCGATCGAAAAGGACGGCGCGGAAGTCCAGAAGGGCAACGCCCCGGTCGAGCGCAAGATCCAGCGCCTCTTCCGCCGCGGCGAGGCCACGCGCCTGATCAAGCGCTGCAACGACTTCGGCGCCGGCGGCGTGTCGGTGGCCATCGGCGAGCTGGCCGACAGCCTCTACATCGACCTCAACAAGGTCCCCAAGAAATACGACGGTCTCGACGGCACCGAGCTGGCCATTTCCGAAAGCCAGGAGCGCATGGCCTGCGCTATCGCTGCCGACAAGGTCGACGAGTTCTTGGGCTACGCCCGCGAAGAGAACCTCGAGGCCACGGTGGTCGCCAAGGTCACCGACACGGGCCGCGTGCGCATCGTGTGGAACGGCGACGACGTGGTCAACGTGAGCCGCGAATTCCTCGCGAGCAACGGCGCCACCCGCAGCCAGGCCGTCCACCTCACCGAAGACGAGGGCTTCGCGCCGCACTGGGAGGGCGACACCCTGGCCGAGCGCATGGAAAACCTCGTGTCCGACCTCAACGTCTGCTGCAAGCGCGGCCTGTCCGACCGCTTCGATTCGACGATCGGCGCGGCCACGGTCCTCATGCCCTACGGCGGCGCCCGTCAGCTCACCCCCACGATGGCCATGGCCGCCAAGCTCCCCGTGCCCGGCGCCACGACCACCACAAGCGGCATGGCCTGGGGCTTCAACCCCTACCTGATGGAAAAGAACCAGTTCACGGGCGCCTATCTGTCCGTGGTGGAAAGCGTGGCCAAGTTCGTAGCCGCCGGATTCGAGCACGAACGCGCCTACCTCACCTTCCAGGAGTACTTCGAGAAGCTGCGCGACGTGCCCGAACGCTGGGGCAAGCCGGCCAAGGCCGTGCTCGGCGCCCTCATGGCGCAAATCGACCTGGGCATCGGGTCGATCGGCGGCAAGGACAGCATGTCCGGCAGCTTCGAAGACCTCGACGTCCCGCCGACGCTCGTGTCCTTCTGCACCGGCGTGGGCACCGTCGACCGCGCCACGAGCCCCGAATTCAAGGGCGCCGGCCACCGCGTGATCGAGATCTCGCCCGCCTTCGAAGACGACGGCCTCACGCCCGACCCCGAAGACTTCCTGGCCGCCTGCTCCATCGTCGAAGAGCTCGTGGGCGCCGGCGACGCGCTCGCCGTGAGCACGCCCGGCTACGGCTGCGGCGCCGAAGCCCTCTTCAAGATGTGTCTGGGCAACCGCCTGGGCCTCGCCCTGAACGACAACGAGGAAGCAGCCGACCTCTTCACCCCGAGCTACGGCACCTTCTACGTGGAGCTCGCCGACGGCGCCGCCATCCCGGCTGCGCGCGGCAGCATGTACGTGGGGCAGATCGGCCAGACCACCGAAGCCTACGCCTTCTGCGCCGCCGGCGAGGAAATCTCGCTCGACGCGCTCGAGGCCGCTTGGATGCATACGCTCGAAGACGTCTTCCCCTTCCGTTCCACCGAAGCGGAACCGGCCGTGGAGTCCGTGACCAACACCGACCACCTGCCGCTCGTCTACGACGGCGTGATCGCCCATCCGCGCGTCACGATTCCCGTCTTCCCCGGCACCAACTGCGAGTTCGATTCCGCCCGCGCCTTCGCGGCCGCCGGCGCCGACCCGCACACCTTCGTGGTGAACAACCTCTCCCCCGAAGCCGTGGCCGAAAGCACCAAGCGCCTGGCCGAAGAGATTTCCCAGAGCCAAATCCTCATGATTCCCGGCGGCTTTTCGGGCGGCGACGAGCCCGACGGCTCGGCCAAGTTCATCGCGGCCTTCTTCCGCGCCCCCGAAGTGACCGAAGCGGTGCGCGATTTGCTGCAGAACCGCGACGGCTTGATCCTGGGCATCTGCAACGGCTTCCAGGCGCTCATCAAGCTGGGCCTCGTGCCCTTCGGCGACATCCGCCCCATGGACGCCGACTGCCCCACGCTCACCTTCAACACGATCGGCCGTCACCAGAGCGGCATCGTGCACACCCGCATCGCGAGCAGTCTGAGCCCTTGGTTTGCGGCTTGCCAGGTGGGCGACGTGCACACGATGGCCGTAAGCCACGGCGAGGGCCGCTTCGTCGCCAACGACGACGTGCTCGCCCAGCTGCTCGCAAACGGCCAGGTCGCCACCCAGTACGTCGACGCGAACGGCGTGCCGTCGATGGACCTTGCGGTCAACCCCAACGGGTCGGTGATGGCCATCGAGGGCATCACGAGCCCCGACGGCCGCGTCTTGGGCAAGATGGGCCACAGCGAGCGCGCCGGCGCGGGCCTCTACCGCAACATCCCCGGAGCCGACGTCGAGCCGATCATCGCGAGCGGCGTCGCCTACTTCACCGACTAGCGGCGCGCGCAAACGTGCACGGAACGGGGTCCGATCGTCAACCGGCGGTCGGACCCCGTTGTCACGCGGCCTCTTAGAGAAACGGTGGAGAATCCGTATACCCCCTGTGGGTATAGCCGCCTCTTCTATCATGCGAAAGCAACAGCGGCCCACGGAGGATCATGGCTACCACGTCTTTGCGCATAGACGGCATGTACTGCGACAACTGCGCGCGGACGGTCGAACGCGCCCTTTCGCAGGTCGCGGGCGTCACTAACGCCACCGTTACCGGGCACGTCGCCCGCATCGACCACGACGGCGCCCTTTCTACCGCGCCCGGACTGGAGCGCGCCGTGGAAGCTGTGATCGACGCCGGCTACTTCACGAGCCCCGCCCACCGCATCGACGACGCGGAATCCGGCCGCCTTTCGGCCGCCGCCCGCAGCCGCCTGGCCAACATCGCGCGCTTCGCCGTCCTGGTGGCGGTCGTCGTCGCCGCAGGCGCAGGGCTCGACGCCCTTGCGGGCTACAACATCTTCAACGCCATCCCCGCGATCGACCAGTCGATTTCGCTGCCCATGCTCTTCGTCACCGGCGTGCTCACGAGCCTCCACTGCCTGAGCATGTGCGGCGCCGTGAACCTGGCCACCACGCAGACGGCCGCCCCGCGCAACGTGCGCGCTCCGCTCGCCTACAACCTGGGGCGCCTTGTCTCCTACACGGCCCTGGGCGGCTTGGCGGGCGCGCTCGGCGGCATCATCAGCCTCACTACTACGGCGCAGATCGTCCTCATCTCGCTCGCCGCCGCGGCGATGATCGCGCTCTCCCTGCGCATGGCGGGCATCGTCTCGCCGCCCGCGCTCGACATTCCCGCCCTCAACCGGCTGCGCGCCGCAAGCACCCGTCGGGCCCGCCCGGGCGGCGCCTTCGCCGTAGGCCTGGCCAACGGCGCCATGCCCTGCGGCCCCCTGCAGGCCATGCAGCTCTACGCCCTTTCCACCGGCAGCCCCGCGATGGGCGCCCTGTCGATGTTCCTCTTCTGCTTGGGTACGACGCCGCTCATGACGGCCTTCGCCTACGCGGCCCGGTGGCTGCGCGGCCGCGGACGGGCGATCGTGGCCAACCTGGCCGGCGCCTTCATGTTCGTGCTCGCCCTGAGCATGCTCGCGCGCGGGCTTTCGATCGCCGGCGTCAACATGGGGCAGGTGGCCGCCGCTCCCGCCGCCGACACCGCCTTCGCGCAGGCCGTGCAGGCCGACGGCTACCAGCAGGTGGAATTCGACCTCTCCTTCGATTCCTACGCCGACTTCCAGGTCGAAGCCGGTACGCCCGTGCGCCTGGTAGTCCACGTCGACCCCGCCTACCTCACCGGTTGCAACAACGAGATCCTCATGCCCGCCTGGGGCATCGACCAGAAGCTCGAGCCGGGAGACAACGTCATCGAATTCACGCCCACCGAAACGGGCGATTTCCCCTATACGTGCTGGATGCACATGATCGGCAACACGGTGCGCGTGACCGGCGCATCGTCATAGGAAAGGATGGATATGTTCCAGCTGAAACGCCCCGCCCGCCTCATCGCCTGCGGCCTTGTCGCAGGCGCCCTGGCCGCCACGCTCGGCGCCTGCACGGTGCAGAGCGCGCAATCGAGCGGCACGCAGTCGCAGGCGTCCTCGCAAGCGAGCTCCGCGCAGTCGTCTTCGGCAAAGGCTACCTCGAACGTGCAGCATGCCTTCGTAGACGTCGTCCCCGATGAAAGCGGGACGATTACGATCGACGAATCGCAGATCGGCGACGTGGCGACCTTCTACAACTACGACGCCAACGGCACGACCGTGCAGCTGATCGGCATCCGCGGAAGCGACGGTGCCGCGCATCTGGCCTTGAACACCTGCCAGTCGTGCAACCCCTCGCCCAACGCCTACTACGTGCAGCAGGACGACACCCTTATCTGCCGCAACTGCGGCCAGGAGTTTTCGGCGGAAGACGTGGGCGCCCAGGCCTCGGGCTGCAACCCCACGCCGATCAAGGGCCTTACCGAACAGAACGGCTGGTTCATGGTGAGCGCCGACACCCTGAACGGCTACGCGTCGAACTTCGCCAAGTGGGCCGGCCCCACGAAGGCCTAACGAGCGCGAGCAGAGCGGAAGAGCCGCCGCGCTGCGCGCCCGACGACCGCATCGACCCGACCGGCGGCACGAGAGGGCCGCTGCATGGCGCAAAGGGGAACCGCCCCTGCGCCATGCAGCGGCCCTTTTTGCACGTCGAGCCCGTACGCGCGCCTAGCGGAAGACGATCGCACCCGTCCCCACGTCCATGCGGTCGATCACCGCGAGCGAATCGACCCGCAGGCCCTGGGCGCGCAAATCGGCGCCGCCGGACTGAAAGCCCTTCTCGATCGCGATTGCCACGCCCTCGATGGCGGCGCCCGCCTGCTTGCAGATTTCCACGAGCCCTTCCATCGCGCAGCCGTTGGCCAGAAAATCGTCGACCAGGAGCACCCGGTCTTCCGGCCCCAGATAGCGGCGCGACACCATGACGTCGGCGTCGCTGCCACGCGTGTAGGAATGCACGCGGGCCGCGTACATGTCGCCAGCGAGCTCCTTGCTCCAATTGCGCTTGGCGAACACGACGGGGACACCGAATTCCGCGCCCACGAAGCAGGCGATCGCGATGCCCGACGCTTCCACGGTGAGCACCTTGTTCACGCGCGCGTCGGCGAAATCCTCGTGCCACTGACGGGCCATGGCCTGCAGCAGCTCGGTGTCGATCTGGTGGTTGAGAAACGAATCGACCGCGAGCACTTTGCCCGGCCGCACGTCCCCATCGGAGCGGATGCGGTCTTCCAGCAGTTTCATCGCCAATCCCCCTTGAAGGCGCCTTCTCACGCGCCCGTCCCTTTGCATGCAACAGGCAAAGTGTAGCGCAGCGGGCGGGCCGCACGACCGCCAAGGACGCGCCGCCCGCCCAAGCGTCCCAAGACCTACGGCCGAAGGCGCCGCTAGAGCAGGAAGACGAAGGCGAGCGAGATCGCGCCCACCGCGAGCAGCGGCCCGCAGCCGTCGAAAAAGGCCGTCCAGCCGTGGAGCCGGTAGTAGAGCACGTAGCAGACCATGCTGAAGAGGAAGGCGATTCCCACGAGGGCCGCGGGCGCGCCCACCGCGACGCCCGCGCAGGCCGCGCCGTCGAGCACGAACCATTCGAGGGCCGCCCAGGCCACGATCAGCAGCAATTCGGTGGTCACCTGCCGCTTGAACAGGGCCCGCGTGAGCACGAGCAGGACGACGTAGGCGCCAAGGGCGGCGAGCATGACGAGGGCCGCATCGACCGTGTGCGGCAGGCCGCCGGCGCCCCGCGCCAGGCAGGCGACGCCCGCGCACCCGCAGGCGACGGCGCCCAGGATGAGGCCTATGCCGATCGCGCGCTCGGCGCCGTGGGGCTTGGCTGCCCGCGGGCGGAAGAAGACCGCCCACCAGGCAAGGTAGAGGACCGCGCAGACCGCCATCCACACGTGGCCCGCATCGATATCCGCCAGATATGTCGCCGCCGCAGCATCCATGCCCCCATTGTAGCCGCGCACGGACGCCATGGAGAGACGGTCCCTCGAGCGGCCCCGCCCGCACCTGCGCGCACGGAGCCGGCCGCAACGGGCCGCGCTCTCGCACAGGCCGACCCGCCACGGCAGCCCGCCGCACGGCCCCCGCAACGCACACGGGACCGGCCGCCCGCAGGCAACCGGCCCGCTGTTTCCGCTGCACGATCCGGGCTATTTCACCCTGAGCGCCCGCATCGCGTTGAGGATCGCGATGATCGCCACGCCCACGTCGCCGAACACCGCCAGCCACATGGTCGCGATGCCGATGAAGGGCAGGGCCAGAATCATGATCGCGATCTTCACGCCGATCGCGAACACGATGTTCTGCCAGACGATGCCCATCGTCTTGTGCGAGATCTTCATAGCCGTGGCGATCTTGCTCGGCTTGTCGTCCATGAGCACCACGTCGGCCGCTTCGATTGCGGCGTCGGAGCCCATGGCGCCCATCGCGATGCCGATATCGGCGCGCATGAGCACGGGCGCGTCGTTGATGCCGTCGCCCACGAAGGCGAGCTTGCCCGCCTCAGACGTCTCGCCCAACAGGCGCTCGACTTCCGCAACCTTGTCGGCAGGCAAAAGCTGGGAGCGGTACTCGTCGATGCCAAGCTCGCCGGCCACTGCGGCGGCCACTTCCTCGCGGTCGCCGGTGAGCATGACGATCCGCTTCACGCCGGCGGCGCGCAGGGCGGCCACCGTGTCCTTGGCGTCGGGCTTCAGCACGTCGGCGATCACGATATGCCCCGCGTATTCCCCGTCGACGGCCACGTGCAGAATCGTACCCACGAGCTCGCAGTCCTTGAAGTCGACGTGGGCCTCGCGCATGAGCTTGTCGTTGCCCACGAGCACCTTGTGGGCGCGTACCTCGGCGGCGACGCCGCGCCCCGACCGCTCTTCCACATGGTCGATCTGGGACTGGTCGATCACGCCTTCGTAGCTTTCCTTCACCGACACGGCGATCGGATGGTCGGAATAGGCTTCGGCATGGGCCGCATACGAAAGCAGCAGGTCGGGGTCGATATGGTCTTCGTTGTGCACGGCGACCACGTTGAAGGTGCCGCTCGTCAGGGTGCCCGTCTTGTCGAAGACGACCGTTTCGGTATGGGCGAGGGTCTCCATGTAGCTCGACCCCTTCACGAGCACGCCGATGCGGCTCGCCGCGCCGATGCCGCCGAAGAAGGACAGGGGCACCGAAATGACCAGGGCGCAGGGGCAGCTCACCACGAGGAAGATGAGCGCCGACTGCACGCTCGCCGTAAGGGTTTCGCCGAAGAAGGGGCTCACCACCGCGATAAGGACGGCCAAACCCACCACGATCGGCGTGTAGTAGCGGGCGAAACGCGTGATGAAGCGCTCGGTGCGCGCCTTTTTCTCGCTCGCGTTCTCCACGAGTTCCAAGATGCGCGACACGGTCGATTCGGCGAAGGGGGCCTTCACCTTGATGCGGATCACGCCGGTCATGTTGATGCAGCCCGAAATCGCCGCCACGCCGGGCTCGACGACACTCGGGACGCTTTCGCCGGTAAGCGCGCTCGTGTCGAGCTGGCTTTTGCCTTCCACGACCTCGCCGTCGAGCGGCACGCGCTCGCCCGGCTTGACGACGATCACGTCGCCCACCGCCACCGTGGCCGGGTCGACCTGCACGAGGTTGCCCTCGCCGTCTTCGATGTTGGCGTAATCGGGCGCGATGTCCATCATGGCCGCGATCGACTTGCGCGTCTTGTTGGTCGCGTAACTTTCAAACAGCTCGCCCACCTGGTAGAAGAGCATGACGGCCGCGCCTTCGGCCATGTGCGGTTCGGCTTCGGGGAAGAAGACGAGCGCGAAGGCGCCGAGCGTGGCGATCGCCATGAGCAGGTTCTCGTCGAAGGGCTGGCGGTGAACGATGCCGTGCCAGGCTTTGGCGAGCACGTCGTAGCCGGCAAGCAGGTAGGGTACCAAAAAGAGGGCGAACTGCACCCAGAGACCCGCGCCGGCGGGCAGGGCGTCGAAAGCGCCCACTGCCGAAACGACCTGCAGAACAATGAAAATCGTGAGCGCGATAAGGATGCGCTTGAGCGTCTTGCGTTGCTTCTTCGTGAGGGCGTTCTTTTTCATGGGAGGTCCTTTGCTACACGAGAGGGCCGAAAGCGCGTCGGGCGGACGCAGGCCAGGCGAGCACTTCGCAGTCGGGCTCGATGTCATCGAAGATCTTGATCGACTGCTGCAGGATGTCGTCGAACTTGTCGTCGTCAGCGTCGAGCGTGAACTTGAGCATCATCGCGTTGACCGAGGCGCTGTGCACCCCGTCGATCTTTTCGATCTTGTCCTGAATCTTGCCGGCGCAGTTGGCGCAGATTTCGCCGTCGAGTTTGATGACTTTACGCATGGGGGGTTCCTTTCGTCGAAGGTTGGTGAACAGTCGGGGAGGATAGGTCTATTCGCAGATGTGCGAGAGGCCCTGGGAGAGCATCGTGTAGACGTGGTCGTCGGAAAGCGCGTAGATGACCTGCTTGCCTTCGCGGCGGAAGCGGACCAGGTGGGCCTGCTTCAAGATGCGCAGCTGGTGGGAGACGGCGCTTTGGGACACGCCGCCCACGGCTTCGGCCAGATCGGACACGTTGAGGTCTTCGACCATGAGCGCGTAGAGAATCTTGATGCGCGTGGTGTCGGCGAAGACCTTGAAGAGGTCGGCCAGGTCGTAGAGAACCTCTTCGTCGGGCATTTCGTTGCAGCAGGCCTGCCCGGGCGTGAGGGCCGCGGGCGCGGGGACGTCGGCGGGATCGCGGAGCGCGGGGGCGTCGGCGGCGGGCGCTGCGTCTTCGACCGTCTCGTCGGCAGCAGCGTCGTCGGCGCAGGGCGCAGTGTCTTCCGGCTCGTCTGCGGCAGGGTCTTTGCCGCGGGAGATGAGCTCGGCCGAATGCACGACGTCGGCCGCCACGCGGGCGAGCGGGTCCTTTCGTGAATCTTCGGACATAAGCGAACCTTTCACTACATATGAGCATCTGTTCAGATGTTGTTTCCAGTATAGAGCCACCGCAGAGATGGTCAAGCCCCGCGAAGGGAAAACCTGCGCTCGCCGACGGGAAGCCGATGCGCCGCGCATCGTCCCGTGGCGCCCCGTGCCCGCCGCTCCTGCATGTCAAGTCTCAGGAGACGACGCGCACAGCCCCGCTCTTGCCGCAGCCCGCGCGCACCGCCGCGCACCCGCCCGCCGCAGCCGCTTCCTTATGCGCGTCGATTGAATGAATCCGCCCCGCTCACGCGGGTTCTTTCAATAGGTCCGCCCGTAGGCCGCGCCGTTGCCCGCGATTTATAATCGCCCTGACAGACGCGATACCTCACCAAACAGACGGTCGGCACTCGGGGAGAGAGGCATGCCATGAAAGAGGACTACCCAACCACGTTCAGCCCGTTCACATTGCGTCGCATGACGGTGCGCAATCGCATCGTCATGTGCCCGATGGGCAGCAACCTTGCCAAGGCGTCGGGCGAGATATCAGACGACCACATTTCCTACTACGCCCAGCGCGCCAAAGGCGGCACAGGGCTACTCATTTTGGAAAACGTGTGCATCGACTACCCCATGGCGTCGAACGGCACGAGCCAGCTGCGCATCGACCAGGACTGCTTCATGCCCGCCCTCTACCGCCTCACCGACACCGTGCACAAATGGGGCGCGAAGATGTCGGTGCAGCTCAACCACGCCGGCGCCGCCACCATGCAATCGCGCATCGGCCACCAGCCCATCAGCGCGAGCGATGTCCCCAGCAAGCCGGGCGGTGAAGTGCCCCGTCCCATGACGCGCGACGAGATCATGCACGTAGTGGAAAAGTTCGGCGAAGCGGCCCGCCGCGCGATCGCATGCGGTTTCGACTGCGTGGAAATCCACGGCGGCCATAGCTACCTGCTCAGCCAGTTCCTCTCGCCGGTCACCAATCACCGCACCGACGAGTTCGGCGGCAGCCCCGAAAACCGCGCCCGGTTCGCGCGCCTGGTCACCGAAGAGGTGCGCCGCGCCGTGGGCCCCAATGTGCCCATCCTCATGCGCATCTGCGGCGACGAGTTCACCGAAGGCGGCAACACGCTCGATGACACGATCGCCTACCTGCCCTACCTGCCCGAAGTCGACCTCTTCGACGTGTCGGCCGGCCTGGCGGGCGCCATCAGCAAGCAGATCGACATGGACTTCTACCCCGACGGCTGGCGCAGCTACATGGCGCGCGCCGTGCGCGAGGCCACCGGCAAGCCCACGATGACCATGGGCAACTTCCGCAGCCCCGCCGCCGTGGAACGCGCGCTCGCCACAGGCGACGCCGATCTGGTGGGCATGGGCCGCGGGCTTATCGCCGAGCCCCAGTGGTGCCGCAAGGTCGCCGAAGGACGCGAGGACGACCTGCGGAAATGCATCTCCTGCAACATCGGCTGCGCCGGCCACCGCATCGGCTTGAACCAGCCCATCCGCTGCACGGTCAACCCCGACCTCATCCACAACGACGAGTACCGCTCCCGCACGGTCGCCAAACCCTGCAACGTGGTCGTGGTGGGCGGCGGCACCGCGGGCGCCGAAGCCGCCTGCACGGCCGCCGAAGTGGGCTGCACCACCGTGCTCATCGAAAAGGAGGACCGCATCGGCGGCCTGAACCGTCGCATCGCCGCCATCCCCGAAAAAGCCCGCATGCGCGACTTCCCCACCTATTTGGAACACCACGCCGCCAAGCTGCACAACCTGGCCGTGCTCACCGGCACCGAGGCGACGGTACCGCTCGTCGCCGCCTTCAAGCCCGACATCGTGGTCAACGCCACGGGCGCCCACCCGCTCGAGCTGCCCATCCCCGGCCTCAAAGAGCTCGTCGATGCGCCGGGCGGCCGCGTCTCGAGCGCCTTCCGCATGCTCGACGAAATCGATAGCTATCCCGACGACATGACGGGGTCGCGCGTCGTCGTGATCGGCGGCGCCGCCACCGGCATGGACATGATGGGCTTCTTCGGGGCCCGCGGTGCCGAAGTCACCGTGGCCGACCTCGCGCCCGCCTTCGGCATGCAGCTCGACCCCTGCAGCAAGAACGACGTGGCCGAAAAGCTCGACCGCTACCGCGTGCGCAAGCTCTACCACACGGGCCTGGCCGAAGTGCGCCCGCATTCGTTCGTGGTGACCATGCCCGACGGCACGACCGAAGAGCTGCCCTTTGACTACGGCTTCGTGGCCATGGGCATGCGCAGCTACAACCCCCTCCTCGCCGACCTGGAGGAACGCTTCGCCGGCACCGGCACCTTGGTCTACAACATCGGCGACAGCCTCCGCGCGCGCCAGATCGTCCACGGCACCGAAGAGGGTCGCAACATCCTGCGCGTGCTCGAGGCGCAGGGGTTCCTCCCCGCCTAGGCCCGCGCCCCGCGCCCACGTCACGCCAGCGCCCCGGAGGCATCGCCTTCCGGGGCGCTTTTCGTCGCGGAAGGCACGCGCGCCGTCGCCTATCTTTAAAAGCGATAATGCCGCATCTGAATTGCGCAGGGTTCGCCACACCCACGTGCGGGTACCCTAGACACCAACGCACCGACACATGAGTCAAAGGGGTCACATCTCTCTGACTCACGATGAGTCAGAGAGATGTGACCCCTTTGACTCCTTGATTTCTGCAGGAAAGGACCCTCATGACCACGCTCGCTCCCCCGTTTCGCTACGACATCGTCGGCAGCTTTCTGCGCCCGGCCGCGCTGAAGGAGGCCCGCGCCCAGTACGCCGCCGGCACAATCGACCGCGCCGAGCTCACCGCCGTCGAAGACGATGCGATCCGCGCCCTCATCGCCAAGGAAAAGGAAGTCGGCCTGCACGCCGTCACCGACGGCGAGTTCCGCCGCAGCATGTGGAGTCTCGACTTCCTCGTGGGACTGGAAGGCGTCGACGAAGTGAGCGCCGACCACTGGTCGGTCGAATTCAAGGGCAACAAGCCCAAGGGCCGCACCACCCTCATCACCGACAAGATCGGCTTCGGCGACCATCCCTTCCTCGACCACTTCCGCTTCACCAAAGAAGCCGCCGGCGACACCCTCGCCAAGCAGACCATCCCCAGCCCCGCCATGCTCCACCTCATGTGCTGTGTGCGCGAGACCGGCTATCGGCCCATCGACCGCTACAAGGACCCCGACGCGCTCTTCGCCGACCTGGCAGCCGCCTACCG
>Ga0214872_100244_pt1 | contig 17284 bp, 17 predicted proteins | sample Stichaenrichm18X_FD_168614 | JGI IMG/M metagenome (GOLD analysis project Ga0214872, IMG submission 168614) | Xylose enriched microbial communities from anaerobic bioreactor in Madison, Wisconsin, United States - 18X | ecosystem: Engineered > Bioreactor > Anaerobic > Unclassified | place: USA... | reverse complement strand
CCGAGCTTCTGGGCCATCCCGAGGTCCCGGTCTTTCCGGGCAAGACCCATGCGCTGGCACAGGATGGCTTCGCCGTGAGCGAGGCCTCTGCCTTCATCCATGGGAGAAATGGCATCGGCGGGGTCGAGGTGCCTGCTTCCCGGCGCGCTGCCGAGAAGACACCGGCAGTCGATTTCCTGATCGGGGCAGCGCATCGTCTGGGAGACGATCTTGTCTATGTGCCGACCGGTGCGCTTACCAATCTGGCTGCTGCGCTCAGGAAGGACCCCACGCTTGCGGCGTGCCTCCATGTGGTGATGATGGGGGGCGCGCTCACGGTGCCTGGCAACGTGAATGCCTGGACCGAAGCCAATATCAGCCAGGATCCCGAAGCTGCCAACGAAGTGTTCCGCTCGGGCACCGATGTCACGATGGTGGGGCTCGATGTCACGCTCCAGACGCTGCTCACGAAGAAGGAGACACGGCAGTGGCGTGCGCTCGGGACGAAGGCAGGAAGCGCCTATGCCGATATCGTCGACTACTATATCGGCGCCTATGCCAAGACCGCTCCCTATCTTGGAGGATGCGGCCTGCACGATCCTCTGGCAGCTGCTGTGGCGCTCGACCCGACGCTGGTGACGTGTCTTGCCATCAACATGAAGGTGGATACCGAAGGGGCGACCAGGGGCCGCACAATCGGCGACGAGACCAGGCTGAACGATGCGAAGAAGACCATGAAGGTGGCTGTTGCCGTCGACACCGAGCGCTTCCTTGCCCAGTTCATGGAGCGCATCACGAAGCTTCTTGAAGCTGCCTGATCGGGCGGTGGCAGGATAGGGCTTTGCCCACTGCATCTGCTGCCTCAAGGCAGCGCCTCCGCTGTGCCTGCATCCGTCCAGGCTCTGGCATATGGCAAGTCCACGCTTCCTGCTGCTGCATCGGCAGGTGCCCGATTGGCAGAAAGGCTTTCCTGTCAGCGCGGATGGACAGCCTGCCTGTCAGGGAGGCTTCGATCCATGGCGGAACCATGGAGGCGGGATTTCCGGTCCCTTTGGTCATATCTATGTTACTATCCCCTTAAAGGTCATATAGATATGACAAACAGGATGCTGTATGGGAGGTCTGCATGAAGAGGCTCGAAGGCAAGATCGCGATTGTGACGGGTTCGACGAGCGGCATCGGCATCGGTATCGCCGAAGCATTTGCCAAGGAAGGCGCCCATGTGGTCGTATGCGGCAGGCGCGAGGCGCGGGGGCAGGAGGTCGTTGATGCCATCCATGGGGCAGGCGGAAGTGCCAGCTTCCACCGCATGGACCTGAACAATCTGGAGACGGTCGATTCCCTCATGGCAGATACTGCCCAGGAATATGGCCGCATCGATATCCTCATCAACAATGCTGCCGGCGTCGGCCTGGCAGATGGCCGGGTGGACGAGATCTCGCTCGAGGACTGGGATGCCATGTTTGCCTCCGGCGTGCGCGGCACCTTCTATGCGATCAAGGCAGCCCTGCCCTACATGCGTGAGAAGAAGGCGGGCTCGATCGTGAACATCGGATCGATGGCATCGGTTGCAGGAGATCTGGGCTCGACAGCCTATGCCTGCAGCAAGGCTGCGGTCGATATGCTGACTTCGTCGGTCGCGCTTCAGTATGGCAAGGAGAACATCCGCTGCAACTGCGTGCGTCCCGGGCTTATCGTGACGCCGCAGAACGAGGCCCATGTGCCGCAGCAGCTCAAGGACATCTTCCTCTCGAACATCGAGGTCAACCGCTATGGCTGCCCGGACGATATCGCGCAGGCATGCCTCTTCTTCGCCTCCGACGAGAGCGCCTATGTCACCGGGCAGATCATCAATGTGGATGGCGGCATGAACTCCCATGCCTCGACAGTGGCCCAGTTCCGCGCCATGGGCTCGAGGACCTGGTAGCGCATGGCAGAAGAGGAGCTGTCCGCATCCCGGAAGGGCCCTGCCCTGAAGCCGGCCTGGCGCATGCGCGCGGTCTTCGAGCAGAAGGTGGTGGCGCCCTACCGCGATACCTACCGGGGCGATCTCGGGCCTGCCCAGGTCGCAGCCCTGGAGGAGCTCTATCAGGCAGGGGAGCTTCGCCAGCAGGAGCTCTCAGCAGCCCTCAGGATCACGAAGCAGCATGTATCGAAGATCGCAGTGCGGCTCGAGGAGCGTGGCTTCGCGAAGCAGATGCCAGACGATGAGGACAGCCGCTGCCGCAAGGTCTGCCTGACCGATGCTGGCAGGGCCTATGTGGAAGCACACATCGAAGAGGGCTCCGAGCGGGTGCGGCGCCTTCTCGGACATCTGAGCCCATCCGAGCGCGAGGAGCTGGCCCAAGCGATGGATACCGTGGCACGTCTTCTCGACAAGGCATGAGGCTCGCAGGACCCAAGGAGGGGGCTGGCGCTGTAAACTGCGCCCCGTTTGCCAAAAGCTTCAGCCTGTGCAGGCGCAGCGCGGCACAGAAAGCCACCCGCCGAGCGGGTGGAAGCAAGCGATGCTATGCAGCAAGGTCCAGATTCCAGGACGGGGCGTGGGGCGCCCTGTCTTGATGCCATGCCCTCAAGACAAGCCAAACATCTTTTGAGTACCATGCACGAGGATATGAAGGGTTGGGCCTGTCTGCATGATGCAGAAAGGGTACAGCGGGCAGCCCCTCCTCATCGGAGCTGCATGCATCGCTTCGAGGTTCAGAGCTCGTGCCTGAGGGGACGGACCTTGCTGCCTGCGATTTCGAGGATCATGTAGGTGCAGCGCCCCGAGCCTGGTGCCGGCATGAGGGTGCCAGGGTTGAGGACGAGGGCATCTCCTGGCTCTCCGGCATCTTCCTGATAGCGGTGTGTATGCCCATAGACCACGATATCGGCTCCCGCCTCGAGGGCCCGAGTGCGCAGGGCCAGAAGCCGCGGCGCGTGGTACCTATGGCCGTGGGTCATGAGGATGCGGTGGGCAGAGGATGCAGGACGTGGCGGCAGCGGGTCTGTGTAGCCGGCTGCATGGACGCCTGAAATCCTGTTGTCTTCGATATCGATCACAAGCTCGTCGGCAGGATCTGATGGCGCAAGCAGTGCATCGTTGTTTCCGTGGACGAGATAGAGAGGCTCAGGGATGCCCAGACGGTCGATATCTTCCTGCGCTGTCTCGAAGTCCCCTGCGAGGAGGATGGCATCGAGGGCGCCTTCGGACCTGGCATCGTCCAGGGCTTCTTTGAGATGGTCGAGCTTCCGGTGGATGTCCGATCCGATCATGAGCCTGAGCATGGCCTCGCTCCTTCTCTTCCGCTGTCCTGCACCAGTGTAGGCGATATCTGCGGCCGTACGCTATCCCCTGCGTTTTGTTTTGCAATCCATTGCAGAAGCCTTGCGTGCCCGTGCGGGCGCTGTGTCTGGCGCATGCTTTCGCACGTGCCGACATTCTGATCGGGCCTGGCAGCATGCTCTGAAGGGATTGCCTTCCAGGAGCGTTCTGAAGCGGTTTCTGCATGCAGATTGCGGGTGCTGAAGGAACGCCTGTGCGATGCAGCTGACAAGGCATGAAGCGATTGCCTTCTTGCGCAGGGGCTGCCTGCCGCAGAGCAGGCATGGACGTCTGCTATCGCAACAGCGTTGGATGGGAGAAGACTTCTGCGCTACAAGGGGAAGGTGTGGACATGCTTTCCTCTCTGGATGATGCAGCATTGTGGGACATCGAACTCATGCAGGAGACTGATGGGATGGCACTCGGAAGCAAAGCCTTGGTCCGGGCAGCCGTGCCTGCCCGCTGCATGACATGAAACGGGCAGGTCTTCTGGGTGAGGCTGCCCTCGTGATCGTGCTTGGCCCCTTTGCCTGGGAGTTCGCCTCCCGCCATATGGAGGCCAAGACCTTCATCACGGCTGAGATAGGAGCGGCTGTGGCAGCAGGGGGCTGCGCTTCTTCTCTTCGGCCATCTGGCATCTTGGCTCTTCTGCGCTGCCTTCGCTGTCTTTGCAAGCGTGGAGGCAAGCCTGCGTCCGCTCTCGACAAATATCCTGCTTTCCGAGTTCCGCGATGCCGGCGGAACGACTGCCTCAGCCATCAACTTCACGAGCATGGTCCAGGGCTCTCTGGGCATGCTTCTTGTCGGTGCTCTCGGCACGGACTACGTCTCTGCTCTTGCCTGGACGATTCTCGGGAGCATGGTCGTTGCTGCCCTTGGCTGGCAGGCGTTCCTGCGCCGCTATCCCCATACGGCAGAGATCAGGGCCTGACGAGTAGCAGGCTTGTCCTGCATCATATATGCGAGATATCCTAAGAGGACCTGAAGAGTCCTGGAGGCATGCATGCAGAACATCCCTGAAGCGATAGAAGTCAAAGGCGCGCGGGTGCACAACCTGAAGTCGGTCGATGTGCGTGTGCCGCTCCACGAGATTGTCGGTATCGCCGGCGTCTCGGGCTCCGGCAAGAGCTCGCTTGCGCTCGGTGTCCTCTACGCGGAAGGATCTCGTCGCTATCTTGAGGCGCTCTCGACCTATACGAGGCGCCGCCTCACGCAGGCAGCCAGGGCCGACGTCGACGAGGTGCGCTATGTGCCGGCAGCGCTGGCACTCCATCAGAGGCCACCGGTACCAGGCATCAGGTCGACCTTCGGAACGATGACGGAAGCGCTGAACTCGCTCAGGCTCCTGTTTTCCCGTGTCGGCTCCTATAGGTGTCCGAACGGACACAGGGTCGCGCCGTCGATGAATGTTGCGCTCGAGAAGCCGATCGTCTGCCCGGTCTGCGGCGAGAGCTTCTATGGGCTTGGCGCGGAAGAGCTTGCCTTCAACAGCGATGGTGCCTGTCCTGCCTGCGGCGGCACCGGCACGATGCGCGTTGTCGACGAGAGCACGCTCGTGCCGGACGAATCGAAGACAATCGACGAGGGAGCGGTCGCGCCCTGGGGCACGCTCATGTGGTCCCTGATGAAGGATGTCTGCCGCGAGATGGGCGTGCGTACCGATGTGCCATTCTCGGAGCTGACGCCGAAGGAACGCGAGATCGTCTTCCATGGCCCTCAGGAGAAGCGCCATATCGTCGTGCATATGAAGAGCTCGAATACGGCAACAGAGCTTGACTTCACCTACTACTCCGCTGTCGCCACGGTCGAGAATGCGCTTGCCAAGGCAAAGACGGAAAGCGCGGTCAAGCGCATTGCCCGCTTCCTGAAGGAGGAGCCCTGCCCGGCCTGCAAAGGAACGCGCCTCTCCGATGCGGCACGCAACCCCCAGGTCCTGGGCATCGATCTGGCTGAGGCGACAGCCAAGACGGTTGATGAGCTTGCCTGCTGGCTGCCCAAGGTCGTGCCGAGCCTGCCCGAAGAGGTGAAGGCGATAGGCTCATCCATCGTCTCGACGCTCGATGAGCCTCTCTCCCGTCTCCAGCAGCTCGGCCTTGGCTATCTTGCGCTTGACCGCGCGGGCTCTACGCTCTCGACAGGAGAGCGCCAGCGCGTGCAGCTCGCGCGTTCGGTGCGCAACAGGACGACAGGCGTTCTCTACGTGCTCGACGAACCTTCGATCGGCCTGCATCCGGCAAATGTCGAAGGGCTCCTCGGCGTGATGGACGACCTTCTGGCAGATGGCAATTCGGTCGTCGTCGTGGACCACGATGTCCATGTGCTCGAGCATGCGCAGCATCTGATCGAAGTGGGGCCAGGCTCTGGCAAGGAAGGCGGCCGCATCATCGCCCAGGGCACGCCTGCCGAAGTGGCAGAAAGCCCCGACTCCCGCATCGCTGCCTATCTGCTGCAGGAAAAGCCGAAAAGGATACGGCCTGTCCGCTCGGTGGAAGACATCTTCTCGCGCGGTGCGCTCAGGCTTTCCACGAACGCGCTCCATACCGTGCATCCGCTCGATGTGGAGCTGCCGCTGGGAGCGCTGACGGTCGTCACGGGCGTCTCCGGTTCCGGCAAGACGACGCTTGTCCTCGAATGCCTCGTGCCGGCACTCGAAGCATTCTCGAAGGGAGAGAAGCTTCCCTCCCAGGTGAGGAGCCTCGCTCCTGCCGGCATCCGCAGGGTGCATCTGATCGACTCGACGCCGATCGGCGCAAATGTCCGCTCGACAGTCGCCACCTATTCGGGCGTGATGGACGAGCTCAGACGTGCCTTCGCGCAGGCTCCCTCTGCCAAGGAGCGCAGCCTCCATGCGGGAGACTTCTCCTACAACACAGGGTCTCTGCGCTGCCCTGTCTGCGATGGCACCGGCACGATCTCGCTCGATGTACAGTTCCTGCCGGATGTCGAGATTGCCTGTCCTTCCTGCCGCGGCGGGAGGTTCGGCGAGGCAGCATGGCAGATAAGGCGCAGCTTCGCCCGTGCGAAGAAGGGGACAGAGCCGAAGTCGTTTGCGCTTCCCGAGCTCATGGAGATGACGGTCGACGAGGCACTTGCAGCCATATCCTCGCTCAGGCGCGTCCATGCCCAGCTCCAGGTGCTCCACAATCTGGGCCTTGGCTATCTCACGCTCGGCGAGGCGACGCCTGCCCTTTCGGGCGGCGAAGCGCAGAGGCTCAAGCTTGCCGGGGAGATGGAGCGTGACCAGGCAGATGCGCTCTTCGTCTTCGATGAGCCGACGATAGGCCTTCATCCCCATGATGTGGAAGTGCTCGAAGGGGTGCTCCAGACCCTCATCGAACACGGGGCGACGGTCCTTGTGATCGAGCACGATCTCGATATGATCGCGAATGCCGACTGGATGATAGATATGGGACCGGGAGGCGGCGAGGCGGGCGGCCGCATCGTCTATGCAGGGGTGCCGGCTGGTGCCAGCAGCTGTCCGGCGTCGGTGACGGGCCGCTATCTCTGAGATGCTATGCTTGTGCCCAGAGGCGCAGAGGAAAGGCGGCGGCAGTGGACCTTGCAGGCGAAGGGATCTTCGTCGCTCTGGCGGCAGTCATGGCCGGTCTGGGACAGCTCTGGTTCTGGCGGCTCCGTCTCGGCGAGGAGCGCACGATCTGGCTTGGATGTGCTGCGCTTGTGGCGGCTGGCACTGCTGTCATGGCTCTCTCCATCCTGCTTGTTGTCATCTTCCCTGAGGGCGTCTTCCCCTGGGTACAGACGCTCGTGCTGGCAATCCTTGCTATCTTCTTCATCTTCCTCCTCATGTTTCCGATCGTCCTCGTCGTGACGCTCATCGCCACGGGCATACGGCTCGTCCGGAGCGAGGGAAGAAGCCTGCGCAACATGCTCTCGCTTGGCCTTGGATGCGCGATGGTCGCCTATGTGGCCATCTGGCCGTTTGTGCGGAGCGCTCTCAGCGACGTTCCGGTTTTCGGCAATGTATTCGATTTCATCTTCGGCTTCGCTGCCCTGCTCATCGCTCTTCTGGGCACAGTCTTCGCTTTCTACACCGTGGCAGGCGTCGTCGTGCAGTGGCCGCACCGGCATCGCAGATACGATGCGGTCGTCGTTCTCGGCGCTGCCCTCATGGAGGACGGCACGGTCACGCCGCTTTTGGCAAACAGGGTGAAGCGCGGCATCGAGCTCTGGCATCTCCATCCCGAAGCGAAGCTCATCATGTCAGGCGGGCAAGGTGCAGATGAGCTCCAGCCTGAGTCCCATGCCATGCGTGCCTTCGCGCTTGCGCAGGGTGTGCCTGAAGATGCAGTGCTTGTCGAGGACCGCTCTGCAAACACGCGCGAGAACCTTGCCTTCACCGAGAGACTCCGCGAACAAGAAGAGCTCACTTCTGAAGGACGGCTTCTTGTTGTCTCTGATGACTACCATGTGTTCCGTGCGCTTCTGATCACCCGCACCCTCGGCATCGCTGCCGACGGAGCGGGCTCGAAGGTGCGGCTCTACTTTGCCCTCAATGCGCTCGTGCGCGAATGGGTGGCCTATGTGGACCTGAAGCGCGCCTTCTTCATGAGGCTCTCCGGCACCGTGCTCGTCCTCTACACGGCATTCTACCTCCTGACGGCATTTGCCTGAGGCCAGCCTTTCTGTGCGGCATGCTGCCTTAGAGGTCCCCGCAGCAATGCTGGCATGCAGGAAGGCGCCCCTCCTGGAAGGCCCAGACAGGGGCGCCCAGCGAATGGGGCTCTTCTGCCTCAGAGGCTGAGGGCCTTGAGCTTTGAGGCGGTCATCTCGACAAACTTTTCGGTCTTCTTCGCATTGGTGCCGAAGACGGAGCCGATCGAGAACATGTTGTCTGTGGCCACGTCAGGCACGGCGTTGATGACCGCATCGGTGACACCTGCCGGTCTTGGGCTTGAAGCCGAATGCCAGGCCATTCTCCTGCTTGGTTGGAGCAGCCAGTACGTTGTCTCATGGCCAGAAGCATGGCGGGGAGAGATCGGCTGCTTCATCCCAGGGCATGAGAGGGGGATGGGGAATGGCATGAGGCCAGGAGGGATGGCCCTAGCGGGTGGGCGTCTTTGCCAAGATCGTGAAGCGGTTCTTGCGGTAGCTGATATAGCCTTCTGCCTGCATCCGGCTGAGCTCCTTCGAGAGCGCCGTGCGCTCGACATTCAGATAGTCGGCAAGCTGCTGGCGGTTGAAGGGAATCTCGAACGTGTTGGCCTTGTGCTTGATAGACTCCGCATTGAGATAGGCCATGACCTTCTCGCGGACGCTCTTCGAGGCGATGAGGAAGCTCCTGCGCGAGAGCATGAGGTTCTTCTTGGCAGCGTTCATGAGGAGGTTCTGGGAGAGCTGTGTGGTCCAAAGCTTCTGCGCTTCTGCATAGTGCGCAAGAAGCGAGATCCTGATGAAGAGGATGCGGCAGGACTCATGTGAGCGCACATCGACGAGCAGCGGCTCCTTCGGCAGGAGCGCATAGGTCTCTGCGAAGGCCTCGCCTTTGCCAGCAAAGCCGAGGATCGTGCGGGTGCCCCAGGCATCGTTGCTCTCGATCGTCACAGAGCCTGCGAGCACGATGCCCAGAGACTGCGTGAACGTGCCGGCACGCAGGATGAGCTCGTCTTTCCTATAGCGCTCCTCATGCATCCGGAGCGCCTCTGTCATCTCTTCCAGCCCCGGGGCGTCAATGCCTCTGAAAAGCGGGATATCTGAGAGGGCGGCCAGATTCATTGCATCCCCTTTGTCGAAAAAACTCGAAATGTGGTCCTGGCAACATACTCTAGCAGAGAAGCAGCCAACAATGAAGAGGAAATGATACCGGATAGGAAACATATTCGGTGGATGGAGAGGCCTGCAGGTACGGATGCCTGCAGTGAAAGAAAGGACAAATAGCATGGATACGCCGATGTTCTGCTTCCAGTGCCAGGAGACTGCCGGCTGCAAGGGCTGCACGCGTTCGGGCGTCTGCGGCAAGACCCCTGATGTGGCAGCAATGCAGGACCTGCTCATCTACGTGACGAAGGGCATCTCCCAGGTTGCTTCGGCACTCCGTGCCGAGGGCAAGGAGGTCACGAAGGACACGAATCACCTCGTGACGACGAACCTCTTCACCACGATCACGAACGCCAACTTCGATAAGGAAGCCATCATCAAGCGCATCGAGGACACCCTCGTCGCAAAGAAGCAGCTTCTCGCCGAGCTTTCCTCCACCGAGGGCCTGCCTGAGGCAGCGCTCTGGGAGGGCACGCGCGATTCCTTCGAGGAGAAGGCACGCACGGTCGGCGTCCTTGCCACCGAGGATGAGGATGTCCGCTCCCTCCGCGAGCTCATCACCTACGGCCTCAAGGGCCTCGCTGCCTACTCGAAGCATGCCAATGTCCTCGGCCGCGATGCAGACGAGATCGACGCTTTCATCCAGCAGGCGCTTGCCAAGGTCACGGACGACAGCCTCACAGTCGACGATCTCGTGGCGCTGACGCTCGAGACCGGCTCCTTCGGCGTCAAGGGCATGGCTCTGCTCGATTCCGCCAATACCGAGACGTATGGCAACCCGGAGGTGACCGAGGTCGAGATTGGCGTCCGCAAGAACCCCGCCATCCTGATTTCCGGCCATGACCTCAAGGACCTCGAGATGCTCCTCGAGCAGACCGCAGGCACCGGCGTCGATGTCTACACGCACTCCGAGATGCTTCCTGCCCACTATTATCCTGCCTTCAAGAAGTATCCTCACTTCGCTGGCAACTACGGCAACGCCTGGTGGCAGCAGACGACCGAGTTCGAGAAGTTCAATGGCGCCATCCTCATGACCACGAACTGCATCGTGCCGCCGAAGGCCAGCTACAAGGACCGCATGTGGACGACGGGTGCTGCAGGCTATCCGGGATGCGGCCACATCGAGGCAGACGAGAACGGCTACAAGGACTTCACGCCGATCATCGAGCAGGCAAAGACACTGCCGTCTCCGACTGAGATCGAGCATGGCACAATCGTCGGCGGCTTCGCCCATGAGCAGGTCTTCGCGCTTGCCGACAAGGTTGTCGCTGCTGTCAAGTCTGGTGCCATCCGCAAGTTCGTTGTCATGGCAGGCTGCGACGGCCGCCAGAAGACGAGGAGCTACTACACGGAGTTCGCAGAGAAGCTCCCGAAGGACGTTGTCATCCTCACGGCAGGCTGCGCGAAATACCGCTACAACAAGCTCAACCTCGGCGACATCGATGGCATCCCCCGCGTGCTCGACGCTGGCCAGTGCAACGATTCCTACTCGCTTGCTCTCATCGCCTTGAAGCTCAAGGAGATCTTCGGCCTCGACGATATCAACGACCTGCCGCTTGCCTTCAACATCGCCTGGTATGAGCAGAAGGCTGTCATCGTCCTTCTTGCCCTGCTCTCCCTCGGCGTCAAGAACATCCACCTCGGCCCCACGCTTCCGGCATTCCTCTCGCCAAACGTCGCAAAGGTCCTCGTGGACAACTTCGGCATTGCCGGCATCACGACGGTCGACGACGACCTCAAGCTCCTCATCGGCTAGGATCTCAAAGACTGGATCTGAGACGGGCTTCCGGCAGCGTGCCGGGAGCCCGTTTTTCGCAGGGAAGAGGGTGCATATGGACTTCGCAGAGATCTATGAGGCAATCAGGCAGGACGAGCAGAACGTGTCCTATACAGAGCGGGGGATAGATCCGCTCTACACGGCCTCTGCTACCTCCCGTGTCGTGATCGTCGGCCAAGCACCGGGACGCATCGCAGAGGAGACGCATATCCCCTGGAACGACAAGAGCGGCGAGCGCCTGAGGTCCTGGCTCGGGATGGAGCCTTCCGTCTTTTACGACCCTGCCCAGGTCGCAATCCTTCCTATGGACTTCTATTTCCCGGGCAAGGGGAAGTCAGGAGACCTGCCGCCACGTGCAGGATTTGCCGAGAAGTGGCACCCGCTTCTGCTCTCTCAGATGCCCGACGTGAAGCTCCTCGTGCTTGTGGGGACCTATGCCGTGCACCACTATCTGGAGCTGCCGCAGAAGGTGAAGCTCACCGATATCGTGCGGGGATATGAGGACTATCTGCCAGGAGCCTTCCCTCTTGTCCATCCGTCTCCCAGAAACCAGATCTGGATGAAGAAGAACCCCTGGTTCGAGTCGGAGGTTGTGCCGGCGCTCCAGGATGAGGTGCGCAAGGCTCTTTCTTGATGCCTCTCTTGCTATGCATATCTACTATTGCAGAGTCAGCATGATAGGCATTTCACATTGCGCTTGTCCAATCCTATGCTGTAAGCGGCAAGAGAGAGGAAGGGACGGCAATGGATGCATACAGCGCAGTCAGGCCTGAAGATGCTGGGCTCACCGAAGCGGACGTCGAGGCTTTCGCAGGCCTTTCTGGCACGGCTGCCCAGGTCGCATTTCTGAGCCGCTGCCGGAACAGAAGGCTCGAGAGCCTTCACACAGAGCAGGAGAAGCTCGAGCATCTCGACTATCTGATCTACATGCTCAAGAAGTCGGAGAACGCATGAGGCTTCCTGCGCAGAGCAGGATGAGGAAAGGGATTGCAATGAAGCAGACAGCAGGACGCGATCAGCTCGGAACCTTCGCACCGGAGTTCGCCCATCTGAACGACGATATCCTCTTCGGCGAGGTGTGGGACCAGGAGGCGCTCTCCACGAAGACGAAGTGCATGCTCACAGTCACGACCCTCATGGCACAGGGCATCACGGACTCCTCGCTTCTCTACCATCTCCAGAACGCAAAGAAGCACGGCGTGACGCGTGCCGAGATCGCAGCCCTCATCACCCATGTCACGATGTATGCCGGCTGGCCGAAGGGCTGGGCTGTCTTCAACCTCGCGAAGCAGGTCTGGACCGAGGACGAGGAAGGCGCCGTGACCTCTCCTGAAGGCCTTTCCGAGGACTTCCCGGTGGGCGACCCGAATACGGCCTATGCGAAGTACTTCATCGGCAACAGCTATCTGGCATCGCTCGGAGACCCGCAGCTCGGTGCCTGCAACGTGACCTTCGAGCCGGGCTGCCGCAACAACTGGCACGTGCATCACAAGGGCGGCCAGGTCCTCATCTGCATCGCAGGCGAGGGCTGGTACCAGGAGTGGGGCAAGCCGGTCCAGAAGCTTACGCCGGGCGATGTCGTGAGCATTGCACCCGAGGTCAAGCACTGGCATGGTGCCACGAAGGATTCCTGGTTCCAGCACATCGCGCTCGCGGTGCCGGCAGAGGGCGCCACGAACGAGTGGCTCGAGCCGGTCGAGGACAAGGATTACCTGGCACTTGCCTAGAGATGGCCAGACGGGAGGGCCTGGAGGCACCATGGCTCCAGGCCCTTTCCCATAGCTGGAACATCTCGGCATCCGGAGTCTGCTGTGCGGCTTATCCGGTAGCGGACAGGCTCTGCATGCACGGAACAGGCAGAGGAAAGGCTGCCTGTTCCTTTGCACGAAGACAGAGACGGGAAGAGCCGCCCGGCTCTCCTGCTCCGTGCTATCAGATGCTGGCAGCATGCATGAGGTGCTTTTGCCACTAGCTGCAGCTGCCGCAAAGCCAAAGAAGCCGCGTCCGGGACATGGCGGCACAGTCAAGCACTGACAGTCGTCTTGCAGCCAGCCAGAGCTTGGAGGAGCGTGCCTGTGACGCGTGGACTAAATGGCAGAATCTGCTGCTTCGCGCCTGCCAGGCTCCTGCTCGGCAGGCGGATGACAGTGCCACGTTCTGAGGGCTCTGCAATCCTGTCTGAACTGCACAAGGAAAGGAACCTCTTCAGCACTCGGCTACGACGCGGCGCATCTCGCTGATGAAGGCCTCTCCTGTCTTCGAGAGGAGGCGGAACTTCTTCCAGATGAGGTGGGCGCCTGCTGTGAGCGTCGGCTCGAGAGGCACGAAGACAAGGTCGCCAGGGCAGACGCTTTCGATCGAGATGGCAGAAGCCAGGCCATCGCGTACAAGCATCAGGGCGTTGCCGATCATATCGAAGCGGGCAACGATGTGGCAGCTTCCCTCTTGGAGCACGCCGGAAGACCAGGAGATGAGGTCGAAGGTCTCGTGTGCCGTACGGGAGGAGACCATCAGGTCGAGGCCTTCGAGGTCTTCCGGATGGACGCTGGCTTTTCGTGCCAGCGGGTGGTCAGGACGGACAAGGAGGCCGACACGTTCCTCCTGGGGAAGCTCGAGGTGGTCGTACTTGTCGACCTTGAAAGGATCGAGCACGACAGCAAAATCCACGACGCCCCGTTCGAGCTGCTCCTCGATCGTGTCGGCATTGCCGGTCGAGAGGTTGAGATTGACTTTGGGGTGGAGTGCCTGGAGCTGGCGGAATGCCTCGACCACAGAAGCCATGGCCTGGGTCTCTGCTGCGCCGATGCGGACCGTGCCCTGGAGCTCTGCGCCAGGACCCACTTCGGACTCGGTCTGCTCCACGAGCGCCAGGATCTCCTCCGCACGCTGGCGGAGCCTCATGCCGTCCTCGGTGAGCGTCGTCGAGCGGTTCGTGCGCCTGAAGAGCGTGCACCCCAGTTCCTGTTCGAGCTCCGCAATCTGGCGCGAGAGCGTCGGCTGTGTCACATGCAGGACATTGGCTGCTTCTGTCATGCTCTCTTCGCGGGCGACCGCCAAGAAGTATCTGAGAGTCCTTATCTCCATAGCAACGCTCCATATCAAAACGTACGTTAACGGACTGTTTTGCCAGCTCGAACACATTATCTGCCAGAGATGGGACACATCGATCCGAAACGGCGGATAGCACCCCTGCTGGGATTGTTCTTCTGCGGGTTCTTCCATGCAATGATAAGAGATGAAACTAGGCGTATATAACGCTGAAGGAGAAGACGTGAAGCTCGGTAGGCAAGAAAAGCCTCAAAGATACCTTGCCTCGGGGATATAAAGGACAGTATCTAGATCCATTGCAGATAGCCCATCAGCACTCTGCTCGTATCGCGGCAAGCATGTCTTCGGCTGTCTTGTATGATTTGCCGGTCCCACCTTTCGCTATGGCCTCAGCTCCTTCGCGGAGAGCGGTGCTGGTTTCACCGTTCGGAATCGCGCTGGCGGAATTGGATGTGCTGCTGCGGGTCTGCTTTATCTGTTTCGGAAGGTTCGTTTTGCTGGGGCATTGACTGCCATCGCATCGCTCAGCTTTTTCTTGGGCGACCTGCTCGACGCCTGTCTCCTGATGCGCCTTCTTCCAGAGCTGCCGCCCCTCTTCTGGAAGGCCTTCCGGTCCCGCTTCCATGAAGCTCTCGCTGCCTGTCTTCTCTGCGGTGCGGTAGTACCAGAGCTTCCAGGAGATCATTGCGCGCGTGCGCTCGAGCTCGGCAATCTTCTCGTCCACCTTCTTCTGCGGCTCTTCGAAGAGATGCAGGCGGTCATGATAGGTATCAGGTCCTTCCTGGCACCATTCCATGAACTGCCTGATATCGCGGATCTCGAGTCCCGAGCGCTTGAGGCACTCGATCACCCTGAGGGATTCGAGCTGCTCCTCGTCGAAGCGGCGGATGCCTGAGGTGCGCTCGAGACCAGGGATGAGTCCCATCTTGTCGTAGTAGCGGATTGTCGAGATGGGAAGGCTGAACATCTCCGATACCTGGCCAATCGTATACATGCGTATCTCCCAGAATATATCTTGACCTGAAGTTAGGTTTAGATATTACAACAGAATGGCAAGGAGAGAGGGAAGATATGCCGTCCCGTTCGAGAAAGGCCTGCCAATGCTTGGAGATTTCACCTACCACAACCCCTGCTGCGTCCATTTCGGACCCCATGCCTTGGAAGAACTGCCGAAAGAGCTTGCGTCCTATGGACCTCGTGTCCTTTTGACGTATGGCGGAGGGTCCGTCAAGAGGTCTGGCCTCTACCAGAAGATCGTAGATATGCTGCATGATGCCGGCAAGACTGTCTTCGAGGTCTCTGGCGTCATGTCCAATCCGACCGCAGACAAGCTCCGTGAAGGATGCGCCGTGGCTCGGGAGAACGATGTCGACCTGATTCTCGCGGTCGGCGGCGGCTCTGTCATCGACTTCTCGAAGGGCGTGAGCGTGGGCGCCTGGACTGAGGGGGATCCCTGGGAGCACCTGTACCTCCATATGGAAGAGCCTGCCGGCAAGATCATTCCGGTCGGCGACATCCTCACGATGAGCGGAACCGGCAGCGAGATGAATGCAGGATCGGTCATCACGAACCATGAAGAGGGGCTCAAGATCGGCCATGTCTTCGGCGTGGATGTGATTCCCCGCTTTGCGATCGTGAATCCCGAGCTCACCTTCACCGTGCCTGACTACCAGATGCGTGCCGGCATCTACGACGCCTTCAACCATATCTGCGAGCAGTACTTTTCCGGGACTGATGACAATACGAGCGACTACATCGCCGAAGGCCTCATGAAGAGCCTCGTGCATGCAAGCCGCATTGCTGTGAAGGATCCAGAGGACTACGAGGCACGCTCGAACATCAGCTGGGTCTGCACCTGGGCGCTCAATACGCTCATTGCCTGCGGAAAGTCGACGGACTGGGAAGTCCACATGCTCGGCCAGGCTATGGGCGCCGTCACAGACGCGACGCACGGAATGACATTGTCTGCCGTGAGCCTTCCGTACTACCGGCTCGTCCTGCCCTACGGCGTTGCGAAGTTCGCACGCTTTGCCCGCGAGGTCTGGGACGTGGATGCAGAAGGGAAGAGCGAGCGCGAGGTAGCCGAGGCAGGACTCGAAGCGATGAGCGCCTGGATGGATGAAATCGGCGTCGTGAAGCATGCACGCGAGCTCGGTCTTACCAAAGAGCTGATTCCTGCTGCCGTGAAGGCCACCTTCATCCTCGATGGGGGATACCACAAGCTCACGGCAGAGGAGGTCGAAGAGATCTTCCGCGAGAGCCTGTAGGTCCTTCTGGTATGCGGCCAGAGCATAGCAAGCTTCCTGCATGGGCATTTCACATGGCTGGCAGGCGGCCCTATCCTTGATGCAGGAAACAAAGAGAAAGGACTTCTCATGGCAAAGGCATTGGTGGCATATTTCAGCGTGTCGGGCACGACGAAGCGCGTGGCAGAACATCTTGCAGAGGCTGCAGGGGCAGACCTCTTCAGGATCGAGCCTGAGACGCCCTATACGTCGGCAGACCTCAACTGGCGCGACCGCCATTCGCGCACGACACAGGAGAAGAATGACCGCAGCATCCGTCCTGCCCTCAAGGGCACGGTGCCTGATGTGTCTGGCTACGACGTCGTCTATGTCGGATTCCCGATTTGGTGGTACACGGCACCGAACATCGTGAACACGTTCCTCGAGTCAGCTGATTTCTCGGGCAAGACGATCGTGCCGTTTGCAACCTCGGGCGGAAGCAATGCAGCAGCTTCTACGCGCGACCTTGCGCCGTCTGCTCCGGGAGCTCACGTCGAATCAGGCGTGCTCCTGAATGGCGCATCGGATGCTCGTCTTGCGAAGCTTGCAGAGCAGTATGCCTAAAGAGGACGGTCTGGATGCATCCATTGTCCCCATGATGGGAGCAACGGATTTCGGAAGGAAGAGGTGGAGCATGGGAGCGAAGCCCCAGCCCGGCACAGGCGGAAATATCTATGTCCCCTATGAGGAACGCACGGGCAACGAATCGATCGTCTATTTCACCCGCGATCTTTCTGCCCAGGGCCTGGCGCGTGCCTATGAGCAGGTGAATGGCAACATCCACGGGAAGGTGGGGCTCAAGCTCCACACCGGAGAGCAGCATGGACCGAACATCCTGCCGACAGGGTGGGTCAAGTCTCTTCGTGAGAAGGAGCCTGAGCTTCAGGATTCCCATATCGTCGAGACGAACACCTACTACGAGGGCGACCGCTATACGACCGAGCAGCACCGAAAGACACTCGAGGTCAATGGCTGGACGTTCTGCCCTGTCGACATTATGGATGAGGACGGCGTGGCAGACCTGCCGGTTCTGGGCGGCAAATGGTTCGACACGATCGGTGTGGGCGACCACATGCTGAGCTATGACTCCCTGGTCGTGCTCACGCACTTCAA
>Ga0214872_100233_pt1 | contig 18058 bp, 14 predicted proteins | sample Stichaenrichm18X_FD_168614 | JGI IMG/M metagenome (GOLD analysis project Ga0214872, IMG submission 168614) | Xylose enriched microbial communities from anaerobic bioreactor in Madison, Wisconsin, United States - 18X | ecosystem: Engineered > Bioreactor > Anaerobic > Unclassified | place: USA... | reverse complement strand
TGCGCGCCGACCGTCCGTCTCGTTCCGGCCAGACGGCCCGTTCCGACCGCACGCAACCGAAGCGCCCGCCCTCGCGCCCGAACGTCCGCACGGCGCGCGCGGGCATGGCGCCCGCCGCGCGCGGGGACCGCGGGCGCGCCGATCGAACGGCGACTGCGCGCGAGCGCCGCGAACGTACCCAGTCCCGCACGCCTCAGACAGAAGGGCGAAGGCCGACGGCAAAGGAGCGCGTCGCTTCGACTATACCCGTACAGCTTTTGGCTTCAGGGCGCAAGGCGCCGTCGGAGTTGGCGATGCCGTCGCGCTTGCCGGTCGTTGTGGTGGGCGTTGTCGCGGCCCTGGTGCTCGTCTTCGGCATTGCCCAGTGCGCGCGGGCGGGGGCCCAGGCGGGCGCAGGCGGCGACGCCGCGCAAACCGCCGAGCAGACCGACGCGAGCTCCTATCAGGTCGACGCCGCGGCCGCGCCCGAGCGCGTCGAGCTCACGGTGACGGCCCTGGGCGACTGCACGCTGGGCACCGACCCCGATTTCGACGCGAGCACCAACTTCACAAGCGTCTACAAGAAGCAGAGTCCCGCCTACTTCTTCGCCAACGTCCTGCCCTACACGGGCGCCGACCAGCTTACCGTGGGCAACTGCGAGGGCACCTTCACCACGAGCACCGACGTGCAAGAGAAGTCCTTCAACTTCAAGGGCCCGGCCGAGTACACGCAGATCTTCACCGACGGCAGCGTCGAAGCGGTGAGCGTGGCCAACAACCACAGCCACGATTACGGCACGCAGGGCTACACCGACACGATCGACGCGCTCGATGCGGCCGGCATCACGAACTTCGGGTTCGACCGCACGGCCACGTACGACGTCGACGGCGTCAAGGTGGGCCTGTTCGGCATTCGCGACCTGAGCGCCGACGCCGATTCCCAGAGCGAGATGGAAACCTGCGTGAAGCAGCTGCGCGACGAGGGCTGCCAGCTGGTGATCGGCAACTTCCACTGGGGCATCGAAGGCAACCATACGCCCGAATCGACCCAGGTCGACCTGGCCCATGCGGCGATCGACGCCGGCTGCGATTTGGTCATCGGCGGCCATCCTCATGTGCTGCAGGGCGTCGAGCGCTACAACGACCGCTACATCCTCTATTCGATGGGCAACTTCTGCTTCGGGGGCAACGCCAACCCAAGCGACAAGAACACGATGATGTTCCAGCAGACCTTCGTGTTCGAGAACGGCTCGCTTGTGGCGGATGGGGACGCCCTTTCGAAGGCGTGGGTGGTGCCGTGTTCGGTGTCGAGCGCGTCGAGCCGCAACAACTATCAGCCCACGCCGCTTGCCGGCGATGAAGGCACGGCGGTTGTGGAGAAACTAAACGGATATTCGAGCAAGCTTTCGGGCGATGCGGCCACGTTCAGCACCACGTTGGGCGACGACGGCCGTGCGGCGGTGGAGGCGGCGTCGTAGCTGCAGCGGTGGCGGCGGCGTCGTCGTAGGCGCAGCGGCAGCGGTTGTCTCGGCGCCAGCTGCAGCAGCGGATGCGCGGCAGCGGTAGCCGCAACAGCTGCAGCCGCCGTAACGTGCCTTTCGCGTGCGAATGTGCCCTTGAAGGCGGAATGTGCGGCGAAAGGCGCGTTGTTGTCGGCTTGTGCCTTGGCTGGCTGCCAGGTGCTCGCGATGCGTAACGCGCCTTTTGTGAGTGGAAGTACCCTCTAATGCGAAATGTGGCGAGAAAGGCGCGTTACGGCTGGCCGCCCGTGCCTACCGGTTGATGTGCACGTGGGGCATGTCGGAGTACTCGTGCATCTCGCCCATGTAGACGAAATAATCGGCCAGGGCGTCGGCGAGCGACTGGTCGTGGGTGCTCACGATGAGCGTCTTGCCCGATTCCTTCAGCGTCTGCAAAAAGCCGTAGAGCCAGTCGCGCGTCTTCACGTCGAGGCCGTTCAGCGGCTCGTCGAAGCAGTAGACGTCGGGGTTCATGCTCAGGATGCAGGCGATCGCGGTTTTCTTCTTCTCGCCGCCCGAAAGGTGATAGGGCGCGCGCTTACGCAGGCGCTCGATGCCCAGCAGACGGCAAGCGTCGGCCACGCGGCGCTCGACCTCGTCTTCGGGCAGGCCCATCTGGCGCGGCCCGAACGCCACCTCCTCTTCCACGCTCGAGCAGAAGAGCTGAGCGTCGCTGTCTTGGAAGATGAAGCCCACGCGCTGGTGCAGGCGCTTGGCGAAGGCCTGGTCCTTCATCGTCTCCGGCGTCACGGCGGCCCCGTCGAACAGATAGGCGCCCTGCTGCGGGAACACGAGCCCGTTCATCGCCTTCAGAAGCGTCGACTTGCCCGACCCGTTGTAGCCCATGAGCACCACCGAATCGCCCGCGTCGATTTCCAAATCGATATGGCGCAGAACCGGCTCGCTTTCGTAGGCGTAGCAGAAGTCGCGGAACTCGATGAGGGGGTGCGCGCTTTCGTGGCGCGGATGGTGCAGGTCGGCGGGGTGGGGCGCGGCGGCTCCGTCGTCGTCGCCTGCGTGGGGCATGTCGCGCTTGGTGAGCAGGGGGTCGCCTTCGTGCACGTGCGGGCGCGCGGCGTGTTCGTGGGAATGAACGAAACTCATGAAACGGCTCCTTGCAGGAAGGCGAACAGGACGACGGCTGCAGCGAGCGCGGCGAACCAGGCGGCGTCGACGGCGCGCCAGGGCCGCGCGGGAGGCGTGGGGTAGTCGCCTTCGAACCCGCGGCAGCACATGGCGTCGTAGGTGGTCTGGGCGGCTTCGTTGGTCTTCAGGAACACGACCCCGCCCACGCCGCCGATCGACGACCGCTTGTCGCGGGAGCGCCCCACGCTGCGCAGCCTGAGCGCGGTGAGCACCTCGAGCGCGATGTCGCCCAGGCGCACGATGTTCTTCAGCGCCAGGTCGATCGTGAGGATGAAGAGGTTGGGAACGTGGAAGACGCGCAGGGCGGCGGTGAGCTCGTTATAGGGAGTGGTTTGCGCGACGGTGAGCGCGCAGCCCACCGACACGAGCACCTTGGTGGCCACGAGCAGGGCCGATTGAGACTGGCCGATGAAGACGGCCGGCAGCATGATGAGGAAGGTGAGCCCCGCCGCCCCGGCCGACACGGCGGCGACGCGCTTGAGCGCACGGGCGGGCAGGACGCAGGCGCGCACGAGCAGGGCGGCGAGCAGCACGAGCACGAAGAAATAGTTGCGTGACAGCGAGGCGAGCAGGATGATCCCCAGTCCCACGATGAGCTTGGCGGGCGCCGAAGGCGAGAAGCGGTTGGCGCGGCCGTCGTCGAGCCGAAAGCTCGCGAGCACGCCGGTGATCGAGAGCATGCTCTTCCCGATGAAGCCGTCGCGGTCGCGCGCGGGCTCGTAGTGCTCGGGTTCCAGCAGCCAGCTGGGGATGTCCTGCGCGGCGGATCGTGGCGCGTCCGCCTGTCCCTCTTGACTCACGTCCGACGCGCCTCTAATCGAAGGAGACGGACGGCTTCATCGCGGCCGCGACCAGTCGGAAGACGATTACCAGCAGGGCCACGCCAATCACGGCGCTCAGCAGGTAGCCCGCGATGTCGGGCAGGCCGCCGATCGAATAGTCGGGCATGAACGAAGACCATTCCCAGCCATCGCCCAAGCCCACGGGCGTGTAGCCCACCATTTCGGCCAAGTCTTCGGTAGACCATTCGCCCCAGGCGTCGCCTTCGGCCAGAAGGCCGAGCGGGGTGAGGGCCACGAGCGCGGCGACGAGCACGTAGACGGGCGTGAGGGCCTTGGCGCCGGTGGGCTTGTCGACGGCGGTCTCGACGCCGAAGGACGGGGCGGCCTTGCGCACGAAGGCCAGGATGCCCACGGTGAACACCACTTCGGCGGCGCCGAAAATCGTAAGGTGGCCCACCATCATGGCCGGCACCGAAATCCACAGGGGGTAGGGGCAGTAGAGCGCCTGGCCGGCGGCGTCGGTGAAGAGCAGGGGCTGCACGCCGAATTCGATTGCGGCGCACAGGGCGGCGGCGTTGATCGCCACGTAGGAGGCGACGCCGGCGGCGGCGAGCTCGCTGACGAGCGTCTTCTTCGTGCGGCCCACGATGAAGGAATAGATGCCGAAGCCCACCAGGGGCAGGACGAAGGCCATGTTGAAGCAGTTGGCCCCGATGGCCAGGATGCCTCCGTCGCCGAAGAAGACGGCCTGGATGATGAGGGCGATCGACACGGCGATCGTTGCGGCCCAGGGGCCGAAGAGGATGGCGATGAGGGTGCCGCAGACGGCGTGTCCCGTGGTGCCGCCGGGCAGGGGGATGTTGAACATCATGGCAAGAAAGCAGAAGGCCGCCGCGACGCCCAGCAGGGGCATCTTCTCGCGCGGGACCGTGGCGCGCACCTTTTTGATGGCGTGCGCCCAGATGGGAATCATGGCAAGGCCGAAGACACCGCAGGTCGAAGGGCTCAGGTAGTTTTCGGGAATGTGCATGACCTTCCTTTCGTCGTGTTACGTCTTCAGAAATGGTAACACAACCTGACAACGGGAGCGGGTGACGTTGCCGCACGCGTGCGGCAACGTCACCCGCTCCCGTCGTCGCGCCTACTCGAAGTCTTCGGCCACTTCGGCGAGCAGGTCGATGATCGGCAGGTGCTGCGGGCAGGCGTCCTCGCACTGGCCGCAGGCGATGCAGGCGGACGCGCGATGGCCGCCGGGGCGCCAGCCGTAGTCGCGCTTGGCGCGCTCGAGGTTGCCGTAGAGCTTGTACTCGTTCAGGATCTGGAACATTTCGGGGATGTGGATCTCGAGCGGGCAGCCGGGCGTGCAGTAGTGGCAGGCCGTGCACTGCACCTGGTTGATGGACGCGAGCACGCGGCGTGCTTCGGCGATCGTGTCTTGCTCGGCGGCGGAAAGCGGCTCGAAATCGCGGAACACGCCCAGGTTGTCCTTCATCTGGTCGGGCGTGGACATGCCGCTTAGGACCATCATCACGCCGGGCAGGCTCGCGGCAAAGCGCAGGGCCCAAGACGCGAGCGAAGCCTGCGGGTTGGCATCGCGCAAAACGCGCGCCACGGGTTCGGCGGGCCGGGCGAGCAGGCCGCCCTTCACGGGCTCCATCACGACGATCGGCTTGCCGTGCGCGCGGGCCACTTCGTAGTTCTCGCGCGAACGAACGGTGGGGTTGTCCCAGTCGGCGTAGTTGATCTGCAGCATCACGAAGTCGACGTCGGGATGGGCGGAAAGCAGCTTATCGAGCAGGGCGGGCTGGTCATGGAAGGAAAAGCCCACGTGCTTCACCAGCCCCTCTTCTTTCAGACCGCGCATGTAGTCCCAGATGCCGTAGTCGTTGTAGAAGCCGATGTTGTTGTCCTCGATGCCGTGCAACAGGTAGAAGTCGAGGTATCCGGCGCCGCTGCGCTCGAGCGTCGCGCGGATCTCGTCTTTGGCGGCCGCTTCGTCCTTGGCCGCCCATTTGCCGGCGTGCAGCTTGCTCGCCAGGTAGAAGGCGTCGCGCGGGTAGCGCTCGACGAGCGCCTTGCGCGTGGCCTCTTCCGACCCCTCGTAGACGAAGGCGGTGTCGAAGTACTTCCCGCCGGCGGCGATGAAATCGTCGACCATGCCCTTGGTGGTTTCGACGTCGATGGCGCCTTGGGCGTCTTTGGGCAGGCGCATCATGCCGAAGCCCAGTTTGAGGCAGTCGTTCACCAGTTCGCTCATGTTGTATCCCCTCGTTCGTTGCTTCTCCTATCCACTCTAACGCCTGGCGGGGCGCGCGGGCGCGGGAAGGGGCTCTGGTCTCCTCAAGAACACGAAGGTGGGGAAGGGCGGAAGCGCCTCGGGAGTGTCGTGGAAAGGCCGCGGCGGTGCCGCGAAGCAATCGCGCGAACGCCGCGGAAGGCTCGCGGAACGGTCGCGGAAGGCGCGCGCTCGCGCGGCGCCGCCCCCGCAGCCGGTGTGGTACGCTTTGGCCAGTTTCAATCGTGAAGGAGAACCCCATGCACATGCAGCGTCCCTACCCGCGCGCGGTCATCACCAAGAAGGGCGCCCTGGCCCTGAAGAAGGGCCACGTGTGGGTCTTCGAAGGCGAAGTGGAACGCATCGAGCCCGCGCCGGCCGACGGCGCGCCGGCCACCAACGGCTGCATCGTCGACGTGGTCGAGGAAAACGGCACCTATCAGGGCACGGGCCTGCTTTCCGAAGAGAGCAAGATTCGCATCCGCCTGGTGTCGCGCAACGCCAACGACCGCTTCGACGACGCCTTCTGGCGACGCAAGATCCAGTGGGCCTGGGATTACCGCAAAACGGTCATGGGCCAGCGCGCCCTGCCCGGCTGCGAGCCCGACACCAACTGCTGCCGCGTGATCTTTTCCGAAGCCGACGGCTTTCCGGGGCTCATCGTCGACCGCTACGAAGACGTGCTCGTGGCCCAGGTGGGCACTGTGGGGATGGACCGCCTGCGCCCCGTGCTCTATCCCATGATCCTGGACGTTCTGCGCGCCGACGGGCAAGAGGTGCGCGGCATCTACGAGCGCAACGACGCGCCAGCCCGCCGCCACGAGGGGCTTGCGCTGCAGAAGGGCTGGTGGGACGCCGCCGCAGGTGCCACGCGGGTGGACGACGCCGGCGCCCAGGAGCGCATCGTCATGCACGAAAACGGCATCGCCTACGACGTCGACTTGCTCAACAGCCAGAAGACGGGCTTCTTCCTCGACCAGAAGTACAACCGGCTCGCCGTGCGCCAGCTCGCGGCCGGCAAGCGCGTGCTCGACTGCTTTTCCCACGTGGGCCCCTTCGGCCTGAACGCGGCGGCGGGCGATGCGGAATTCGTGCGCTGCGTCGACGTGTCGCAGACGGCCGTCGACCTGGCCCGCCGCAACGCCGAGCTCAACGGCCTGGCCGACCGCATGGGCTTCACCTGCGCCGACGTGCTCGACTACCTGCCCGCGCTCGCCGGCGACAAGAAGCGCCTGGCGGAAGAGGGCGGTCCCTTCGACCTGGTGATCCTCGATCCGCCGGCCTTCACCAAGAGCCGCTCGACCGTGAAGCAGGCCCGCCGCGGCTACCTGAAGATCAACGAGCTCGCCCTGCGCCTGCTCCCGCGCGGCGGCTACCTGGCCACCTGCTCGTGCTCGCACTTCATGACGACGAGCCTTCTGAAGGGTGCGATCGGCGAGGCGGCGGCTGCGGCGCACGTGCAGTTGAAGCAGGTCGAAGAGCGCCAGCAGGCGCCCGACCATCCCATCCTGTGGGGCGTGCCCGAAACCCACTACCTCGACTTCCTCATCTTCCAGGTGATTTAGGGCGCACGGTGCGCGAACGAAAGCGGCCGCGACGGCGGGACCCATCCCGTGCCGTCGCGGCTGCTTTTTTTCTTTTGTATTTGTATTCTCTATTCGCCTTCGGCTATGACTTGCCCGATACGATGGGGAATTCCAACGACGAGCGCATTGCCCATGCAGAATGCACGATGGCCGTCGCTCATGGGCTTGCTGCCTTCGCTCGCTGTCCAACCTTTGGGAAACATTTGAATCTGGTCGAGTTCATCGGGAACGAGTCGGCGGATACGGCCGGAATCGCCTTTGATTGCGTGCTTCATTCGGCTTGCACCCCTGCCGCCTTCGCCGGTGAGGATCGTGCGTGCCGGCTTATCGGTCGGGTCGGGCCATGCCATCGCCCCCTCGCTATACATATAGGTGAACCCTTCGCGCGTGGTGCGGGGCTCTTTTTTCGCCGAGCGTTGATACTCCCATTTGGGAATATCCGTTGCATCGATGAAGAATTGGGGCGGAACTTCCGAATCGGGCACCAGCAAATCGCCCAGTACGGAATGTGGTCCATCGTAGGTCGCGGAAGCCTTGCAGGTGAAGACGTTGCCGTGTTGCATGATGCCGGCATTTTGGAAGGGGCTCGTCTTGTTGCCTATGCCGAAACTCTTTGTGAGTTCGTAGGGCTCGGGGGAAACGTCTACCGATACCTGATTCGAGGCTACGCCCTCAACGGGGAACGCCTTCGCCATGACGCCGCTGGTCAAGATGCGCTCTTCAGGGTCCCAATCTTTATCGGTTTTCACGCCGAAAATATACGTGCGACGACGTCTTTGCGGCATGCCGTAGTCGGCGGCGTTGATAACGCGCCATTCTACGGAATACCCGCAGGAATTGAGGCAACTGAGGATGATAGCGAAGTCGCGCCCGCGTTGCTTGACGGGGCTCTTGAGCAGTCGGTCCACATTTTCGAGCAGCAGATACTTCGGCTCTTTGAGCTCGAGCATATGGTAGATGTCCCACCACAGGACACCTTTTTTGCCCTCGATGCCGCCTGCTCTTGAAAGAGGCTTGGCAACTGAGTAATCCTGACAAGGGAAGCCGCCTACCAGCATGTCGAAATCGGGGATACGGACTTCTCCGGCTTCCGCTTGCGCAAGTACTTTGTTGATATCTTCGTTGACGCAGCTGCCTTCCCCGAATCGTGCTTCGTAGCAACGCCAGGCGAACTGCTTGGCATCGGATCCGTCGGGCTCCCACTGGTTGGCCCAAACCGTTTCATAGGGCCCCGCAGCGGGCATGTCGAATTCGGGATGCTCTGGGTCATGGTAGCCCTCGAGTCCCAAGCGGAAGCCGCCGACGCCGGCGAATAGCTCCGCAACTTTAATCTTATTCTTGGCCATAGGGTGCTCCTTCGCATTCTGAAAGCCATCGAATATCGTTACGTGCAGGTTAGATTGTGCGCGAAAGTTAAGAGTCCCCGTTTTGGGGCAGCGAGTCAAGATCGAACCGATCGATGCCACGAACACGACATTATTGGGGCGCTCAATGGACGCCACGACGGGAGACGCAGAGCACAGTCTGGCGATGTACCGTCCAACGTAATGGAATTGCCGTTCGGTTGGGCGCTAGATGTCTTTCACGATTGCGTAGATGTAGTCGTTGTTGATCCAGAAGCTCTGCTTTGTCATCCAGCGTCCGTCTGGCAGCTCGTCGCCATCTCTTGAGATGTTTCCGATTTCGGTCCCGTCATCGAACTTGTACGCTCTCTTGTTGGTGTGGGGCCTTACGTGTGCTACGGGATTGTCTTCCTTGTTGGGAAGGTTATTGAGGATTCTGTTGCCTTGATTTTCAGGTTGGAGAACTACACCGCATCGAATCGTCTCGCGCGTTTTCTCCCAACAATCTCGAAGAGGACCCTCGATGTCGCTCTTTGGCATGCTCCAAAAGCGTGCGCCTCTCAGCGTCGGTCCCCTTTCCGTTAGGTCGAAGGCAACGAAGAAGAAGCGCGTTTCTTCAAAGTAGTTTCTCAACGGAGAGTCATCCCAATTCTCGTTGATGAGCTCTTTGAATGTGAAGGGGTCGAGGGACATGTTCTCCTTGATAGACCCCTTCTCGCCAATTCGGACCGTGCGCACGCTGATGTTGGCTTTTTCGAACTCTTCCGCCCGGTCAGCTTTAACGCCTAAGATCTTGTAGGTAATCGTTACCCATTGGGATTTGTTTCCGGTGTAGGGGATGCCCAGCTTTTCGCAGATTTCCTTGTCGGTCATGCCGATATACGGCTCGATGAGCGAGAGTACCAATTCGTCGAACGTGCGGCCCCTGAGCTGTGCTGGGTCCTTGACTATCGATTCGCCGCCCTTATCGTCGAGAATGTACTCGCGCAGTACGGCGTTCATATAGCTCTGTTTGAAGCACCATGCGCGGCCCCTTGCGGGCTTGCCGGGAGCGTATACGGCCTGGTCCCGCATGCTGCTCTTTGTGGTGTGCCCTTTAGTGCACGCCCCCAAGTATTTGGTTAACGATTCCGAAAGCTCATCGGCGCGACCTTCGGTGATGTAGCGCTGGATGATGTGATAGTCGTCTTCCATAATCGCCCGGTCGGTTTCGGGCGGCGTAAACAGCGTGACATAAGAAATACGCTGGTCGTAACTGGGTACGTTCCTGTCGCGGCCGTAGTAGATGAGCAGGACTTTATGCCCTTTTTCCCAAGCGTGGGATTGCTCGAAGGGAGCTTCGATCGACTTGTCGAATTTGATCATTCCAAGTACGAGTCGCTCGCCAGCAGAAATGCCGGCTCTCTGCTTCACGTCGTAGCACGTGCATTTCAACTCTACCCCGGCATCGGAAAAATCTGCATGATCGTCGCTGTTCGCTTTGTAGCCGAAGTAGCGTTCCTCGATAAGGTTTCCCATTCCGCCTTTGCGAGATTTGCTGCTGTAGTCGTTCGTGTCTTCGACGCCGTCGGGAATGATGCCAAGGTCGATGACATCCTGAAAGGTATGTCCTTCGAGCTTTTTGGCGTACGCAAGCAGTGACGCCGGATCGCCGAAATCGATTGTTTTGTATTCGTAGCTAGAAAGTTTCTCTGCCATCGCGGTACTCCTTGAGACGGTGCTCGTTGCCTTCACCATACAGCGTGCATCGGTGAGCAGCACGGCGCATTCTGCCTAGCTGGCGAACGCGCCGTGCTGTGGGGCTATTTGGCTCTTACGGTTTCCAGCTGAGTCACGGCAGTCTTGTATTTTCCGCCCGCTACTTCTTCTCGATCTTGAAGGCGGTGCGGATCACCGTGTCTTCGGGCAGGGCGTTGGCGAGCACCACGGCTACCAGGAACACGAGGGCCACGCTGTTGCCGGCGAACACGCTCTGCAGCAGGGGCGGGAAGTTCACGAAGATGCCGGTGACCTGCGAAAACCCGATGCCGATGGCGAGCGAGATCGCCGCGACCGTGATGTTTTTCTGCGAGAAGCCGGCGCCGGCGATCATCTGGAAGCCCGACACGATGATGCTGCCGAACATCATGATCGTGCAGCCGCCGAGCACGGCGTTGGGCAGGCTCGCGAACACGGTGCCCACGAAGGGCACGCAGCCGGCCAGGATGAGGACCGCAGCGCCGCAGGCGACGGCGCGGCGGTTGATCACGTGGGTCATCGCGATGAGGCCGATGTTCTGGGCGAACGAGGTGAGCGGCGAGCAGCCGAAGACGCCGGCGAGCGCCGACGTGAAGCCGTCGGCCGCGATCGAGCCCTGGTACTCGCGTTCGGTGGGCTCGCGCTTGAAGCCCACCGACGTGACTGCGGCCGTGTCGCCGATGGTTTCGGCGGCGCTCACCAGGTAGAGCAGCACCACCGACACGATGGCGCCCAGGTTGAATTCGGGCGCGTAGGGCAGGATGGCCGGCACGCTGAAGGCGGAAATGCCGTTGAAGGCAGAAAAGTCGACATTGCCCATGAAGAGGGCCACCACGTAGCCCGCCGCGAGGCCGAAGAGCACCGACAGCTGCTTTTTCGGGCCCTTCATCACGCCTTGGAAGACCAAACAGGCGGTAAGGGAGAAGGTGCCCAGGAAGAGGTTTTCGGGCGAGGCGAAATCGGGGGCGCCCGTGCCGCCGGCGAACGACGCCGCGCCCACCGAAAGCAGCGAGAAACCGATGGAAGTGACTACGACGCCCGACACGATCGGCTTGATGAAGCGGCGCCAGTACTTGGCGAACAGGCCCAGTATGCCCTCGCAGACGCCGCCCGCGATTACGGCGCCCACTACGGTGGGGTAGCCGTAGGTGGCGGCGATGCCGCAGAGCACGGTGATGAAGGTGAAGCTCACGCCCATGACGATGGGCAGCTTGCTGCCCACGCGCCACACGCTGAAGAGCTGCACGAGCGTGCCGATGCCGGCGACGACCATGGCGTTCTGCATGAGCAGGGCGGTCTGCGCCTCGTCGAAGCCGGCCGCCGCGCACAGAATCGTGATCGGGGCGAGGTTGGCCACGAACATCGCGAGCACGTGCTGGATGCCGTAGGGGATGGCGCGCGCGATGGAAATGGGCGCGCCGAAGGTGGAAAGCGCCGATACGGAGCCCTCGGTCGTTTCGGGCGCGGGAGCGGGTGCGGGCGTCGTCATGCGCGGAACTCGATTCGCCCGGTGGCGTCGTCCATCGATTCGACGATGGCGAGCGAATCGACCCGGTAGCCGCGGGCGCGCAGGTCGGCGCCGCCCGGCTGGAAGCCCTTTTCGATCGCGATGCCGATGCCCACCACGGTGGCGCCCGCCGTTTCGCAGATGTCGATGAGCCCGTTCATCGCGCAGCCGTTGGCCATGAAGTCGTCGATGAGCAGGATGCGGTCGCCGGGGCCCACGTACTTCTTCGACACGATGACGTCGTAGTCGCGCTGGTGGGTGTAGGAATGGATCTTGGCGGTGTAGACCGACCCGTCGAGGTTGATCGACTGGCTCTTCTTGGCGAAGACCACGGGCACGTCGAACTCTTCGCCTACGATGGCGGCGATCCCTATTCCCGACGCCTCGATCGTGACGATCTTGTTCACGCCGGCGTCGGCGAAATCGCGCTTCCACTGTTGGGCCATCGCGCGGAAGAGCTTCACGTCCATCTGGTGGTTGATGAACGAGTCGACCTTCAGCACCTGACCGGGCTTGACCGTGCCCTCTTTCCGAATGCGTTCTTCGAGCAATTCCATAGCGTCTCCCGCCGCGTCTTCACTTCTCGTAGTTCCTTGCTGGTGGGACGCGCGCGCCCCTTGGGCACATTATTCTATCTGTTGGAAGGGGCTTTGGGGGACGGCGGCCCTATTTCGTGCGCCACGCGGACGAAGCCCGCGCGCATCGGCTGGCCGCGTTGCTAGCAATCGAAGGTCTTGGCGCAGCGGGCGAGCTCGTCGACGATCGGCAGGCTCTGGGTGCAGGCGCGCTCGCAGGCCCCGCAGGCGATGCAGCTCACCGCGCGGGCGCCTTCGGCGGTTGCGGCGGTGTAGGCGGCTTGGGACGCTTCGATCTGGCCGGCGCCCAGGCGCAGGTTCATGGCGCCGAAGATCCCGGGGATGTCGATCTGCTGGGGGCAGCGGGGCAGGCAGTAGCCGCATTCGGTGCATTGGATGAGCGGCGAGGCGTTGAAGGCGGCCTGGGCCTTTTGCACGGCGGCGCGCTCGTCCGCGTCGAGCGGGCGGAAATCGCGCATGTAGGAGACGTTGTCTGCCACCTGGCCGGGCGTGCTCATGCCCGAAAGGACGCAGATCACGCCGTCGAGCCCGGCCGCGAACCGGATGCCCCACGACGCGTAGCTTGCGTGCGAGCCGGTGTCGTCGAAAATCTTCTTCACGCTGGCGGGCGGGTCGGCGATCTTGCCGCCTTTCAGGGGCTCCATCACCACGATCGACGCGCCGTGGGCACGGGCGACCTCGTAGTTGCCGCGCGAGGCCACCTTGGGGTTCTCCCAGTCGGCGTAGTTGATCTGCAGCTGCACGAATTCCACTTCGGGGTGGCCGGCGAGGATCCCTTCGAGCACGTCGGGCGTGTCGTGGAAAGAAAATCCTACATGGCGGATCGTCCCTTCGGCCTTCTTTTCCTGCACGAAGTCCCATAGGCCCAGCTTTTCGTACTTGCGGCTGTTGCTGCGGTTGAGCGAATGGAGCAGGTAGTAGTCGACGTAGGACGTTCCGAGTTTTTCGAGCGAGGTGTCGAGCTGCTGGCGGGCGGTGCGCCCGTTGCGGGCCATGGGCGCGTAGAGTTTGGTGGCCAGGGTGAAGCGCTCGCGCGGGTAGCGTTCGACCAAGGTCTTGCGGGTGGCGACCTCGCTGCCGGGGTAGATGTGGGCGGTATCGAAGTAGGTGAAGCCGGCTTCCATGAAGAGGTCGACCATCTTCTTGGTTTCCTCGATGTCGATCGCGGCCAGCTTGCGGGGCAGGCGCATCATGCCGAAGCCCAGTTTGGGCACGTCGCTGCCGAAATATGCGCTCATGGGCGTCTCCTTGCGTGGGCGTGGCCGGCGCTTGGCGGGTGCGGGCCGGGCGCGCTAGCCGATCGATTCCTGCACGGCAGTGTAGAGCTCTTGAGCGCTCTGCGAAAGGTCGGCGCGGCCGTACTGGTACTTGCGCAGGCAGTCCTTGAAGGCGTTGACGGTTTTCGTGTCCTCCATCGCGGGCAGCATGGCCTTCAGGCCGTCCATGTTGCGGTGCATCTGCTCGGTGGCCTCCTCTTCGAAGCCCGACAGCTTGCCGTTGTCGGCGAGGGCCCGGTAGGCGGTGCCGCTTACGGGCACGCCCTTTTCGGTGCCCTGCAGAAGCGCGTAGCCGGGGTCGTTGAGCAGGTAGTTCACCAGGCGGGCCGCCTCTTCGGGGTGGGCGGTGTTCTTGCTGATGGCGAGCATCGTGGCGGGCTTCATGTACCAGCCGGTCGCGCTGGGCCCGTCGACGCCCGGGTTTGCGCCCAGCACGACGGTCTGCCCGGCGTCGACCACGGGTTGGCAGTAGCGCGAGGCGTCGCTTGTCCAGATGGCGACGCCAGCGGTCTTTCCGTTGGCGAACTGCTGGGCGGGCGAGCCTGCGTCGAGGTCGATCACGCCTTCGGCGGCCATGCGGGCGCACATGGACAGCATGGATTCGAAATCGGCCTCGCCTATCTGGCAGGCGCCGTTCTCGTCGAAGACCGCGGTGCCGGTGGTCTGCTCGTACCAGGCGAGCATGGTCATCCAGAGCTGCTTGTCGTTCATGCAGAGCATGCTCACGCCGTGCGCGCGCAGGACGCGGGCGCAGGAGAACAGGTCGTTCCAGGTGCGCGGGACGGAAAGCCCGTACTGGTCGAGGATGGACTTGTTGTAGTAGAAGACGGGCATGTTGTAGGCGATGGGCAGGGCGTTGAGCGCGCCGTTGCGCGTGCCGAAGGCCAGGTCGCGTTCGGAGAACTGCGAAAGGTCGATCGTATCGGAGAGCTCGTTGAGGTCGTAGTAGCCGCTGCCGTCCGGGGAGTAGGTCGCCAGCCAGGCGTAGTTGATCTGCATGACGTCGCATTCGTCGTGGGCGCGCATCATCGACGCGTAGCGGCGCTCGTAGCCGTCCCACACGCCGTAGGAGAGGCTGACGTTGATGTCGGGGTTCTTTTCGGTGAAGTCCTTGATGCCGTTGGCCGTGTAGTGGTGGCGCGCGTCGTTTCCCCACCAGGAGTAGCTGATGTCGGTCTGTTCGGCGACGCTCGCGTCGACCTGGCGCGCGCTGTCGCTTTGGGCGGCGCGCACGAGCAGAATAGCGAGGCAGACGATCACCGCGGCCAAGATGACGGCGGCCAAGCGCATGGTGTGCGAAACTGCTTTATTCGCGTTCAGCGCCATAGGCCCTCCTTGTAGACGGTCACCGTGCCCCGGTCGCGGCCCCGGTGCTTGGATTCGTAGAGGGCGGCGTCGGCCGCTTCGTAGAGCTCTTGGAAGGTCACCGAGCCTGCTGGCGCGATGGCTTCGCCCATGCTCACGGTGATCGGCAGGCCCTCCCATTCGGGTCCGCTGAACTCCCGGTGGATTTCTTCGGCGATGCGGTCGATGAGCTCGCGCCCGAAGGCGGCCGTCTCCTCTTCGTCTGCGCCCTCGATGAAGGCGAACGACGAGAACTCGTCGCCGCCCACGCGGCCCGTGGCGCTCGCGTGCACGCAGCATTCCTTCAATATGGCGCCGACGCGTTTGAGGACCTCGTCGCCGCGGGCGTGGCCGAAGCGGTCGTTGACGTCTTTGAACCGGTCGATGTCGAGGATCAGGTAGCCGAAGCAGCCCGCGGCTTCTTCGCGCGCGAGGCTCTGCCGCGCGATGGTTTCGTAGGTGACCTTGTTCAACAGGCCGGTGAGCTGGTCGGATTTGGCACGGTCGGCGAGGTCGTCGACGAGCGTGTCGACCGGGCGCGCCAGGCGCAGGTAGACGAGGCCCGACACGAGCATGAACAGGGCGACCATGAAGGCCAGGAAGAGCAAGAGGACGTTGCGCATGCTGGTCGACTGCTCCATGACCGAAGCGGTGGGGGCGGCCACGACCACGCGCCAGCCGTTGTCGATGGTGCTCGACGCGGCGAAGTATTGGTCGTTGTAGGAGCTCGCGTTGCCCGACGTGCCCACAAGGGCGACCACCGAAGCGTCGAGCGGGGCGCCCACGTCGGTGCCGTTGCTCGTGAACAGCACGGTGTTGCTGCCGTCGACGAGCGACACCGTGACGTCGCCCAGGCCCTCGGGCACGGCGAAGATCTCGCCCAGGGAGCTGGCGTAGACCGACATCACGAGCAAGGCGTCGTCGTTCAGTCGTTTCACGTACCACAGGCGGTCGGTGTTGCCGCGCACGTTGAAGGCCCAGCCGCTCTGGCGGGCGCTGTCGGTGATGCAGCCGGCGAATTCGCTGTACATGCCGCCGTTGGAAAAGAGGCCGAGCGTGGTCTGCGAGATCCAGCCCAGGTGCTCGTCGTCGGCGTAGACCACGCCGAAGTCGGAAAAGTTTTCGGTGCTGCCGATGTCGATGATGCGGTTGCGCACGGCGTTTTCGGCCTGGATCTTGCCGTAGGCGTCGAGGTCGCTGGTCACGGGGTCGTAGGCGTAGTAGTTCTCGTCGGTGAACATGAGCTGGGCGGTGCCTTCGAGGGTGGTGAGGTAGTTGGACACGTTGAGCTCAATCTGCTCGGTGTCGGTGCCCATGAGGCGGGCCATGTCTCCCTGCAGGACCTGTTCGCTGCGGACGATGAGGAAGGCGCAGGCCACGACCATGAAGGCGAGAATGAGCAGGACGGCAGCTCCCAGCTGCCTTGCTTGGATCTTTTACAGGTCCTCCTGCATGAGGCTCGATCGCTTCCCCTCGCTGTGCTTGCCGCGGCGTGTGTGTGTACACAGTAAGTGTAGACGATGCGGGCGATTCCTGCCTGCTCGCCGTGCGCGCAGCTAGCTCTGCGGCGCGAAGAATTCCACGACCGTATGGATCGCGAAGTCCATCTTCTTGGGGTCGTGGAAGGTGTGGTCGCAGTCCGGCACCGCAACGAGCTCGATCACGTTGTCGTCGGCGAAGGCGCGCGCCTCGTCGATGGGGATGAATTGGTCGTTTTCGCCGTGCAGCATGATGATGTCGTCGGCCCAGTCGAAGAATTCGGCCTTGGTGATGTCGTGGGCGGCCAGATCGTCGATGAGGCTGCGGTCGATCTTCACCAAACGGTCGAAGCCCACTTCCACTTCCTTGCCGCGGTCGAACTTGGCCCGGTCGGCGGGGGAGACGTAGTCGTCCATGAGCTGGGCCATGCGAATGCCGGTGGAGCGCAGGGCGATGCGGTCGAAGGGATTGCCGTGTTCCTGCAGGTAGGCCAGCGTGAGGTAGGCGCCGAAGCTCACCGAATAGATGTAGAGGTGGCAGGCCCCCAGCTCGCGCTTGGCGTAGTTCACGACGATCGAAAGGTAGGAGAAGCATTCGTCCAGCTCGAGCTTCTTGCGGGCGTCGCGGCCGTGGCAGGGCCAGTCGAAGGCGATGACGGCGTCGCGCTTGTGTTTGCCCACTTCCTTTTCGGCGAACTTCTGGATGCTCGCGATGTCTTTATTGCCGCCGAAACCGTGCGTGCAGATGACCACGCGGTCGTGGGTGCGGTCGTCGGTGCCGGCGGTGATCTTGCAGCGGACGCTGTAGCCGTCTTCGTTGATGTCGAGTTCCCTGGTTTTCATTCGTCCCTCTTTTGGTGGGCTCTCTTGCTTTCGTTCGGTTCGACTATAGCCGAATGCGGGGCGCGCGAAACCTGACGGGCGCATTTTCTGCCGGTTAGCGATACTCTGTAACGGAGCGTTTGGGCGGAACGCCGTTTCGATAGAGGAGACCTGATGACAGAGGAGAAGAGCAAGCGTTTCTCCGTACGCTATTTCGTGCGCAACCTGCAGGACCAGATTCGCACCGACCGGCGCGATTTCATCATCTATTCGGTGCTGCGCGTGCTCGTGATCGTCACGCTCGTGCGGTCGGTGATCATCGGGTCATGGGAGAGCGTGGCCCTGTGCGCCCTGTCGCTCGTGCTCTTTCTGCTGCCGGCTTTCGCCGAAACGCGGCTCAACATCGAGATCCCCACCATCTTCGAGGCGACGATCTACCTCTTCATCTTCGCGGCCGAAATCTTGGGCGAGGTGAACCACTACTACGTGCTCATTCCCGGCTGGGACACGATGCTCCATACGCTCAACGGCTTCCTGTGCGCAGCGGTGGGCTACTCGCTCGTCGATTTGTTCAACAAGCACAGCGACGGGGTGCGCCTGTCGCCCAAGTACCTGGCGTTGGTGGCCTTCTGCTTTTCGATGACCGTGGGCGTGCTGTGGGAGTTC
>Ga0214872_100230_pt1 | contig 18325 bp, 10 predicted proteins | sample Stichaenrichm18X_FD_168614 | JGI IMG/M metagenome (GOLD analysis project Ga0214872, IMG submission 168614) | Xylose enriched microbial communities from anaerobic bioreactor in Madison, Wisconsin, United States - 18X | ecosystem: Engineered > Bioreactor > Anaerobic > Unclassified | place: USA... | reverse complement strand
AAGACCATTTGCACCGGTATCACCTTTATCACCCTTGAGTGACAAGATAAAGTCAGATTCATCAATTGTGTCATCACCATTCAGATCTTTACTGTTACCAGTTGCAACCCAAATGTCGAAGGCTGAGGTTCCGTCGGCACCTTGTGCCCCGGTATCACCCTTAGCACCTTTGATCGAAGCGATAAAGTCATTGATGTCAATTGTGCCGTCGCCATTCACATCTGAACCACCATTTTGGAGCCAGACATCAAAGGCTGATTTTCCATCAGCACCCTTAGCACCAGTGATTGAAATCTCAAAGTCCGTTTCGTCGGTTGTCCCATCGTTATTCAAGTCTGAACCACCATTTTGGAGCCATACTTGAAAGGCTGAGAGGCCATTCGCGCCGGTATCTCCTTTATCACCCTTGGCTCCGGTAGCACCCTTGAGTGAAGCAAGAAAGTCATTGATATCAATCGTGCCGTCGCCATTCACATCAGTACCACCATTATTGAACCAAACATCGTATGCTGATGTACCATCAGCACCCTTGGCACCAGTAATCGCAATTTCGAAGTCGGTTTCATCAATGGTTCCATCGTTATTTTGATCCGATCCACCGTTCTTCAACCAAACAAGGTAAGCCGAGTCGCCTTGAGCACCAGTTGCACCTTTCAATGAGTCAAGGTAGTCGTTGATGTCGATCGTACCATCGTTATTGCCATCCGAACCACCATTTTCAATCCAGATATCAAGGGCCGATTTTCCATCGGCACCAGTTGCCCCGGTATCACCTTTTTCGCCTTGTTCACCGGTATCACCTTTGGCACCAGTTGCGCCCTTCAATGAAAGAATGAAGTCAGACTCATCAATTGTGTCATCGCCATTCAAGTCTTTACTGTTGCCAGTTGCAACCCAAATATCGAAGGCAGATGTTCCATCATTTCCTTGATCACCCTTCGCACCTTTAAGCGAAAATAGGAAATCATTAACATCGATTGTGCCGTCACCGTTCACATCGGAGCCGCCGTTGTTCAGCCATACTTCATAAGCTGACTTACCGTCAGCGCCCTTCGCACCGGTAATTGCAATTTCAAAGTCGGTTTCATCAACGGTTCCGTCATTATTTTGATCAGAGCCACCGTTCTGTAGCCATACTTGGAAGGCCGAAAGACCATTTGCACCGGTATCACCTTTATCACCCTTGGCACCAGTTTCACCTGTGGCGCCCTTAAGTGAAGCGAGGAAGTCATTGATGTCGATCGTCCCATCGCCGTTTACATCGGTACCACCGTTGTTGAACCAAACGTCGTAAGCCGACTTACCGTCAGCGCCTTTGGCACCGGTAATTGCAATCTGGAAGTCAGTTTCATCAACCGTTCCATCATTGTTCTGATCCGTGCCACCATTCTTCAACCAAACAGTGTAGGCCGAATCACCTTGGCTTCCAGTGGCACCTTTCAAGGAGATAAGGAAGTCATTAATATCAATTGTGTCATCACCGTTAAGATCTGAACCACCATTATTTTCCCAGATTTCAAGTGCTGAGAGACCGTTAGTACCAGCGTCCCCTTTATCACCCTTGTCACCCTTCAACGAAGCAATGAAGTCTTCAACCGTCTTGCCGGCATTACCATCTAATCCCAGCCAGATCTCGTAAGCAGATTGCCCATTTTTGCCCTTACCAAGTTGGTTTTGTAAGAAGAGATAGTAATCTTGTTCATCGACGGTACCGTCATTATTCAGATCATGACTATTATCGTTGTCATCAACGGTACCATCTCCATTGACGTCACCAGTGGTGTCTGTAATGTCGTTTAACCAGTAGTTGTATCCTGAGTTACCTTCACTATTCGCATCTGCAATGTTGGCCAAGTAAATGTAGTAATCAGCTTGGTCGACCGTGCCATCACCGTTCAAGTCAAGACTGGTATCCTTATCATCAATCGTACCATCTCCGTTGACATCAACCGTCTTACCGTCTGGAGTAAGGTTCAACCAGAAGTTATACCCAGATTCATTGTTAGCTTTAGCCAAGTTCGACAAGTAGAGGTAGTAATCATCTTGATCAACCGTACCATCACCGTTTAGGTCAAGTGTCGTATCATTGCTATCTGCTTTTCCATCCCCGTTGACGTCGACCGTACCGTCAGGAGTTAATCCCTTCCAGTGGTTGTAACCAGAATCACTCTTATTATTAGCAATATTAGCCAAGTAAATGTAGTAGTCATCTTGGTTAACTGTGCCGTCACCGTTCAAGTCAAGGTTGGTGTCCTTATCGTCGATTGTGCCATCACCATTTACATCAGTTGAGCCATCAATGTTGAGGTTCAACCAGTGATTGTAGCCTGAGTCACTATTAGCATTGTTAACGTTGTTCAGGTAAACAAAGTAGTCTTCCTGATTAACCGTACCATCACCATTCAAGTCAAGTGTATTGTCACTCGCATCAATTGTGCCATCACCATTGGTATCAGCGGTGCCATCTGGTGTCAGATTTACCCAGTAGTTGTACCCTGAATTGCTATTGATTGTAATTGGATCACCACCATTGATTGTAATCGTGGTGTTTCCATTTGCATCCGTCCCCGGCGTGATAGTTGGCGTTTCACCACTCTTCACAATGAATGTACCCACTGGAACTTTGACATAAACCGGATTGCCACTGGCATCCGTCTCTGGATCGCCATTCTCATCAACAGCTTGAACTGGTTGCCCATCATCACCGATCTCGTTGATCACTAATGTGTATTGTGTTCCAGCAACTGGTGTCGTTGTGTCACCATCAGCAATTGGGTTTCCATCAGCATCAACTGGTGTGCCATCTGGATTGCTTGGATCAATCATCGGTGATTGACCATCTGTCCCATTTGTACCATCCTTTGGATCTGCACGATAGATCAACCAGACATCCTGCCCGTCTGTCGCATACGCTGCATCATTACCAGTACCATCTTCGATACTGTCAACTGTATAATTATTTGGATCAGAGCCAATTAACAACTTAACACTAGACATGTCTAATTTATTTTCATTATTAAGTTGCACACCCTGATAGGACTTACCATCTGGCGTTTGAATCGTCTGATTATCGTTTTCTAATTGCTCAATTTGAGCTAAATAACCACTACCAGCGGGCAGATTGTCTAACACGATTGGATCTTTCAGTGCTACGCCATCCTCACCTTCGTAAACAAAGTGAACAACAACACTACCCGGTTTAGCCACATAATCTACATCACGTGTGACAGTAAGTACTTCATTACTTGCGTTGTCTTTGAAAGTATATGGCGCCTCACCATTATCAGTAGTCGTCGTATCCCCTGATGTTGCAACCGTCGCTGTATACCCTTGTGGCGTTTTCAACTGAGTATCAGTCAATCCAGCGAATGTACCTGAAACATCAGCACCTTTTGCAGTAGTTGCGGTTTCACCGTTTACATTTTCATCACTTGTCCATGCACTATATGTGTACGTTGGATTACCATTTGCGTCAGTATCAACTGTAACCGTACGATAATATGGCGTCGTTTGAACCGTCTGACTACCACCGACTGGAGAACCATAATTTACAACTTCTACAACATTCTTAGTCAGTGCTGCCCGTGAAGTTTTAGGATTATTTTCATCCGTATTTGTGGGTGTAAAGGTCGTCCGTGAGTACGTTACGGTTACATCCTTCGAATTTACTGGCTGAGTAGCTGTTGCACCTCTGTTTTCCATTTCTACCGATGCAATGTCTGGAGTAAACTCACTAATCGTTGGACTATCTTGCGCCGCGAAAATCCCTGATCCATTTTCAGATCCTGATACTGGCGTATAAATGGTTTCACCAGTCACATCGTTTGTAACAGTTGAATATACTAATGTTTGTTGTACGTCGGGTGCAGCTTGACCTCCACCATCATTCTTAGAAAAGTTGTAATGGATAGTTCTCGTAACCGAATAAGTGCCATACGTTAAGTTAGGTACTTGAACTTCAATACCAGATTCCAAAGGTTCCGTGGCTTGTAAGCCATTTGAAGTAATGGCATAGGTATTGTAAGCAACCTGATCGCCTGTCCCCGCATAGCTATCAATGCTATTTGGTGTGTGCAGGTTGAAACTAATGGTTTGATTTTGACCATCGATCGTCTGACCAGACGCAGCATTTAACGTAATTCTAAATGCGGTAACCTTGCTCCAATCACTAACCGCGCTCTCTGCCGACCAATTAGCTGAGCTTTCATTAGCCAATGTCACATCCGAGTCAGTTGTGTATTGAACGGTCACTTTACCATTCCAACCCGCTGGCAATGTAATTGGTCCAGTTAAAGTTGGTGTGAATGCTGAATTACGTGAATCTGATGTCGTTAATCCAGTATCATTTATAGTTGGTAAAACATCTAATAAATCTAACGTATTTAAAATTGGATCGGTATTAGCACTGGTATTAACCTTAACTGTTACATTTGAATCTAATCCAGTCGTTACTGTGTTAGTTGTAGCGCTAGCGCCATCGGTTGTTTGACTTGTTTGTAAAATTGCAGTTTTTGCAAGATTATATTCAGCACCAGTTCCAACCAAAGTATCCGTAGTTGAATCATTACCATTAATATCGTTTGTATCAGTTACACTAGTGGTGTCTGAAATTGTTGGCGTACCAGATACTGTTGGTACCTGAAATGTGTCATCGCCAAGATCAGTCAGTGCTTTAAACTGCAAGACTTTTGCTGCCTCGTCAGAAACGTTAATTCCCATTTGGCCTTGGATTGCATAGCCTGGTGTCGTGTAGTTGACGCCCCATGCAATTTTAACTAATTGTTGACCCGTTCCTTGATAATCATTATCAACTACTGTGTAAACATCAGTCTTATCAGTAGTTGTAGACTGGTCATACGTAACCCCTTGTGGCAATAGTACATAACTTATAAATTGCGTACTAGTAGTCAAGTTAGCCGAGGAATCAGCAGAAAGGCCAAAATTAACTGTTAATTGATGAGCACCAGTCGAAATTTGGTTACTTTCATTGGCACCGTCTAAACTGACATTTGCGACAACCGTTCTTGAAATACCTGTTGGACTATTAACAACCTCAACTGTTTGTGGCGCAGAATTTGCAACTTCTACCGGGTCAGGACCGCCATTAGTAATATCTTGTGGTGTCAATACATGATCCAGCCAAGAACCTGAATGCACATCTGCATCATACTGAGAAAATGTTTGATGCGTAATTGTGCCAGTAAAGCCATCATTTACTGTTGTCGTGAAATACAAGCTTTGGGTGAAGCCAAGCGGAACCCCAGAATCATCCGGAAGTCCAGAGTAATCAGGATTACTTAATTTGTATGCATCACCGTCATCTGCGCCCGCATTAACAAATGTATCAACATTATCAGGAATCACTTTATCAGGATCTTCAGTTAAATGATAATACAGGTAAACATCCACCACAGCTTTATCTGGATCTAATCCCCATGCTAATAAATCGCTACGCGTAACATCTGTTGTTTCGGCCGTAGAAATATCCGATTTTAGCACGTGATAAACATTATCGTCTTCACCCTCATACTTCACAGCAAGTGTAGCATAAGGGAAATACGTTAAACTGCCTTTATTGGCAGAGTCAATTGCAGAAAATCCCTTTCCAAGGTAGATTTCCTGCAAAGATTCATTTGGATCAATTGTTTCATGAACCGCACGATACTTAATATTTTGGAAATTCTCATCTTTCGCAAATGCGGCTGAATACGGATTAGCTACCGTAACATGAACGGTTAATACCGGATCATCTTCCGTATAAACTGTTGGATCTGCGTTAGCTCCACCAGTTGCATTCGTATCCCCTTGTCCATCCGCTGCCCCAGAAACGTAATGTGGTGTGTAAAATGTTCCAGTCTGATCAACACCATCACGAGGATCATATGGAGAAACTGTAAAGGTAGCTTCTGTTGCATCGCTATTAACTGCGGTACCGTCAGTAGTCGTATAGTTCATACTTGCATCTGTGGCTAATGGCGTGATACCCGTTAACGTACTGTCCACTTTAATCTGAATACCAAATTTCTTGACGAAATCATTAGCCATTTGTTCTGCTGTTGTACCAGCTTTGAAAGTCCAAGTTAACACACTTGATCCATCCGCGTTTGTTTGAACAGTTGGCTCGTCTACAGAATCCAGGTCAGTCCCGCTTTGTAGTCCTGTATAACTTAATCCAGCAGGTAAAGCATATGTTAATACAATATCACTACCTTCTTTTACTAAGGTGGTACCAGCGGTTGTCGTTGGAATATTATATCCAGCAGTCAATGTCACTGTATCACCAGGGTTAGGATTTACGTGGTTATAATTGTCCTGATTGATTGGTGTTAAACCCGTCATTTGGTTAGTAATACTATATGTTGCATTGGACTCTGTTTTTACACTGACATCCTCAAGATCGACTGTTTTTTCATCAGATTTAAAGCTTCCACTCAAAGTCAGTGTTTGACCGGCTAAGGTTTTTCCTTTTGTAGTTTCAAAGGCCAGTACGATATCATTACTAAAACCAGCATTCAGATTACCAAAACTGTATACTAATGTGCCATTAGTGGCATCCAGCGTTGGAACAACACCATTAATTGCCAAATCAGAAACTTTGTTTTGTAGCGTTACACCATCATCCGTAGGAATGTTTAACGTCAGTTCTGCATTATGATATGTTGTCTGAATACCGGTAACATCTAAATGTACATTAAATGATGCCGTGTTTCCAATTTCGACATTATTACTAACAGCGCTTGCATTAACACTTATAGAATTAGCATCTAATTCTGCCTTTTCCGCAGTTGTACTACTTGCGCTTGCACTGGCGTTCGTACTTGCAACTGCTGTCACTTCTTGGGCGGTTCCTGTCTGTTTATACTGATCGGCTGCTGCACTTTGTGCTTGAACAACTTCATCACTATTGGCATTCCCTAAATTTGTGACATTTGTGGACTGTGCCGGGGTATCAGCACTGCTAGCACTGCTATTTTCACTTTCTGATTTTTCGACTGCAGCAGTTTCTGCGGATGAAGCCGTACTAGTCGTTTTGGACGCTGAACTCGTCGCGCTACTAGCTACACTTGGTTTTGTATTCAACACCACTGTTGTACTTGAAGACGCTAAACTATCAACAGTAGCAGTTTCATTACTTTGAGTTGCATCAGTTGTCTCATCGGCATGAGCAGTTAGTGACGTCGCCCCAAAAATTGTCAAACTAAAGAGTCCCGCAAATAACCAATTTCGGCCTGACTTGTACATGCGATAATGTAAATTATCTTTTTCTTGGCGTTTTAATTGATTATTTTTTGAAACTTTTCTATAATCACTTTCCATTAGATATCTCCCCCATTGGTTGTACGACCAATTACTTAAAATTCCAATCCTAAACGACTAGGTCGTTTAGGATTCGCTCCTGACTTCCACTATATTTTTCTACCTCTCTTATCCCCCCATGCTCGACTAATTTTCGTGTTTTTGGGTACACCCATAAACACGATTAATAATAGATACAAGTATACTATTCACTTGATAAGTATGCGTGTAATTATTAACATATGATACTTAATACTTGATTAGAGTTTAACATTGATTTTAAGAATGTAAATATCTTCATTCACAAAAAAATCATGTTTTTTTCTCTTTTATACAGATGTATGGCAAATATATGGTTAAACGAATAAATTAATTTAAATTAAGTTCGTTGATTATTCGATAAACCACACTATTGCTAACACCAGTTTTTCTAGTAATTTCGACTATTTTATAATTGGCTTCAATCATTTTTAAAATCGTATGGTAGATGGATTTTGCATCCTCATCTTTTGAGTTTGGACCATATTTTATGGCGCGACCTTTATAAATGCCACGTTTTTTTGCCAGTTCGATTCCTTGGCGACGTCTTTCAGTAATTCTTTCAAGCTCGTCGGCTGCGGTAAATTTTTTTAGTTCAATCATTAAAGTTTTCAGTAACTTTTGGACGTTTTGATTTTGAACTTCTTCAAAGCTTGGAATGTCTAAAATGTGCAGTTTAGCACCTTTTAAATGAATATCAAACATAACTTTAGTCAAGTGATCCTGATCTCTGCCTAGTCTTTCCAAACTGATTACGACTAGTTCGTCTCCTTTAGTTAACTTTTGAATTGCCTTTTTTAAGATCGGACGATTAATATCAGCACCCGAAGCTTTTTCCTTAAAAATAATTTTTATGCCATTTTCTTTCAATAATTTGATCTGTCTGGCTAAGTTCTGTGTATTCGAACTAACCCGGGCATAACCGTACTTCATAGATAATACCTCCGAATTAAAAATAGTGTTTTTGGGTGTACCCATAAACACGATTTTATTTTCCCAAATTTCCCCTAATATCAAGGTATCATGATCTATCACAAGTGTAGAGAAATATGTACTAAGCAATACAAAAAAACGTATATCACCATGATTAAACATCTTTGGGATATACGTTTATAATATTTTCAATTCTAAATTTTGATCTTTACTAACCCATCATGTAAAAAATAACTTCTCTATTGATAATTAGTATCAATGTGGGAGATCGTTTTCTTGACTACTGGGGAGATGAAAAAAAGATAAACACGTAAGCTTAACCATCATTAATTTGCGTATTATTCGCTTTGAGTATTTTGTAAAGTAACCAAATTAAGGTGGGTGTCCTCACCTTTGTGCTTCCATTATCTGGTTCTTGGTCACAAAGCAAGTCGACCGTTTGAATTGATTGTAATAATACGCGCGTTCATCTTGTAATCAACCTAATTTGATGGATAATACAGTTGTGATGTTAACCCCATCACACGTCTCTTGCATTGCCTGGCACCTCCGCGAGGCAACGCCGGCCATGCTACCCGTTATCGCATGGCCTTTTTTTATTGTTTTTCACGACTATAGAAGAAACTAAATACTCCTTTTAGTTATATAGAGATTTAATTCTCTAATGATTTTTTAATAATGTTGGATGTTATCGAGAATTTCGAGTCTATTTTTTTCTCTTTAAATCAGCGTATTTCTTGCATAAAAAAATAAGCAAAGTTCGAGATTCCTATCAAATCAATATTTATGCAATACTCGAAAATGAATGCTTTATGTATAAAAAACCATCGTCGTAAAAAAGCGTTGGACGATTCGTTGGATGTTTTTAATCAAATCTATTGAAATTTCCATGATTTTTCATTGCATCCGCAATAAAATAAAAAAGACAGAGATTCATCAGAATCGCTGTCATATCAAGGGTTTGGAGCCTAAAGCGAGTGACGGGAATCAAAGTAATCTCTCCATATCATTGATACATAAGGTTTATATCAAGTTCCAATTATTGTCGGTGTACCTGTGGTGTACGTCAGAAAAAAATCGCATGATATCATTCAACACATTTTGTAGTTTTATATGTGTTCCCGTTGACTTTTATGTAAAAAAATATACGATCGTCTTGGATGAACGAATCCTATATTTTTAAGCACATATTCTTAGGAGTGTGTGCTTTTTTACTAAGCTACAATACCCTTAGTCCATTATAAGTATCTTTTTTTCTACCATTTTCATCAAAAACTAGGTAAGGGAATAACTCGCTTAAATACTCCGTGGCAAGCCCGCACTTATTCAGCTTATCTAAGAGCGGTAAGTTGTTTTTTTCTGCAAATTTAATATAGTAGAAACATTTTTTCCCGTGTATATAGTTTCTTATTATATTTATTGTGGGCATTTCGTGGGCATGCCCGCATAATTGCGTATCCATTAATTAAGAGATGATTCTATGTACGTTTATAGGCTAACAATTATAACTATAAGTATAAAAATTACTTTGCATAAGGCTAGTTTCCATAATTAAAATATATTTCCTCGTTCAGAAAAGCTTGACTTAGCCTTTTGAAAACGCTATCATTTTATTTGAAATATTTCTCATTTTTTATAAAGTCTAAGGATATGGCTTTATTTTTTAATTCAAAAATGTTACCGGTAACATTTTTCGAAAGTTAATGATCATTTTTATCTTTTTAGGGAGGCTCATTCATGCATCAAAAAAAAATTATTTTAGGTTTAATTGGGACTACACTTGCTTGTTCTCTTTTAATAAGCACTAATCAAACGATTAGTGCCAATTCTAATGGAAAACCGGTTAATATTACTGTTGATAATAGTAAAAGTAATACAACAAAAGTTATCCAAAGCAAAATTAATAAAGTCTCTAAAGATGGTGGTGGACAAGTTAATATTGCGGCTGGTAAGTATAATGTAAAATATCTTGAACTTAAAGATAATGTCGATCTACATCTATCTGCTGGCTCTAAGATTGTTTTTTCTGATAAATTTAGTGATTTTCCAGCTATTCAAACACGTTACGAGGGACAAAATGTTAAAATGCGACATGCAGATATCTATGCTAAGAACGTAAAAAATGCCTCTATAACAGGATCAGGTACGATTGATGGTAACGGATCAGCTTGGTGGAAAATGTACAATAAAGCTAAAGAAGGTCCACTGAAAAATGCAGATAAGATTCCATTTAAGTATTCTCGTCCCTATTTAGTAGCATTTGATAACAGTTCAAAAATTCGAATTACCGGCATCACACTTCAAAATTCACCTGCATGGACAATTCATCCTTTAGAAAGCCACAATGTCTTAATTCAAGGAGTTACAATTAATAATCCACTCAATTCACCTAATACTGATGGAATAGATCCTGAATCTTCACAAAATGTAAAGATTTTAGACAATACTATTAGTGATGGTGATGATTGTATTGCTATTAAATCTGGAACTGAAGTTACAAAGCATAAAAGTGCAACAAAAGATGTTATTATCTCTAATAATATTATGAAGCATGGTCATGGTGGCGTCACCATCGGTAGTGAAATGAGTGGTGGTGTTTCCGATATTACGATAAACAATAACATCTTTGATCAAACAGATCGTGGAATTCGTATGAAGACACGTCGCGGACGTGGTGGATATATTAAAAATATATCTGTTTCAAATATCACTATGAAAAATGTTTTAACACCAATTGCTATTAATGCAATGTACGGAAAAAGTGGTGCTCAACAAGAATCATATTTATCTGATGAAAAACAAAAAGTTGATGACTCTACACCATCCATTAAAAACATTTCGCTTTCTAACATTACAGCAACTGGTGTTTCTTCCGTAGCAGGATTCGTTTACGGAATCCCAGAATCTCCCGTTGATGGGCTCAGAATAACAAATGTAAACCTCTACATGAAGAAAAATGCTGAAGCTGAGGAACCAGAAATGATTGATAACGCCCAAAAATTTGCAGATTCTGGATTTTGGTTAAAAAACACTGAGAACACGCAGCTAAGAGATATAAATATTTATGGGTCGAAGACTGGTGTGTTTGCAAATAACGAAAACAATATAGATCTTGTTCAGGAAAATGTTACTAACTCAGACCAATAAAAAGGGAATTCTAATCCATCTTGATCATAACGAGTAAAGTTTCTAGCCACGATGGTTAAGCACTTTTATATTTGAGTCATGTAAAAAAGTAAATGGTTTGACTTCAAAAAATAAGCAGACAATGTAGTATCTGTACCGATATTGGTATGGGTACTATTTTTATGCTTTCCCTGTGACCATATCAATAGTTATCATTACCGCAGAATACGTTTGAGAGCAAAAAGAACCCCCCATTTCTGGAGAGATTCTGCGAAGTTACAACTACTAAAAGAGTATTAACTAAAAGGATTATCTTAATAATAACCCTTTATCCAAAAAATGTAAACGTTTTCTTTTAATGCAAATAAAAAACTCCACCTAATCAAAGATAGAGTTCAACACTGACGAATCCATAACGGACAGTTTAAGAATACCACTAACTGTTTCAGTATGATATCCGCAAACAAAAAAAGCCCCAATCCGGTGGAGACTGAGACTTTTCGTGGTATTTCCTAAAGAAAGAGAATTGCTAATAAGCATACTTAATGATAATACTTTATTCAGTAATTGTAAACGTTTTATTTGATCACAACAAAAAAGCCCCTACCCAATTAAGGATAGAGGCACTCTTAGGAAGTGATATGCTATTACACACATCGCCTACATAATATCACAATTTAAAGCGGTTTCACACCATTATTATTTACGTCTTACCTGTAACAAAAAAACATCAATCCAATTAAGGACTGATGATTGGCGCAAACAAAGAGTAAATTATGTTTTGCAATAATCATTATACACTATCAAGGCAACAAAAAAAGCCCCAATCCCGTTAAGGACTGAGGCTAATGTTAGTGAGGTTGTTAATTCTAATGCGTTTTATATGTTAACACAGTTTAGAACGGTTTCACACCATTATTAATATCGCGTTGAATCTGTTTCCACATTAACGATGGCCGACTCACTTTACCATCAACGGGTGCACCGAGTTTACGTTGCATAGCTCGGTAAGTCACTGGACCGAAGTAACCGTCTTGAGTAACACCGACATGCTTCTGTAAGACCTTAACGAATGGTGATGGCTTACTGATTTTCCCATCTTGGTATCGCATACCGTACAGCTTTTGCAATCCTAAGTAAGTATTGTAACCCGGAATACCATCAACGACCAACTGATTAGACTTAGCTGCCTTTTGGGTAGCCACGTGAGCCGTCTGTGAGTTGCTAATTACGGCATTCTTGTCGGTGTTGGCTGTGTAATAGTTATCGTACAGTTGGCTAACGTCATAGCGCCCTGACAAACCTGTAAAGGTCATGCCCGACCAGAATTGCCAAGCATGATTACCAGTATACCGATCAGTTGTCACGTGGTACGGGTAGTAGGCAATCCAACCAGTACCATTATCAACCGTCATCTTAGTGTTAACCCATGATCCCATCGTGTAGATATCACACCGATAACCGGCCTGCTGAATAATCTGGGCAAATGCTTCGTTCGCTTGGTCATTAATTGCCTTAGATGCACCAGATTGCGCTGAACTCTCGGCATCCGTCACAATCACCGAGCCAATGCCTAGGCCGTCAACTTGCGCCTGTTGGACCGCATGACGTGCTTCGGCTTGCGCGGTGGCCACCGAATTATAGCGGGCAAAATGATACCCATTTGTATATAGTCCGGCTTGACTAGCGTCACTAATGTTGGCCTTGGCGGTCGAGGCATTCCACGTCTGACCCTCACTAATCTTAACCGTGACAGCTTTGATCCCGTAGTTATTACGCAAATTAATATACTGTTGCGTGGTGAGTGCCTGACCATTGTTATTGTAATCAGACACGTCTAGCATATCGGTGCGGGCCGCATGGGCTGTGCCTCCAATGCCAATCACTACTAAAAAAGCCACCACAAATGTGATGACTAATCGTTTAATTTTATTCAATTAAGTTACCTCCTATTGAGCCGTTGCCGTACCTGCCGTAGGTGTTAAACTGGCCACCTTGGCTTGAGCAACTGCTAAATCAGCTTGCGCTTGTTGCAACGCCGCAGCATTCACCTTTGCTTGGGCGTCTGCTTGTTCTTGGGCAACTTGTTGCGCTGTCTTTTGCGGATAAGCTGCTTCAATCGCTTGTTTTGATTCGGCGAATTGTTTTTCAACCACACTAGCAATGGTTGTTTCATCAGCCGTAGTGAAACCTAGCTTTTTGAGTTCTGCTAGGACATAGGCGACTGCTTTAGATTTCTTCGCTTCACTCGTGAGGTAATCTGTTACTCCGGCTTGTTCGGCTAGAACAACGCCTGTTTTCGCCAATGGCTCAGCAGTTTGCAGTAAACTAACTACTTTCTTGTTAGCTAGTACATGTTTGGTGACAAAGCCTCCAATCACGGGGACGACGACAACAAATAGTGACACGAGTAAATCCGCAATATTTTGGACGTTCATAATTACATTTCCTCCTTATTTCATCAAAAAGTTCTCTACAATAAATAACGCGACCGGCAAAATAATCGCCACCCACATTGTGCGTGACCACCACTGGCTATTTGATTTTAAATCCTTAATATCAGCTTCATTTTGCTTGGCTAGTGTATAAGCTTCATCGGCTTTTTTAGTGGTTTCATTGACGCTACTAGTATTAGTTTCAACCTTCACTAGGCGTTGTTGAATATCCATCAATAAATCAATCACATTTACATCTTCTTTATCGACCATGGTTTCTACCTCTACCTTGTTTTATTTGTACCAATTAGTGCGGCATACTCAGCTGCTGTGAGTAAGTGTGCTTCATTGATTTTGGCGGGGTACCCTTCACCAACGATGGTTTGATATTGATCCGGACTAATATAGTTTTCTTTCACCGTCCGTTTCATGTTTTCGATGGATAGCGTTCCCGCATCAAATGCCGTTTTGAGTTCGATAAAATTTGGAAAATCAATCATTCTTTCACCTCATTAATACGTTGGCATATACGGTGCTCGTACGTCGCCATCACTAATCATTGGTTGAGCGTAGTAAATCTTGTTACCGTTGTGTTCGTTGTTGTAGAACGAGATCCGAATCCCGGTTGTCCCGTTGGGAACTGTGATAGGATCATACGTATAAAAACGCCAACCGTGAGCATGACTTGGGTTAACAGTCGATACATTGCATACATAGTTACTATTTGTGCCCTGAAAACTAATTAGCATGCCGCCATTGAAGTCACCGTCGTCCCGGTCAATATTACCCCAGTACGACACGCATAGTTGGTGGCCGGGGTCAGGAATGTGTGATAGGTTTTGACTAATGAAGTTCCCACCGCCCGCACTTTCAATACATACCGCAAAGTTTCCATCATGGGTGACATTTGCCATATAGCACTGGTCGTTGAATCCATCCCAATTTGTTTGTCCATTGATGAACGATGAATTACGAATTAAATTAGGATGCGACTGAACCGAACTCATGATGTCGAACCAATCAAAAGCTCTCGTACTTCCTGTGTCACTCATTTCAGACAAATATTTCTGGACATCTTCCCAACTTACACTAACATTGGTAGACTGGTCAGTCCCATTGTTTAACGTGCCCCCAATACCGCTAGAATCCAGAATTCCACTCTTTTTCGTATTGGCATTGGACAAGCTAATGTTGTCCGCATACATTTCGGTGTGAATGTATGGATTGTTTTTCGTATACTCGGATTGATTGGCATAAGCATCCAATGTGTAACCCGTAGGGCTTACAACCGTCTTGAGCATGCCCCCGCCAGTCATCGTAGAAATATGCTTCAGCATGCCATCCTTAAATTCCATTGAACCTTTATACTCGTTTTGTGACTCATCAAAATAATCAAATGGCACCGTGATGTCTGGTGAATTAATAGTGGCAGAATCAATCTCGACTGATACCAACTTTGTCAACACCAATGTACTTTGATCAATCTTCGACGGCACCCACTTACCACCTGAATAGACAGAAAAACCAGTGATCTTTTGACCACTGGAATCAGTCGTTGTTTGGTACCAAAAGTCCCCGTCCTTGGGACTTGCTGGCGCTGTTGAACTCATGATGACTACCGGCACATCTTTGGAGCCTGGTTGACCTGGTAGCCCTTGAGCGCCACGTGTGAGTTGCCAAGTATACTTGGTGGGGTCCGTTGATTGAGCTTTTGTATTATCCGAATAAATCCCTAAATATTCCCGGTTGTGGGCCTGATTCTGATCAGTAGTAAAATCAGTCTTCCCATCAACACTATTAGCATAGGCAATATGGGTATGAGCATCTTGCCCATCATTACCATCTGTGCCAGTTATCTTTTGCCAGTGACCGGCATAATCGTTAGGGGCATCACTTGGCACTGGTTGATTGACCTTAGCTACAATCGCCACATAGGTTTTATCTTTAGGGCTCTGGCTCATGTTAGTCCCTTGATCATCATCAGCATAGCGAATCCAAACGTAGCTTGATGAACCATTCTTGATACCGTTAACCTTCGATTTTAATGCCGCAATTTGTGCGTCAATATCGCTTGTTAATACTTGATAATTTGTGAAGGTGACCGTCCCTTGTGTTAGATCAGTATATGATTTTTCAAGCGTTGCCACGCGTGCCGATAAGTATAGTGCTGGATTGTAGTCGTGGTCAATCATCGTCACTGTATCGCCAAGCTGTAATCTAGGGTCCATTACCTGTACATCAGCTTCATACGTGAATTGTGGCTGTGAACGAGTTTGAATCTGAGTTAGGGTCCGATTAAACAACTCTTGACTAGCAGATGTGTCATACTCATAGAATGCTTCAACAAAGCCTTGGTCGCCGGGATTGAATTGCTTATTAGCAGTTCGTGCCCGTAGAAACTTATCGCCTGTAGTCGTGTAGAAATCTCCGTCATCGTATACCAGATCGGAAAAATCGACATATTGTTGAGGTGCATTGGGGTCGGCATTTTCATCTGTGTTTTCAATTACAGACCCGATACCAGCTAATGCTGTCACAAAATCTAATCGTGTCTCTTGTTTATGAATATTGTTAAGTTCTTCATTGTAGACAATTTGAAGATTGCTTTGAACTGTCCCGATTTTCTTATAAACATCAACCACGTATTTAACTGGCACAGGTCCGTGCATTGTAATGTTGAAGATACATTCTGCATGATCGAATTCAGTTAGGACATCAAGCAATCGGGCAAGGCCTGTACTACGCCCATCAAACTTCAATGAACGTGACAACCCGTCTAGTTGATTAATGCCTAGCTCCCAATTAGTATCTTTGGTGATTAGATCGAAATAAAAACTAAAAGGGTGTGGATCAGTATAATACCAGATATCCGTAGCCTTGTTGATTAATTCAATACCAACATCATTGCAGAAAATGGTTTTGTAAGTTTGATATTCATCATAATTAAGAATGGTAAACGACCAAGGCCGCCCTTGATCATCAAGCATATTAATGTAATTTCCCGAAATCATATACTTAGCGGCTGGATCTGATTTGCTTACATCGAATTGAAATTGACTAGCACCAGCAGTTAATTCCTGATGGTGTTTGTCATTATAGAAGCTAGCCGTTGTAGCTAGTACATTTTTGGAACGATCTAATACATACAATTGCAAATAAATTCCCTCCTCTCTATTTAATTTTGATATACTAAATTTATATTTATACAAATGGGGTGTTTTGAATGCATCAAGAACGTGTCAACGAAATTCTAGAAGCCAATGATGTTCATGATGAAAAACTAGCTAAAGCTCTCTGCCAATTACTAGATGAATTTGCAACAAATCGCCAAGCCGTTGATGATATTGATAAAGGGCTAAACAGAATTTTAAGTGAAAGAAATCATGATACTCATTAAAAGTGATTGCCTTTATGGTGATCACTTTTTATTAACATTTCTTTTATTACAAATATTTTTTCCTGATATAGGCTTTAACACTGGGCGTCGAAGCAAAGTCTGAAAATAAAAACGAAATGATATTGTTGCCTGGGTACACCATAATTGACTTAGAAGCGATGTTCTGAAGTACTAGGTTTAGTGCTCCATTGACACGAGTTTCCACCTTATTTTCAGTACCACCCACACTGATTAGATCACCATCTTCAAACGTGTTAGGCACATCAACATATTCATCAACGTTTTCTTTCCGAAACCAAAAACCAAATAGCACCATGTTCGATACCTGCTCTATATTCGACCACTGGCAGATCTGCCAAGTCCAACCAGTTACCTTTTTAGTACCGCTTGTTGTTTGGTCGAAAGTAATTGTTTGACGCGCACCTGATCCACTTTCAGTGTCCTGAACATCCACTGTCCACGTATTACCGAACCGCTGAATTTTGATGGTACCCACAAATGTATTCCAACGAGGGCTGTTATCGTAATAAACGTTCTGACTATCTGAATTCCGAACCAATAGAGTAGCATTAGCATTGTTTCCTGTAACAATCTGTACAGTTACAAGCCGCTCACCGGCTGCCGCATTCAATACGATATTAACTAGTCCAGCATCGGCAAACTGGCTTTCAAATCCGATTCTGGTTTCACAAGTGAAGTTGTCTGAACCAGTCGTCCCTTGACTGTCTTCCCACATGTCTCGGTGCACTGAAGGTCCATGCCAGCCTCGATCAGTCCCTGAAGTAGCCGCACCAAAGTCGTAACCTGTTGATGGTTGGTAACACATCAGCGCCCACTTACTACGATTGGAACCAATATAGATTGATCCAACCTGTCGGATATCCTCATCAGCACCCGAAATACCACTGTTGATTTTGAATTGAGCTAAATCAGTAGCCGTCTTATCAATTGTAAATAGTGTCTCTGACTTCTTGACCTTTCCACCGTCAATCTCATTAGGATTACCAATCAAGACGCTTCGATCATGACCTGTGATACCCAAGAACCCATTATCCCCATGATTAGTCACTTCAAAACGGGCAGCTACTGGCAATGGGCC
>Ga0214872_100229_pt1 | contig 18416 bp, 17 predicted proteins | sample Stichaenrichm18X_FD_168614 | JGI IMG/M metagenome (GOLD analysis project Ga0214872, IMG submission 168614) | Xylose enriched microbial communities from anaerobic bioreactor in Madison, Wisconsin, United States - 18X | ecosystem: Engineered > Bioreactor > Anaerobic > Unclassified | place: USA... | reverse complement strand
GCATTCTGCCGGTCGATATGTTCCCCCACACAAAGCATGTCGAATGCATAGCGGCGCTCTCGCATGTTCGAGCCGAGGGTTAGTTCTTTTTCGGCGCAACATGCACATGGCGATCAGCATCCACAGATACACGGTCATCAGCAATCATCTGTAGAACGTCCGGGTAAAGCTGATGCTCAATCTCGTGCACGTGCTTCTCGAGGTCTTCGACTGACCAACCCTCTTCCACCGCCAATGCCCTCTGCGCAATGATCGGGCCTGCATCATAGTCGCTATTCGCAAAGTGCACAGTAACGCCTGTAATTTTGACGCCACGGTCATAAGCGTCTTGTATCGCATGAGCTCCAGGGAAGCTGGGAAGGAGTGCTGGATGAAGATTTATCACGTGGCTGGGATACGCACCAAGAATGATCTCGTGAACTTTGCGCATGTAGCCTGCCATCACCACATACTCCACGCCGTGTTGCACCAACTCTTTCGCGATGACTTCATCAGCAACAAGGGGATCGGCATAGATCTCTTCACTCAACGTCAGCGTCTGCAGGCCGGCCGCCTCTGCGCGCTTGAGCCCATAAGCCGAGGAACGCGAACTTACAACGAGAGCAATCTGCGCATCAAGGGTACCTGCGGTAATTCGATCAATAATCGCTTGCAGATTGGTTCCGTTGCCGCTTATCAAGACGCCTATTCGAATCGTCATCGATACCTCACTTTCCCTGTGCCCGTTGCACATTCACCCATGATAAAAGCAGGAAGCCCTTGCTTCTTCAACTCCTCGCAAACCCTGTCCACATCTTCGGACCCACAGAGCACGGCCATGCCGACTCCCATATTGAACGTCTTATAAGCCTCATCGGCAGTGAGCCCGGCCGCCCGTATGACGTAGCTGATGATTGGTGGCACACACCAAGCTGGGTGGGTACTTAAATCCTGTCGGGTGGCATCGAGTGCGCTGCTTCGATTCACCACCGCGTCCACATTGCTTGGCAAAGCGCGGTTTAGGTTCTCAGTAATTCCTCCGCCGGTTATATGAGCCATGGCATGCACCGGCATGCCAGAACGCAGCGCTGCCACAAGACGTCCAGCGTAAATAGTCGTCGGTTCAAGCAGAGCGTCAGCCAAACTAGAACCTCCCAGCTCTTTGCAGGGGGCACTCAGCTCTTCTGGAGTCTTGCCGTCCACAACAACCTTTCTCACAAGGGAATAGCCATTTGAATGGATGCCGGAGCTGGGAAGGCCCACGATCACATCACCAGGGCGCACGCGTTGTGGTCCTAGCATCTTTGGCCTATCCACAACCCCAACAACAAAGCCCGCAAGATCGTAAGCAGCAGGGTCCATCACGCCAGGGTGTTCGGCGGTTTCGCCTCCTACCAGTGCGCAACCAGCCAAAGCGCAACCTTCGGCTATGCCGCCAACTATTTCAGCTATTGACTCGGCTTGGAGCTTGCCAGTCGCAATATAATCTAAAAAGAAAAGCGGCTCTGCTCCAGCCACTACGATGTCGTCAGCACACATTGCGACCAAGTCCTTGCCTACTGACATGTTACGCCCAAGCATCTGGGCGATCGCGAGTTTCGTTCCCACGCCATCAGTACCAGAGACAAGTATCGGCTCGTCCATGTTCTTAAATGACTGGGCAGAAAAAAGAGAGCCAAAGCCGCCGAGGCCACCTATGACCTCTGGCCGGTGGGTCTTGGAGACGATAGGTTTGATCAAATCCACCGAGCGTGCGCCTTCATTGACATCGACGCCGGCATCCGCATAACTTACGTGCTGAGCTTCTATGTTCATCGAACGTCTCCTTTATGTACGGCGACTTGTGCGGCTTGGTTAAAACTTTTAATTTGTGCCCTTGTGTCTTCAGAAGGATGAGAGAGGTTGCAGGGGACAAAGCCCTTCAAAAACTTCTCGCGGGCAAAGTCGCCGGGGATCTCCACGGGATAGCGCCCTGTAAAACATGCAGCGCAATAGCCGTTCTTTGGTACACATGACAACATGCCGCTGACCGAAAGGTATGCCAACGAATCTGCTTCGATAAATGCTTGAATCTCGTCTATGCTCTTCTTTGCTGCGATCAACTGCCCTTGAACACCTGTGTCAATTCCATAAAAACAAGGCCAGACGACCGTAGGAGAAGCCGAACGCACATGCACTTCAGTCGCTCCTGCCTCTCGAAGCATTCGAACGATTTGCTTTGACGTGGTGCCCCTTACAATCGAATCGTCAACCATGCAAATACGTTTTCCCTCAATATTGTCCGTGAGGGGATTCAACTTAAGCCTAACTCCCATCTGGCGCAAACTCTGGGTCGGTTGAATGAACGTGCGAGCTACATAGCGGTTTTTAACAAGCCCCTCACCATAAGGAACACCGAGCTCGTATGCGAAGCCTTCAGCAGCGGGACGCCCAGAGTCAGGTACATCAATTATTAAATCAACATCGCACGGGGCCTCTTGTGCAAGCCGGCGGCCCATTGCATACCTGACAGAATAGAAGGAACGCCCATCCTTCACCGAGTCCGGCCTTGAAAAGTATACGTCCTCAAAAATGCAATTTGCTGGGGCTGCAGCAGGCAGCCCCTGTTCTGAAGAAATGCCCTCATCGGATATGCGTAGAATTTCCCCTGGCATCACATCACGCACATAGCGTGCGCCAATGATATCAAAGGCGCAGGTCTCGCTTGCGATAACCCACCCGGGCTCTTCACCGTCAACTGGCCCGGCAGGCAACTTCCCCAAAACAAGTGGGCGAATGCCATTCGGATCGCGAAAGGCATAAAGGGCGTTGTCGCGAACGAGCGTCATTGCATAGCCCCCCTCAACCATTTGCATAGTATGGGCTATTCCCTGACGCAGATGATGTGTCTGCTGCGTAAAGTACCCTATGAGCTGGGCAGCAACTTCCGAGTCGGTATTGGAGCGGAATGGTATGCCAAGCCGTATGAGGTCGTCACGCAGCTCATCAGAATTGACGAGGGTGCCGTTGTGGGCAAGTGCAATGATCGTATCATTGATGGTTGACAGATGGGGCTGCGCCGATTCCCAGCTCTTTGCCCCTGAGGTGCCATACCTCACATGACCGATGGAGCATTTTCCCGACATCGCCGAGAGGTCGGCATCGCTGAAAACTTGGCTTACCAGGCCAAGATCCTTGCGAACAACAACTGTCTTGCCATCACCAACGGCAATTCCGGCCGACTCTTGGCCTCGGTGTTGAAGCGCACGCAAGGCGAAATAGGTAAGCCGAGAAACGTCGCGACAGGGCGCCCAGATGCCAAAGACGCCGCACTCGTCATGCAAGTCTTCCCCAGAGTCTTCCCAAGCGCTTTCTGAAAGATTGCAGAATTCACTCAACGGATCTCTCCTCTTCCTGCTAATACACCGTGAGACGTTCAGCTTACTATGCAGATGAGATGGACAACGCAGAACGCACTTCTTCTATGGGAGCGCAGACAACGAGGCCCCGCCCATGCCCTTCAGCATACGTATCGTAGTAAACGCATGTCGAAAGCGTGAGCACATGAGATATGCCTTCTATTATTTTGTCTGCGCCGTCGCAACGTGTGACAGCTCGATTGAGACGTGCGGCAAGATAGGTATGGAACTCGTCTTCGCTTGAAAAAGTGAAGGTGCGGGCTGTGAGATCATCGCTATCGGTATCGTACATGAACAATGGCGTGAGTTGATAGGCTTTGCTTTCGGTAAGATACCAGATCGTGTCCTGCCTGTTGAAGGTCTCTTGTTGGTCCATCTGTGCTATTTGCTCAAACATCGTGCCGTTTTGTAGATGATGACCATATATGATTGACTGACTGTCTATGAGCCCCGGAGAGCTATTCTCATAATCAAGAAAAAGTTGACCTCCCACCGTCCATGTGCCTTCCGCATTATGACGCAAGTAGTATTCATTGTCTGACCCCTGGTAAACAGCATAGTTGATGTTTGTGCCAGGCACATACAGCCAGCCGACGATATCAGGGTCTATGGCTTTCAGACTGTCCCAATCCACAATAACTGGCGAGCTTTCAGAGCTCGTCGTGTCTACCGTGACGTGACTGGCAAGGTCCTCATTGACTTTATCTTGTTGGTAATAGGCGTATTGCCGATAAGCGAGCATGGCGCCGGCAACAAACAGCAGGACGAATCCTGCAATGACCAGCAGGTGAGCACTAACTCTACGCGAGAGCGTTTTCTGCCCCTGCCTCCCGCTGGGAGTCTCTGCCTCATGCGCTGTAGCGGCTTTCCGCTTCATCCTGCTCCGTATCCAGATCTAAGCCTCAGCCATGGCCTTTTTAAGATTGAGGATCACTTGCCTGTACTGGGGCAATGTGGCACCGAGTATCTGCACCGCATAGATGGCCGCATTTTTTGCCCCTCCTATTGCAACACAGGCTACTGGCACACCGGAAGGCATCTGTACCATGGATAGCAACGAGTCCATGCCGCCGAGGTCACTCGTCTTCATAGGGACGCCCACTATAGGAAGAGGCGTATAGGATGCTACAACGCCTCCGAGATGAGCAGCCTTGCCCGCCGCGGCAATAATGACCCTTATACCTCTCTCGGCCGCGGTACTTGCCCATGTGCGAACTTTCTCGGGAGAGCGGTGTGCCGATGCTATGACTACTTCGTAAGGAGCCCCCAGCTCGTCGAGCTCCCCTGTGCACGCCTCCATGGTAGGCATATCTGATTTTGAGCCTAATATAATACCTATAAGCGGTGTCTGTCCTTTTGTTGCTGTTTCCTCCGACATACAAGCCCCCAAAAAAAATCCGTCCAATACCCTTAGATTAGTATAGATGGTCAGCAAGTCCTGAACCCTGTTAGGTCTAATATCAGTACGACATGTTTGTGTATCAACATAAAGTCATACGCGACGCACCTTCGACTAATTTCACAAGAAGTCCTGAGCTGTCATATCGGTCGTATCACGCGTCACGGGAGGGAGCCGGCATGCCTGAGTACGACAAGACCCAACTGCGCCGCACTGCCTCTCCTGCTCCTGAAAACACAGGAGCTGCGCCGCATGGAGGCGACGGCTTTTCTCACGCCTACCCAGAAATGCTCCTCAGACGCTATCGTGTGATGAACTCATGCGGCACTGGTGGCTTTGGAGCTGTCCTCGCATGTTGGGATACCCGTCTACAAAGAAGAGTGGCTATCAAACGCCTGCCGCTCATTAGCCAGGCTGGCGTTGCAAGCACAGAAAGCCAAGCCATGGCCTCGACGATCAATGAGGCTTTAGGGGAAGCGCGCACTGCAAGCCGCCTTGAGCACCCCAACATAGTGGCCATCCACGACTTTGAAGTTGAAGACGGCATAGCCTATATCGTAATGGAATACGTCGATGGCCTGACACTGGCAGACCTGCTTGCACGCGTTGAAGGCGGTACTTTAACTCATGACGAAACCGCCTACCTTGTGCATGAACTTGGCTGCGCCTTGGCCTTTGCTCACCAAAACGGCATTCTGCATCTAGATATCAAACCGTCGAACATCATGTTCACCTACGACGGGTCAGTGAAGCTATGCGACTTCGGCATGGCAACGCTTGCGTCAGCAGCGGGTTACGCAGACGCACGTGGCGGCACGATAGGCTACATGCCCCCGGAGCAGCTCGAGGGCAAGCTTGTCGATGAGCGCACCGATGTTTTTGCGCTGGCAGTAGTCACCTTAGAGGCGCTATTGGGGACAAGGCTTTTCGTAGCTCCTACGGCGGAAGCATCGCTTGCGCTGATCCAACGAGGACCAAAGCCAAAGCTTTCTAAAATGGACGCTTCCTTGGACGGTCTTACAGAGCAGCTTTTGCTTTCTTGCCTCTCTCCCGATGCCACGGATCGACCGTACGACATAGGTCTCGTAGCCAATGACATCGCCTACGATCTCGGCGACCCGGAAGCAGGCGCCCAATCTTTGTCCGCCCTTCTTTCGCAGACACACGAGCCTGGAGGTCCCTCCGACCAAGACAGCCTTAAAGACCGTCTGCCACTAACCTACCGATATCCCTGGCTATGGCCGCTGATCATACGCGGCGCGACATCAATGGTTTGCGCATTATTAGTTTGGAGGCTTGCGCCATACGAAACTGGATTTCTTGGGCACTCAAGGGTGCTGACAACTTTATTTGCTGCCTGTGCTGCAGCCCTCTGGACTCCGCTTGCAGCCGTAGTCGTGGTGGTGATGCTTGTTGCTGCGCTGCATGGCACAGGTTCGAGCCCCTTTACTGTAATGGTTTCAGGCGTTGCCCTCATCTTGACCTTCATCTGCCTCACGAAGGGCCATGGCAAAAAGGCTGTGAGCCTTGCGCTACTCGTAGCTCCTGCATTAGGAGAGCCTGCTGCCTCTGCAGCGATAGCGGGTACCTCTTCATCGATTCCTTTAGCAGCGCTTGCATCCGCAACATCTTGGGGACTCGCTCGCGTCATGTCAGCAGCAGCTTCGACAGGCTTTTCCGTAAGCCAGCTGGAGCATGTGCTAGTCCTTTCTTTAAGGCCCTCGTCGCTCATGTCTTTTCTGGGCTGTATTGTGGCCGCATGTGTTGCATCTGTAATTACACGATCGGGCTCCTCGAGTATCCGTAGTATAGTGGGCCAGATATTAGGCTGCGTCGTTGTAATATTCTTCCAGCTTCTCGCGGTTAGAATGGAAAATGGTGGCATCTGGCCTACTCCTAATTGGAGTACTGTCGGTGTTGCGGTACTCTTAGGTGTACTTGTCTGTCTCGCGCTCGCCCTGCGTGGTCCGCGGGAGTTTGACTGGGAGGATGGGGAGACGGCATGAATGTCATTAAAACCTTTGAACAGCGCATGGATGAGGCCTTTGGTGCCGCGCCTCAGGGCTTCATTGCACCTATTTCTTTCAAAAAACTTGCAAAGCGTGCCGCACGAGAAATGGAAAACGAGACCTTCGTGGTCAATGGAGTAGATACAGCTCCTGCTCTTTACACCATTCTTGTAGCATCACCGGATGACGCCGCCATGCGCCCTCTATATCCACAAATCACCACCGAAATCGCTGACTTCGTTGAGGCTGAAGGCAAAAGGCGCGGGTACTCTTTTGTAGGCAGGCCATTGGCGCGCTTTATGGTTGATCCTTCCCTGCATAGCGGAAAGTTTGCCGTCTTTGCAGAAAACGTAGATGCTTTGACGCTTAATCGTTTGCGCCAAGAAGAAGAGGCTTTTCTCTCAGGTGCTTCAATGGTAGGAGGAGCAGCATCAACACCAGCTCCAGCTGCCTTTAATGCACAAAAAAACCCAGATCAGAGGCATGCATCTACCTACACGCCTCCCGCTATTCCCTTTAACCAACAATCATCCAACCTTCGCGATATCCCAGTGATGGATCCAGCGCAAATTACAGCTCCATCACCCCTTTCAGACGATTCAAGGGGGTTGGGCGTCATTCCCACCGATTATGTAGATAGCCAGTATGCAGACGTAATCTCCCAACCTGCCCCACAACAGGCTGCACAGAACGTGCCTGTGACCCAACGCCGCCCTGTTGCTGTTCGCCGTACAGAGCAGGCGGCCTCACCCGCAACGCAAGCTCCAGCGACATGCCGTCTCATTGACCACCAATCTGGTCGAGTCTACATGGCGACCTCGCCTACAGCTATCATCGGCAGAGAGCGTACGCCGGGAGGAGTCGTTTTGCGTGACCCGAACGTATCACGACAGCATGCAGAGCTTTCATTTGATGGGCGCAGCTGGCACATTCGTGATTTGCAGTCCACAAATGGGACCCTGGTAAATGATGTGGACATACACGAATGCGCGTTGCGTGATGGTGATTTGATAACCGTAGGCCTTATGAATCTTGAGTTCCGGGAGAGCTGAGATGATCGACCTCGTTTTATTTATCGGTCGTATCTTGCTTGTCGCACTACTCTATATTTTTCTTTTTGTGACTATGAAGACAGGCATCGGCCTTGTCCGCGGCCAACGTAAAGATGCGGCAATTTGGTCTATTGACGTTGAAAAAGGGCCGCGCGCTTTGCGGGGTCTGCACGTCGACATTCTTGGCCCAGTCGTAATGGGACGCTCCCCTTCCTCAGATATTGTCATTGACGAGCCTTTTGTCTCTGCAACCCATGCACGCTACACCTTGCAAGGCCCAGCCCTTGTACTTGAGGATCTCCATTCTACCAACGGTACGCTGGTCAATGGACATCCTATCGACCAGCCTGTAACTTTGCGCGATGAGGATGAGGTGCAGGTAGGCGACGCAATCATGCGCGTAAGTCGCCGCTAAGGAGGCTGGGTGGGAAAATGCTCAAAAAGCATAACAACAAGCCTCTCCTTCACCGCAATAGCCACGTTTCGGTAGAGCCAACCTCTAGTCCGGGTCATGACACGATTCCCGTCAAAAACCGATCTGATGCCGAAACGGCCACGGGCTCAACAGCACGTCTTTCTTGGGGAGTCCGCTCGGATGTAGGCTTGGTTCGTAGCCACAATGAGGACTCTTTTCTTGTGCGCGCTCCCTTGTTTGCTGTCTGCGACGGCATGGGTGGCCATGCTGCTGGAGAGGTAGCAAGTTCCATCGCAGTCCAGACGCTTGCTGACCAAGCTCCTTTGGAGGCAGATGACGTACTCCTCGGCGCCGCTGTAGAGGCTGCCAACGCTGCAGTGATACAAGGCGCCGCGGAGGGCAAAGGGAAGATCGGTATGGGGTCTACTTGCACATGCCTCCTCATAGAAGATGACCGCATGGCTATAGCTCATGTAGGAGATTCTCGTCTTTATCTTTTGCATCATGGCACACTTGTGCGCCTGACACATGACCACTCCTATGTCGAAGAGCTTGTAGACGCAGGCGAAATAACCGCAGATGAAGCCCGTGTGCATCCGTCAAGGTCAGTCATCACGCGCGCACTTGGATCTGACCCTGACATGTATGCAGATCATTTCACGCTGAACATAGCCACAGAAGATCGCCTCATACTTTGCTCAGATGGTTTGTCCTCGATGGTGGAAGACTCGGAAATAGAAGCCATCGCCGTATCTTCTACAACACCACAAGCAGCTGCAGACAACCTTGTCGCCACCGCGCTTTCAGCAGGAGGACACGACAATGTTACTGTCATCGTGGTAGATGTCATCGACGATGGCCTTGAGGAGCAACGTCGCAAAAAAAGGCGCCGCACCATCCTTTACGTCACAGCAGTAGCTCTTGTCATCATCGCGGCACTAGTTGGGCTGCTTGCCGCTTATGTGCAGTCCTCCTGGTACATTGCCGATCACAATGGCACTGTGGGCATATACCATGGCGTGAACTATACGGTCTTCGGGCTCAATCTGTCTCAGCTGGATATGACAACAACTGTAGAAACTTCTGATTTGCCACAGACGGTGCAGGACGACCTTGATCGTGGCATCATGATGAACAGTGAAGATGACGCACGCAAAACCATCGAGAGCTATCGCGCGCAAATTGATCAAGAAAAAACTGATGCCGCTGAAACTGCAGGAAAATCGACCGAAGGTACCGATACTTCCCCCGACAACCCTGCAACACCAGAGGGGAACACCACATCTTCTTCAACATCTGGAGGCGAATAATATGAAGGCAAAGGCGCTTAATACCCGTCGCAACACCGAACTTCTGTTGCTTCTTCTTACAGCCATACCTGTTGTTCTTCTGTATGCAATGTATCTCGTCGATGCAAATGTGGCGCTGAGCGTCTCTTCCCTTTCTGTTCCCATAGCCCTGTTCGTTGCATTCACGGTCGCTCACATTGCCATACGTCATTTGGCCCCAGGAGCAGACCCCGCCATACTGCCGATCGTCTTTATGCTCTCAGGCGTGGGCATCGCCTTTGTTACGCGTCTCGCTCCCGACAAGGCGGCCGGCCAGATCGCCTGGCTTTTCCTCTCTGTTGCAGCAATGATCACTGTGCTTGTCTTGGTACCGAACCTTGACAAGCTTGCCGAGTACAAATTCAGCCTCGGCATCATGGGAATAGCTCTTTTGCTGCTACCCATGCTCATCGGCACAGAAATTAACGGGTCAAAACTTTGGATTACGTTTGGATCATTTTCGTTTCAACCTGGTGAGCTGGCAAAGGTTTTGATTATTCTTTTCCTCGCTGCTTATTTTGCAGAGAATCGCGAGCTGCTTTCTGCCTCAACACGCCATATTGGGCCTTTGGCCTTGCCACGACCTCGTATGCTTGCACCATTGCTGGTAATGTGGGGAATCTCGCTACTCATCGTTATCTTTGAAAGTGATTTGGGCAGCGCTCTGCTCTTCTTTATGTTTTTTGTCATAATGCTTTACGTGTGCACAGGACGAGTGAGCTATGTAATTTTCTCTTTGGTGCTACTCGCTATTGGGAGCGTTTTTTGCTATTACGCCTTTGCCCATGTCCAAACTCGCATTCAAATTTGGCTGAATCCTTGGTCTGACCCGTCAAACAAGGGTCTGCAAATCGTTCAGTCCATTTACTCACTTGCTGATGGCGGACTTGTCGGCGTCGGCATAGGAAAAGGAATGCCCACATTGATTCCCATAGTGGAATCAGACTTCATCTTCTCCGCCATAGGAGAGGAAATGGGGCTCTTCGGAGGAACTGCGATACTAATCTGCTATCTTCTACTGGCTGTGCGTGGCCTCACGACAGCTGCACGAGCCAAATCGGATGTTTCTGCCTTCACGGCACTCGGCCTCACTTCCGCTCTCGTCATACAAGCTTTTCTTATCGTTGGCGGCGTGACAAAGCTCCTTCCCCTCACCGGCGTTACACTGCCCTTCATGAGCCAAGGCGGCAGCTCGTTGCTCTCAAGCTTCATATCGATAGGGCTCCTGCTGCGCGCGGGCGACGAGGGCACCGGCCATGGCGCACAAGTAGAAATGACAGCAACACGACAAGCGCCTGTTACATTCACACCAAGAGGCAAAACAGGGCGCATGTCCGCCGTTGTCCAAGGAAGCCACGCGCGTGGCAGTTTTGGCATGCTTACGCCAGAATCTGGTGTGTTAGGGCGCGTAGCTTTGTCTAAGCGCCTCACGACAATCGTTACCGTCTTCGCGCTTATGTTTACTGTTTTGATTGCCAACCTTACCTACATACAGATCATACATGCTACAGACTATCAAAACATGCCCTCAAACAACCACACGATTGCGAAGAGTGAGCATGTCCAAAGGGGCGCTATTCTCACATCTGACGGTGTGACGCTAGCCGAATCAGTAGAACAGTCTGACGGCACATACCAACGCAGCTATCCACAAGGCTCGCTTGCGGTGCATACGGTGGGCTACTTGTCATCCCAATATGGTAGCTCTGGTATCGAGTCCACCGCGAATGACGTGTTGACAGGCCACGCAGATTATTCAAGTTGGCAAAGCGCGCTCATGTCGCTGGCAGGAGTGAAGACTTCAGGATCTTCCGTCGTTCTCACGCTCAATTCGCAAATGCAAAAGGCCGCCGAAAGCGCCTTGGAAAACTACACCGGTGCCATTGTGGTGCTCAATCCAACGACAGGAGCCGTCCTCGCCAAAGCCTCATCTCCGACATACAACTACAGTGATGTGGGGACTCTCATTCAATCAGGCAGCGCAAGCGGGGCTCTTCTCGATCGTACAACACAAGCGCGCTATGCGCCTGGCTCGACCTTCAAAACCGTCACGCTCGCCGCAGCCCTTGAAACCGGAACGACCACCCTCAATAGCACGTACTCTGCTCCATCTTCGATGGATATTGGCGGAGCGGCAGTCACAAACGATAATAATGAGTCTTGGGGTACGCTCAGTTTGCTTGATGCTTACGCCCACTCTGTGAACACGGCCTTCGGCCAGGTTGGGACTCAAGTTGGATCGACGGCATTGGTTCGCTATGCAGAAGCCTTTGGTTATGACAGCACGCTTGGGCTTGACTTTACCTCACTTTCTTCGCTGATGCCAAAAGCTTCTGAAATGACCACCTGGGAAACCGCATGGGCCGCGTGCGGACAACCGGTCGGAGAGCATGCCAGCCCAGCAGGTCCCCAAACGACCGTCATGCAAAACGCCGTCATCGCAGCAACGATAGCCAACGGCGGAGTCGCCATGAACCCCTATATCATCGACCATATACTTTCACCTGAGGGGACGACAACGAGCACTACCCAACCCACCTCTTTGGGCCAAGTGATCTCCGCGTCAACGGCAAGCCAGGTGAAACAGGCAATGCTGGAAGTTGTTCAAAACGGCACAGGTGTAAACGCACGTATAAGTGGAGTGGAGGTCGCTGGCAAAACAGGGACTGCTGAAACGAGCTCTTCGACTTCCAACTCGCTATTCATAGGCTTCGCCCCCTATGACGAGCCCACGGTTGCCATTTCTGTAGTAATTGAGCAAACGGACCCGAACACGTCTGTCAATGGTGTAGCCGCAACCATCGCCGGCAAGGTGCTCGCAGCTTGTCTCAACGTTCAAGTATCTGGAGCAAGCCGATGATGTCAATCTTGTCTCACAATGCCTCAAAGTGCCATATTATTAGTAGCGCACCTGCGATGGCGACAATAGCCTCCCTTGCGAATGTGGGGCTCGTCGCCAACAAACACACAAAAATCGTAGCAGGACGTGGCGTGGCCACGAGCAGGATAGGAGTAAAGCATGCCAGGTAGAATACTCGGTGGACGCTATACTGTCCAAGACAAGGTGGGCACTGGTGGAATGGCCATTGTCTACCGTGGCCTTGACCAAGTCCTGGGTCGCATTGTCGCCATAAAGACAATGTTGCCACAATACGCCACCGATCCATCCTTTGCCGCACGCTTTAAGCAAGAGGCACAGGCAGCCGCGGCCTTGCAGAGCCCTTATATAGTCTCTGTCTATGACTGGGGAAAAGATGGAGATACTTATTACATCGTCATGGAGTATCTCAGGGGCACTGACCTAAAGAGCGGCATCCGCAAACATGGGGCCCTTGACTGCAAAAAGGTCGCCCAGATAGGCAGCCAAATTGCGCAAGCGCTTTCTGTTGCCCATAAACATGATATTATCCACCGAGACATTAAACCCCAAAACATAATGGTCCAACCTGATGGCAACATCAAAGTCATGGACTTTGGCATCGCACGAGCCAAGAACAGCCATCTCACAACTGACAACTCCGTCTTAGGAACAGCCCATTATGTCTCACCTGAGCAAACCCAGGGCAAGGAGCTAGGCCCGACGACTGATATTTACTCGTTAGGCGTAGTGATGTACGAAGCAGCCACAGGCACCGTGCCTTTTGATGGAGACGACGCAATCACGGTGGCTTTGAAGCAGGTCAACGAACAGCCCCAGCCCCCTAGCCAACGTAATCCAGCCGTTGACCCATCTCTTGAAGGCATCATCCTCAAATGCATGCAGAAAAATCCAGCAGATCGATTTCAGACCGCTGACGAGCTTGTACGCGTATTACACGACTACCTCGCCGGTCGTTTGCAAGCAGTCAACAACGCAACTGCACTGCTGCCAGTAACACCAACGACCAAACTTGGTGATAAAACCTCCTCGACGACGGCGATGCCCCATGTATCTCAGGGGTCAGGTCGTAGCTCTCGTGGACACCGCACTACAGCCACCGAACTGGCTCGTCAGCAGCAGGAGGAAAATGAGAAAAAGCATCGCCGGCATATGGCCATTGGCATAGCCATTGGCGTTGTCGCAGCAGTAGCTATTGCAATCGGAATATTCTATCTTCTGTCCTCTAGCAGCGGCACTAAACAGGTACCCAACCTTGTAGGCCTCAGCCAGGATGACGCAATTGCGCAGATCAACTCAACTAATTGGTTTACTGCTGGAGACGTAAAGGAGGAGTACTCTGACTCGGTAGCCGAAGGCAAGGTAATAGACCAAGACCCGGCTGCTGGAAAATCGTTTTCCAAGGGCACCCAAATTACACTCTATGTTTCAAAAGGTGCCGAGCCCGCCGCCGATGAGACAGTACCAGACCTATCGGGTATGACCGCTAGTGAGGCAGAAGCAGCTCTTGCCAAATATAATCTTGTCTCAAAGGCAGGCGATGGCGTATATAGTAGCGATGTCGAAGTAGGAAAGGTAGCCCAACAAGATCCCGCTGCAGGAACTTCTGTAAAAGCAGGAGATACGGTCACCTATCAGCTCTCGCTTGGTCCGGAAACTGTCGATGTGCCAGACGTAACCGGCGAAAGTGAGTCCGCTGCCACAAGCGACCTGAAGGCGGCTGGTTTTGCAGTCTCCTCTCAGACTGCCGAAAGCGATAGTGTAGACAAGGGCTATGTAATAAAGCAGTCGCCCACAGGCTCTGCTGAAAAAGGCTCTACAGTTACGATTACAGTCTCAAGCGGCTCATCGAAAGTCAGCGTACCTGATGTTGTTGGTAAAAGTGAAAGCTCTGCTAGCTCCGCCCTTGAGAACGCAGGCTTTTCCGTCAACGTCGCATATGCTTCAAGCAGCTCAGTCTCTTCTGGTGACGTAATAAGCTCAAGCCCTGGATCAGGTAGCCTTGCTAAAAAGGGCTCTACTGTCACAATCACAGTTTCTACTGGTTCTTCAACATCTCCCTCGGACAACACAAATAACACAACTGATGACAATAAGAGCAGCGACAACAACAGCAGTTCTTCATCTAACACCAATGAAGAGAGCAATAGCGGAAAGAGTAACTCCGATACGTAGAGCCAACTCTTATACTTGACTCAGTATTGTAAGTATGTATAATTCCACAGCTACTCAGATGAAGGGAAATTGAATGGCTTCGATGAACAAACGCCCTGACTCTCAAGGAAAAGTACGCGACATTTACGACTGCGGCGACACATTGCTGATGGTGGCAAGCGATCGCATCAGCGCGTTTGATTTTATCCTTCCGGATGAAATACCTCATAAGGGTGAGATACTCACCCGCATATCGGCTTTCTGGTTTAAGCGTTTTTCAGATCTCATTTCTAATCACATGATCTCAATTGATCCTGCTGATCTGCCAGATGCCTACAAAGCGTATTCTGGCTATCTAGCTGGACGCTCCATGCTGGTAAAAAAGGCTAAGCCCATCCCCATCGAGTGCATTGTCCGCGGATACCTCACTGGATCTGGGAAAAAAACTTATGATCAAAATCGCACCGTATGCGGCATTGAATTACCTGATGGCCTGACAGAAGCATCTAAGCTGCCAGAACCGATTTTTACCCCATCGACTAAAGCTGCTGTTGGCGATCACGATGAGAACATCTCATTTGATCGCTGCGCTGAGCTTGTTGGAAAAGATTTAGCAGTACAGCTCCGCGAGGCTTCACTTTCCATCTATACCAAAGCGTCAGAATATGCAGCATCGCAAGGCGTTATCATTGCTGATACAAAATTTGAGTTCGGCTTTGTAAGAGGGCAGCTTACTCTCATTGACGAGTGCTTGACGCCTGATTCAAGTCGTTTTTGGCCGGCTAACACCTACCAACCTGGCCATGTACAGCCTAGCTATGACAAACAGTATGTCCGTGACTGGCTAAGCGCTCATTGGGATATGACAGGCGAGCCCCCGCATTTGCCAAGGGAAATAATCGAGGGGACATCCAAACGATATGCGGAGGCATACCAAATCATCACCGGTAAGTCGTTTTCCCCCATGGAGGAGTCTTATGTCTTTGCTTGATACCATCAACAAAGCACGCGAAGAAGCTACAAAAGCAAGTATCGATTCGGAAATTAAAGCGTCCGAAGCTACGTCTGACTCCACCACAGCGATTTCTGAGGCTCCATCTGGCTTTACCAAAAAGTCTGCAGCCCGCGCAAAGCCTAGTCGAGAGGCTGCAAGTAATGTGCATATCATAAATACAAATGATTACAAGAGCGGCAAGTCTGGCAAACGCGCTTCTGAGATGACAAAGCAGGAGCGAAAGGAGCAGCAGCGCATCACTCGCGAAATTGAAGATCGACGTGCCTCGGCCTCACGCATAATCCTAGAGGGCCATGATTCTTACAAGAGAAGCCAGCGCATCTGGTGGATACTGCTAGGCGTGGGAATGGGCTTGACGATCGTTTCGTGGCTGCTAAGCTCACAATTCAGCTCGCAGCAAACTGAATATGCCAACGCCTTTGTTATTGTTTCGGTTATTCTTCTCGTTGCGGCATATGCCTTAATCATCATTGCCTTTGTTTACGACTGGCGAATGGTGAGGCCCATGCGTAAGGCCGCAGATGCCGAAGTTGCTAGGATGTCTGACAAACGCGTACTGCAGTACCTCAACATAAAAACCGAAGAAGCAGCAAAGCAAGAGACTGAGCAAGCCAAGGCTAAGAATACTCGAGCTCGCCGTTCCAGCCGCCATGAGCAACACAAGTAGTAGAATAACTTTTATATGGCCCCGTAGCTCAGGGGATAGAGCACAGGTTTCCTAAACCTGGTGTCCGCGGTTCGAATCCGCGCGGGGTCACCATAAGAAATAGCAGGTAGTGTGGTGAAAATCACTCTACCTGTTTTTTGTTTTGCAACAAATCATGCAACATATATGCAACAAATTTGCTGTAAAAGAAAGCGAAACATAGCTTAGAGGCGGTCGGCCGCATCCAAAAACCTCCCGGTCTCGTCTACACCCCGGGGGGAAGACTGTTGTTGAGCATGTCTTGGGTAATGACTCCATCTGCAATGAGCTCTTCTCTTGTTCTTGTGTGACCAAGCTCTCTCATGTCAATAGCAGCCTGATTGAGGACTCTCTCTACGTTGGGATCTATAGGGTGAGCCTTAGGAGTATTGCGGATGTTGAAGAAGGCACCAAGCGCATTAGCCTTCTGAACAATGGCAGTAACCTGCTCGGGAGAGCACGTACTGTTGATTGCTGAGCCATAGGCACTCATAGCGTTCCAGAAGTCTTCGTCATCTAGTGCATCTGTCACCTGTTGGCAGGCAGTTCCACCATTAAGTCCTTGGATGTTGTCTATGTCCTTCAAGATGCGTTCGGCTGCGTTATAGTCCCCGGCCTCTACAGCTGCCTTGTAGAGGCTCTCGTGGCGTGCGTCTGAGAGAGCTGCTCTGTCCTCTAAGTCATTCTTGTACTGTTCCTTGATGGACTCTCTTGCCTTCTGTGCGTAGCGATCTGCCTGAGACGCGCTTACGCCCCATTCTTTCCGCGCATATTCGCATATATCTGTGCGTGAGTATCCACAGACCATGAGTTCTGCGACTTGCGAGACTCGCATGTCGACATCGGCTTCTGTTGACTTTACTGCCATACCAACCATCACAACCTATCAAGCATACCAACGCCTTCTATATCAAATGTTAGTTACTGATAGTGGCAACTTCAAGTCTAGGTCACGCCACCTATTGAGTCCCTTATGTGCCGATTGTCACTCATAGAGCGTTGTCCCTTAGGTGACACAGATGTGACATGTCACATGAGGAAGGTGATGCCGGTGGCAGCCACAGATATCAGACGCAAGGTAGGACTTCGCATCAAGGAGCTCAGGGCCGAGAGGGGTATGAGCCAAGAGAGTCTTGCCTATGCCATCGGTATGGCCAGAACCTATCTTGCAGAGGTTGAGGCGGGCAAAAGGAACGTCTCCGTCATCAACCTAGAGAGGATAGCCACAGGCCTTGGCGTGACGCTCGGCGAGTTCTTCAGCTCGTCGCCCTTCGAAGGCAAATGATCCCTCCGTACTTTTTCGCACGAGCCAGAGGGCAAGCGGACCATCGAACAGCGTGTTCTCGGCTGTGTTTGTTGCCAGATGCATGCCATCTGCTTACTTCCTGAATCACTCCCATACAGAAGAACCTATACTGTCTACTATCTGATGTCACCAATGAGTGACAACACTCGGCTGTCAGGACATGTCGAACCGGAGCCCCAGAAGAGTGCTCGGTCGTCGGAGGTCTGACCGGGAGGAACCATGTACTGCAGGGAATGTGGCGCAAAGATCAGGGACGGAGACAGGTTCTGCCCGAAGTGCGGGGCGAAAGTCGAACCTGCATCGACGACCATGCAGGACAGCGATGCCAGTCGGAGTGGTATGTCACCTTCTGGGGGCATTGGCGGCCAAGTTGGGGAGACGGGCAGTGAGTTGGACCAGGGGGACTCATTCGCACGTATGGGCAGAGACCGGAAGGGGCACCCCAACCATAAGGTTCTCATTGCTCTTGCCGTGGCTGTGGCAGCCGTGGTTGTAGCTTGGCGTATGGGGCTCTTCACGATGGGGGCTTCCGGCAATACTTCCGGCAACATAACAAATGATGGTCTTGCCGCCGAACAAAGCGGTCTTGGTCCCGTGGAGGGCTGGACATACTTCGTGAGTACGAGCTCCTCCGGGTGGTCCATCCATAAGATAAGCTCAGATGGCACGGGCAGTACGGGGGTGGTCTGCTCTGCCTCCAGTACGACTGAACCGCGTTATCTCAATGTCGTTGGCAACGAAGTGTACTTCATGAGCAAGGGCTCATCCAACAGCTATTCCATCTGCAAGGTCGGCACA
>Ga0214872_100228_pt1 | contig 18616 bp, 14 predicted proteins | sample Stichaenrichm18X_FD_168614 | JGI IMG/M metagenome (GOLD analysis project Ga0214872, IMG submission 168614) | Xylose enriched microbial communities from anaerobic bioreactor in Madison, Wisconsin, United States - 18X | ecosystem: Engineered > Bioreactor > Anaerobic > Unclassified | place: USA... | reverse complement strand
GTGAAATTCCATCGTCTTCCAAGGAGGAGATTCCATGCCCACCATTACCCGTGATCAGGTGAAGGTTCCTGTAGACGTGATGCCCGAATCGCGTGAGACCTATATCGACAACTTCATGAGCGCCACCCGCGGCACCGGTCGTCTCATGCTGTTCGCGTGCGACCAGAAGATCGAGCACCTGAACGGCGACTTCTACGGCGAGGACATCGACCCCTCCGACGCCGATCCGGAGCATCTGTTCCAGATCGCCAGCCAGGGCACCATCGGCGTCATGGCCGCTCAGCGCGGTCTGGTCGCCCATTACGCGATGGACTATCCCGAAATCAACTACCTGGTGAAGGTCAACTCCAAGACCAACCTGGTCAAGGGCGCGCAGGACGACCCCTATAGCCCGCAGCTGCACGAGCTTGACGCGGTGCTCGCCATGCGCGACGCCGGCGTGAACATCGTGGGCATCGGCTACACGATCTACCTGGGCAGCGAGTACGAGGCCACGATGATGGCCGAAGCCGGCGAGCTCATCGCCGAAGCGCATGCCGCCGGCCTGATCACCGTCCTGTGGATCTACCCCCGCGGCAAGGCCGTGGGCGACCGCGAAAAGGCGCCCGAAACCATTGCCGGCGCAGCGGGCGTGGCCCTGTGCCTGGGCTCCGACTTCGTGAAGGTCAACCCGCCGGTTGCCACCGAAGAGGCCACTTCCGCCGAGAACCTGCACATCGCTTCCGTCGCCGCCGGCCGTTGCGGCCTGGTGTGCGCGGGCGGCTCGAAGGCCGACGCCACCGAGTTCCTCTCCAACCTCTACGACCAGATCCATGTGGGCGGCGCCTGCGGCAACGCGACCGGCCGCAACATCCACATGCGTTCGCTCGACGAGGCGGTGCGCCTGACCAACGCAATTTCGGCCATCACCCTGGCCGACGCGTCGGTCGAAGAGGCCGAAGCCGTCTTCCGCGGCGAGAAGACCTTCTCGCTGTAAGCTTCTGCAACACGAGCGCGTTCGAAGGGCGCGGGCCGCACGGCTCGCGCCCTTTTTGGTGCGTGACGGGGGACGGAGGTCGTTGTCACGCCAAAGGAGTGACAACGACCTCCGTCCCCCGTCACGCTGGCGCTTCCCCGGCCGCGTATCGCGGGTTGAAAAACCTTCGGCTCGTCTGACCGATGCGAGCTGGATATGCAGGTATAATCGTTCGCGTTTGACGATTCGGTATCAAATCGGTTTCAGCGAAGGATTACACGATGGAACAATCTCTCGACACGTTCTTCAAGATCAGCGAGCGCGGCTCGTCGGTCCGCACCGAGGTCATGGGCGGTCTCACCACTTTCCTCACGATGGCCTACGTCGTTGCGGTCAACCCGGCCATGCTCGGCCTCACGGGCATCTCGTTCACGGCGGCGCTCACCGCCACCTGCTTCGGCGCGGCCATCATGACGGCGATCATGGGCCTGGTGGCCAACCGTCCCTTGGCCCTGGCTTCGGGCATGGGCCTGAACGCGGTCGTCGTCTACAGCATCTGCCTGGGCGAGGGCGTCGACTGGCGCATCGCGATGAGCTGCGTGGTCTTCGAAGGCCTGATCATCTTGATTTTGGTGCTCGCCGGCCTGCGCGAAGCGATCATGAAGGCCATCCCCGCCAGCCTCCAGCACGCGATCGGTATCGGCATCGGCCTCTTCATTGCCTTCATCGGCCTGAAGGGCGGCACGCTCATCGTCGCGAGCGATTCCTCCTACATCACCATGGGTGTCGTTTCCTCGCCCACCGCGATCGTCGCCATCGTCTCCATTGTGTGCGCCATCGCCTTCACCGTCCTCAACGTCCGCGGCGGCCTGCTCCTGTCCATCCTCATCGCCACGGTGGCGGGCATCCCGCTGGGCGTGACCCCGCTGCCCACCGAATGGGACTTCGGCTTCGATTTCAGCGCCTTCGCCGCCCCGCTGCAGACCACGCCCGAAGGCACCGTGGCCATCGTCGAAATGATGACCCAGCCGGTGCTGTGGCTGTTCGTCTTCAGCATGCTCATGAGCGACTTCTTCGACACGATGGGCACCGTCTTCGCGGTGGGCCAGAAGGCCGGCTTCTCGCACCCCGACGGCAGCGTCGACGACATGCACAAGATCCTCACCATCGACTCGATCGCCGCTATGGTCGGCGGCTTCACGGGCGGCAGCTCGATCACCACCTACGCCGAAAGCGTGTCGGGCGCGACGGCCGGCGCGCGTACGGGCCTGTCGAGCCTGGTCGTGGCCGTACTCTTCATCCTATGCGCCTTCCTCGCCCCGATCGTGGGCATGATCTCCTCGTCGGCCACCTGCGGCGCGCTCGTCGTGGTGGGCTATCTGATGATGAGCGAAATCGGCCAGATCGAATGGCACAACCCGGCTATGGCCATTCCGTCCTTCCTCGTTATCGCCGGCATCCCGATGACCTACTCGATCACCGACGGCATCGGCTTCGGCTTCATCTTCTACTGCTTCATCATGCTCGTGCAGGGCAAGGCCAAAGAGGTGCACCCGCTCATGTGGATCGCCTCCGCCGCCTTCCTCGTCGCCTTCCTGCTCATGTAGCGCGCACGCGCACATCACTGCCATAGGCCCCGTCGGGGGTCGGCTGCGGAAGGGTTCGTCCCGCTCCGCCGCCGGCGCCGGGCGGGGCCTTTTCGCGTGCGGCGCAGCCGGCCCTTCAGCTTGCTTTCAGCGGCCTTGGTAGAATGAGGGGCAATCAACGTAAGAAAGGTGGGCGACCATGCAGATTCTGGTGGTTGAAGACGACAAGCGCTTGGCCGATGCGCTCGTCGCCATCCTCGACAACGCCGGCTACCAGGCGGAGGCCGTCTACGACGGAGCCGACGGCCTGGCCTACGCCCAAAGCGGCCTCTACAGCTGCATGGTGCTCGACGTCATGCTGCCGAAGATGAACGGGTTCGACGTGGCCACCCAGCTGCGCCGCGAGAACAACAGCATCCCCATCCTCATGCTCACGGCCCGCAGCGCCCTTTCCGACACGGTCGGTGGGCTCGACGCCGGCGCCGACGACTACATGACCAAGCCCTTCGCCCCCGTCGAACTGCTCGCCCGCATTCGCTCGCTCACGCGTCGCCAGGGCGACGTGGTCTTCGAAACCCTCTCCTTCGGCGACGTGAAGCTCGACCTCGATTCCTGCGAGCTTTCCACCGATGCCAAAAGCATCCGGCTCAGCCGCAAGGAATTCGGCATCATGAAGATCCTCATGTCGAATCCCACGCGCGTGACCTCGAAAGACGTCCTCATCACCGAGGTGTGGGGCTACGATTCAAGCGCCGACGACAACAACGTCGAAGCCTACATCTCCTTCTTGCGCAAGAAGCTGCGCTTCGTGGGCTCTGTCGTGCATATCGTGTCGCTGCGCAAGCTGGGCTACCGCCTGGAGGCAGACGGTGAAGAGAAGGCATAGCGCGCACCTGAAGGACAAAAGCGAGCAGAGCATCCTCGTCGCCTTCCGCCGCAAATTCGTCGTTACCAACTTGGTGTTCGTCGCCCTTGTGCTCGCGGTCGCCACGGTCGCCGTGGGCGTGTTCACCTTCCAAAAGAGCGAGGGGGCCGTCTACGATTCGCTGCAGCACCGCGTGACCGCCAACGAGAGCCTGCGGTCGTCGGGCGCGGTGGGCAAGGCGATATTGCAGTCCGAGCGGTCGTACCTGGAAAACAGCGACGAGAGCAGCGGGCCCGTGCAACGCGACGCCGACGGCGACATGATGGTGGCGACCTCTTCCTACTTCGTCGATCGGAGCGGGACCTACGAAACCTACGAGGACCTGCTCGGGCTCGATTCGTCGACGCTTTCGAGCGCGCTTTCTTCGGTCTACAGCCTGGCGAACGCGTCGGGCGGCCTGAGCGTGCAGGGCAAGCTCAGCTCGCTCAACCTCTATTTCGTGGCCATGCCCACCGACGACGGCGTCGACATCGCATTTGCTTCGGCGGGCTTCGTGGAACGCAGCGTGCTTTCGGTCGTGGGGGCGCTCGGCGGTGCCTCGGCGGGCATCCTGGCCGTCTTTTTCGTGGCGAGCATGGTCCTCTCGAAGCGGGCCGTGGCCCCGGTTGAGCGCGCCTGGCGCCGTCAGCGGCAGTTCATCGCCGACGCGAGCCACGAGCTGAAGACCCCGCTCACCGTGATCTTGGCCAACAATGCGCTGCTGCGCGGCAGTCCCAGGCAGACGGTCGCGAGCCAGATGAAGTGGATCGACAGCACCGACACCGAAGCCCACCTGATGCAGGGCTTGGTCGACGACATGCTCTACCTTGCCAAGGTTGAAGACGAAACGCCCGAAATCGTGAAGGATCGCGTCGATATGGGGGAGGTTGCCGAAGGCGTGGCGCTCACGTTCGAATCGGTCGCCTTCGACCGCGGGCTCGCGTTGGAATCCCATATAGCTTCTGACGTCTTCGTATTGGGGCAGCGCGACCGGCTGGCGCGCATGCTCGCCACCCTGGTCGACAACGCCTGCAAGTACGCCGGCGACGGCGGCCGGGTAGAGGTGGACCTTGCGGCCAAGGGCGGGCAGTGCGTGGCGCGCGTGCGCAACACGGGCGCGCCGATTTCGGCGGAGGACCTGCCGCACGTCTTCGACCGCTTCTATCGGGCCGACAAGGCGCGCACGAGCGGGAAAGGCGGCTACGGCCTGGGCTTATCGATCGCCCAGACGATCGCCCGCGACCACGGCGGCGACATCACGGTTGCAAGCTCCGCTGCTGACGACACGGTGTTCACCGTCACGCTGCCTCTGGCGAAGTAGGGGAGGGCGAGCGCAATTCCCACAAGTTCGCTGTTTCGTTGCAGCTCGGTGGAATCCCTGTGGGCCGCGCGCTTTCATCGGCTATAGTCGGATACGGAGAATGGTAGAGCAGCGCACGGGGAGAATAGCGTGAGCGCGTTCGCACGGGAAGAGAACGGCCAGCAGCAAAGCAACTGGCCGATAGAATTTACCCAGTTCAGGTGGGCCTATTTCGGGCTGGCCATACCGCAGGTGTGGTCGTTCGAGGCCATTCACCAGTCGTCGTTGGGCAATGTGGGCGCCTCGGTCCCCATCGTCTTCTTCATTGCGCTTTCGGCGGGCATGCTGCTCTTCATCTTGCTGCGCCACGTGGCGGGCGAGCGGGCGAGCGCGCTTCTGGGCATGCCCGCCTCGATTCTCATGGCGGCGTCCACCGTGCCCCTGCTCGGCATCGTCCAGCTTCCCGAACCGGCGATTCTCGCAGGCGCTGCGGCAGGCGGCGTGGCCACGGCCTTGTCGTATCTGTCGTGGGCCCCGCTCTACGCCAAGATGGGCCTGCGCGACGTGGTGGCCTGCGCGTTCGGCGCCATGCTCTTCGGCTGCGCTATCAAGCTCGTGTTCGATCTGCTCGTCCTTCCGTGGACCTGCCTGCTCATCGCCCTGCCGCTCTTCTCGCCGGTGCTCCTTTCGCAGGCGCGCGCGATCGTCCCCGAACCCAAAGTGAAGCCGCAGCTCTACTTCGAGAACGCGAAAAACGCCTTTCCCCTGGTCATCCTCCTGGGCGTGTCGGTGTGCTCCTTCATCATCGGCATGACCTCGACGGTGGCGATCGTCCCCTCGTACACGCCGCGCTGGCAGCTGTCGCTCGTGCATCACGGGGCCGAGATACTCGCGTCGATGCTCGTGCTGTGGTGGGTGTTTTCCTTCCGCGGCAAACTGCACTACACCAACATGTGGCGAGCCATCGTGATCATCGTGGCCACCGCCTTGCTCTTCCTTCCCAATATCGGGCCCGATCTGGTGGGTTGGGTGCTCGTACTCGTGGGCATCGGGCAGACCCTGCTCGTGGCTGTGATGTGGACCATGCTTGCCGACGTGTCGCACCACAGCAAGGTGTCGCCCTATACCGTGTTCGGTTTCGCGTGGGTGGCCTATGCGCTGCCGGTGGCCCTGGGCAACAGCCTGGGCTCGGTCGTGGCGGCGCAGGCCAACGCCTCGTTTTTAGTGGCGCTTCTTTCGTACGCGCTCACGGTGTCGGCCATCATCACGCTCAACGACCGCAACTTCATCGAGGGTCGGCTTTTCCGAGACCTCGATGCGGCGGTGCCCGACCAGGTGAATTTCGAATCGATCGACGAAAAGTGCGCCGAAATCGGGGCCGAACACAAGCTCACCAAGCGCGAGATCGAGGTGATGAAGCTGCTCTGCAAGGGGCGCTCGAAGTCCTACATCGCCGAGACGCTCTTCATTTCGGAAAACACCGTGCGCAGCCACGCGCGCCACATCTACCAGAAGCTCAACGTGCACAGCAAGCAGGAGATGATGGACCTGCTCATGGGCGGAGGCGACCGCTAGGGCGGCGTGCGCGGGTAGGACGGGCGCGGCTGCCGTGTGAGCGGGTCTACGCGCGCTCCAGGGCGATGCGCGCGCGAGTTGGCACAGAAGTGCCGTTGTGCAGTAGATTTCCGAGGCCGCTGGCAGAGATGGGCCGATGTGTAGCATCCGATCGGGCCGAATCGCGAGAACCGCGCCCGTCGGCGGCGCTCGCTTTCGCAAAACCCCAGGTCACAAGATCGTGCACGAAACCCGCCAGAGAGACGCCGGCCATCGCATGCTACACAACGCACGATTTCTGCCAACGGACGGCGAAATGTACTGCATAACGCGCGATTTACGCCATCGCCGCGAAGGTGCCGGGGGGCTGGGCCAGGCGGCCCCATCAGAAGGCGGGGCGTCTTGGCCGGTCAAGACGCCCCGCATTCCAGCGACGCATGGCGTAACGGTTTCGACCGGGGTAGGCCGCATTTTGGTCGCGAGCGCGAAACGGATGCGCCCTCCGCTTCTGCCTGCAGACATGAAAAACGCCCCTGAACAGGGGCGTTTTGCAATTCGAAATGGTGCCCGAGGCGAGAGTCGAACTCGCACATCCGAAGATAGCGGTTTTTGAGACCGCCGCGTCTGCCATTCCGCCACTCGGGCGCTTGGCCGATTATAGCAAAAGGTCCGCGCCGCCGAAGGTAAAATAGGCGCGAGAGAAATGAGGACCCATGATTGACCAGAATTTCGAACGCGAATTAAACGCCTGCCTCGCCGCCCATTGGGACGATATGGTGGCCGACCTCGATGCCTTGGTACGCATCCCCAGCGTGGAGGACCCGGCAACGGCGGGCCCCGGAGCCCCCTTCGGGAACGGTCCCGCCCGCGCCCTGCAGGCGGGGCTCGACCTCTGCGAGCGCCTGGGCGCCGCCTCTAAAAACCTCGACGGGTTCTGCGGCGTCGCCGATTTTCCCGGCGAGCGCGCCACTCAGCTCGGCGTGATCGGCCACCTCGACGTGGTTCCGGCGGGCGAGGGCTGGCATTTCGACCCCTGGCGCGTCACTCGCAAGGACGGCTACCTGATCGGCCGCGGCACGGGCGACGACAAGGGGCCCCTGCTCATGGCCCTGTACGCGGCCCACTTCCTCTTCGAGCGCCACGGCCGCTTCCCCTACACGCTCCGCTTCATCCTGGGCGCCAACGAGGAAACGGGCATGGCCGACGTGAAGCACTTCCACGAGGTCTACGCCGACCCCGCCCTCGTTTTCACGCCCGACGACGAGTTCCCCGTCTGCTACGGCGAGAAGGGCCAGCTGCAGGGCGCCTTCTCGTGCCCGGTGCCCGCCGACGCCCGCGTCGAGCGCTTCGCCGGCGGCATGGCGCTCAACGCGGTGCCCGCCCAAGCCGAAGCGATCGTCCGCGCGGAGAGCGCGCCCGCCGCGCCGCGCATCGCCGCCGAGCCCGCCGGCCCGGGCCTCATCCGCTTGCGGGCCCAGGGCGTGCAGGCCCATGCGTCCACGCCCGAAGGCGGCGTGAACGCGATCCATCTGCTCGCTGACTACCTGCTCGCTCACGACCTGTGCGCACCGTCCGAGCGCCCCTGGTTCGAGCTCGTGGCGCGCGCGTCCGGCGCCACCGACGGCTCATCGTTCGGCATCGCTTCGGCAGACGAGGCCTTCGGGCCGCTCACGATGGTGGCCGGCATGGCGGGCGATGCGGAAGGGGAGCGCACGCTTACGATCGACATACGCTTCACCTCTGCGGTGCCGGTAGACGACCTGCAGGAGGCGCTTGAAGGCCAGGCGGCTTCCTGCGGCGCGCGTTGGACGGCCTCGCGCGTGGAACCGGTGTTCCTCATGGACCCGCAGGGCGATTTCATCCAGGTGCTCGCCCAGAGCTATCGCGACGTGTCGGGCGACGACCAGCCGCCGTTCACGATCGGCGGCGGGACCTACGCGCGCAGCTTCACCAAGGCGGCCGGCTTCGGGTCGGCGGTGCACGGCGAAGCGTTCCCCAGCTGGGTGGGCGGCATGCACGCGGCCGACGAAGGCGTCCCCGAAGACCAGTTGAAGCAGGCCTTCAAGGTCTATGCCGTCGCCATCGAGCGGCTCATGAGGCTCGACTTGTAGGCGGGCGTCGGGGCGTGCGGCATCCGCTCGCCCCGCGCGCTTGCGCGGTGTGCGGCGATACCGTGCGGGCCGGCGAGTCGGACGATGGCTCGTCCTGCGTGCCTGCGCGTGGCCCTTTGGGAGGCGCCGCGCTGCGCCTTCGGGGCCTGCGCCCCGTGCGCCTTTCTGCGGTGCCTGCCGTCTGCCCAATGGCACAGCTGCTTATGGCCTCTCGCCGTTCGGGCGATACGGAGCGCGCCCTGAATTCTTCGCAGGCGCACGTCCGTTCGCCATCGCTATTTGTAAATTGTCCGAACCTAGTTGGCAAACTAAAGTAATGGGGTATGATTACTAGCAAATAGGAGTAATTCTCATTGCTGGTGTCGATTGCACGAAGATGAAGCGCCTAGCTGCCCGCCGTTGTGCAGGGTTGCTAGAATGCCTCCGTACATGACGCCATTCTGGCAGACGTTAAGACGAGGGTCGTATGAACAGGTTCGAACAGCATTCTCAGGGACGTGCCGTCCCTTCGCAAGCCGCATGGGCAGGGCGCCCCACAGCGTATCGCACGGCGCCGTCCGCAGCGGGGGTTCCTGCCGCCCGCCCGACTTTCATGCGCGCGAACGCCGTTTCCGGTGCTCGCGCGGGCAGGCAGGCGATGTCGGCGGCTGCTGCGAACGCTGTCGCTCGCGGCCCCCAGCGCATGGCCTTCGCCGGCGGCCAGCAGCCGCCGAGCGGCCCGCGCGGCCCGCAGCCGGCGCCCGTCTCGCCCACGCCCCATATGCCCGCTTCGATGCAGGCGCCCAAGCAGAAGAGCAAGGCCCCGAAGATCGTGGCGATCATCTTGGCCGTGCTCGTGGCCATCTATGTCGTGGGCATCATCGTGTTCTCGAACATCTTCTACCCGAACACCACCTTTGCGGGTAAAGACATCTCCCTGCAGGGTTCTTCGGCCATGGCCACGATCGCCAACGACCTAGCCGACAGCTACGAGCTCGACGTGTCGGGCGACGGCCTGAACTTCACGCTCACGTCCCAGCAGGTCGACTTGCAAGTCGACGGCAACGCCGAGGCCAAGAAGGCGCTCGAAGCCAACAAGGCCTGGCAGTGGCCCGTGCAGGTCTTCCTGCATCATGACGAATCCACGGTGCTCGACAACGACTACGACAAGGACAAGGTCGCTCAACTGGTGACCGAACAGGTCGACGCCTACAACAAGACGGCCACCGACCCGGTGAACGCCACGATCGCCTATGACGATTCGGCCAATTCATTCCAGGTCGTCGCCGAAAAGGCCGGCACCAAGATCGATGCCGACGCTGCGGTGGCGGCGATCGACACGGCGTTGGGCGGCATGCTCGCGCAGACGTCGCTTTCCAACGACCAGCTCGTGCAGCCCACCGTGCTCTCCACCGAACCGGGCCTCGCGTCTGCGGCCGAACAGGCCAACGGCTTTTTGGGCGCCGACGTCGAGCTCGTCTTGGGCTCCACGGCCATCCATGCCGGGGAAGTGGGCTCCGACCAGATCTCCCAGTTCGTGACGCTCGGTGACGACTTCACGGCCACGCTCGACGAGAGCGCGATCGCTTCCTGGGTGTCCGATTTCGCCGACACGGTCAACACCGTGGGCACCACCCGCCAGTACCAGTCGGTCAACGACGGCGTGATCAGCGTCTCCGGCGGCACCTACGGTTGGAAGGTCGACGAGGACCAGCTCACGAGCGATTTGGAAGACGCCATCAACAACCACACGCAGGGCCAGTTGAAGGTCGCCACCACGAGCGAGGGATACACTTGGAAGGGTGTGGGCCAGCCCGACTGGGGCGCCCATGCCGAGGTCGACATCTCTGACCAGCACGCTTGGTTCTTCGATGCCGACGGCAACCTGGTGTGGGAGTCCGACATCGTCTCCGGCAAGCCCGGCCACGACACCACGCGCGGCATCTTCCGCGTCTTCAAGAAGGAAAGCCCCGGCACGCTCACGGGTAAGACCGACCCGGCCACGGGCAAGCCGGAATATGTCACGCAGGTGCAGTACTGGATGCAGTTCACCACCGATGGCATCGGCTTCCACGATGCCAGCTGGCAGGCGGCCTTCGGCGGCACGCGCTACCTGCAGGGCTACGGCTCGCACGGGTGCTGCAACTTGCCTCCTGCGAAGGCGGCGGCTCTCTACGACATCATCCAGGTCGGCAATGCCGTCATCGTGCACGACTAACGGCTTGCGCAGTCGTGCTGGGTATGGCAAGATAGACCAACGTTTGGGCGATTGGCGCAGCGGGAGCGCGGCTGCCTTACAAGCAGTAGGTCGCAGGTTCGAACCCTGCATCGCCCACCATTTCGCATTCAGAGCCGGGAGCGGAAACGCCCCCGGCTTTTTTCGTGCTCGGGCGGCGCCGGGCTTGCCTGCGCCAGCCGCGGTGTCTGGCTTGTCGACGTGCCCGTCTCGGCCGCATTTCCTGACGCGTCCATCTTGGCCCCGCCTTCCGACAGGCCCGTCCCGCTCCCGCCTTTCGATGCGCACGACTGGGCCGCCTTCTGCCGGGCTCATTCCGGCCCCTCTTTCCACCGCGCTCATCTTGACCCCGCCTTCCGACAGGCTCATCCCGGCCCCGGCCCCGGCCCCGGCCGCCGGCATCCTTGCAACGGCGGCACAAATCGCGCGCTCTGCAGTATATTTCGCCGTCCGTTGGCAGGAATCGCGCGTTGTGTAGCATACGATGGTCGGCGCCTCTCGGGTGGACTTCGCGCGCGAATCCCTGACCTGGGGTTTTTCAAAAGCGAGCGCCTCCGATGGGCTCGATACACGTGATTCGGCCCGATTGGATGCTACACATCGGCCCATCTCTGCCAACGGCCTTGGAAATCCACTACACATCGGCACATCTGTGCCATCACTCCCCGAAATCGATCGCGCATCGGCTACTCTCTGCCAGTCGCCCTTGGAGCCGACCGCATATCTGCCCATCTCAGCTAGCCTTCATGCGTCTCGCCTCGTGGCGTAACGTCGCGGTGCACGCGCTCCCGCTCGGCGAACTAGCTCCCGCATCGACGCACACGGCACACGCGCCCCCGCTCGGCGGGGCTGCCGCCTGCCCCCCCCCGCCGAGGCGCACTCATGGCCCCGCCACTCCATTACCGCGCAATGCAAAACCTGAAACTATAGTGCAAAACGGTTCGTCGTTACGAAAAAAATTACCTCAGATAGGGTAAAACTATATTTACAGTGTAAAAGGAAGTAAACTATTAGGAAGGAGATGATTGCATGGCTCAATTTGCACGCGACGATGTCATTCTGTACGGCTCGAACGGCGTATGCCATATCGACGATATCGAGGAACGCGAAACGGGTGCGTACTACACGCTCAGCTCCGTGCACAAACGGCACACCAAGTTCATGGTGCCGGTCGATAACGAGCATCTGGTGAGTCGCATGCGCCCTCTTCCTGAAAAGCAGACGGTGCTCGATGCAATCGATGCGGTTAAAGACGCCGACGTGTCCTGGATCAAAGACAACGATGCCCGCCGCACCCGCGCTCGCGAGATCATCGACATGGGGTCGATGCTCGATCTGCTCGTGCTCGAAAAGACCTTCGCCCTCCATAAGCAGAAGGTCACCGAAATCGGCAAGCGCAGCACGTCGAGCGACTCGAGCATCCTGCGCAACGCCCAGGAACATATCCGCGACGTCTTTTCGGTAGTGCTCGGCATCGAGCCCGACGAAGTCGACGCCTTCATCGCTTCCAAATAGGCGCGCGCACCGTTCGCCCCGCCTGCGGCGCACGGGGCGGGAATGCGGTGCTTGCCTGCGGTTTTGTGCTACAGTGAAACCATGCTCAGCCGAGAGTTAGGGGTTTCAGATGTATCGCAACATCCTCGTTCCGTACGACAAATCCGACCATGCGAAAACCGCCCTGCAGACCGCCATCGAAATGGCGCGCGAAACCGAAGGCGGCAAGGTGACCGTGCTCTACGTCGCCGAGCTCCCCGATTTCGACGACCCCACGTTCGAGGCCGCCGCGCAGATGGCCGGCGTCGCGCGTTTTTCCGAAGCGGACACTCTCACCATGCAGCGCACCTTCTACGCCCAGCAGAAGGACGCCCTCATTGAGAACACCAAAGATATCGTCGGCGATTTCAAAGACGTCGTCTTCCGCGTCACGTCGGGCAAGCCGCACGACGAAATCGTGGGCTTCGCCAAGTCGGGCGAGTACGACCTGATCGTCATGGGCAACCGCGGCCTGGGCGCCCTGCGCGGCGCGCTCGGCTCGGTGAGCTACGCGGTCCTGCGTTCGGTCGACATCCCGGTGCTCATCGTCAAGTAGCCGCAACGACAAGCCGATCTTTCGCACGCGCATCCTCAGGCGGGGTGCGCGTGCTTTGCGTAAGGGGGAAGTGTGAAGCGCGAACACGCTGACATCTGCATCATAGGCGCGGGCCCGGCGGGCATCTTCACGGCGCTGTCGCTGCTCGAAGAAGGGGATGGGCGGCGCATCGTCATCATCGACCGCGGCCTGCCGATCGAGCGGCGCCATTGCCCCAAGGCCGAAACGGGCCACTGCGTGAACTGCGACCCCTGCCGTATCACGACTGGGTTTTCGGGCGCCGGCGCCTTTTCCGACGGCAAGCTGTCGTTGTCGCATGAGGTGGGCGGCGACCTGCCCGACTTGGTGGGGGCCGATGTGGTGGAGCGCACGATCAAGCTCGTCGACGGCCTCTACCTGAAGTTCGGCGCCGACAGCCACGTGGAAGGCGTGGGCGACCGCGACGCGGTGGCCCAGATTCGCCGCCGCGCGATCGAGGCCGGCTTGCAGTTGGTCGACTGCCCCATCCGCCACCTGGGGACCGAACGCGCTCAAGAAATCTACGGTCGCATCGAGCGCTACCTCGTCGACGCGGGCGTCGATCTGCGCTTTTCGGCCACCTGCCGCCAGCTGCTCATCGAAGGCGACGCCTGCAGGGGGGCCGTCTACGTGCAGAAGGGCGAGACGGTGGAAATGCGCGCCGACCACACGATCGTCGCTTGCGGCCGGCGCGGGGCCGGCTGGTTCGACCAGCTCTGCCGCGAGCACGGCATCGCCCACGAGGCGGGCCCGGTCGACATCGGCGTGCGCGTGGAAGTGCGCAACGAGATCATGGAAACGGTGAACAACGTCCTCTACGAGAGCAAGCTCATCGGCTATCCGCTGCCCTACAAGAACAAGGTGCGCACCTTCTGCCAGAACCCGGGCGGCTTCGTATCGCAGGAAAACTACGACGGCGGCCTGGCGGTGGTGAACGGCCATTCCTACAAGGAGCGCAAATCGGCCAACACCAACCTGGCCATCCTCTGCTCGCAGAACTTCCGCGAGCCCTTCGACGAGCCCATCGCCTACGCGCAGCGCGTGGGAGAGCTCACCAACATGCTCGGCGCAGGCCACATCCTCGTGCAGCGCCTGGGCGACATCGTCGACGGCAAGCGCACCTGGCCCAAGGAGCTTTCGCACGCCAACGTGCGGCCCACGCTGCCCGACGCGGTGGCCGGCGACATCACGGCGGCCATGCCCTACCGTGCGATGACCAACATCCTCAACTTCATGTTCGCGGTCGACAAGGTCGTGCCCGGATTCGCCGCGCGCGAGACCCTGCTCTATTCGCCCGAGCTCAAGTTCTACAGCAACCGCGTGAAGATGGACGCGCACTTCGCCACGAGCCTGCACGGCCTGCATTGCCTGGGCGATTCGAGCGGTTGGACGCGCGGCCTCATGATGAGCTCGGTCATGGGCTATCTTATGGGGAAGGAACTGGCGGGCACGGCTACGGAAGGAACTGCCCATGTGCGATAACGTCAAACTTGCTGCCGACGGGATGTCGGTGCGGATTCTCGATCAGACGCGTTTGCCCAATGACGAGGTCTATCTCGACCTCACCACGGCCGAAGCCTGCTTTGACGCGATCGCCCGCCTGGCTGTGCGCGGGGCGCCGGCGATCGGCATCTTCGCGGCGGCGGCCTTCGCCATGCTCGCCAAGCGCGCGCCGATGGGCACGGGCGAAGAATTCCGCACCCACATGCAGCAGACGGCCGACTATCTGAACGCGAGCCGCCCCACCGCGGTGAATCTGTCGTGGGCCCTGCGGCGGATGATGGGCGTGCTCGACGCGCATGCGGGGGAGGGGCGCCCGGCAATCGAGGCGGCGCTCGTCGCCGAAGCGCGCGCGGTGCAGGACGAAGACGTGCGCACCTGCGAGCGCATGGCCGAGCTGGGGCTCACGCTCATCGAAGACGGCTGGGGCCTTATCACCCACTGCAACGCCGGCCCGCTCGCCACGAGCGCCTACGGCACGGCGCTCGGCCCCATGCTGCTGGGGCATGAGCGCGGCATGAACTTCCACGTGTACGCCGACGAAACCCGGCCGCTCCTGCAGGGCGCGCGCCTTACGAGCTACGAGCTCGATCGCGCGGGGGTCGACGTGACGCTGATCTGCGACAATATGGCAAGCATCGTGATGAAGCAGGGCTGGGTGCAGGCCTGCTTCGTGGGCTGCGACCGCGTGGCGGCCAACGGCGACGCGGCCAACAAGATCGGAACGAGCGGGCTGGCAATCATCGCGCGCCACTACGGCGTGCCCTTCTACGTGATGTGCCCCTCGTCGACGCTCGATCTGGACTGCGCGACCGGCGACGACATTCCCATCGAGCTGCGCGACCCCGACGAGATCAAGACCATGTTCTACGAACGCCCTATGGCGCCCGAGAGCGTGGCCTGCTACAACCCGGCCTTCGACGTGACCGACCACGAGCTCATCACCGCGATCGTGACGGAGCGCGGCATCTTGCGCCCGCCCTTCACCGAGAGCATCGAGGCCCTCTTCGCCTAGCGACAACGGTGACAACGCCCCCCGGTATGGCACACTCCAGAGGCCCTCTTCGCCTAGCGCCCCCCGTTGTCACGCCCGTTATACGGTTACGAAGCGCACGTCGACGACCGCGCCGTCTTCGATTTCCATGATCGCAATGCTCGGGTCGCTGCCTCCGCGCGGCCGGGTGGGGCTGCCGGGGTTCACGTAGCGCACGTTCCCGATCTGCTGGTTGCGCGGGATGTGCGTATGCCCGTGCACGACCACCTGCACGTCGGGCGCGGGCACGCCCACGTCTTCGGGCCGATGCACGATGAGGAACTTCACGCCCCCGATCGTGGGCGAGGCCGAAAACGGCGCCTCGATGCGCCCGTGATCGTTGTTGCCCATCACGCAGATAATCGGCGCGATCGTCTGCAGCTCCCACAGGAGCGGCGCGCGCACCACGTCGCCCGCGCAGATGATCCTGTCGACCCCCTGCAGGGCGCTGACGACCGTTTCAGGGAGATGACCGTGCAGGTCGGACACGATTCCGATTTTCATGTAATTCCCCTTTTCGCGTGCGAGGCTCGATTTTCGGCTTCATAATACAGTCATTATGAGTGAATACATCGAAGGAAAACGCCCCGTTATCGAAGCGCTGCGCACGCACGTGCCCATCGAGGCCGTGCTGCTCGCCGATAACGTGAAACGCGACGCCCTTATCTCCGACATCCTGCGCAAAGCCAAGGCGCAGAAGGTCCCCGTGCGCACCGTGCGCCGGGGCGATCTCGACCGCGTGAGCGCCCGCGGCAGCCATCAGGGCGTCGCCGCGCAGGCCAAGCCCTTCCCCTATGCGGGCATGGGCGACATCCTGGCCCACGCCGAAGCGCAGGCCGCCCGCACCGACGGCCGTGCCCTCATCGTCGTGCTCGACCACATCACCGACGCGGGCAACTTGGGCGCCATCGTCCGCAGCGCCGAAGTGGTGGGCGCCGCCGGCATCGTGATTCCCAACAAGCGCTCGGCCCAGGTCACCGCCGCCACCTACAAGAGCTCGGCCGGCGCCGTGGCCAACCTGCCCATCGCCCAGGTCGCCAACTTGAAGCAGGCGCTCGAGCGCTGCAAGAAGGAAGGCTTCTGGGTGGCCGGAGCGAGCGAAAAGGCCGACCAGACCATCTGGGACGCCAACCTCAAGGGCAGGATCGCCCTCGTCATGGGCAACGAAGGCGAAGGCCTCGCCCGCCTCACGCAGGAGACCTGCGACTTCCTCGTCGCCCTCCCGCAGGTAGGCAAGACCGCCTCGCTCAACGTGGCCCAGTCGGCCACGGCCTGCATGTACGAATGGCTCCGCCAGAACGAACGGGCGTAGGGCCATGAAGGCGCGCGACAAAGTCCTCATCGTCGACGGCTACAACATCCTGCGCAGCGGCAGCCGCTACCGCTACCTGCGCGAAAACCCCGACTGGACCGACGAGTGGTTCAACAAGTCGCGCGAGGTCCTCATCAACGACGTCATCGCCTACATGGGGCGCGACTATTCCACGGCCTACGTGGTCTTCGACGGCACCGACAACCCCTATTCCACAGGCGAAGCGGAAACGATCGGAGGCGTGAACGTCGTCTTCTCGCCGGCCGGCACCACCGCCGACACGGTGATCGAAAAGCTCTCCCACGACGCGCGCGAGCGCAACCGGGAAGTCATGGTGGTCACGAGCGACGCCAGCATCCAGGACGCCGTCTTCGGCCTGGGCGTCGACCGCATGAGCGCCGACGGCTTCTCGCGCGAAGCCCAGCTGCTCGACGAGGAAACCGCCCAAGACGAGGCCCCGCACGTCAAGCGCAAGAACACGGTGGCCGACCGCATCAGCCCCGACGCCCTGGCCAAGCTCAAGGCCCTGCGCGACGGCTACCAGTAAGCGTGACAACGCCCGCGCGTGATGTTGTCATTCCCGCGTGTGACAACATCACGCACGGGCGTTGTCACGCCCGTGTAGCACAAATCAACATCAGATATCCACGCCTTTGAAAAAAATTTCTTGACTTCCTCTTGACAGGACCGTATCTTTGGACATTGCGACTTTTCGCACATGTACGGATTTTTCTGAAGGAGGAAAAGCCCCGTGGCGCAAGCACAAAATAACGCTCCCACCAGCCTTTATAGGAGCCGCAGAAGCTTCGCGAAGATCCCGGCCGTCATGGACGTCCCCAACCTCATCGCCATTCAAACGGAAAGTTTTAAATGGTTCCAGAACGAGGGTCTCGACGAGGCGTTCCAGGACATCTGCCCGATCGAGAGCAACGCCAAGAATATGCGCGTCGAAATCGGCAAGCATGAGTTTGGCGAGCCGAAGTACACGGTTGACGAATGCCGCCTGAAAGACGTGACCTACCAGGCCCCGCTGTTCGCCGAGGTGCGCTTCATGAACCTCGAGACCGGCGAGATCAAAGAGCAGGACGTCTTTATGGGCGACTTCCCGCTCATGACCCCGCGTGGCACCTTCATCATCAACGGCACGGAGCGCGTCGTCGTTTCCCAGCTCGTCCGCTCGCCCGGCGTCTACTTCGGCACCGAGCGCGACAAGACGAGCAACGCGACGCTCTACAACGCCAAGGTCATCCCGTCCCGCGGCGCTTGGCTCGAGTTCGAAACCGACAAGCGCGACATCCTTTCGGTCCGCATCGACCGCAAGCGCAAGCAGCCGGCCACCCTCTTGCTGCGCGCCCTGGGCCTGGCCGAAACGCGCGAGGAAATGGTGGAATGCCTGGGCGAGTCGGAAATGGTGCTGCGCACCCTCGACCGCGATCCGGCCACCACGCGCGACGAATCGCTCATCGAGCTCTACAAGCGCTTCCGTCCGGGCGAACCGCCCACGATCGACTCGGCGCGCACCCTGCTCGACGGGCTGTTCTTCAATCCGCAGCGCTACAACCTCGCCAAGGTGGGCCGCTACAAGATCAACAAGAAGCTCGGCTTCGATCCTTCCAACGACTCCTCCACGCTGACCACGGACGATATCGTGGCCACGATGCGCTACATCGTGGCTCTGCACGACGGTGAAGAAGGCTATGTCACCGACGATATCGACCACTTCGGCAACCGCCGCATCCGTACGGTGGGCGAACTTATCCAGAACCAGTTCCGCATCGGCCTGTCGCGCATGGAGCGCGTGGTCCGCGAGCGCATGAGCGTTCAGGAGCCCGACGACATCACGCCGCAGAGCCTGATCAACATCCGCCCGATCGTGGCCTCGATCAAGGAATTCTTCGGTTCTTCCCAGCTGTCCCAGTTCATGGACCAGTCGAACCCGATCGCCGGCGTCACCCACAAGCGCCGCCTGTCGGCCCTGGGCCCCGGCGGCCTGTCGCGCGAGCGCGCAGGCTTCGAAGTCCGCGACGTCCATAACTCCC
>Ga0214872_100225_pt1 | contig 18786 bp, 19 predicted proteins | sample Stichaenrichm18X_FD_168614 | JGI IMG/M metagenome (GOLD analysis project Ga0214872, IMG submission 168614) | Xylose enriched microbial communities from anaerobic bioreactor in Madison, Wisconsin, United States - 18X | ecosystem: Engineered > Bioreactor > Anaerobic > Unclassified | place: USA... | reverse complement strand
CAGCACGACGTTCCATGCGCGCCCCACCCGGCGAGCCGCGGGACGAGCGCACCAGGCACGCAACCGCCCACGCAGGCCGAGGGAGCCGCTATCGGGTCGGCGACGCGGAAACGAGTCGGGCGGCTGGTCGGCGGGTGCGGGCTCGGGGCTCGATGATGAATCGGCCGGCCGATCGGCCGGCGCGGGTGCCGAGCGCGACGGCGGCTCAGACGCTTTGCGCGCATCGCTGAAGTCGCGCGCATGCTGCGCGTCGCCTACCTCCCGCTCATCACGGGCGACAAAGACGTTCTCGAGATCACGGCGAAAGGCGGCAGCCGTCGGATAGCGGTCGGTGGGGTCGAACGAAGCGGCCCGCGCCACGAGCGGGCGCAGGCCAGCGGGCAGCCCCGCGAAACCGTTCGCCCTCTCCTCTTGGCCAGGCACCTTCCCCAACAGGCAGAAGGCGAGCACCATCCCGATCGCGTAGACGTCGCTTTCCACGCTCGTCTGCCCGTAGCCGTACTGCTCGGGCGGAGCGAAACCGGGCGTGCCGAACCGCACCGTGTCGCGTTCGGCCCCGGGACGCCACACGCGGGCGATGCCCAGGTCGATGAGGGTAACGTCCTCGCCGCGCACGATTACGTTCGAAGGCTTGATGTCGCGGTGGATAAGCGGTCCGGCGGGCAGCGCATGAAGCTCTTCGGCTGCGAGACAAACTTGAATCGCCATATCGACCGCCTGCGGCGCGGGCAAAGGCCCGGCCCCCTCCACGAGCGCCTGCAGGGTCTCGCCTTCCACGTAATCGAGCAGGACGAAGCGGGTCTCCCCCACCTGGGCGCACGCGCGCACGCGGGGCAGGCGGTCGCAGGCCGCTCCCGCCGCCTGGGCGCGCGCAAGCGTTTCGTATGCGGCGCCGACGCCGCCGTCCCCCTCGAAGGTCTTGCGGATGCGCAGGTCGCCCGCGCCCGGGCCTCCCGCCGGCTCGCGCACGAGCTCGGTCGTTTCGGGCGGGCCCTGCTTGAGCACGCGCTCCACCGTGCACGCCTGTATGCGCTCGAGCGCGGCGAGCTCGCGGCCCAGCTCGCCCGGGTCGATGCGTGCGGACGCGCTATTCCCCATGCGGCCCCAGCGTCTTCTCGCCAAAGGAGTAGAGGGCGTCGTCGACCTCTTCGAGCGTGGCGCCCCGATCCAGGCAGTAGAGCACAATCGCGTCGCGGCGCACCTTGGGATAGAGCTCGTTGGTGCCCGCAACCTTCAGCAGCCTGTTGGTCTCGCGCACCGAAAGCCCCATCGCGAAGGCGAGCGGGAGCAGGGTGTCGCGCGAGGCCCCGCGGGCGCCGGTAAAGATCTGGTAGCCGAAGGTCGCGCCGATGCCCGCCGCCTTCACCACGTCCTTGCGCGCGAGCCCCTTTGCGGCCAGAAGCTCGTTCAGGTAGCCCGCAAGGGTCTTGCCCTCAAGGCTGTGACGGTCGATGTAGCTGGAAAGAGAAGGAGCCGCCCGCAGTTCGTCGAGCAGCTCCTCCGTCAACGGTTCTTCCACGTAAGGCCTCCACGGCGCGGCAGCTCCGCAGGCCCCGGCGGGCAGGCTAGGAAAGCGTCCACGCGATGTTCGAATCGGATTGCACGATGCTCGAGTAATAGTACACCTTGGCGATGTCTCCCTCGAAGGCGAGCGTGCCGGTCACCGTGCCGCCGGCGGAAAGGGTGCCCGAATTAAGCTCGTTTTCCTGCTTGTCGTAGTAGGTCGTATCGCGCTGGGCGCCGTTGGCATCGCTGGCTTTCCAATCGAACATGTTGAACGAAGCGTTGCTCGACCCGTTGTTCTTGTAGGTCACCGTGATCTGCGTCACCGTCGATCCGTCGTAGTTGGCAAGGCCCGTTTCAACTTTGTCGACCGAAACGGACAGCCCGTTGTCGAGGTCGACCGCCTGGCCCACGGCCATGTTGCTGTAGTCGGCAGAGGATGCCGAAGACGAGGCGGCGTCGCTGGAAGCGGCCTGCGACGCCGAGCTCGACGACGCGTTTGTGGGCTGGGCGCCGTCCGTGACGCTGTCGATGGCGGCGCCGTAGATGCTCTGGGTCACGAGCACGATCACCACGGAGAGCACCGCGATGACGAGCCCGGCCACAGCCATGCCGCGGCCGCGACGCTTGCCGGCGCCCGTCTTCACGATGCCGACGATCGCGAGCACGGCGGCCACGAGCGCCAGCACGAAGGCCGCGTTGTTAACGATCGGGACGAACGAAGTGAGCAGCGCTACGCCCGCCACCACGAGGCCGGCGATCGCGAGCCCCGACATCGGTTGTCCCTGTTCCTTTTGAGTCATTGGAATCCCTTCGTTCCCTTGGGGGCCGCTTCGCCCGGCCGCAGCGGGGCCTCCCCTTTGCTTCGATGCGAACGCCGGTGTCCCGCAGGCGTCCCCGCAGGGCACCGGCTCACCTTCGATGGTAGGCAAGACCCTGCGCGCACGCATTAGCTGCGAGCTAAGGAAAAGGGATAGTGGGATGTTTAAAGGACGGTGTGACAACGGGGGCGCGTGATGTTGTCACACCATGGTGTGACAACATCACGCGCCCCCGTTGTCACCTACCACAAATCATTAGAAACCGTAAATGCCGGGACCTCGCTACGGCTTCAGGTCGGCCGGCTACCCCTCGAATTTCTCGAAATAGCCCTTGCTGTCGTAGGCGAACCGGGTGCTCTTGATCTTGTAGGAGATGATGAACGGCAGGCGAATCATGAAGCCGATCAGGAACGCCACGCACAGCAAGCCCCACAGATCCCACGGCACGAATGTGCCGGACGTCACGAGCCAGTGCAGGCTGAATACGCCGACGGGCAGAAGCGTGCACCAGGCAGTGGCGAAGCCAGGGGTGTACAGAGTTCTCTCGCCCATCGGGCCGTAGTGCCGCAGGCTCACGATGCTGAAAATGGTGTGCACCACGGTCTCGCCGATGCCGAAGAACGCCGCGAACAGGACGAACATGTTGCCCGCCGTGGGCGTGAGCGCGAACATCGCGATGAACAGCAGCTCCGCGCCGAAGTTGGTGATCATGTCGGTTAGGCGGTTCTCGGGGTACGCAAGTGGCTGGTCGGACTTCTGAATGAGCTTGTTCATCATGAACGGGAAGCCGGCGGGCCAGGCCAGCTCCTCGAACACGTGCAGCGGCAGCAGGATGCAGAGCGCTCCCATTATGCGCTCCTGCACGCTCCAATCGGACCAGGCCACAATGCCCACGCACAGCATGATGGCCCCGAGCAGATAGGTTGCGCGCAGCCAGGGCTGCCCGCACCACCAGTCGAGCAGGGTTTTCCTTGTCGATGTCATTTCGGCTTCTCCTCGTCACCTCGCAATGACGTAAAGCCCGAGCCGCCACCGGCGGCCCGGGCTCCTTGTACAGGCAATGCCTACGCGATTCCCAGAATCTCGTTCGGGCCGCCGGCCTCAACATCGGCGACGAAGCGGAAGAACTCGTCGACCACGCGCTGCGGGCAGTCGATCTCCATCAGGTGGCACTCGCCCTGTAGAATCACCGTATGCGCGCCGCGGGTGTTCATGATGGCGTACATGTTGGACTCGTAGAAGTCGTTGAAGAACGGGTCGTCGGTGCCGAACAGGTAGCCCACCGGGATGGACAGGCCCTTCAGGAACTCTTCGCACTCCTCGAGCGAGTCCCACACGCCCTCGGACGCGCCGGCGTACTTCTGGATGACGGACGCCATGGCCATCGTTTTCTCGGGATCGGCCTTGTCCATGCCGATGGCCTTGACTTCCTCCATCTTCTTGGCCAGGCCCTGCTGCGGCTTGCGCAGGCCCGCGCTCATCATCTGCGCCGGGTCGCCGGAGCTCATCATCTGGAACCACCGGTTGTCGGTCTGGCCCTTCAAGTGCGGCGCCAGGAAGAAGCTCGCGAGCGCCTTCACCATCTCGGGGTGGTTCTTGACCATGTACCAGCCGGGGGTCGTGGAGTGGCACTTGCCGAAGTGGATGAAGCGCTCGATGCCCATCAGTCGGCAGAACTCGTACTGGTCCTTGCCCCATTGCTTGGCCCAGTTCACGGAGCCGTCCTCGTTGAACTCGTCGGCGGGCCCCTCGAAGCGCATGATCAGGCCGTACACGTGGTAGCGCTCGGCGATTGCCTCCATGATATCCATGAACGTGTAGAAGAAGAACCCGGGGAATACCACGACCTCGTCGTGTTCCTGCCCGCGCTCGCAGTAGGTGAGCTCCGCGCCGTAGCTCGTGGTGACGGATTTCGCCTCGCCCTTGATCTTGAAGTCCTCCATTGCCGGCCTCCTTCGCCGTCGCTTGCTTTCGATGGCTTAAGGATGTCGCAGGCGGAACGCTCGCTCAATCACCAAAAGGCGATGCGCTATTATGATAAGCAACATTAGGTTGTTATTTGCATGCATAAGCAATGGATGGCGGCGAACGTTCCCGGAAAAGGAGGGCACCCATGGAAGGTAAAGAGGACCTGCGTGTGGTGAAGACGCGCGCGAACATCCAGGCGAAGTTCGTGCAGCTGCTGCGCGAGAAGGGCTTCCAGCGCGTCACCGTGCAGGACATCCTGGACGCGGCGCTCATCAACCGCACGACGTTCTACCGGCACTACGACTCAAAGTACGACCTGGCCGACCGCATGGCCGGGGACTTTCTGGAACGGTTCGCCATGGCGCTCGAGACCGCGCGTGGCGACCGCACCACCGGGCTCGCCGCGATGTACGCGATGCTCGTAGAGGACCGCGAGCGCACACTCGCACTCTGGGACCTACGCACCGATGGCACCGACGTCCGCGCCCGAATGGAGCGCATGCTTCAGGAGGCCTACCCCGCGCTCGTGGGGGACGATTCGCTGCCGGCGGACGGCTTCCAGCCCCGCGTGTTCTCGGCAATAGCCCTCACTGCATTCCGCTACGTGCTCGAGGGCGGCGAGGGGCACTCCATGGACGATGTCCGCGCTGGCATGCGCGGATACCTGCAGGCGTCGGGCAGGGTCCTCGCCGCCTTCGAGTAGCGCCTAAGTCAACGTCGGGCGAGCGTCGCTCGACCATGCCCAGCTTGCCCTGCCATTGCCGCCGATACCGACTCCATCCGATGCCTCCGCTCGCCTGCGAACGGCTTCCTGCGAGCCGAGTATCGGGTGCGGCAGCAATGTGAAGCAGAGAGAAATACGGGCTAGGCTCGAACCTGGCCCGCCATGCGTAGATCCGTTTTGCCCGGAACGCCCTAGCGTGCCGTCGCCTTGACGAGGGCCGCCATATTCTCGCCAAGCTGGCGCAGCGTCTCCTTCCAAACGCGTCCTCTCCGCTGTTGAGCATCAGGTTCCAGTAGGTCGACGATGCCACCGCAGCGGTTCGTCTCGACGCGCTTCTCACAGGGCTATGCAGCCGCGCACGGGCTTCACGCCAATCCAGATGCGCTCGCTCTCCACACCCGCATCCCACAGAAGCTCGTGTTGCACGACCCCACACGCACCACCACGGACATCAACAAACATGTGAACGTCGACGCCGAGTACGCCGACATGGAGCTCATGCAGATGGAGTTCATGAATGACCGCACGCATCGAAAAAGCGCTCCTACCACATGACAACGGGGGCGCGTGATGTTGTCACACCACGGTGTGACAACATCACGCGCCCCCGTTGTCACCTACCACAGGTGGAAGATGCCGTCGTCGGTGCGGCTCACCTGCACGGGCACGTCGAAGAGGGCGCGCATCCGCTCCTGGGTGACGAGAGCCTCGGTGGGGCCGTCGGCGACAAGGCGACCGTCCTTCACCAAAATCGCGCGCTTGAACGCCGGCTGGATGTCTTCCACCTGATGGGTGACGAGCAGGATGCTGCGGCCCGAATCGGCCATCCGGGCCAGGGCCTGGCGCACGTTCCACATGCCTTCGGGGTCGAGCCCGGCGCAGGGCTCGTCGAAGACGACGATCTGCGGGCTGTTCACCAGGGCGCGCGCGAAGAGCACGCGGCGCGCCTGGCCGGTGGACAGGGTGTGGATCTCGCGATCGGCCAAATGGGCGCAGCCCAGCTCCTCCATGCGCGCCAGGGCGATCTCGCGCTGGGCGTCGGTGACCGCGAAGCGCGCCGGCACGCCCAGACTGCCGAAGAAACCGCCCAGCACGATGTCGATCGCCGTCAGATGGACGGCGATCTGGTCCTGCATCGAGGTGGATACCACGCCGATCACGCACCGCATCTCGGCGGTGACCGGGCGCGGGTTGCCGCAGAAGAGCACGGGCGGCTCGTCGCGGTAGAGGGGCACCATCTCGCGCGTGAGCAGCTTCACGAGCGTCGACTTGCCCGCCCCGTTGGGGCCCAGGATCGCGATGGCCTCGCCGTGGTCGATCGTGAGCCCGTCGACGGTGAGGATGTCGCGGCCGTCGCGCCGCACCACCGCGTCCTTCAGCTGCAGCAGGGGCACGGACGCGTCGGCGAGCGCGGCAGCGAAGGCCGGGCTGATTTCGTTGCTCATGGGGCTTCCTCTCGCAATCGGTTACCGATTACGCATCGTCCACCACCAGATAGTGCACCGTCAAGGGGCCGTGCACGCCTTCCACGCGCACGAGCTCGATGTCGGCCGTGTTCGAAGGCCCGGTGACGAAGACGAGCTGGCTGGGCATGGCGTCGTAGCGCTCGCGCACCGCATGCATGACGGCCATCATGCTCGGCTCCAGGCGCGAGGCCGGCACGAGGGCGACGTGCACGGTGGGCAGCAAGCTCACCGAACGACCGTGGCCCGCGCGCACGACCTGCAGGATTGTGCCCGTTTCGGAAATCGCGGCGTCGGCCACCGTGACGCCCAGCTGGGCAGCGGCTGCCTTCTCGATGCAGGCGTCGCGGCCGGCGCGGGCATCCCAACGCCAGGCGCCCTGGGGAGCGGCGGCTTCCAGAGCGGCGGCCACGCCCCACTCGTCGAGCAGGGGCTCGTCGTCGAAGACGGCGCTGCCGCCCGCCGTGGCGGCGATGTCGGCCACGGCCCGCGCCGCGCCGGCACGGTCGGTGTGCGACACGTTCACGTGCGCGCCTTCGGCTTCGGCGCAGAAGCGCTCCATCCGCTCTTCGGCGGAAAGGCCGTCGGAAATATGGGCGGGAATGAGCTCGTCGGTATCGATCTTCACCACCGTTTCGGGCACCGCGTCGTGCCCGAGCGCCTTGGAAATCGGCGCGAGGAACTCTTCCATCGAAACGTCGTGCTGGCTCATCGGGCGTCCTTTCCCTTCTCGGGCGCGCTGCCCTCTTCCTTTTCGTGCTTCTTGAACCAATCGCGGAAACGCTCGTCGGCCAGGCGGTTGAAGTCGCGGTTGCGGGTCCAGGCGCCGAGCACCGGGATCCACGCCGTGGCCGGGCCCAGGCTGTCGCCGTTGTGGGCGAGCGGCTTCATGCCGCGGGCGGCCACCTTGGTGGCGACGTCGTAGAGCGGGCGCGAGCTCAAGACCTTGCCGGCGGTCACGAAGGCGCGGCGCTCGATGGGCCCCGCGTAGCCCTGCGCGACCATGTTCACGCGGTGCTGGCGGATGAGGTCGTGCAGCGGGATGTCCATGGGACAGTTGCTCGTGCAGGCCGAGCAGAGGCTGCAGGCGTAGGGCAGCTTGTCGACCTTGTCGTAGCCTTCCAGGCAGCTGGTCATCACGATGCCCATGGGGCCCGGGTAGATCGACCCGTAGCCGTGGCCGGTGATGTGGCGGTAGACCGGGCAGATGTTCAGGCAGGCGCCGCAGCGGATGCAGCGCTCGATGGCGGAAAACTCGCTGCCCAGAATGTCGCTGCGCCCGTTGTCGATCATGATGATGTGGACGTCGGTCGCCCCGTCGCCCTCGCCTTCGTGCGCCGGGCCGCAGTCGACGGTGAAATAGGACGTGAGCTTGGTGCCCACGGCGGAACGGACCAACAGCGACGTCATGAGGTCGAGCGATTCCAGATCGGGCACGATGCGGTCGATGCCCACCAGGACGATCTGGGTCTTGGGCAGGGTGTCGACCATGCGGCCGTTGCCCTCGTTGGTCACGAGCGTGGTCGAGCCGGTGGAAGCCACGGCGAAGTTGCAGCCGCGCACGCCCACTTCGGCGGCGAGGAACTTCTCGCGCAGGTGCACGCGCAGGAAGCGGGTGATGTCTTCGGGCACCGAAGAGCCGGCGTAGCCCAGCTCGTCGTGGAACATGCGGGCGATGGCCTCGCGGTCCAGGTGCAGGGCGGGCACCACGATGTGCGAGGGGTGGTCCTTGGCGGTCTGCAGGATGGCTTCGGCGCAGTCGGTTTCGACGACCTCCATGCCCGCTTCCTCGAGGACCTCGTTCATCCCGATTTCCTCGCTCATCATGCTCTTCGACTTCACGCAGGTCGACGCGTGGGCCTCTTCGAACACGTCGAGGATCTCGCACAGGGCGTCTTCGGCCTTGGGCGCGAAGTGCACATGGGCGCCCGCCGCGGTGGCGTTGCGGGCGAATTCGGCCACGTAATAGTCGAGGTTGTTGTTCACGCGGTTGCGGATCGCCCGCGCCGCGTGGCGCATGTCCTCCCAGTTGGGAAGCTCGCCGATCACGGCGTTGCGCTTGTCGTAGAACACGTCTTGGGCGCGTTCGACCGCTTTGTGGGCGAACTCGTCGTCCAGGCAGGCGTCGACCCGCTCGGCGAGCGTGGTGCCTTCGTTGTAGAGAATGGCCATGGTGCGCCTCCTATCGGTTGTCGAGAACTTCGGCCAGGTGCATGCAGCGCACCTCGCGGCTGGTTTCGCCCTCATCGCGCATGCGGGTGAGCTCGCCCTGCACGTTCAAGAGGCAGGGCGCGTCTTCGAACACGGCGATGTCGGCGCCCGTGTCGATGATCGTCTGGGCCTTTTCGTGCACCATCTCGCATGAGATTTCGGGCTCCTTCACGCTGAAGGTGCCGCCGAAGCCGCAGCAGCGTTCCGCGAAGGCCATCTCGACGTAGTCGATGCCGTCGACCGATTTCAGCAGGTTGATCGGCGCCTCTTCGATGCCGAGCAGGCGGGTGAGGTGGCAGCTCTTGTGGTAGGTGGCGCTCGCCTCGAGCTTGCTACCCAGCACCGCGGAGGCGTCGGTGACGCCCAGAACGCGGTAGATGAAGTCGGAGAACTCGTAGATGTTGCCGGCCAGGCGCTGCTGCTTCTCGAGCAGGGCCGGCTTGTCCTGCAGGTAGGGAGTGTAGTCGTGTTGGATCGCGAACATGCACGAACCGGTGAGCGACACAACGCAGTCGTAGTCGGCGTAGGCGTTGACCATCTGCTCGATGATGGGCATGGTTTCGGGGGCGTAGCCCGAGTTGAGCAGGGGCTGGCCGCAACAGATCTGCTTTTCGGGAACGGTGATGTCGCATCCCAGCCGCTCGAGCACGTGCACGGCTGCGATGCCGATGCCCGGATAGAACATATCCACCAGGCATCCAGGGAAAAATGCGATTTGCATGTCAGATCATCTCCTTCGTCAAGCGCGATACCATACCAGCGCCCTTCGAAAATCAGGCACGCCTAAGCGGAATGTGCGAAAATGCCCCGCGAACGGTGGAGGCGCGGTGCCGCGCGTGCACCGCCCCTCCACATCGCCCGGCGAAGGGCGTCTTCTTCGTGCGGCCGCAGCGCCCCCGCCACCGGGGGGGGCGGTGCAGGCCGCAGCCGCCTTATGCCGTATGCACCGCTTCGGCCATCGCGCGGACGTAATCGCCCACGGCGCCCGCCGCCTGCGCTCCTTCCGCACCCACGATCTTCACGATGGCCGACCCCACGATCGCGCCGTCGGCCAGGTGCGCCATGTGCGCGGCCACATCGGGCGTCGAGATGCCGAAGCCCACGGCCACGGGCACGTCGGTCACCTTGCGGATCGTGGCCACGATGCCCTCGAGGTCGGTCGTGATCTGGCTGCGCACGCCGGTGACGCCCAGGCTTGACACCAGGTAGATGAAGCCCGGCGCCTCTTTCGCAATCATCGCGATGCGGTCCTCGCTCGTGGGGGCGATCATCGCGATCAGGTCGATGCGGTGTGCAGCGAAGGCGGGCGCGAACTCCTCGCGTTCCTCGAAGGGCACGTCGGGCAGGATGAGCCCGTCGATACCCACCTCTTCGGCGCGCGCCGCGAAGCGCTCGATCCCGTAGGAGAAGACCACGTTGGCATAGGTCATGAAGGCGAAGGGGGTATCGATGTCCGCGCGCAGGCGGGCCACCATGTCGAAGATCTTATCGGTCGTCACGCCGCCCGCGAGCGCGCGGGTCGACGCCTCCTGGATGACGGGGCCTTCGGCCGTGGGGTCGGAAAACGGGATGCCGAGCTCGATCAGGTCGGCGCCGGCGGCCACCATAGAGCGCACCACCGCCTCGGTCGTCTCGATGGTCGGGTCCCCGCAGGTCACGAACGGGATAAATGCGTTCCCCTTTTCGAACGCGGTAGCAATCTTGCTCATTACAGATCGATGTCCTCTCCGCGGTAGCGGGCGATCGAGGCACAGTCCTTGTCGCCTCGGCCCGAAATGGTGATCACGATAATCTGGTCCTTGCCCATCGTGGGCGCGAGCTGCATGGCGTAGGCCACGGCGTGCGCGCTTTCGATGGCGGGAATGATGCCCTCCATGCGGCTCATGTACTCGAAGGCGCACACGGCCTCTTCGTCGGTCACGGGCACGTACTGGGCGCGACCGATGTCGTGCAGGTAGGCGTGCTCGGGTCCGATGCCCGGGTAGTCGAGCCCGGCCGAAATGCTGTAGACCGGCGCGATTTGGCCGTATTCGTCCTGGCAGAAGTAGCTCTTCATGCCGTGGAAGATGCCCACACGGCCCGTGTTGATCGTCGCGGCCGTTTCGAGCGTGCTCACCCCGCGGCCGGCGGCCTCGCAGCCGATGAGCTTGACTTCGGGGTCGTCGATGAAGTGGTAGAAGGTGCCCGCCGCGTTCGAGCCGCCGCCCACGCAGGCGATGACGGCGTCGGGCAGGCGGCCTTCGCGCTCGAGCATCTGCTCTTTGATCTCTTTGGAGATCACGCTCTGGAAGTCGCTCACGATCGTCGGGAAGGGGTGCGGGCCCATCGTCGAGCCGATGCAGTAGTGGGTGTCGGCCATGCGGGTCGTCCATTCGCGCATGGCTTCCGACACGGCGTCCTTCAGCGTACCCGTGCCCGTTTCTACGCTGCGCACTTCGGCGCCCAGAAGGCGCATCTTGTAGACGTTGAGGGCCTGGCGCTCGATGTCGACCTTGCCCATGAAGACGACGCATTCCATACCCATAAGGGCGGCGGCGGTGGCGGTGGCCACGCCGTGCTGGCCGGCGCCCGTTTCGGCGATCAGGCGGGTCTTGCCCATCTTCTTGGCGAGCAGGGCCTGGCCCAGCACGTTGTTGATCTTGTGGGCGCCCGTGTGGTTCAAGTCCTCGCGCTTCAGGTAGATCTTGGCGCCGCCCAAATCTTCGGTCATTTTCTTCGCGTAGTAGAGCAGGCTCGGGCGGTTGGCGTAGTTGTTCAAGAGGTCGGAAAGCTCGGCCTGGAAATCGGGGTCGTTCCTGTAATGGGCGTAGGCCTCTTCGAGCTCGATGACGGCGTTCATCAGCGTTTCGGGCATGTACTGCCCGCCGTGAATGCCGAAACGTCCTTCAGGGTTGGTCATGGGAAAACTCCTTTGGGTAGGGATGGATGGGAAACGGAAGGGTGACAACATCACGCGCGGTCGTTGTCACCGGCCGTTGTCACGGCGCGGGCGAAGGCCCGCATGCGGCCCAGGTCCTTGGCGCCGCCCGCTTCGATGCCGCTGCTCACGTCGACCGCGAACGGCGCGAGGCGCCCAACGATCGCGCCCACGTTTTCGGGGTCGAGGCCGCCGGCCAGGAAGAAGGGGCGGCAGGCAAGCTCGACGAGGGCGTGGTCGAAGGTCTCGCCGGTACCCATCCCGTTGTCGAGCAGGATGGCGTCGGCCGTGCTTTCGCAGGCGGACCGCACGTCGGCGGCCGTGCGGACGGTGCGCGCGTCGATGATGCGGGCGCCGGCTACGTCTGCGGGGGCCAGGCCCGCCGCCCGCCGCAGGCGCTCGATGTAGGCCGCGTCCTCGCTGCCGTGCAGCTGGGCCACGTCAATCGTGCCGTCGGCCAAAAGCGCCGCGACCGTATCGACGGGGGCGTCGACGAACACGCCCACCGCGCAGATGCCCGGCGCCAGAAGCCCGCGCAGAACACGCGCCCGCTCGGGCGAGACCGCCCGCCGCCGGCCGGGCACGAAGACGAAGCCCACGTAGTCGGGCCGCACGAGGTTGACGGCGGCGATATCGGCGGGCGTGCGCATCCCGCACATCTTCACCCGGGTCATCGTAGCTCGCCCCGCAGCTCGTCCAAGGCCGCCCGTTTGTCGACGGCGCGCATGAGGGCCTCCCCCACGAGCACCGCGTCGACGCCCGCTTCGCGCATGCGCGCCACGTCGGCGGCCGTGCGCATCCCGCTTTCGGCCACGAAGAGCACGTCGGCGGGAACGAGCGCGCGCAGGCGCTCGGCCGTGCCCACGTCGACGGTGAAATCCTTCAAGTTGCGGTTGTTCACGCCCACCACGCGGGCGTCCGCCGCGAGCGCCGTGCGCACTTCGGCCTCGTCGTGGGCTTCCACCAAAGCCGACATCCCCAGCTCGTCGCAGAGCTCGATGCCACGGGCCACTTCGTCGGCCGAAAGCAGGCTCGCGATGAGCAGGACCGCAGACGCGCCGAGCAGCTTGGCCTCGTAGATCATGTAGGCGTCGACCGTGAAGTCCTTGCGCAGGCAGGGAATATCCACGGCCGCGGCGATGTCGCGCAGGTAGTCGTCGCTGCCCAGAAAGCGGGTAGGCTCGGTGAGCACCGACACGGCGGCGGCGCCGGCGTCTTCATAGGCGCGGGCGATGTCGACGTAGGGGAAGTCGGGCACGATGAGCCCCTTCGACGGCGAGGCCTTCTTGCACTCGCAGATGAAGGACACGCCGGGCGCGGCGAGCGCCTCCTCGAAAGGGAAGGCGCCGGTCGCGGGCAGGGCGCGGGCGGCCGCCGCCAACTCCTCTTCGGGGCGTTCCGCACGGCGCGCCGCCACGCGGGCCCGGGCCGCGGCGGCCAGTTCGTCGAGAATGGTTGCCATGTTCGTCCTTTCCGCCCGCACGCGCTACTTGTTCGATTCCGCGACGAAGGAGGCAAGCGTCTCTTCGGCCGCCCCGCTTGCGATCTGCGTCTGGGCGAGCGCGACGCCGTCGGCGATGGTTTCCGCCTTGCCCGCCACGTAGAGGGCCAACCCCGCGTTCAACAGCACCACGTCGCGCTTGGGGCCGGTAAGGGAGCCCGCAAGGATGTCGTGCGTGATCTGGGCGTTTTCGGCCGGCGTGCCGCCCACGATGTCGTCTTTGGTGCCGCGGGCCAACCCGAAGTCCTCCGGCGCGATCGTCGTGGTGCGGTAGAAGCCGTCGCGGATCTCACAGACGGCGGTCGGCGCCGAAATCGAGGCCTCGTCCAGCCCGTCCTGGCCGAAGATCACCGCGCCGCGGCGCACGCCCAAACTCGAGAGCACCTTGGCCAGCGGCTCAACCAGGTAGCCGTCGTAGACGCCCAAAAGGAACAGGGTCGGCTTGGCCGGGTTGGTGAGCGGCCCCAGGATGTTGAAGACCGTGCGGATGCCGAGCTCCTTGCGGATGGGGCCCACGTACTTCATGGCCGGATGGTACTTCTGCGCGAAGAGGAAGCAGAGGTTGTCGTTTTGAAGCTCGCGCAGCGCCGTGTCGGGGTCCTGGTCCAAGTTGACGCCCAGGGCCTCCAGGCAGTCGGCCGTGCCCGAAAGGCTCGAGGCCGCGCGGTTGCCGTGCTTGGCGACTTTCACGCCCGTGCTCGCGACGATGATCGCCGCCGTGGTGGAGATGTTGAAGCTGTGCGCGTGGTCGCCGCCGGTGCCCACGATGTCCATGACCTCCATGCCCGGATGCGTCACCGGGGTGGCCAGCTCGCGCATGGCCACCGCGCTGCCGGAGATCTCGTCGAGGGTTTCGGCCTTGGTGCTCTTGGTGGAAAGCGCCGCCAGGTAGGCCGCGTTCTGGGTGGGCGTGGTCGCGCCCGTCATGATTTCGCGCATCACCGCGTAGGCCTCGTCGTAGGTGAGGTCCTGCTTGTCGACGATCTTCTTGATTGCCTCTTCGATCATGGTCTTGGTCCTTTCGTTTCTGCATGAGTAAAGGGTCGGTGGGTCAAGGGCGCAGCACCCGCGCCGTCACGATGGCGCGCCGTGCGCCCGCGTGAGGCCGATGAAGTTCTCAAGCATCCGCCCGCCTTCGGGCGTCATGATGCTTTCGGGATGGAACTGCAGGCCGAAGGTGGGGAATTCCGCGTGCTGCACCGCCATCACTTCCCCGTCGTCGGCGCGGGCGGCAACGGCCAGGCAATCGGGCAGCGTGGATTCGTCCACGGCAAGTGAATGGTAACGGGCCGCGGGCGTCTCGGTCGGGCAACCGGCGAAGAGCGGGCTGCGCGTATCGAGCGTCACGATCGACTGCTTGCCGTGCATGAGCTCTTTCGCGTAGCCCACCGTGGCGCCGAAGGCCGTGCAGATCGCCTGGTGGCCCAGGCACACGCCCAGGATGGGTACCGTGCCCGAAAGCTCGCGGGCCACCTGGATGCAGACGCCGGCGTCTTCGGGGCGGTGCGGGCCCGGTGAGAGCACGATGCCCGCCGGCGCCATCGCGGCGATCTGGTCGACGGAAAGCTCGTCGTTGCGCACGACCGCGATGTCGGGCTCGATGCCGCCGATGAGCTGATAGAGGTTGTAGGAAAAGCTGTCGTAGTTGTCGATAAGCAGGATCATCAGCGCAACGCCTCCGCTTCGTCGAGGGCGGCCACCATGGCCGCGGCCTTGTTGATGCATTCGCGGTACTCGCGTTCGGGGACCGAATCGGCCACGATGCCGGCGCCGCTGCGCACGAACACGCGCCCGTTCTTCTTGTAGGCCAGGCGAATGCCGATGCACACGTCCAAATCGCCGGTGAAGGACAGGTAGCCCACTGCGCCGCCGTAGATGCCGCGCTTGTTGCCTTCCAGGTCGTTGATCAGCTGGCAGGCCGCGAGCTTGGGCGCGCCCGAAAGGGTGCCCGCCGGCAGGACCGCGTCGATGCAGTCGAGCGCGTCGAGGTCGTCGCGGATCTCGCCGCGCACCGTCGACCCGATGTGCATGACGTGCGAGTAGCGCAGGACCTCGTGGTAGCGCTCCACTTCCACCGTGCCGAACTTCGACAGGCGGCCCAAGTCGTTGCGGCCCAAGTCAACGAGCATGTTGTGCTCGGCGAGCTCCTTGGGGTCGGCCAAAAGCTCGGCTTCGGCGGCGTCGTCTTCGGCGGGCGTGGCGCCGCGCGGGCGGGTGCCGGCCAAGGGGAAGGTGTGCAGGACGCCGTTTTCCAGCTTGACCAGGGTTTCGGGGCTCGCGCCTGCCACTTCCACGTCGGTGCCGGTGAAGTAGAACAGGTAGGGGCTCGGGTTGATTGTGCGCAGGGTACGGTAGGCGTTGAGCAGCGTGCCTTCGTAGCCGGCTTCCAGGCGGTTGGAGAGCACCACCTGGAAGATGTCGCCTTCGTGGATGTGGCGCTGGGCCGTGCGCACCATGTTGCAGTAGCTCGTCTCGTCGAAGAGCTCGTGGGCCGGCGTGGTGAGGTGGCCGGGCTCGTCGGCGGCCATTTCGCCGCCCTCGAGCAGGCGCTCCATTTCGTCGAGATCGCGCAGGGCCTTGCGGTAGCCGGCCTCGCCCTCGCCCAGGTCGGCGTCGACGATGAGCAGGATCTTCTGCTTGTAGTTGTCGAAGACGATGACCTTGTCGAAGAGCATGAGGTCGACGTCCTTGAAGCCTTCGGTGTCTTCGGCGTCCAGGCACAGGGTAGGTTCGGAATACTTCAGGTAGTCGTAGCTGAAGTAGCCCACCAGGCCGCCGGTGAAGGGCGGCAGGCCGTCCACGCGCGGCAGGCGGTAGGCGTCGAGCAGCTGGCGGATGTAGTCGTCGGGGCGGCTGGTGTCGATCTTCAGGGCGCCGGCTTCCAAATGGCCGTTCACGCAGGTGAACCCCAGCTTGGGCTGGTAGCCCAAGAAGGAGTAGCGGCCCCATTCGCGGCTCTCCCCTGCCACGCTTTCGAGCAAAAAGCAGTGGTCCGACACGTTGCGCAGCATGCGCAGCACGTTGACCGGCGTGTAGGCGTCGCTCATGATCTCGCGCGCGAGCGGCACGCGGGCGGTGCCGGCGCTGGCGGCGAGCGCGGCCGCCTCTTCGTAGGTGAAGTTCACCATGGCCTTCGTCCTTTCCGACCCTTGCAGGTCCCAAGTCCGACGAGGCCATAAAAAAACGCCCCGACGGAACTTCCTTACAGTTCCATCAAGGGCGAATCGCATCGATCCGTGGTGCCACCTTGATTCACGGCATGCGCCGTGCGCTTTGCGGAATGCCATCACATTCCCGGCTTCTTACGCGAGCCTTGCGTCGCGGAATACTTGCACTGCGTGCGTTCCCCGCGCCCTCTACGGTCCATTTGACGAGTCGTGTTGTGCCCGATTTCCACCATCGCGGGCTCTCTGTGACAGCGTGTTCGCCGTTACTTCCGTATCAACGGTTTGTCGCTCTTCGGTTGTGAATGACTGCACTATAGCGTCGGCACTTTACCCCGCGCAAGCACGAATTTGAAATTTTTTGTGACAACGGGGGCGCGTGATGTTGTCACACAAAAGTGTGACAACATCACGCGCCCCCGTTGTCATGCGAAGGGGCAGCTATCGATATTTACGTCATTTGGCGCCCCCGTTGTCACACAGACGCCCGTGCGCACGCTACCCCAGCTGCGCGTCGATGCGCTCCACGGCCGGCGCGATGTCGGCCGCGCGCTCCACGAGCTCGGTCGCTCCGGCGAGTTCCTCGCGCGTCCCGTACCCGTAGAGGCAGCCCACGCTCGGCAGCGTGTGCGCCCGCGCCAGGTTCAGATCCTTGTAGCGGTCCCCCACCACCGCGTAGCCGCCCGGAAACGCCTGCGCGATATCGACGAAGATCTCTTCCTTCGACTTGCCCGGGTTCTCTTCGGCGTTGTAATAGGCGCTGAAATACACGTCGAGCCCAAAGGCCCGCCGGCTCGCCTCCTGGTAGTCAAGGCGGCAGTTGGAAAGGAACACGAGCGCGTAACCGTCGGCCTTCAAACGCGCGAGCATGTCGGGCACGCCCGGATACAGGCGCGCCGTGCCGTTCTCGATCAGCTCGTCCATAGCGACCCCCACGCGTGCCGCCGCGCGCTCCCAGGCCCCGTCGGGCAGGTTGGGAAAATGCTTGGTCCAGGCCTCTTCGGCCGTGAGCCCGATGAAATCGGCCAGATCGGCAGCCGCAAACGTGCGCGGCGGTACGAGTCCCTCGTCGACGAGCACCTGGTAGCCCTTGTTGAAGGCGCGCTCGTAGATGTACATGCTGTCGTGCAGCGTGCCGTCGAAATCGAAGACGACCGTGCGGATCTCACCCGTATGCATGGGCCCTCCCAAAGGCTAGTCTGCCGCGTGCTTCGAGATGTCGCTCGAATCGATGTCGAGCGCCACGTTGAAGGTGAACGCGGGGTACGCGCGCTCGATTTCGTCGCACACCTCGCGGAAGACCGCGCGACGGTCGGGCGCATCGAAGCTTACCACGACGTCGAAGCTCGCCTCGTGCGTGGCGAAGTCCACATGGAAGCCGTGCACCTGCAGCACGTACGCGTGCGCCATGGCGCGGCGCACGATGTCTTCACGCATGGCGACCGCCTCCGGGTCGACGTTGCGCGCGTAGACGCCCACCGTCCCCATGAGCACGCCGGTGCGCTCGTGCACCGCGCGCTGGATGCGGCGCGTGAGGTCGTCGATGCCTTCGGCGGTCATCGTGTCGGGCACCTCGATGTGGATCGATCCGACCGTCATGCTGGGCCCGTAGCTGTGCAGCAGCAGGTCGAAGGCGCCGAGCACGCCGTCTTGCGCCTTCACGACGTCGACGATTTCGTGCGCCCGGTCGCTATCGACGCGGTTGCCCAGGATGTCGTCGACCGAATCGCGCAGCATGTCGATGCCCGCCTTCACGATCACGATCGAGATGACCACGCCCACGTAGGCTTCCAGGCTCACGCCGCTTACCAGGTAGATGATCGCCGCAGCGAGCACCGATGCCGAAAGCACGGCGTCGAAGAGAGCGTCCTTGCCCGAAGCTTCGAGCGAGCCCGAATGAACCTTCGCGCCCTGGGCGCTCACGAACCGACCGAGCACGAGCTTGACCACCACGGCCGCCGCGATCACGAGCAGCGTGACCGCAGAGTAGTCGGCGGTTTCGGGCCAGATGATCTTCTTCACCGATTCGCTGAGCGATTCGAAGCCGGCATAGAGGACGATCGCTGCGATGACCGTCGCCGAAAGGTACTCGATGCGCCCGTAGCCCAGCGGATGCTTTTCGTCGGGCGCGCGGCCGGCCAGCTTGGCGCCCACAATCGTGATCACCGACGACAGGGCGTCGGAAAGGTTGTTGACCGCATCGAGAATGACCGCGATTGAGTTGGACGCGAAGCCCACTATCGCCTTGAAAGCCGCGAGCAGGACGTTGGCCACGATGCCCACCACGCTCGTGCGCACGATGACCGCTTCGCGCGTCTGCGCGGCATCCATCGCCATTTGCCCTGCGGCCGCATCTGGCTTGGCCCCCATCGCTCGTCGGGCGGCTTCGGGCTGAACTTCGCCCAACGACTGCCCCTCCTTGGTCCGCGTATCCATTACACATTACCTCTTTCGATTGTACGCAATTGTATTTTGCAATTAATGTATTCTAGCACTAAAGCGCAGAGATGCGGG
>Ga0214872_100223_pt1 | contig 18948 bp, 17 predicted proteins | sample Stichaenrichm18X_FD_168614 | JGI IMG/M metagenome (GOLD analysis project Ga0214872, IMG submission 168614) | Xylose enriched microbial communities from anaerobic bioreactor in Madison, Wisconsin, United States - 18X | ecosystem: Engineered > Bioreactor > Anaerobic > Unclassified | place: USA... | reverse complement strand
ATCACCATCCTGTCGAAGAACATTTCCATCACGTACAAAGGCGTCAAGATCAACGTCATCGACACCCCGGGTCACGCCGACTTCGGCGGCGAGGTCGAGCGCGTGCTCAACATGGCCGACGGCGCCCTGCTAATCGTCGACGCCTTCGAAGGTCCCATGCCCCAGACCCGTTTCGTCCTGCGCCACGCGCTCGATTTGGGCCTGCGCATCGTCGTCGTGATCAACAAGATCGACCGCCCCGGCGCCCGCCCCGAAGAGGTGCTCGACGAAGTTTTCGACCTTATGGTGGAACTCAACGCCTCCGACGAGCAGCTCGACTTCCCCGTCGTCTATGCGAGCGCCGTGAACGGCTACGCCCGCTATGAAGCCGATGACGGCAACATGGACATGATCCCCCTGCTCGACACGATTCTGAAGGAAATCCCCGCTCCCGACGTCCAGCCCGAAGGCCCGGTAGCCCTGCAGATTTGCACGGTCGACCACTCGAGCTTCGTAGGCCGCATCGGCGTCGGCCGCCTCTATTCCGGTACCCTGCATAAAAACGAGCAGGTGCTCGTGATCAAGCGCGACGGCACCCGCTACAACACCACCATCAAGCAGGTCTTCACCTTCGACAAGCTGGGCAAGAAGGAAGAGGACCAGGCTACGGCCGGCGACATTATCGCCGTTGTGGGCGTGGAAGACGCCGACATCGGCGACATGGTGACGAGCATCGACCACCCGGTCGAACTCGACCCGATCAAGATCGACGAGCCCACGATGGCCGTCGTGTTCCAGCCCAACGACAGCCCCTTGGTGGGCAACGACGGCGAAATCGTCGGCGCCCGCCAGCTCAACGAGCGCCTGTTCGCCGAAGCCGAGTCGAACGTGACGATGAAGATCGCCCAGCTCGAAGACAAGTCGGGTATCGAGGTGTCCGGCCGCGGCATCCTGCAGATTTCGGTTCTCATCGAAACGATGCGCCGCGAGGGCTTCGAGCTTCAGGTGGGCCGTCCCCGCGTCATCATGAAGAAGGACGAGCGCGGCAACCTCATGGAACCGATCGAGGAAGCTACGGTGGAAACGCCGAGCGAGTACGCGGGCAAGTGCATCGAAGTCTTCGGCACCGCCGGCGGCGAGATGCTCGACATGGTTTCCAAGGGCGACCAGACCCAGCTCGTTTTCAAGATTCCCACCCGCGGCACGATGGGCCTGCGCACCCGCCTGCTCAACGCCACGCGCGGCGAGGCCAACATGTTCCACCGCTTCAGCGAGTACGGTCCCTACCGCGGTGAATACGCTGGCCGCCGCAACGGCTCGATGATCTCGATGTCGACCGACAAGGCCGTGGCCTACGCGCTCGACACCCTGCAGGAGCGCGGCCGCCTCTTCGTGGCGCCGGGCGACGAATGTTACGAGGGCATGATCGTGGGCGAATCCGCCAAGGAAGGCGACATGGTCGTCAACGTGTCGAAGACCAAGAACCTGGGCAACCAGCGTTCGTCGACGGCCGACAAGGCCATCCAGCTCACCCCGCCGGTGAAGTTCACACTGGAAGAGGCTCTGGAATACATCCAGGATGACGAACTGGTCGAGGTCACGCCGAAGAACATCCGCTTGCGCAAGCGCATCCTCGACACGGTGGCCCGCAAGAAGGCCAACAAGGGCAAATAGCCGCCTTTACGAAAGCCGCAGCCGCACCGGTTGCGGCTTTCTTCGTATCTGCCGCCCTGCATGCGCGAGTGCGGTTGACGGATGGGGCCGCATCGTCAAGATGCGGCCCTTTTGCGTACTACAGACCGTGTATGCGCCTACCCCCGTCTTCACAAAGATGCTACAATTGCACCCATAAAGTTCATTTCTGCAAATAAATAGTTGCATAAATGAAGTAAATGGTCGCTGGCGCATAGGGAGATACGCCGCGTCAGCCAGGGGACAAGGGAGGTTTCCATGGAGGGGAAATCTAGGGACACGTCCGCATCCGACCCGGGTTCCGCGCCCACCGCGCCGCCGTCGCGGAAGCGCAAGAAGGGGCCCATCGTCGCCGGCGTGGTGATCGCGGTCCTCGTGGTCGCCGGCTTCGGCTTCTGGACCTGGCACGAACAGCCGAGCTTCTGCAACGCGGTCTGCCATGAGCCGATGGATTCCTACGTCGAGGGCTACTACGAGGACGTATCGCTTCTCGCCCACACGCACATGACGGCCAACGTCACCTGCCTCGACTGCCATCCGGCCAAGATAGACGAGCAGGTAAGCGAGGCGACGAAGTGGGTTCGTGGCGATTTCGAGATGACGGCCGACGGCCAGCTCGCCCACAACGGCCTTTCGTTCAGCGCCAAAGACTGCTTGAAGTCGGGCTGCCATGATTACGACACCGTCGCCGCCGCGACGGAAAACTGGGGCGGCCAAGAGGGCGTCAACCCCCATTACAGCCACCAGTTCTACGGCGGCGCGGCCGTCACCGACGTGCCCGGCGCGTCGGAAAACGCGTTCGCGATGGATTGCAGCTGGTGCCATTCGTCGCATGGCCAATCTAACTTCTACTGCAACACCTGCCACGAATTCGACGTGCCCGCCGGGTGGTCTAACCCGGCCGATGCGGGCAAGTAAGGAGGCGTCATGAGCAAGAAGGCTGTGGCCCTGTGCGGTGCCGCCGCGCTCGCCTTCGGCATGAACGGCTGTGCGGCAACCTACGAGGGATCGGGAACGAAAGACGCGGCCAGTGCCGAACAACTGGCCCAACATCAGGACGACCAATGGGATGCTCCGGTCGAGCAGAAGCGCTCTCAGGCCGAAGGGACCTATAACGACGGCGTCTACACCGGCGAGGCCCTGGGCGTGGGCGGGCCGGTGCGCGTGACCCTGCTCGTGCAGGGTAATCGCATCACCTGTTTGGAAACCACGCAAGAGGGCGAAACGCAGAGCGTGGGCGGCTACGAGGCCATCCGCGACGGGAAGTACGCCGAGTTGATCGAGGCGGCGCAAGGCAGCGATATCGACGTGGTGGCGGGCGCGACCCTCACCACGAAGGCGGTCAGCGAGACAGTGGACGAAGCGCTCGAACAGGCGTCCGCCACAACGCCTGCGAACGAAGCGGGGGTGAAGTAAATGGAAAGGAACGAACGCAAGGGCTTGTCGCGCCGCGACTTCTTGGGATGGGCCGGGCTGGCTGCCGGCGCCGCCGTGGGCGCTGCCGCCGTGCCGCCCCGGGCTCACGCCGTAGCGGAAGGCACGATCGGCGACTGGGCGGCCGACGGGTCGAAGACCGTCGCCGTGCCCAACAGCGCCGACGGCAACGCCTCGTCGTCCGACGGAACCTACCGCGACCATACGGCGGCGGCCTTCCCCGCCAACGACGCCTCTCCCATTCCGCCCCGCGCCGTGCCTGATGCATGGGATTACGAATGCGACATCGTGGTCGTGGGCGCCGGTGGCGGCGGGCTGAACGCCGCTGCTCGCAGCGCCGAGTTGGGCAGCGACACGATCTGCATCGAGGCGGCCGCTATTCAGGGCGGCAACGCGCAATCGGCCGGCATGTGCGCCATCCTGGGCGGGTCGCGCCTGCAGGAAGAGAAGCGCTTCGCCTTGCCCACCTACCCCTTCGACGCGCAGAAGATGACCGACTGGGCCATGGACGAATACCATTTCGCCGCCGACCCCCTGCTCATCCACCGCATCGCCGAAGGCGGCGGCAAGTGCATCGACTGGATGGCCGACTGCGGCGTGCAGTGGCGCCTGGGCGAGGTGCCCGTCTACGTGGCGCCGAAGAATTCCACGCTCGACCACCACGTGCTGAAAATGAAGGACGCCACCGACGCGATGTTTGCCTACGGCCAGCGCTTGGGCGTCGACTACAAGTTCAGCTGCCCGGCCGTGGCCCTGGTGCAAGACGATGCCGGTCGCGTGGTGGGCGTGGTGGCCAACGAAGACTACGAGCGCGAGGTCTACATCCATGCGCAGAAGGGCGTCATTCTCACGGCGGGCGGCTTCTGCAACAACAAGGCCCTGCTCGACAAGTACATCCCCACGGCGGCCATGGGCTGCGCGTCAAGCTACTTGGTGCTTGGCGAGAAGGGCGAGTGCTTCCGCATGGGCTTGGGCGTCGACGCCGACGTGTCGGGCTTCAACAGTTCGGCCAGCTTCGACGGCGGCGTGGACTGGGCGAGCGAGGGCGGCCAGTGGGCCCGCTTCCTCTACGACGGCATGACTCAGCTTTCGCGCCAGCCTTGGCTCACGATCGACCGCGCCGGCAACCGCCTGCGCTACATGGATTCGCGCGTGGGCGAAGACGGGGCCGCGGCCATCTACGCTCTGGGCGATTTGGCCACGATCCAGATGACCCCGCCGGGCCATCGCGGCTACATCATCTTCGATGCAAATTTCGAAGACTACCTGGCCGGGTTCGCGCAGGAGCACTGCCGCAAGCTCATCACGCCCGACCTGGAGCAGATCGAAAAGGTCCCCGAACACTACCGCGACTGGCATCACGGCGTGCAGGACGCGATCGACGCCGACGTGCTGAAGAAACGCGACAGTCTCGAAGAGCTCGAGGCCGATCTGGGGTTCGCCGAGGGCGTGCTCACCGGGGCGGTGGAGAAATGGAACGCCTGCTGCGAGGCCGGCGAGGACGACTTCATGTATCCCATGCCCAAAGAGTGGCTCCACCCCGTGGCGACGCCGCCCTTCTACGGGTGCCGCATCGGCGGAAACCTCTACGGCACGAAGGCGGGTCTGATGATCAACGACCGCATGCAGGTCATCGACACGCGCGGCCGGGTGATTCCCGGCCTCTATGCCGGCTGGCATACGGCCGGCGGCGCCTGCGGCGAGAACTCGTACGTGGGCGACGCGATTCTGGGGTCGCTGTTGGGCGACGTGAGCCTGGCGTTCTGCGGCGGCTACCTGTGCGGTACGTTCGCCAACGACGCCGAACTGGACTAAGGCGGAGGTGCGATGATGAAAAACCAACTGAAAACGTACGCCGCGCCTTTGGCGACCGTCTACCTTGCGGCGCTCGCGGTGCTCGTGCTCGCGCGCATCGGGCTGGCCTGCATGGATGGCATGGGCGTCCTTTCCTACAACTATTGGTCGGCCACGGCTCCCTACAACGCGTCCGGGCCGCTGCTCGACCAGATCTGCTGGGCGCTTACCGGCGGCACGCTTATCGGATTCATGTTCGCGGCAGGGCTGGCCTTCGGTATGACCGTGGCCGCCGTGCTCGTGTTCGTGAAAGTGAGCCGTGAGGCGAACGCTGCGGGGTCGAGCTTGGCGGCGCCGGCCCTCATGTGGGGGCTGGCCACCGCGCTCGTGGCCTTCATCTGCCTGTTCGCGGTCGTGCTCGGCACGTTTTCGCCGATTCAACTCGCGCAGATGTCTTCCAAGGGCGGCGGCGCCACGGGAGCGGTGCTCGTGCTCATGTTCGTCGAGCTGGCCACCCTGCTCGCTGCGGCTTCGTGCGTGCTCTTCGCCTGCACGAAGCCCGATCGGGCGCCTGGCCGTATCGCTGTGCGCGTGGCGTGTGCGGCGCTCGCCTGCGGAGTCGTGGTGCTCGTGCTCGTGGTGGGCACGTTCGCTGCGATCAACACGGTAGAAATCAACGCCGGCGCGGCGGCAGGCTGGCTTGCGGCCGGCATCGTCGCCAATCTCGCGATGATGTACGTGGGGATCAAACGCGCATAGGGAGCTTCCGCTACGGCAAGGGAACGAGGAGGTCGAGCGCCGCCAGGCGCTTGGCCTCCTTTCGTCGTTGCAGGTCGGCGATTACGATCGACCCCATCTGTTCGAACGCGCGGGTTTGCTCCTCGTCCATGATGCTCCAGAAATAGGTGGCGCCCGCCCGCGCCGCCACGGCGTTCACCTGCTCGATGGCCACTGCACCCTGCGCGGTGGGCGCGATGTAGACGGCTTTGTAATCGGTGGGGTCGGAAAGCTTCTGAACCCAGCCCCTATCGGCGAGCCGGTTGGCGTAGCGCGTGACGCTTGCCTTGGTCATGATGAGCTGGCCGGCGACGTCGCCCAGGCGCAAGGGAGTGCCCACCTCGCCGAGGCGCTGCATGATGCGGCATTCGGCGAAGGACGCTTGGCACTCCCCCTCCATCGTCTCTTCGATGCGCTGGGAAATGAGCTCGATGGTCGTGACCACGTGCGAGGCGGGGAACCGGTCGTCCCGTCGGGCGGTGAGGTCGGGGTCGAGGTGGGCCCCCGCCATAATGACGGTTTCCAAGATGCGGCGGAAGGCCGGGTTGTCGGTGGGCCAGGTGCGGTAGAGCTCGTCGACGAGCGCGGCGTTCACCGCTTCGACGTGGGCCACGCCGGCATCGGTGATGGTGCAGGCCCGCACGCGCGCGTCGGCGGCGTCGGCGCGGCGCACCAGATAGCCCGCGTCGTCGAGCACGGTGACGGCCTGGGCCATGACGTTGGGCTTCAGGTGCAGGACCTCGCCAATGGCGGTCTGCGACACCGCTTGGGGCTGGGCGAAGAAGAGCTTCATAAGCACGCGGTACTGGGTGATGTTGAGCGTGCTCGCCTTCTTCAGCGCCCGCTTGAGCGTGTTGTGGCTCATCTCGAACGAGATGAAATAGGTGGAATCGAGCGTCGGCGCGGCCGGCTGGGGCGCGGTTCCCGTGGATGCGGCAGAGCTCACGGCGATCCTCCTCACGCTCGTAGGTCTTTGGTGCCTCTCGCTTCCCGTCGAGGGGTCGTTAGTATGATAGCGGTCGCGCGGCGCGGAAGGGCGGTTCATTCGGGCGAATCCATGGCGCGTGTGACAACGGGGGCGCGTGATGTTGTCACGCCGGGGCGTGACAACATCACGCGCCCCCGTTGTCACATGTTACTTGCGGAAGAATTCTTCACACATTTTCACCCTTGTCGGTTGTTGTCGCCGCCGGCCTGCACCATAATGCGGTCATACGTAGAACAAACGACCAAAGGAGTGCCTCGCTATGTGCTCAAATGGAGTTAACACCGGCCAGTACAAGATGATGCTCGAGCAGATGGACGACCAGCTGGCCGTGAACCGCCGTTGGATGCACAAGCTGGCCCACCTCGCCGGCGACAACGGCTACGACAAGACCTGCGAGATCATGCACCAGGCCCAGTCCCTGCTCGATGACGCCCGCGCGCTCATGACCGATGCCCAGGACGCGTTGGAAGACGATGCCGAGCGCCTGGCCAACGTGCAAGTAAAGTTGGTATAGCGATTTACCTCGCCCGAACCCTCTCCCCTGCAGGGCGCCCTGCAGGGGATTTTTCATGTTAGGAGCTTGCATGGCAAACGATTTGATGCGGTTTTCGGTCGCGATGCCCGAAAACCTGCTCGTGGAATTCGACCAGCTGGTAGCCCGGCGCGGTCTGGCGAAGAACCGCAGCGAGGTCGTGCGCGACCTGGTGCGCGAAGCCCTGGTGGAAGACGAGTGCTCCACGCCCGGCATGGAGGTCATGGGCACGCTCACGATCGTGTTCGACCACCACGCGAGCGTCTTGCGCGACAAACTCGACGCGATTCAGCACCAGTATTACGAGAGCATCATTTCGACCACCCACATCCACATGAACGAGGAATGGTGCCTGGAAGTGATCATCATGAAGGGCGAAACGGGCGAGATCCAGGGTCTGGCCGACCTGATCTTGGGCACCAAGGGCGTCAAGACCGGCAAGCTCGTTCTCACGACAACGGGCAAATACTTCTAGCGACCCTACGATAGACGCATTGGCATTCAAGGAAAAGGACTCATGATGGACGAAACGGTACTGCTTGGACACGGCAGCGGCGGCACGATGATGCGCCGCATCATCGACGACGTGTTCATGGAAGCGTACGGAAACGACGAACTCAACCAGGGCAACGACGCTGCGGTGCTGCCCGTGCCGGCGGCCGGCGAGCGCCTGGCGTTTTCGACCGACAGCTTCGTGGTGACCCCGCACTTCTTTCCCGGCGGCGACATCGGGCATTTGGCGATCTGCGGCACGGTCAACGACGTGGCGACGAGCGGCGCGGTGCCCCAGTATCTGAGCTGCGGCATGATTTTGGAAGAGGGCTTCCCGATGGAGGACCTCAAGCGGATCTGCGCCTCGATGGCGGCCACCGCCAAGGAAGCCGGCGTGCGCATCGTCACCGGCGACACCAAGGTGGTCAACCGCGGCCACGGCGACGGCATCTACATCAACACCGCCGGCGTGGGCTTTTTGCCCGAAGGCCGCCATCTGGGCGGCGAGCTCTGCGCGCCCGGCGACAAGATCCTGGTGAGCGGCACCCTGGGCGATCACGGTATCACGATCATGAGCCTGCGCGAGGAGCTGAGCTTCCACGCCGACCTGCAGAGCGACGCGGCCCCGCTCAACGGGCTCATCGCCGACGTCCTCGCGGCGGCCCCGCACGTGCATTGCTTCCGCGACCCCACGCGCGGCGGCATCGCCTCGACCTTGAACGAGCTCGCCGAGCAGTCGGGCGTCGACATGGTGATCGAAGAGGACGCCGTGCCGGTGAAGGACGCCGTGCGCGGCGCCTGCGACATGCTGGGCTACGACATCATGCAGGTGGCCAACGAAGGCAAGATGGTCTGCGTGGTGCCCGCCGACGAAGCCGATGCGGCCCTGGCCGCCATGCGCGCCAACGTCTACGGTGCCGATGCGGCGATCATCGGCGACGTGACGGCGACCGACCCCAGCCGCCCCACGCGCGTGACCGTGCGCACGGGTTTCGGGAGCACGCGCATTCTCGACATGTTGGTGGGGCAACAACTTCCCCGTATTTGCTGATTTGTCCCACTACGGCACCGCGCGGGTGCGCTATAGTGTGCGCCACGCGCTGCCCACCAGCAGATGGGCTCCGCTCACCATCGACGAACGGCAATTTCATCGAGCCTTCTTGCAATGCCCGTCGAAGATGGTATCTTGCGCTACATGACAGCGCTCCCCGTAGCGGACGGGTAGGAAATACGAGAAGGAGAACACTATGTCCAAGCCTCTTATCAGCACGGATGATTGCATCGGTTGCGGCATTTGCGTCGACGCGTGCCCTCAGGAAGTTCTGGAAGTCGACGGCGGCGTGTGCGTGGTCGCCAACGAGGATTCCTGCATCGCCTGCGGCGACTGCCTGGAAGAGTGCCCCATGGGCGCCATCACGGAAATCCAAGAGGATTAACGCGACCAAGAGAAGCGGTTTCGAGAAAGCCCCAGCCACCCGGCTGGGGCTTTCTGCGTTTTCGGGGCATGCATAAGAGAGCGCCGATGTGGGTAACAGGCACGTTACGGAACGGGTGCAGACCGATGCAACCGGGCACGAAAGGGCGTTTCGGTAGAAGAAAGCCCAGGTCAAAGCCTAATAGTAACGTTTACTGCGCGTAATGCAGAAAACTTGACAGCTACGCACTAAGATTTTATATTACCAATCGTTAAGAAATTCTGAGTACGGAATTTCCCCCTACGCAATCAAGGCATTAGCAGGCAACTGAAAGGATAGATACATGAGCAAGATCATCGGTATCGACTTGGGCACCACCAATTCGGCGATGGCTGTCATGGAAGGCTCGGAGCCTGAGATTCTGGTAAACGCCGAAGGCGACCGCACCACCCCGTCCGTGGTGGGCTTCCGCAAGGACGGCGAGCGCGTGGTCGGCAAGGCCGCCAAGAACCAGGCCGTCACGAACCCCGAGAACACGATCTCCTCGGTGAAGCGCTTCATCGGCCGTTCCTATCAGGAAACGCTCGATGAGCAGAAGACCGTTTCCTACAACGTGAAGAACGGCAAGGACGGCCGCGCGGTCATCGACATCGACGGCAAGGACTACATGCCGGAAGAGATTTCCGCCATGGTTCTGCAGAAGCTGAAGACCGACGCCGAAAAGCAGGTGGGCAGCCCCATCACCCAGGCCGTCATCACCGTCCCCGCGTACTTCAACGACGCGCAGCGCCAGGCCACCAAGGACGCCGGCAAGATCGCCGGCCTCGAGGTCATGCGCATCATCAACGAGCCCACGGCTGCGGCTCTGGCCTACGGCCTCGACAAGACCAACAAGGACGAAAAGGTCCTCGTGTTCGACCTGGGCGGCGGCACGTTCGACGTGTCGGTGCTCGAGCTGGGCGACGGCGTCTTCGAGGTCTGCTCGACCGCCGGCGACAACCACCTGGGCGGCGACGACTGGGACCAGCGCGTGATCGATTGGATGGCCGACAAGTTCCAGCAGGAAAACGGCATCGACCTGCGCGGCGACAAGATGGCTCTGCAGCGTTTGAAGGAAGCCGCTGAAAAGGCCAAGATCGAGCTTTCGAGCACGACCCAGACCAACATCAACCTCCCCTTCATCACCGCCGACGCCACGGGCCCCAAGCACCTGGACTACACGCTCACCCGCGCCGAGTTCGAGCGCATCACCCATGATCTGCTCGAGCGCTGCAAGCAGCCGGTCCAGCGTGCTCTGTCCGACGCCAACCTGTCCACCGGCGATGTGAACGAAGTGCTGCTGGTCGGCGGTTCGTCCCGTATGCCCGCCGTGCAGGAACTGGTGAAGACGATCACGGGCAAGCAGCCCAACATGTCGGTCAACCCCGACGAAGTGGTTGCCATGGGCGCTGCCGTTCAGGGCGGCGTGCTCGCCGGCGACGTGGAAGGCATCCTTCTGCTCGACGTGACGCCTCTGTCCCTGGGCGTGGAAACCATGGGCGGCGTCATGACCAAGATGATCCCCCGCAACACCACGATCCCGACCCGCAAGACCGAAATCTACTCCACGGCGGCCGACAACCAGACCTCCGTTGAGATTCACGTCCTGCAGGGCGAGCGCGAAATGGCCCGCGACAACAAGACCCTGGGCAAGTTCCAGCTCACCGGCATCCCGGCGGCTCGCCGCGGCGTGCCTCAGATCGAGGTCACGTTCGACATCGATGCCAACGGCATCGTGAACGTGTCCGCTAAGGACCTGGGCACCGGCAAGCAGCAGCAGATCACGATTTCCGGTTCCACGGCTCTGTCCGACGACGAAGTCGACCGCATGGTGAAGGACGCCGAGGCCCATGCCGAGGAAGACGCCAAGCACAAGGAAGAAGTGGAAGCGCGCAACAACTGCGACTCCCTGGTCAACGCCACCGAGCAGACCCTCAACGAGCTCGGCGACAAGGTTCCGGCCGATACCAAGCAGAACGCCCAGGCGGCCCTCGACGAAGCCAAGCAGGCGCTCGCGGGCAGCGACATCGACGCCATCAAGGCGGCGACCGAAAAGCTGCAGCAGGCCGGCTACAAGCTGAGCGAGGTCGTCTACAGCCAGAACCAGGGCGCGCCGCAGGGCGCTCCGACCGGCGCTCAGGGCGCGGCTCCGCAGCAGGATGATGATTCCCCGATCGAAGCTGATTACGAAGTGGTCGACGACGACAAGAACAACGGGAAGTAGGAATCATGGAAGAGCATCAGGATCACACCGAACAGGCGACCGATGCGGCTGAAGATTCCACGGTAGAGGCCCAGGCGGCGGGCGCGGAAGCGGCGCCTGCCGCCGGCCAGCCCGCCGAGGCGGCCGGTGACGTCGATGCGGCCGCCGACGAAGCGGCGGCCCCTTCGGCAGACGACGCGGTCGCCAAGGCCAAGGCCGAAGCAGCCGAATGGCAGGACCGTTTCATGAGGCTCCACGCCGAATGGGACACCTACCGACGCCGCACCAACGAGCAGCGCGAGGAAGAGCGCAAGCGCGCCAACGAAAAGCTGGTGGGCAACCTGCTTCCCGTGCTCGACGATTTCGAGCGCAGCATCGAGTACGCCGTGAAGAACGGCGAGGGCGACCTGCTCGACGGCGTGCAGAAAGTGCACACCAAGCTCGTCGACGTGCTCGTGAAGGCGGGGGTCGAGGTGATTGACCCGGCCGGCCAGCCCTTCGACGCGCTCGAAGCGCAGGCGGTGGCCAAGGTCGATAACACCCAGGTCCCCGACGAAACGGTGCAGGACGTGTACCAAAAGGGCTACAAGATGGGCAAAAAGGTCATCAGGCCCGCAATGGTCACCGTCACATCGGGCGGCCCGAAACGGGAAAAGAAAGAAGAGGCCGACAAGGCCGAATAGCAAGCGGAGCGGGCGGGCGAGCGAAATGCGAACCCGCCCGCTGCTTCGCAGAGGACGAAATCGCGGAAACGCGACACGACGAAAGGAAGGTGGAGCGTCATGCCCGGCTCGACTCCGGACTACTACAAGACACTCGGCGTTCCACGTAACGCCACACAAGACGAAATCAAGAAGGCCTTCCGCAAGTTGGCCCGCAAGAATCACCCCGACGCCGGCGGCGACGAGGAGAAGTTCAAGGAGATCAACGAAGCCTACGAGGTGCTGGGCGACGAAAAGAAGCGCAAGCTCTACGACCAGTACGGCACGGGCGATGCGAGCAAGATCCCCTTCGGCGGTGCCGGCAACCCCTTCGGGGGCGGCGGCTTCACCGTCAACATGAACGGGTCCGACTTCGGCAGCTGGCAGGACATTCTGGACAGCATCCGCCGCGGCGACGGGGCCTTCGGCACCAACTGGGACTTCGGCGGGGGTGCTGGCCCCTTCGGAGGCGGCAGCCCCTTCGGCGGGCAGCCGCGCCCGCGCAAGGGCAACGACGTGAGCGTCACCTTGAACGTGACCTTCGACGAGGCCTTCAACGGGTGCATCAAGCGCGTCACCGTGCGCGTGCCGGGGATGAGCGATCCGGAAACGATTTCCTGCAAGATTCCCGCGGGCGCTGTGGACGGCGGTCGCGTGCGCGCCAAGGGCCGCGGCGGCCTGGGCGAAAACGGCGGACCGCGCGGCGACCTGCTGATCACCACCAAGATCGCCCCGCACCCTTATTTCAAGCGCGACGGCGCCGACGTGCTGATCGACGTGCCGGTGAGCATCGCCGAAGCCGCCCTAGGTGCGCGGGTGGACGTGCCCACGCCCGGCGGCAAGACGGTGCGCATGAAGATTCCCGCGGGCACGCAGGACGGCGCCACGCTCAAGGTGCGCGGAGCCGGCGCGCCGCGCGTGAAAGGATCGGGCACGGGCGATTTGCTCGCCAAGGTCCGCGTGCGGGTTCCGAAGACCTTGACCGACGAACAGCGTTCGGCGCTCGAGGCCTTCCAAGCCGCTTCGCATGACACGCTAAGGAGCTGGTAATGGACGACGACGCGTACAACGAGCCGCTCTACATGATCAGCGTGGCCGCGAAGCTTGCGGGCGTGCATCCGCAGACCCTGCGCTCCTACGAGCAGAAGGGCCTGGTGTCGCCGCAGCGCACGAGCGGCAACACGCGCATGTATTCGAAGGCGGACATCGATCGGCTCGAACTCATCAACGAGCTTACCGGCGAGGGCATCAACCTGGCCGGCGTGATTCGCATCCTCGACCTGCAGGGACGGATCGAGGATCGCGATCGCGAGCTCGATAGCCTTCACAAGAAGATTCGGCGCTTGGCCGATCGCGTCTGCGAGCTGGAAACGCGCGAAAGCGTGACCTCGCTCGTGGTCGCCCAGACCAACGCGCTGCGCCGCCTGCCGTAGGACAGGCTGGCAGGGGACTACAAGAACCTGAGGATTGGAACCTATATGGCACTCCGAATGGACAAGCTGGCCATCACCTCGCAGCAGGCGCTGCAGAATGCGATGAGCTTGGCCAGCGAGCACGACAACGCGATGGTGGAACCCCTTCACCTGCTCGCTGCAGTGCTCAATGAAAAAGAAAACAACCTGAATGCGATCATCAAGCGCATTGGAGCCGACGCGGCCACCCTGGCCCAGCAGGCCACCGACGCGGTCGAGCGCCTGCCCAAGCAGACGGGGTCGAGCATGCCGAGCGTGCCGAGCCAAGATTTGCTGAAGGTGCTCGACAATGCGGTGAAGATCGCCGAAAAGCTCGGCGACAGCTACGCGACGACCGAACACATCTTGCTCGCCCTTTCCGAAGACAAGGGCGAGGCGGGCCGCATCCTCACCGGGGCGGGCCTCACGCGCAAGAACATCGAAGAGGCCTACGAAGAGCTGCGCGGCGACACCCGCGTGACCGAACCCGACCAGAAGGCTCAGTTCGAGGCCCTGGAGCAGTACGGTCAGAACCTCACCCAGCAGGCTCGCGAAGGCAAGCTCGACCCGGTGATCGGCCGTTCCGAAGAGATTCGCCACACGATCCAGGTGCTCTCGCGCCGTACCAAGAACAACCCCGTGCTCATCGGCGAGCCGGGCGTCGGCAAGACGGCCATCGTCGAGGGCCTGGCCCAGCGTATCGTGGCCGGCGACGTGCCGAGCAGCCTGAAGGACCGCGAGATCATCGCGCTCGATTTGGGCTCGATGATGGCGGGCGCCAAGTACCGCGGCGAGTTCGAAGACCGTTTGAAGGCCGTGCTGCGCGAAGTGAAGCAGAGCGATGGGCGCATCATCCTGTTCATCGACGAGCTCCACACGATCGTGGGCGCCGGCGCGTCGGGCGAAAGCAGCCTCGACGCCGGCAACATGTTGAAGCCGGCCCTGGCCCGCGGCGAGCTCCACGCCATCGGCGCGACCACCTTGGACGAGTACCGCAAGTACATCGAAAAGGACGCCGCCCTGGCCCGTCGTTTCCAGCCGGTCATGGTGGGCGAGCCCACGGTCGAAGACACGATCGCCATCCTGCGCGGCCTGAAGCAGAAGTACGAGATCCATCATCACGTGACGATCACCGACAACGCCGTCGTGGCCGCCGCCGAGCTCTCGAACCGCTACATCTCCGACCGCTTCCTGCCCGACAAGGCCATCGACCTCATGGACGAAGCGGCGAGCCGTCGCCGTATCGAGCTCGACAGCAAGCCCGAAGACATCGACCGCGCCGACCGCAAGCTCATGCAGATGCAGATGGAAAAGCAGGCCCTCGAAAAGGAAAAGGACCCGGCAAGCCAGGAGCGCTTGGAAAAGCTCACCCATGACATCGCCGTCGCCCAGGAGGACCTGGACCATCGCAACGCCGAATGGAAGAACGAAAAGGTCACGATCGACCGTCAGAACGAGTTGAAGACCCAGCTCGACGACGCTCAGCAAGAGGTCGAGCGCGCCATGCGCGACGGGGACCTTTCCAAAGCCTCCGAATTGCGCTACGCGACGATCCCCAACCTGCAGAAGCAGCTCGCCGCCGCCAAGGCCGAAATCGACAAGATGAAGGAAGACGGCGCGATTCTGGAAGAGGTCGTCAACGAGGAGGACATCGCCGACGTGGTGTCGTCTTGGACGGGCATTCCCGTACACAAGATGATGCAGGGCGAGATGGAAAAGCTCGTGAACCTCGAAGAGGTGCTGCACAAGCGCGTCGTGGGTCAGGACGAAGCCGTGTCGGCCGTGGCGAGCGCCATTCGCCGCAACAAGGCCGGCCTTTCCGACCCCGACAAGCCCATCGGCAGCTTCTTGTTCCTGGGCCCCACGGGCGTGGGCAAGACCGAACTCGCGAAGGCGCTGGCCGAATACCTCTTCGACACCGAGCGCGCCATGGTGCGCATCGACATGTCGGAGTACATGGAGAAGTTCAGCGTCCAGCGTCTGATCGGCGCCCCTCCGGGATACGTGGGTTACGACGAGGGCGGCCAGCTCACCGAAGCGGTGCGCCGTCGTCCCTACTGCGTGATCCTGCTCGACGAGATCGAGAAGGCGCATCCCGACGTCTTCAACATCCTGCTGCAGGTCCTCGATGACGGCCGCCTGACCGACGGCCAGGGCCGCGTGGTGAGCTTCAAGAACGCGATCATCATCATGACCTCGAACATCGGCAGCCAGTACATCCGCGAGTACGCGGAGCACGGCGACCAGAAGAAGATGAAGGACGCGGTCGACGGCGCGCTGCGCAGCACGTTCCGTCCCGAGTTCTTGAACCGTATCGACGACGTGATCATCTTCAACAGCCTCACGCTCGACAACATCGAGCCGATCGTCGACCTGCAGCTGGCCGACGTGCGCAAGCGCTTGGCCGACCGCCGCATCAAGCTGGAGGTCACTCCGGCCGCCAAGCAGCAGCTGGCGCTCGAGGGCTACGACCCGGTGTTCGGCGCCCGCCCGCTCAAGCGCCTCATCCAGAAGCAGGTGGTCGATTTGGTGGCCAACGAAATGGTGCGCGGCCATGTGATGGAAGGCGCCACGGTGACCATCGACATCGATGCCGAGCTGCACTACGTCTGCAAGGTGGACAACCCGCAGCACGAGCAGCCGCGGCTTGCCGATTAGGCTGCGGGCGGCCCAGGCGGTAGCGCGGCGCGCGAAGCGCTTGGCGATAGGGCATCGCCGCGATAGCAGTCGCGTCGGTCGCTGAGGGCGTGAAGCATCCGCAGCGACCGCTCCCGGTTGCCGCGTGCGTTGCCGCGAGATGAAAGAAGGCGGTCCTTCGGGGCCGCCTTCTTGCTGTTCACGGGTCGGCGGGCAGCGCCCGTGCCGGCGCGCCTTGCGTGCGTACGCCCGCGCCGCCGGTGCATCAGATCGCTCCCGACGCCCGCATTTCCGCCTTCGCCACGCCTAACTGCGTGGAACTCCTGGTAGCGCGTGCATTTTCGTATCTGTGTACTAGAATGCAGCCATGCAAAAATTGGCAGTCATATCGAAGCGTGACCGGCGCCGGAGGAAATCCGAATCCCTTATGGGGCTCGTGACCCTGGTGCTCGGCATCCTGTGCTTCATCGCGGGGCTCGGCATCATCGTCGCGCTCGTGCGATTCGCGATCGGGTAGGCGTATGTGGCAGCGCTACACACTCTATGACGTTCGCGTTATCTGCCATTACCTGGGCGTGCTCATCCAATACACCGGCTTGGCGATGATCATTCCCTTCGTGACGGCCCTGATCTTCAGCGAATGGGAACCGGCTTCGCGGTACCTCATCTCGATCGGCCTGGCGCTCTGCCTGGGCTCGGGGCTGCGCATGCTCCGCATCGAGTCGGGCCGCCTGAACCGACAGCAGGCCATCGCCGTCACCGTGTTCGCCTGGATCGTGGTCGCCTGCGTGGCGGCCGTGCCCCTTTCGCTCACCAACCACTACAACTCCTACGGCGACGCCCTCTTCGATTCGATCGCCCTGTTCACCACCACGGGCCTTTCCATCATGTCCGACCCCGACCATCTCTCGATCGCCGACAATATGTGGCGGTTTGCAGCGGCCTACGCCGGCGGCGTGGGTTTGATCGTCGTGGGCATGTCGTTCGGACTTTTCGGCCGCGTGAGCGATTCGAGCCTCTACGAATCGGAAGGCCGTAGCGACCATGTACTGCCCAACGTGGTGGAAACCGCCCGCTTCATCGCGCTCTTTTCTGCATCGGCGATCGCCGTGGCATCGGTGATCCTCGCCATCGCGCTTACCGTGCACGGCATCGAGCCCGTGCGCGCGGCCCTGCAGGGCGTGTGGCTGTCGATCGCCGGCTTCATGACCGTGGGTATGACGGCCCCGAGCACCAACATCGTCTACTACCACAGCACCTTCGTGGAGCTGGTCCTTATGGTGCTCATGGTGATGGGCAGCATCAACTTCGCCGTGCAGTCCGAAATCCTCCACGGGCGCGTGGGGTCGCTTTTCCGCGACACCGAAATCAAAGCCGGCATCATCTGGTCGGCGGTTATGCTCGTGATCTTCATCTTCGCCCTTTCGGCGTCGAACCTCTTCAACAGCCTGCCCGACATGCTGCGCACGGGTCTGTTCAACTTCGTGGCGGCCGTGACCACCACGGGCTTCACCAAGCTCACGAGCAGCCAGCTCGCCACGATCGTGCCATCGGGCGCCCTGCTCGTGTTCGCGATCGCGATGGCCGTGGGCGGCTCGTCGGGGTCGACCGCCGGCGGCGTGAAGCTCAAGCGCGTCGCTGTGATCGCCCTTTCGGCCTATGAAACGCTGAAGAGCGTGGCGTCGCCCCAGTCGGCCCGCCTGGTGACCAACTACCATCACATCGGCCGCCGCCGTCTGGGCGAAGACGAGGTCAAATCGGCCATGACCGTCTTCATCATGTTCGTGCTCGTCTACATCGTGGGCGCGCTCGTGGGCGTGGCCTACGGCTACGACGCCGTTTCGGCCGTGACCGAAAGCATCGCGATGGCGAGTAACGGCGGCATCTCGACCGGCATCACGTCGGCCGACATGCCGGCTCTGCTCAAAGTCGTCTACGCAATCGAGATGTGGGCGGGCCGTCTGGAATACGTGACCCTGCTCGCCGTGGGCATCAAGATCTTCGTGTCGTTGAAGCCGCGCGCGCCCAAGCGCCTGCGCCAGTGGAGGAAGGACCGTTCACGATGAAATCGCGCGCCCTTTCTGCCGCGCTCTGCGCCCTGGCCTTGGTTGTGGCCTGTGCCCTGCCCACGGCAGCGGCCTGGGCCGACGACAACGACAGCGCCAACGTGATCAACCCCCTGCAGATGCCGGACAACTCCTTCCTCTACGACACGAGCATCTACGACCTGATTAACGCCGACCCCACCTACGAAGGCTCGACCGTGCAGATCACCGGCGAAGTCGTGGGCGATGCGGTGCACGATTTGGAAGACGAAGGCAAGACCTGGCTCACCCTGTCGAGCACCGACAAAAAGGCGCCCGGATCGATTTCGGTGCTCGTGGACGACGACGATGTGAGCCTGGTGGACACCTACGGCGCCTTCGACAAGACGGGCACGATCCTGCGCGTGAAGGGCACCTACCACCTCTCCTGCAGCGAGCATGAGGGAACGATGGACGTGCACGCCGACAGCGTGACGGCGGTGACCGAAGGCCAGACGCACGAGGAGGAGTTCGACTTCGACGATTTCGTGCCGGGCATCATCGTGTGCGCGGTGGGTCTGGTGTTGGCGATCGCCTACTACATCATGCGCGAGAGGAACCTGTGATGCGCGAGGCGGCTCTGGTGGTGCAGATCGACCGCGGATTTCCCCTGGTGGAAACCGCCGACGGTCGACGGTTTCGCTGCAAGCATGCGGTGGCCCTGGTGAAGGGGGCCGATGTGCGCGCCCAGGTGGGCGATCGCGTGCAGGTGGAAGTGGCCGAAGATGCC
>Ga0214872_100215_pt1 | contig 19527 bp, 19 predicted proteins | sample Stichaenrichm18X_FD_168614 | JGI IMG/M metagenome (GOLD analysis project Ga0214872, IMG submission 168614) | Xylose enriched microbial communities from anaerobic bioreactor in Madison, Wisconsin, United States - 18X | ecosystem: Engineered > Bioreactor > Anaerobic > Unclassified | place: USA... | reverse complement strand
AGTAACGACTGATGAGATCCTAGCAGCACTTGAACTAATTAATCAACGACCATTAAAAATACATCATCAACAGACTGCCATTGAAAGATTCCGGGCTTGTTCGGATTAAACTTGTAATTTGCCAAGTACAAAATAAATTTTAATAGGAAATAACATTTTTTGAATATTTCATATTACTAATATTAAATAAGCACTATAATGAAATCGGTTACTTTGTAACTCTTTGCGGTAATTCCTTATTATCTTAGTCTATTATTTGGAGGAAAATTTTATGAAGAAATGGAAATTTGTTTCAATTGTAGCTATAACTTTCTTATTATTGGATGCATCCGGAATGGTTGCAACCGCAGATATGACTAGCAACACCAGTGTCGGGGTCACACCAGGATCATTATCAATCGATAGCGTGCCAGACTTGTCCTTTACCAGTAATGTAGCTAATATTGCTAATAATGCCTCTACTACTGTTAATTTAAACGATGCTGGAGATATCCACACCACTGATGATCAAGGTGAAGGTACTAACACTAATTGGACCTTATCAGCAATGCCAAATTTCAGTATAGGAGCATTTTTTTTATTTAAATTACACTCTAACGCCACTTATTACTTTTACTATATCTAATATAATCACTTTAATCCTTCTATCTATGGATATTTGAATTATAATGCAGATAAGTACAACAATAAAAACAAAAGCCGAATTATTAACCTCATAATTAATTGCTGCGGCTATAGCAAGCAAAATATGCAACAGAACAAATTTTGCTATATTCATTTGTATCTTACCTAATTTTTTTATATGAATATATCTGTACAGGAACACACTAAAAAATGAAATTGCATTAGCAATAGCGGCTCCATAAACACCAATCCACCTAATTAAAGAAACAGTTAATAAAACGTTGACAATCGCACCTAACAAAGTACTATAGAAAACTCCAACGGTATTTTTACTTGCAGTATATAGTACACCTAAAAATCCGGATGTGATTGTATAAATTGATACCAAAAGCATAATTGGTATTAATTTCCATCCACCATAGTAATCAGTAGCCAAAAGGATTCTTATCATTGGCTTCAGGACTGACAACATACCTAATGAAAACAAAAAAATCAAACTTATAATATATTCAAATACATTAGATATGAACTCCCTGCTGTCTTTACTATCATATTCCTCAATAGCTGTCATTTGCCAAGACTGAAAGAATATGCTTGTCAAAGTTGTAACCATCGTTGGAAACCTATTAACCATGGCATAGATACCATTGGCACTTGCTCCTATAATCATAAGAATAAAAAAACGATCTGATGCAGAGTTGAGCCACCATGCAAAGGTATTAGGGATTAATGGGATACTATACACACACATTTCTCGAAATAATTTTATATCAAACCATTTAAGGCGGATTTGCTTAATGATGGGTGTAGAAATAAGAAAATATATAATTGCCGCAATTTGACCGAGAACCATAGCTTCTAAATATGAACTAATCCCCCCATGAAATATCACTAAAAATATAATGTTCGAAGCTCCCATAATAAAAGTATTAATTATTCCAGCAACTGCAAACGTTCCTACTCGCCCAATTGCTCGAACATAATTCGATATCAATCCAAAGAAAGTCGTCACAACTAATAATAATGTTGCATCCAATATAGGATATTTTGAAATAAATGGGGCCACAGCCAATCCAGTCATGAAAGCTATTATTGAAATAATAGTCGTAAATAATAAGCCTGTTGAAAAAACCCTTTTTTTATCTTCAGATTCATCCAAAGTAAATCGAAAAACGCCATCTACCATATCTAAGTAGATAAGTGGGGAAACCAATCCAATAATTGTAGTAATGAAATCTGCTTTACCAAATTGAGAAGTTGTTAGAGTATACGAATAGACAGGGATAAGAATAAACTGCATCAATTTACTTCCCAAATTACCTACTGCAAAAATTGCCGAATTCCCAATTAGCTTCTTATACCTATTCATATGTTTGAATTACCTTCTCAAAATCGCTGAAATGTTTATTGGCTTCATCTTTCAATGCAATTAATGTCCTATCATCTATTAATGTATATTTAATATTCTTGTTTTCATTTATGTTAGTTAATTTAGCATAACTTTGTTGAGGAAAGAATGATTTAATTACGTTTTCCGTTTTTTTACTATAGCTAACTACAAATGTTGGCTTTTTGAAAACCCATCCTAGAATCATTGAATGATATCTTGTAGCAAAAATTTTTTTTGATCCGCTAATAATTTTTAAAGATTTGTATATATTACTATGCTCCACTATTCGGATATTCTTACTAACGCCTATCAATCTATCCTTGATTTCTCGAGCTTTCTTTTTATCACCTTCATGATTACAAAATGACATTAATACAACTTCATTGCCTCTGCTTATTTCCTTCTTCACTTGGTTACAAACAAATTGGGTATACATTTTATCAACATAAGAGCCAAACCTTTTTGTATTAATAACAGAAAACAGCACATAACCCGCTTTATAATTATTTTGGACAGGGAGGTTAAACACAATATCAGGAAAATAGTTTACATCCCCACAATTCTTAAATAAGTTATATGAGTATTCATCTCTAAATGATATTGATTCAATGGACTTAAAAAAATGCTGGTACTTTATTAGTTGTTTGTGAGAAGAATACGGGCCAAAGTTGCTCCCAATGACTAGATAATGTTTCACACGTTTCGCAATTATCATTCTGACTAAATAATCCACATTTAAAGAACCATTAGATGGTAACATAAAAATAGAGCCACCTAATTCTAAATATACAGGGTATCCTTTGGCAATCTGGATTAACTTGTCATATTCTGATCCTTTTAAGGGATAATTAACTTTGACACTGACCTTATTAATTACACGGTCAATCAAAGAATCCCGTTTATTTATTAAGTTAACATTACTAATTCCCTTAAAGACAGAAAAATTTTTCCTTGTAGTATATATATCGAATTGCACCTTCGGGAACTTTTTAGAAATTATGTATAAAAATAGATCGTCCCCTAAATTAGTTTCCCAATAACCATTAATGAATATATGCATTATTATAACCTCTACTATCTATTATATATATTTTTTTAACTGAAAACAGCATCATCAATCATGCTGTTTTCCAATTTAAATACTTTAATTAGCTGACGTATTTATTCATGTTAATAATCCAAAACACTTTCCCCTGTTTATAAAACATAATTTAACTTATTATTGTAGACATTTGCCAATAATACTAGGGCCTGTCTGAAAACTATTTAATCCAAGTTAAAATAGTGGTCATGTATATCGATTCCAAAAAGACATGCGCTAATTTATCATAACGCGTGGCGATACGTCGATAATTCTTGAGCTGGTTAAAATAATTTTCGATCAAATGGCGTTCGAAATAAACATAATAGTCACACGGTCATGGCTGCTGGGCATTACTTTTCGGCGAAATTGTATATTGGCCACTTTTGGCTTCAATATATTGACGTAACGCAATTGTTCCATAAGCTTTATCAGCGATCATTGGCTTAGATTACTACCTTGTCCAAATACTACAAGTTTATAGGGAATTTTTATCAACCAATTCAATAATTGTTATCAATTTTCTCAAATTCGCCTCATGACAAAATTGCCTGCCATTAAATTAAATCATTCGCAATATGCTCCTTATAAACGTGCCATTGTTAATGCTTTGACCTTAAAATCAAATTGCGCCTACGTCAAGTTTTGGTACTAAAAGAATTAGCCGTTTATCCTAATTCTTTCGGTGTTATACCAGTTAATGTAATTTTCAACTCTGAGGACTAAGTCCTCAAAACTAGTAAAACGTATTTGGAAAATAAATTCTCGTTTAAGTAGCGAATGGAAAGCTTCGAGCGGACCGTTATCATATGGATAACCTTGTTTGGAATATGAATGCCTAATCAGGTGTCGCTTTAACAGTCCTTCATAAGCAATACTGGTGTATTGTGAACCCATATCAGAGTGCAAAAAGGTTGGCTTAGAAGCCCTGCTCAAGGCTTGCAACAATGTCTTAATAATCAGTTTCGATGCCATCTCCTTGCCAATGTTGAAAGCGATGATTTGCTTACTAGCTTAGTCAAAGATGGTACTTAGATAAACCCAAGTGCCTGGTCTTAGTTCTAGGTAGGTTATGTCAGCACGCCAAATAGTTCCAATTGGATGGTTCTTAATCAAGTTAGGCCGTTGAGAATAATCTACATGAGTGCCTGGCTTCTTAAAACGCCGCCCCATTAGTGATCGAATGCCTAACTCCTGCATTAATCGGTAGACACGATTGGGCCAATGACTACACCAAGTCTTCTCATGGCAATTGTGATCCGAGAGTACCCATAGGCTTTATAATTATTTTTCCAAATTTCAAAGATCTGGCTTTTTAAAATCGTATCTTGTTTATCATGACGACTTATCTGATAGTATTTCCAATGATAATACGTACTTTTAGAAAGCCCTAAGGCTTTCAAGATTATCCAGAGGCGGTGTTTACATAATTGTTCGTTGATAAAGTCTATGGCTTTAACTTTGCCTAATGCCTTCCTAGTAACACCGCCGCTGCTTTTAAAATTTCATTTTCTTCCTTTAACTGCTGGTTTTCTTTCTGTAGTTGCTTGAAGGCTTCAACACTCGTTACGCCACCGTCAGGTAGTTCAACTAATTTGGCCCGCTTGATCCAATGACTGATGATGGTTGGATGAGCCCCATATTCACTGGCTAAGGATTTCTTTGAACGATTTTCATTTTGATAAAGCTTAACGATATTGTTTTTAAATTCATCTGAATAATATTTCATAAAAACCCCTATTCTAATTTTTATCATTATGACACAAAATCTAATGATTTTGGTACCAAATTTCAGTATAGGAGCAAATAATTAAACTTGTACTGAAGAACTAGACAAACTAATTTTAAAATGTTTCAAACATTTCAAAATTTTAACACTTGGTATAATTATATTATTAGGAAAAGTCATAATTATTTTAATAAATATTATTTGATCCTTCGTAAAATTATAATTAAGCATCTTCCCCAATTCAGGATCCATCAAATCTTTCTTAATAGTCCGAATATCACTTAGAAAATCATCTTTATAATTAGTTTTAACACTATCTTGTCTCAATATATTAGTCATTGCCAATCGAACATTCCAATACTCACCAATTAACCTTCTTTCTTTATAATCTAAACCATCTAATAAATTTACAACTTCAAGTATATAGTTTTCAAATAACGCATTATTCAATTTCATATTGGGGAAATAATGATGCATAAGTGAATCTCTATTTTGAATATATTCATATACCTTATTTTTTAATAATTGAACTTTTTTACTATGTAGCAAAACATGACAGTTGAAGATTAAGTCCTCACCATTAAATATATCTGTAGGAAATAATATCTTATTTTCAATTAAAAATTTTCTTTTAAATAATTTGGCGTAAGGACCAGAGGGATATTCACTTGTCTTAAGACTCTTTGTATTAACTTGGAGCACGCTTAAGATCATATTTTTTAACATGTTTTTCCCACTATAAATAACCATATCATGATCATTAGAAACATTAATTGATGTAGAAATAACGTCTAAACTTGGTCTTAGTTTCGCCTGTTCTATCATTTTAGAATATGCCTCTGGATAAATTCGGTCATCGTCATCTATAAATGTGATATAATCTCCCTGAGCAGTTAGCATCCCCATATTTCTTGATGCCCCAACCCCATTATGATTATTGAAGATGATTTTAACTTGCTTGTTTTTCTTCTCGACTGTTTTAAGAAAGTTTTTAGAAGCATCCACTGAACCATCATCTATAATAATGATCTCCTTTTTACACATTGCTATAGAAGCAATACTTTCAACTATTTTTTCTACTCTTTCGGTACAATTAAAGGTCGGAATGATTACACTGAGTAGCATTTTGGCACTTCCTTTTAATAGACTGGAATATTAGTAAAGAAATGAAACAGATTAGATATGCACAACTGGAAAAATGGAGATATAAACACCATCCTTTTAACATTAGCATAACAAATAACAATGCCAATACATATAGTCACAATACACATTGAGAAAATTAAATATCTTATGTTTAACCTAATTTTGGATATATATCTAGCCACATAAATTAATGCTAAGAAAGTAGTCACTAATATGTATCTGTTAAAAATCATTGACGTAAATATCAATGCAAATTGTACAAGTGACATAAATAAGAGCATTCTTCCAAATTGTGATAATCTATATTCCCTAGATAATTGGCTGAATACAATTAATGCCATAATTAACACTAGAATTGTCAGCAATCTTTCTAAGAATATAAATAAAAGCCCATTAGCAGAATGCTGCATAAAATCACTTGAATAGGTGTTTGTCATATTCATAATTTGAAAGATTGGATTGCCACTCCCCAACGACGAGTTAGAATCAGTAACGAACCTGAGATAAATAGCAAGTAGCAACATTGGAAATAGTATTTTGGAAATTGAAATTTTTTTAATACATGCTACGTAAATAGCTAAAATAGAAGCTAAAATAATACCAGGGTGAAAAATCATTGGAATTAAAAACATCCATACATATCTTCGATTTTGAACTTTTTCAAAATATTCATATACGATAAGTCCAAATAAAGAACATGCTAAAGACCATCGCATAGTGCTTGCTGTATTTAAAAAATTATATAAAAGCGGCAAGGGCAAACTCAAAAATAGAGCTGTAGATCCACTTATTTTACATCGTTCTTTTAAGTCAACAAAGGGAAAAAATAATGAAAATAGACAAATCACCGTATTAATATAAGGTAGTAAATTAAAGTATGCTGTTTTTGAAACCAGCATTTCTAAGGCTATGAAACCGATACTTGATGATTGATATCCAATTAATCCATTATTTTGTGAAAGCATTGAAAATTCCTGCCAATTTGAAATTGAACGCAGTTGGCCAAGTATTTGAAAATATCTATATGCATCATCCGCCACTGAGGGAATATAGACCAACACTAATAAACTAAACGTCAGCACCGCCCATAATAATAACCAATACGTCTTTCTCCCTCGCATGAGAAAAGATAATGCTAAAATTGCAAAGCTGGCAGGGATTGGTAGAAAGATATACAGCGCAATCAGTACTAATATCATCAAACTTTCCCCCAAACTTAATTATTTCAAATTCCCTTTTACGGCTTTAACATATAATTCTTGATATTTTTTTGACATCACTTCATCACTAAATATTATTTTAGCTTCTCTATATATTTTTTTTTCTTTATTAACTAACTTAATTACATTCCCAAAGGAATTCACAAAGTTATCAGTATCATTATTTTTAAATAGTTCACCAAATGATCCTTGGTGAATAATTTCTTTATGGCTTCTAATATCCGAAAGTAATAGTGGTTTGCCAAAAGACAATGCCTCAAGAGCTGCCATGGGTAAGCCTTCTGAACGGGACGCAGAGGCTACGATATCTGCTTTCTGAAAAAAAGGAACGGTATTTTTTTTAAATCCAGTAAATACTATATTGGGATATTTTCTATATTTTTCCTTTAAAGCTTTAAATTCTGGACCGTCACCTACCACTTTTAAAGTTACTTTATAATTAACAATTTGCAAAACAGATCTAATTAAAAAATCAACATTTTTAAGTTTAGATACCGATCCAACATAAACGATATTAATTTTTTCCCCTTTCAAGCCACCATTAATCGTTATAGCATTGTTAAAAGAAACACCATTTCTTATGGATAATGGAGTAAGGTTTGTTCTTTCCTTTAAATCCATACTCACTGATTCTGAGCAAGAAATATCTATTAGTTTTCTAAATAAAAAGCAATGAAGTCTAGCTAAAAGATTCCCCTTGCATTTTCCGAATGTCATCGGATAATCTTCAAAGGGATTATTATGAATTGTCGAAATATTCACCACATTTTTACGTTTAAAAAGAACATTAACCATATCTGGAAGTATGCCATGAGAATGAATAATTAATTTTTGGGGATCATCATTTAAAATCATTCTAATCTTTTTAATCCCATCGATCATACTTCTTTCACTATAAACTTTAATGTCAATATCTTGAAAATCGCAAATTATGGAATCAAGTCCTTCTGGTTTAAAAGTAACAATGATTGGATCAAAAATGCTCCTATTTAAGTTTTCTACAATGTGAAATAAAACATTCACCGGTCCACAACGCTTAAGAGAACGTATTAAATACACAATCTTTATTCTATTATTCATTAACAGTTTTCTCCATATACAATCAATGACGCAAAATCCTATTATACAAAAACGCCCGCATCTTTTTAGGAATTATGATGTTAAACATCATGATAGTGTCAGAGATAATTTTTTCCTTTCGATTTATAATTCCCAGTTTTTTAGAATTACTTTTTAATTTAATATATCTTTGAAAATACTTGATTCCCCCACGCCGTTCATACATTCCATCACCCACTCTAACCAAAACAAGATCATCTGGTAAATTATGAAAGGCATACCCTCTCACTATCATTCTGTTCCAAAGGTCATAATCTTCAAAGCCACCAATATTTTGATAATTTCCAGCTTCCCTGATTGCTTTTACTTTAATCATTACTGTGACATGATTAAAGGGGTTACGCCATTTTATAAATTCAGAAATTTGTTTGCTATCAACTGGAACCAATCGCCGACTAAGTATTTTGCAATAATCATTTTTAAATTCACAAATTTGTCCGCCTAATAAAACAGTCTCAGGATGTTTTTTCAAATAATTAATTTGTAGCTCAAACCTATTTGGTAAGTTAATATCATCGGCATCCATTCTAGCTAACCATTCTGTTGAAACATATTGGGAACCCTTTCTTAAAGCATATCCCAGTCCATGATTTACGGGAAATATTAAACTAATAATATTTCTATTTTTAAATGCAAAATCATTAATGACCTTAGAAAGTGATAGCGGAATTGGGCCATCCTGAACTAAAATAATTTCCTTTGGGCAAATAGACTGATTGTACACACTATTTAGAGCCATTCTAAGAAATCCTGGATTATCATTTTTATAAACAGACATCAACAATGAAAAATTAGAAGATATCATCCTTTTTGCCTCTTACTATTAAGCATATCCCAATATTTTTTAAGCCCGTATGTTATAGAATATCTGGGTGAAAAGCCTAATTGTTTAATTTTGCTTACATCAGCATAAGAATCCCTTATATCTCCTTTTCTCTCATTCTTATAAGCAAGAGTGATTTTCTTACCCGAAATTTTTTCAAAAATTTTCAGCACTTTATTAAGGCTTGTTGGAATTTCTGTTGCAACATTATACACTTCATGGTTTGCTATGGGATTTGCAGAAAGAAGTTCTAGGGCTGAAACAACATCACTAATATAGGTGAAATCTCTAGTCTGTTTTCCATCGCCAAATATAGTAAATATGCTATCGTTCATTAATGAATGGCTAATTAATGAAAGTACTCCAGAATATGGAGACTTAGGATTTTGTTTGGGCCCGTAAACGTTAAAAAAACGAGTTGCTACGGTAGGTATATGATAGAGCTTACCATAGTCGATTACAAACCTCTCACTAGCAAATTTATCAATTGCATATGGAGAAATTGGATCAATTGCCGAAGATTCACACTTGGGAAGTTCCGGATTATTTCCATACACGGCAGCAGAAGATGAAAACAAAATTTTTTTAACTGGAAGTTTATTAACACGAACCATTTCCATAACATTAATATTTGCATCTTGATTTATCTTATGAGTTTCACATGGACGAGATATTGTGTCTGCTACACTAGCCACCGCTGCTAATAAAAAAATATAATCGAAATTCCATTTCACTAATAATTTACTCATAAAGTTTGTATCTGTAATTGAGTGTTTAAAAAAATGCAATTGTGTTGATTTAGGAAGATTTTCAATTTTTCCCATTGAAAGATCATCAACAACAACAATCTCGTTATTTTCTATCAAATGATCTGCTAAATTAGATCCAATAAATCCTGCACCGCCAGTTATTAATATACGACTATTTTTAATACTTACCATGCTATCGAGCGCCTTCTCCTGAAAAAATAATTTTTATCGTACTTATAAATATTTTCACATCAATCCAAAAACTCAAATGATTAATATAATAACAATCTAATTTAGCCTTTTGGCCAGGATCAATATCATATCCCCCGTTAATTTGAGCATATCCACTTAATCCTGGCTTAATTCTTAAACGCTTTTCAAAGCCTGGATATTTATGTGAAAATTCTTCAGTAAAATTAGGTCTTTCTGGACGTGGCCCGATAAGGCTCAAGTCCCCCTTTAAAACACTGAAAAGTTGTGGCAATTCATCAATCCTTGTTCTTCTAATAATTTTTCCAACCCTAGTTACTCTAGGATCATTTTTTTGAGCCCATTGCGCCCCATTCTTTTCTGCATCCATATACATAGATCGAAATTTAGTAATTACTATTTTTCTTCCCATTAGTCCTACACGAACTTGTTTATAAAAAATTGGACCATGTGATTCACATTTCACTGCCACTACAGTCACCATAACTATGGGAAAGGTTAAAATTATTAGCCTGAAACTTGAAAGCTAATAATCACGCCAAAGGCGTGTGGTTATTGGCTTTTTTGGCAAAAAAATAAACGCAAGCTCTCCTGCGTTGTATACTTTAGTCGACCAAAACCAAGATACAAAGGAGACTTACGTCATGAATATTATAAGACAAAAAAATACAGAAAACGAGCTTCACAATATTGTTCATCAATTTACTTCCCTCATTGGTCTATCTAAACTCACCAAGTTGGTGAATTATCGCCGGCATTCAGAAATCAGCTTGATGAAGGTCATTGAATGGCTGCTCACGACAAAGTTCCTGGGACGCTCGCTTTATCGAGCCCATGAAACACCTAACTTTACCAGTCGCACCGTCAGAAATAATTTGAACGATGGCCGGATCAATTGGCAACGCTTGATTTGTCAAGTTGGGAGTCATTTAATCAAGCATTTACGACCGTTTATTGACCGCCGGCGGCGGTTAGCATTGATCATTGACGATACACTCTTTTCCCGTGAGTACGCCACCCAAACCGAATTACTAGCGCGAGTCTTTGACCATGACAAACAGTTATATATTAAGGGATACCGGGCTTTAACTTTGGGTTGGAGTGACGCCAATACATTCTTACCGATCAACTTTGCATTAATGTCTTCCAAGAAGCCACAAAACGTCCTTGGAAAATCAGCTAAAACAACCGATCAACGAACAATTGCTGGCCGGAGACGTCGCCAAGCACAGCAAAAAATGAACCTCGTTTCATTGCAACTTGTCAAGCAAGCCCTCGCAAATGGCGTTCTAGCTGACTATGTGTTATTTGATAGCTGGTATAGCTCACCAAAAATGTTCTATGAATTAACCAAGTTGGGATTAAACGGCGTGGGCATGCTTAAACGGTCCAGCAAAATTTACTATCAATATCGCGGACGGCAATATTCAGTTAGAGCATTATACAAGCGACTGCAGGCCTCAAAATATCAACCCAAGCAAGCTTATCAATACAGCTGCTTTGTCGAAGCGCACGTCGGGAACCAAAAATTCAAGCTTCGCTTGGTATTTGTGGCTAATCGGGCCCGTCAAGATGACTACCTAGTACTGGCAACGACTCAGTTAGGCCTTCAGCCACAAGAGATCATTCAACTATACGCCCGAAGATGGCAAATTGAGAATTACTTTAAAGTTGCCAAGCAATACTTGCGGCTCGACAAATCACAAGTTCAAAATTATGACGGGCTTTGTGGCCATTTAGCAATTGTCATGATGACTTATGACCTATTAGCTTGGCAGGAACGGCAAAATCAGGATGATCGCACCATTGGGGATTTATTCTTTATAATGAACGAAGCCATGCCAGATATTGAGTTGTCTCAAGCACTGGTATGGCTTCTAAATTCGTTAAAAACGATTATTAATCATGAAGTTTATGCAAGAAGAGCCCAAATTATTCAGATGATGAATCAGTTCTTCACATTTTTGCCGAAACGGTTAGTTTCGCTGTTAACAGCAAGCTAAATGGTTAAATTAATTAAAATATGCCCTGTGATACCAAGGGATCAGTCTGTCTTCATACTTTCAAGTTTCAGTTATTAGCATTAAAGAAAACAATATATCAAGTATTCTTTTAATAGGCAAATATAATGAATCCACTTTAGGCCCAATATTTTCCTTATAAAAATCTTTGAAATATATATTATTTTTATCATGAGTACTTTGCAAAGCTGTTTTTCACCCCTGTAAATTATTATTTAAAATATCGCCAAAAAAACTGTCCCTTCAATTTATTAATATTATTAATCGCAACTTCATCTCCATTAATAATATTTTTCGCATTATTCTTAAATCTTTTTGTATATGGAACTCCATATTCATGCGTAAGTTTTTTAAAAGCATTATTCATTTCATATTTACGATTAGGTAAATCATGAGCATCTGAAGCAAAAATATTTGCCTGTCCAGTCTGAATTAATTGTTTACTAAATTTCTGAACTTTGTGGCCAAAAGTTCCAACATAACTGCCAGCTGTTATTTGAGAAAGGCAACCCTTATTTAACAAATCATACAAAATGTCTGGTTGTTTCATAATTTTGGTATTACGTTCTGGATGAACAATGATTGGTATAATTCCTCGTTGCATAAGTTCATAGATCATATTACTGGTATAACTTGGGACATCATCATCCGGAAATTCTAACATTAGGTATCGTCCCCCCTCATCAGCAAATAAAATATCATCTTGATCAAGAGCGGTTAATAAATCGCCATTTATTCTAACTTCCTGCCCAGGGAAAACTTTGAGTGGAATTTTGTGTCTATCAAGCTCCACTTGAAAATCTTGTGTTTGCTGAATAACTGCTTTTTTGTGATTAAGATAAACACCATTCATATGGTGAGGTGTTAGTAATGCATAATCGATGCCATCTCTTACTGCATCATTAGCTAATTTCAAAGAAATATCCATACTTTTAGACCCGTCATCCACCCCTGGGAGCAAGTGACAATGCAAATCAATCATTTTATAATCATATCCCTTGGTAACTATTTACTCTTGTTATCATATCCATAACCGTACCCATAGCCATACCCATAACCATACCCATAACCATTCTTAGGTGCAACGTCATTTAATACATAACCTAATAGATTGGCTTTAACCATTTTTAAGAGCTCAATTGAGCGCTTTATAGCCAATTTTTGTGCTAATCCTTGGCGCACTACCAGCACTACCCCATCAGCCTGAGCTGCAATAATTTGCGTATCAGTAACTGATAGTAGTGGCGGAACATCTAAAATAATCACATCATAGATTTTCTTAAAATAAGAAATTAATTCTTTCATCCGATTAGACGCCAACAGGTCTGATGGATTAGGTGGAATGGGACCACTAGTGATCACAGATAAATTATCAATCTCCGTTTTTTGCACTACTGAATTGAAATCTATATCAGTGGATAAAGCCGTGGATAGGCCATTGGTATTTAATAAACCAAATGTCGTATGTAAAGTTGGACGTCGCAAGTCTGAATCAATAAATAGAACCTTCTGCCCTTGCTGAGCCCAAATGACCGCCAAGTTAGCGGAAACAGTTGATTTTCCCTCGCTAACTGCCGAAGAAGTAAAAATAATTGTTTTTAATTTTTGATTAACTGCTGAAAAATTAATATTTGTCCTAACTGTACGAAATTGTTCAGAAACAATATCTTTAGGATCAACATCAGTAATTAACTTCACACCGTTTCTTAAAGTATCAGTGGAAATTTTTTTCTGTTTACGACGAAAAATATTCATAATTTTCTCCTACATAATTAAAATTTAAACTCTACGATGCTTTGATTTGAGATGCTCGCCATGTCGTTCATCAGCAAAACGTGAACCGCGTATTTTACGAATTTCTGCTATGTGACCTAGATTAGTCAATCTTAACTCATTGGTTAAAAATTCATCATCTTTAATTGTTGTATCTGTTAATTCTCTAATGAACGCATAGCCAAGACCAACCAGCAAACCAACTACTGCCCCAGCTAGAAGAATTATTGAAGTCTTGGGAAACGACTTCTGTTTTACAGGCGTCGCTTCAGAGACAATTGTGACATTATTAATACTCATAATTCGACGAATCTTTTGCTTGAAAACCTTCGCAACTGTATTAGCGATTGCGGCTGACTTTTGTGGATCATCACTCTCCACGTTTAAAGCAAAGACCTGTGAGTTTTGTTGATTAGTAACAGAAATAGCTCCCTGTAATTGTTTAACGCTCACATCATAAGGAGTCCCTGTTGATTTAACAACAGCTGGCCGTGATGCTTTAATTAAGTGACGATGACCATTTGCTGAAACATGGTATCGAGCCTTTCGTGCTGAACGAATTACTTTGACAGGATTAGCTAATCGCTCACTAGCTGTTTTCAAAACCAATTGGTTTGTAATGATATCCTTATAAGTACTGATCATTTGAACATCAGCTTGCTGATCCTGAAAAGCTGCCCCTGGAACTGAAGTATCTTTTTTTTGATTAACCAAAATTTGAGCAGTCGAAGTAAACTGGGGTGTAATAACAAACTTCTCTAAACCAACAGCAATAATTAAACAAAGGATAAAACTAATTATGATAAAGATAATATGTTTACGAATAATCCCTAATATTTGGCGAAGGTCCAAATAATTTTCCATGCTGTCCTCCAAAAAATTTATATATAGAATTAATAACGCGTCAATCCTAAATTATTTCGAATAATATTTGATGATTTTATCAATTCAGATTTTGAAACCACTTCAAAATCTTGGCCACCAATTTCCTTACCTACTCCTTGAACATGATCAGAAACAACATGGTTACCAGCTTTACGATAGTTTATTGATAAACCAAACATTTGAGAACGATTCAAATCAGTTTGAGCTTGGTTAGAAATTGTTTTTAAAAAACTGCTAGACAGGAAAGTCCTATACGAAAACGATTTTTTTAATAGGCCTGTTAAAATCAACCGTTGACGTAATTGTCGTCCATAATCACCTTGGGGATCACTGTACCGCATACGGGAAAACTTTAATGCATCATTCCCGTATAAATGATACTTCTTTCCCTTAACAAAATGGTCTCCTAAATATGTAAAAGTAAGTGGTGAAACTACAGTAACTCCGCCAACTTGGTTGATAGCTTTTTTTAGCCCTCCCATATTAACTAAAACATAGTAATCAATCGGGACTTTTAAATATTTCTGAACCGTATCGATAGATTCTTTAGTACCACCATAAGTGTAAGCAGCATTAATTTTAGCGGGAGAATACTCCGAATACCCAGATAAATTAACTTTCATGTCGCGTGGCAAACTCATCATAACAGTTTTCTGTTTTTGAGGATTAATTGACATAATAATCATCGTATCAGTTCTCCCCTTATACGTGCGACCAAGAGCGCCTGTATCAGTTCCTAAAAGTAAAATAGAAATAGGGCGTTTATTATCAATTAACTTGCCAGCGTTTCGTTCTTTATGAGCATTCGCTTTTTTGTAAACAATAGTGGTTGCCCTATAAATATTACGATAGGCAATTCCAGCAACACCTACCCCTAAAATCAATAACAATAATAGAAACAACCAAAATATTTTTTTGAATTTATATTGATTATGTTTTCTATGATTATGCAAATTCTTTTTAACAGGCACTTTCTTCATACGCTCCTAACTTAACCAAAGCTTAAAATTATAAATACAGCCCTAATTTTTACATTTATTTAATAAATAGTCAATTGTCATTATATAACTAAACATTTCATTATTTCTGTCTACTAATTAACTACAAATTTTTAAAATGGGAATGGCTTTAATACAAAAATAATGCTAACACCCAGATAATAATAAACGTTTTAATGTGGCAAATTACAAGTTTAATCCGAACAAGCCCGGAATCTTTCAATGGCAGTCTGTTGATGATGTATTTTTAATGGTCGTTGATTAATTAGTTCAAGTGCTGCTAGGATCTCATCAGTCGTTACTTGGCTAAAATTGGTCTTTTTCGGGAAGAACCAGCGTAACCGTCTATTAAAATATTCATTGGAACCTCGCTCCCATGGTGAATATGGATGGCAAAAATAAACTTTGATCTGATAATCCTGTTCTAAGGCCTGATAATTGGCAAACTCTTTACCATGATCAACAGTAATGGATTTTACTTGGGGACCGAAGGCCCCCATAAACTTGCCAAAGGCGGTGTTTAGAGCCTTAGCCGTTCTATTAGGGGCTTTGATGGCCCATAGAAGTCGGGTCTTACGTTCTACGAATGTAACCAGACATGATCGTGACTCACTTCGACTAGAAAGCACCGTATCTACTTCCCAATGACCAAAAGCTAACCGTTGATTAACAGTTGTTGGCCGTTGTTCGATGGAAGTCCCACTTGTAAATTTCCCACGATTTTCGCTCACTCGGTGCTGGCGGACATTCCGATTGGGTAGATCAGTCAATTTGAAGGGGAGCCAGCCACGATTAAGCCAATTATAAATTGACGCAGTGCTCAAGTTATAAGCGGCCGCAATGGTTTCTGGTGACCAGGTTAATCGTAAGTGATTGGTAATTAAAGTCGCTAATGCTGCCGTCAGCATCGAACGACGACCGCAATTCCGCCTTTTGCGATCTGCATCTTGCTGAGCTAATTCTGGATCATAAGGTTTAACCCGGTCCAACTCATAGCTAATCGTAGCTTTGGCGACGCCTAAGGCGTCAGCCATTACTTGGTAAGATTTATTCCCCTCATTGACCAGTTGTGCTAGTGCGCCACGTTGAAAACGTGATAAAGTAGATGTACCCAAAGTAATCACTCCCTATATTGGTTGGAATTAGCTACTACCATTGTAAGTGATTGCTTTGGGCTTTTTAATTTCTGTTCGGATTAATTATAGAATTTGCCACTTGATTACCTTTATTTATAAATTCTTAAGTATTAATTCAAATTTAACATAGGATTTTGAATACATTAGGCCCTAACCCTAATGTAATCACTGAAAACGACTAATTTCATTAGTTACAATTAAGTGTTCCAGCGACGTTCTTAAATTATCCGTAATTAATTCACCTTAACCAATCACGCTTTGAACGTCATGAATGCAATAATCGTTAACGGCTTCTTGAAAATAATTGACTAATGAACTGAAAATATATCCCTCAACATTACTTCTCTTACTTCTATTAGCGGTCATGACAATTCTTTGAATATCGACTGCCATATTTTCATAACGATTGTTGATCTCAAAACTTAAAGCAAGTTGGCTGTTTATAACGTTTCTAGCTTGTTTCTTAACTACATTTTTAGCCTTGAACACCATGCCACTTAATTGATAAAGCTTTTTAGGATCATTAAAGGATAAGGCTTTGAGCATGTTAACTGTTCGCTTGCTAAAGCCTGCTTTAGTCTCTAGTGAATTACTTAAAGCATTTATTTCAAGTTCGTTTAATTTTTTCTGTTTGGCTGCCTGTTTTTCTTTTTGAGTGATAGCAACAATTTTTTTAGAATTAATCTCTGAACAGGTATCTCTTGTATTATCTGTTATATATTTATCTGTTAAAGTACTCTTGTTAGAAGGTAAATTCTTCCCAAAGGAAGAGGTAATTTCTTCCTTAACGGGCATAGAAGTACTTTTTTCATTCTCAAACTTTGGTAAGAATAATTTGGAGGCAGCGTTAAATTGATGTTTTACAATTAGATAACCTTTTTTCACCAAACTCTTCAAAATTTTAGTAACGGTCTTAACAGTTACGTCTAAATATTCAGCTAACTCTTCACGCTTAAAAATAATATAACTATCGCCAAACTTCTTATCAAAGAAATCTTTATTATTCTTACTTGCCTTCATACGGTCACAAAGAAGTGAATAAGTTAGAATTTCATTTGCACCCTTTAAATTTGAACCTTTGAAGTAATCCATTTCTACTTTGATAAACATAATTACATATCTCCCTTTTGAGAGTAAGAAAAAAGGGTACAAGTTGTTTAACTTGAAACCCTTTTAACTTTTGCAATTATGTATCACTCTTGCATTAATCATTCTCATTTCATATAATAGAAGAAGTAGGAATTACATTCCGAAACCATCTTTCAAAATATGTTTATGAAATTGGCGCTAAAAGGCTTCAAGTGGCGATAGCACTTGTTAGCTGATTAAGCAAGTTTGTGGTAGGACTTGCTTAATCAACGCCTTTTTTTCGTACTCGTATATTTAATTGACATAATTATAACTCAATGAAAATATTTACACAACCTATCTAAATAACCATTTCCAAAAGCTCTCTCTCGTCTCATTAGAGGGCTTTTCGTTTTGCTTGCTTGTAATTTATATCTGGATTGCTTTTATCGCCCTTAGAATCGTTCTCACGGCTTTGTGTGGTATTATTCTTACTTTCAAGCAATTTCTGACTGCTTAAATTTAATTGTTGTTGTTGATCTAACAGTTTTTGAAATCTGTCTATCTCTTTATTCTTTTGCTCCAATTCATTTTTTAAGACTGATATTAATTCTTTATCACTTAAATTAGAATCGTTTTTTCGTTCGTTCATAGAATGAACATCACTACTCTTAATGCCTTTAATTATGTGTGCTTTCTGCTGTTCATTAAAGAGTAAGGCTCGACCGTTCTTTGAATATTCATGAATATTATTGTCTCGAATAAATCTCCAAACCTTTGTTTTGTCAATTCCTATTAAATTAGCTATTTGCTTCATTGTATACGTTTGTTTATTATCGTTCATTTTCATTCTCCGTTCATTCAACGACTGTTCAAACAAATAATAACATGGATTATTCAGCTAACACGCAAACAATGCACGAGAATGCGTTTATATGACGTTATAAAATACAGATTTTATTAGATACAAAAAAGCACCACTCAATTAATGAGCAGCACCTTTCTGTATATACAATTGATTTAATGGCCTGAACAATAGAAAGTAGGCTAGCTTTATTTTAACTAATTTCTTTTTAATTGCAACAAAAAGCGCCACTCGATAGTAAAATGGCGTTTTTTGGGAAGTTTGTCAAATGGTGTTGAAGGATAGTTTCTATCCTTTGGAGATCTCCTCGTGTGGGAGATCTTTTTTGTTATTTTATTAGTTGCGGCGTTTAATCTGGTGTGTTGTCTGAATATCGTACTTGAAGGCATAACAAATAAGCCTACCATCGTGACGTTATTGTGGTAGATAATCTAGGCAATCAGCTGGTAGACGCGTGTGAACATATTGGACTGATTGGAGAAGCCATAACAAGCACGTTTGAGCTCCTTGATCTTACGGTTGATGCCCTCTATCGGTCCGTTAGAGTAGGACGATTTGGCGGCGTTAATTACGCCATTAAGATTCTTTCGTAGGGTATGCATGGCCGTATCTAGGGGCGTGCCGTTAGGCTGATAGTTAGTGATGATATTCTTGAGTTCATCAGCGTGACGCCCCATCAAAGCATCGTGG
>Ga0214872_100213_pt1 | contig 19568 bp, 13 predicted proteins | sample Stichaenrichm18X_FD_168614 | JGI IMG/M metagenome (GOLD analysis project Ga0214872, IMG submission 168614) | Xylose enriched microbial communities from anaerobic bioreactor in Madison, Wisconsin, United States - 18X | ecosystem: Engineered > Bioreactor > Anaerobic > Unclassified | place: USA... | reverse complement strand
GGTCAACGAAGCCTTCAACCGACTCATCCTCACCCACGACCTGGCCGGCCGCAAGAAACTGCTCGACAACCTCTACCGCGAGCTCACGGCCGCCGGCATCGACAAGGTCGACGACATGTTCGCCAACGGGGCCCAGGGCATCGCCAAGATGCTCGGGTCGGTGAATTCGCTCGACGACGAGGACCGCAAGTCGATGACCGACTTCCTTACGGGAATTTTGGCGGGCACCGTGCAGGGCGCCATGGTCGACGCGGTCGCGCCCGTGGCCAAACAGGCCGCCGTGGCGATGGGCGAAGCGGCGCAGTCGGCCCGCGCCAACGCTGCCAAGGCGATCGAGGAATTCCGCGCCCAGCAGCACGAGCGCGCCGCCCGCCGCCGCGCCGAGCGCAACCAGTAGGCGCGCAAAAGAAAACCGGGGCCGGGTTCAAGCGATTGCCCGAACCCGGCCCCGGCCCCGTGAAGCGTGCGCGCTAAGCGGCGCGGCCGTAGACGACTGCGGCGGGAATCGTTCCCTCGGTGAGGGACACCGCGGTCGACGGGAAGGCGATCGGCGGCACCGGCACCGGAACGGCCGGGCGCTTGCGGCCGGCGAGCGCGGCGGTGATCTTGTCCTCCATCGAAGCGGCCACCGTGCAGGTGACGATCATCGCGGCGCCCACGATGCCCACCGTGCCGAGCGCTTCGCTCAGGACGAAGGCCGAGATGACGGCCGTGATAACCGGTTCGGCGCAGAGTATGACCGAAGCGGTGACCGAAGAGACCTTGCCGAGCGCGACGTTCTGCAAACCCAGAGCCAGGCAGGTGCCGGCCATCGCGAGAAAGGCGATGCAGCCCCAGCTGAGCACGGGCACGTTCTGGAAGTTGGGCAGGGGCTCGCCGATGAGGGCGGCGGCGACCGAACCGGCGAAGGTGACGCCGATCTGCATCGTGGTGAAGCCCATGGCGTCGGTGTCCTTCAGGCTGCGCTCGGAAAGCACGAGGGCGAGCGCCGAGCAGGCCGAGCTGCCCAGGCCGATGAGCTCGCCCAGGCCGAAGGAGGCGCTGCCGCCGCCGCAGGTGAGCAGGTAGAGGCCGCAGATCACGGCGACCTGCAGGGCCGCGGTGAGCTTGGTGTAGCGCTTGCCGAGCAGGCCCAGGGCGATGAAGGGCGCGAAGAGCATGGGCAGGGCGATGAAGAAGCCGGCGTTGGTGGCGCTCGTCATGTTGACCGACAGACTGCAGAAGATGTAGCAGAAGGTCATGGCGACGCCGGCGGGCAGCCAGTTCTTCACCGGCGAGCTCTTCACCATGCGCACGGTGCGCTTGCCGAAGATGGCCATGAGGACGGCAAAGGCGATACCGAAACGCAGCGCGGTGCACCAAAGCGGGGAAATCCCTGCATAGGCAAGTTTCATCACGACGTTGCCCGCACCGTAAATGACGGTTTCAAGCACGATGAAAAGAACGAACGGCCACGTTTTGTTGAGCACCTTTACCTCCACTCTCCGCTTTCTCGACTGCTGCGTTTCGATTGCGATCTGTTTACGACTTGTTTTGTGCGATGGCTATACTACGAACCTGCGGGGTTAAATAAAATCTTGAGTGTTTTGGATTAGCTAAAGGGTTTCTTATATATCGAGGTCAGAATGGATTCGAAGTTTATCGCATTCACAAAGGCTGCAAAATTGGGCAGTTTCAAGGATGCTGCTGAAGAATTGGGCTACACGCAGGCAGGCGTGAGCTACATGATTTCGTCCTTGGAAAAGGAAATGGGCGTCACCCTGTTCCATCGCGGTCACACCGGCGCGCAGCTCACCGAAGAAGGGCGCACGCTCCTGCCTTGGGTGCTCGACATCGTCAACGACGAGAGCGCGCTCGAGGTGAAGCTGCGCGAAATGCGCGACTTGGAAATCGGCGACGTGCGCATCGCCTCGTTCGCGAGCGTGGCCATCCACTGGCTGCCCGACGTCTTCGTGCGCTTTATTAACGACCACCCGCGCATCAAGCTCGACGTCACCTGCTTCGAGGAGCAGGACGAAATGGAAGACGCGGTACAGAACGGCGAGTTCGACTGCTGCTTCCTCATCGAGCCGTCGATGCGCGACTTCTACACGATTCCGCTGGCCCTTGACCCCCTCTTCATCGTGGTGCCCGAAGACCATCCGCTCGCTCACAACGAGTACTTCCCCGCCGAGGCGCTCGCCCAGGAACCCTACATCAAGGTGCGCAACGATTCGCACACCGAAATGGACGCCCTGTTCGAGCGCCACGGCGTGGTGCCCAACGTGCGCTTCGAGATGGACAACGACTACGCGGTCATGGGCATGGTGAGCCGGGGGCTGGGCTACGGGGTCTTCCCCGAGCTCATGCTGCGCGACAACCCCTTCAAGCTCGTGCGGCTCAAGCCCGAGATCCCCACCCGGCGCACGATCGCGATCGCGGTGAAGTCCTACCCGAAATCGTCGTTCGCCACGCGCGCCTTCATCGAGTCGGCGCGATCGGCGATCGGCGAGCTCAACCTGACCGAGAACATGATGCAGCCGTAAGGGACGAGGGGGGGCGGCAGGACGGCGCCGCGCCGCGCCCTCGCCGTCCCGATAACACGCCTTTCTCGCAGATTTCCGAGCATCCCGGTGGTTTCGCCGCAAAGGGCGTGTTGTTGCGGGGCGCCCATCCAGCAGAGCCGCCCACAACACGCCTTTCGCGCACATTTTCGCCCATCCCAGCGGTTTCGGCACGAAGGGCGTGTTAGCGAAGGCGCGGCCGGCGCGGCGGGGCAGCCGGCGCGGTGGGGCGGAAGCCGCCCGTGTAACAAAAGCACCCGGGGGCGTTGTCACACGAAAACGGCGCCGCCTGGGAGGCGACGCCGTTTTGCAAGCCGCACGCGCACAAGAAGGAAAGCGCGTGAACGGTATCGAGAGATGCGCGTTACACGTGGAAGACCACGGTGCAGACCGACAGGACGATGGCACCGAACACGAAGGTGAACACCATCATGGGCCACACGAACTTGAACCAGTCGGACATCTTCATGTGCAACATCTGCAAGGTAGCCATGATCAGGCCGGTCGGGGCGATGTAGAGCATCGCGTACTGGCCGAACTGGTAAGCCGCAACGATGATCCAGCGGGGGATGCCCACGGTGTCGGCCAGCGGGGCGAAAATGGGCATCGAGAGCACGGCCAGGCCGCTCGAAGACGGGATGACGAAGCCGAGCAGGAAGAACACGAACATCAGGCCGATGATGAAGACCGGGCCGCTCATGCCGGTGACGAAGTTCGACGCGGCGTTGAGCATGGTGCCGGAGATGAGGCCGGTGTTGAGGATGTAGTTCACGCCGCGGGCCAGGCCGATGATCAAGGACACGGGCACGAGGCTCGACGCGCCGTCGGAGTAGGCGTCGACCATCTTGGTCTCGCCGATGCCCTTCTTGCCCACGCCGCCGATGAACATGACGATGATCGACAGGGTGAGGAATTCGGCCGCCATCTGCGGGAACCACCAGCCGAGGCTCATGACGCCGTAGATCATGATAAGGAAGGCGCACACGAAGATGATGAGCACGACCTTGCGGCGGGCGTCGAAGTCGGCCACGTTGGTGTCGCCTTCGATCTTCCACTGGGCTTCGAACTCTTCACGGTCATCGTAGCTGTAGCTGAAAGTCGGGTCCTGCTTGACCTTCTTGGAGTACCAATGCAGGTAGAACAGGTAGACGATCGACGCGACGATCAAGCAGAAGAGGCGCACGTCGAGGCCCTCGGTGAAGACGGTGCCGGCCGCGTTCGAGGCGATAACCGCCGAGAAGGGGTTGACCGTCGAGAACGTGGTGCCTACCGAACTCGCCATGAATACGGCGCCCACGACCACGATCGAGTCGTAGCCGAGCGCCAGGAAGACAGGCGCGAGAATCGGGTAGAAGGCCACCGCTTCCTCTTCGAGGCCGCACATCGTGCCGCCGAAGATCATGAAGACCGACACGCCGAAGACGAGCAGGAACTCGCGACCCTTGGTCTTTTTAGTCAGCTGCGCCAGGCCCGATTCGAACGCGCCGGTCGCTTTCACGACGCCGATCAAACCGCCCAGGCACAGGATGAAGACCATGACGTCGATTGAATCGACCACGCCGTAGACCATCGCGTAGGGCACATCGGCCAAGCTGTAGGGCTTCTGGTCGAGGCTCTCATAAGTGCCGGGAATCGAAACGGCCTTGGTGATGGCGCCGCTCGTGAACTGGTTGATGTCGATCGACACGCCCAGGTTGTCAAGCGTTTCCTGCGTGGCGTCGAGCTCCTGCACGTCGCCTTCGGGAGACGTCATTTCCAGCGTTCCCGATTCGGCGTTGTACATCAGGCTCGAATACTGGCCGGCAGGCACGAACCAGGTGCACACCGCAGCGATCAGCGTGACCGCGAAAAGAATGGTGAAAGCCGACGGGAACGAGAACTTCTTCTTCTTTTTCTTCTTGCCCTCGTCGACTTTCGGCGGCGTTTCTATTGCCGCTGCTGTTGCCTCTGCCATGGGGCTTCCTCCTTTTCCGTTCTGCCCGCGGTTGGCCGCCGCGGGTTCGCGCCGCTTCTCCCTGAGCGGCGCCCTTCGAGCGGTCGCTTCTCGATGCGGCCGCGCTCCACGTCCCGCAGTGTCGCGTAGGGCCCCAGGCGAAGGGAAGGTGTAAACCGCCCCGCCACTTGGCTATAATTCATGTGTATTCGGTTAGAGGGAACGCCTACACCCGCGTTAAACCGCAGGTCACAGGCGTGTTTATTTCGACAGTTCGCTCATGCTCGCGGCGCGCGGCGCACCCATTCGACGCGCTGTGCGCTCCGTTTGGGCGCGCCTGTGTGCCGCTCGCGGGTTTGCGCGCTGTCGGGTCGCGTCGCAAGGGAGATGCCGCGCATGCACGATGTGCTGTTCTATTACACGCTCACGATCATGTTGATCGTCGCGATCGCCGCATCCACGAGCGTTTCGGCCTACTTCGTGTCGCGCCGCAAGACCTTCGTCTATTCCGCCGCCACGATGCTCTCCTACTTCTTCGACGTCGCGCTCGTCTTCCAGCACGATTTCGTGGCTCCCAACATCGAGCTCACCAGCGACACCTTCTGGGACATCAGCAATCCCGTGGCCCTCACCGTGACGGGCGGCCTCCTGCTCGCCTTCCTGTGGCTGACCGTCTGCCAGTTCTTAAGCGAGAAGCGCACGGCGGTCAAATGGGCGCCGACGGTGGTCTATCTTGCCTGGTCGATTGGTTCGCTCGCCGTGTTCGACGCGCCGCGCGTGCGCGAGTTCATGTTCTTTTCCGGGCGCGAGGCGGCGATGTTCCTCATGGCCGCGCTCATCGAGGTGCGCTACCGCACCATCGGCAGGGAAACCGCCCTCTACAACATGATGCGGAAGCACCACAAGGGCTTTCTGGCGTGTCTGGCCATCGTGGTGCTCATCACCCTGGAAAACGTCTACATGCAGCTCATGTTCGACCCCAACACGGCCGACCAGGCCTTCCGCTTCTTCGCCGAGCGCAGCTTCAGCGAGAACCTGCTGTTCGTGGTGCTCGCCCTGTTCGTGATGCGCGCGTGCTCCAACGAGCTGCACCTGCGCTACGAGAAGCCGCCGGCGCGCGAGGACGAGATGGTCGAGGAATCGATCGACCGCGTGCTGCCGCGCTACGTGGAGATGCACGAGCTGTCGAAGCGCGAGAGCGAGGTGCTCAGGCTCATTGTGCTGGGCAAGGACAACCAGAACATCGCAAGCGAGCTCACCTTGGCGCCTTCCACCGTGAAGGTGCACGTGCACAACATTCTGAAGAAGACCGCCCAGACCAACCGCGGCGACCTCATCCGCGACTTCTGGGGCGCCTAGCGTGAGTCAACGGATCCTGTATGAGTCAAGGAGATGTGACCCCGTTGACTCATTTTAGGTGGGCGAGCTGGGCGAAGACGTCGACCGCGCGGGGGATGTTGTCGTCCACGTAGTCGAAGGCCTGGGTGTGCACGTCGGGATAGTCGAAGCCGTTGCCCATATAGAACAGGCACCCGGGCACGATCTGCTCGTAGTAGCCGAAATCTTCGGAGGCGCGCACGGGCGATGGGTCGGGCAGGGTATGCCAGGCAAGCCCCGCCGCTTCGGCCGCCGCACGCACCTTGTCGGCGCAGGCCTTCGCGTTCACCGTGGCGGGGAACACATCGGAAAGTTCGGCGCGCACCGAAAGGCCGGCGTCGTTGGCCAGCTGCACGGCGCGGTTGCGCACGCTCATCTCGAGCGCGCGCAGGTCAGCGTCCTGTTGGGCGCGCAGGGTGAGGCGCACGACGCCCTCGCCCGGGTTCACGCCGAAGTTGGGCGACCCCACCGAAAGCTGCACGACGGTGATCATCGCGTAGCCCCCGCGCGCCGCCTCGCGCTCGAAACCGGGCAGAGCGGCCACGAGCGCGGCGATGGCCTGCGCGGGATTGATGCCGTTTTCGGGCTCGGCTGCGTGCGAGGTCTTGCCCGTGAAGAAGATCGACAGGCCTTCGGATGCGGGCATCGTGGCCCCGTCGACCAGGTTGACCGTCCCGCGCTCCATCTTCGACCAGTTGTGGATCGCGTAGATTTCGCCCACGCCTTGGGGCTCGAGAATCTTGCAGGCGACCTTGGCGCCCTCGCCGATCTCTTCGGCGCCTTGGAAGATGAGCACGACCGGCTGGTGGGCGCCGCGCGCGTCGAGCTCGAGCGCGAACCCGGCGAGCGTGGCGGCGTGGCCGTCGTGGCCGCACTTGTGCGACACGCCCCGGTTAGCGGAATTCCACGCGACGTCGAGGTCCTCGCAGATGGGCAGGGCATCGTAATCGGCACGGAAGGCGATGGCGGGCTTGGCAGCGTCTTCGGGGTCTGCAGGCGTATAGCGCACGTAGAAGAAGCGCTCGCCCGGATCGACGATGTCCAAGTTGCGCGTGTTCTGCTGCAGGAAGACGAGCAGGCGGTGCTTGGTTTCCACTTCATGCAGCGAGAGCTCGGGATGGGCGTGGAGCTCGTGGCGCAGATGCACGGCGCGAGCGAGGCGTTCGGAATCCATGGGCGGTCCTCCCCTAGACGGTGCGGTATGGGGCCATGATACCGCGCCTCGCCGTGTGGCGACGGACGCGCGCCACGCCGTTCTACGGCATAAAGGCCGCCGTATGTGCACAATCGCTGCATGTTCTTTCGCAGGTTTAACAATTCGTGGGTTTTCCCATTAAATTGGCACACTACTCGCTATTATTTGCACGGAGAGAAAGGGAGAACACATGGCCTCAACGCGACAGCCCTCGCATTCGCGCGAGGAGATCATAGACATAGCCTTCAAACTCGTAGACAAGCTGGGCTACGACGGGTTTTCCATGCGCACGCTCGGCGACGAGCTCGGCATGAGCGCAATGGGCGTGTACTCCTACTTCAGGTCGAAGGACGACCTGCTGCGCGCCGTACTGCGCAGGGCGCAAGACGAACTCGACACGAGCTCCATCCCCGGCGAGCACTGGGAGGCCACAACCCATCGCATTTGCGAGACCATGCGTACGGCGAGCTTAGCCCACCCCCACATCCGCCTCATGCGCTACCGCATCAGCGGACGCTGGCCCCAAGCGTACAACGAGGACTACTATCGGCTCTTCCTTGCGCAGGGCATGCCTGAAGAGGTGCACGCGAAGCTCTTCCGCGCGATATCCTCTTACCTGTCGGGCTTCATCGATCCCGCCTGCTGGGACATCATCACGCACCAGAACAGCGCGGAAGCCCCCGAACCGGCAACAGAGCCCTGGGAGCGCCTGGCCGACGAGCGCTTCACCAAGGAAGCCTTCCACGAAGGCATCGACATCATCATCGCGGGCGTGAAGGCGCAGGTCGCCCCCAACCCCTGCAACTGGCACACGCCCGAGCAGCCGTCGCAGGAGTAGGCGCCCGCACCCAGCGTGGCAAACCTGACAAATACTCTGACAATTTGTCAGGTTTCATGGCGCCACAGACAACAAAAAGGCGGCGGCGTGCCGGCACAAGAAGAGAGAGGGAGCCAACACGCCCACCGCAGAGTCCCGGGGCGAGCCACGGACGAAGGCAACAGGCCTTCGGAATCGTTATCGTTCGAATACGTCGCCTTCGATCTGCGACTTCATCGTGTTCAAAATCTGGTGCGGGTCGTTCATCTTCACCGCGCGCGACCGCATGCGATAGCGGTGCACGTCGCCGTCGAAGAGGTAGGACGGCTTCACGTCGTCGAGCAGCAGGATCGCGCCTTCGGGGCAGATCGCCCGACAGGTTCCGCACTTCACGCAGTCCCCGGGGAAATGCTCTACGCCGAATTCGCTGCCCTCGCCTTCGTCCTCGCCGAAGCGCCGCAGCGATCCGGTGGGACAGAAGGTCGCGCACATGCGGCAGCTCGAGCATTTGGTGCCGTCGATCACGACCATGCCCCACAGGCGGGTCGATACGAAAGGCGCCTTGGGCTCGCCGAGAGCGTAGAGCGCGTTCAGCAGGCGCTCGCGCCGGTCGGGCAAGAAATGCGGAAGGGTTCCGTCGGCCATGACGCGGGCGAAACGAGACGCGGGCTCGACGGAATCTTCGGCCACGGCGCTCGACGCGAAGGCCGCCGGCGCCTCGGGCGCGCTCTCGCCGGCGCTCGCGGGCTCGTCGCCTTCGGCCACCGTCACCTGCGCCCGCACGGGCACGCAGGCGCGCTCTTCCCGGAAGTACGCCTCGATCGCCGCCTGGGCGTCATCGGCACTCGCACCTGCCGCCAGCGCATAGGCGGGCACGCGCGCCGCCAGCTCGGCCCGGCAGGGATGCTCCCAGGCCGCGAGCAGGCCGTTGGCGCTCTGGGCCACCATGCGGGCGCAGTCGCGCCCGGCCCGCTGCGCGCAGTGGGCGCAGTCGCCCGCGAGCAGGTCGACGCGCGTCACGCCCGCCGCCGCGAGCCCCGCCACGAGCGTTTCCTCCACGCGTCCCAAGCACACGACCGGCGCCACGGCGTCCTCGTCGACCAGACCGCCAAGGGCCGCGCGCACCGGCTGGCAGGCCACGCACACGGACCCCTCGCGCACGGCCGTCTTGGCGGCGACGAGCAGCTGGGCGTCGTTGGGGTTGCGGGCCTCGAGCGCGCAGGTGGGGCACACGGTCGCGCAGGTGCCGCACCCCACGCAGCGCTCGGGGTCGACCGCCAGCGCGCCCTCGTCGACGGTGATGCAGCCCGATGTGCACACCTCGGCGCAACGCATGCAGTCGGCGTTGCGGTTGCGCACCTGCACGCAGCGTTCGGGCCGCACGGTCAGGGCGAACGAATCGATGCCGCGCAGCACGCCTTGGGGGTTGTGCCGGCCGCTCATGCTACTTTCCTTCCTTCACGCCAGACAGAGGGTCGGCCACCTGCATGACCGGTGCGCCCGATGCGCCCTTCTTGGCAATGAAGGGCATGCTGATCGCGTGCGTGGGGCACACGTCGACGCAGGCGCGGCAGCGGGTGCAGTCGTCGAGCGTATGCTCGCCGAAAGCGGGATGACGCAGGTTGATGTCGGCGTCGCAGACGATGGCGCACTTGCTGCACGCCTTGCCCGTGGTGGTCTCGATGCACTTCTTGTCATCGATTTGCGGGCGGAAGGGGCGCGCGAAGCGGCCGAACAGATTCTGGAAGGCGCCGATGGGGCAGATGCGCCCGCACCACTTGCGGAAGAACACGAGCTCGAAGATGAGCAGGGCGGGTACCAGGATCACCGACCAGGTGATGTCGCCCGCGCCGAAGAGGCGCCAGACCAAGATGATCGTGGCGAACGAAAGGCCGATCGGGCACACCAGGCAGAAGACCGGGAAGCCGAAGATCAGCGTGGAGGCCAGAGCGCCGCCCAGAATCGCATGGCGCGAGTCGAGCTTGGGGTGCTCCTGCTTGCAGCCGCCGCACGTTGCGCACTTCTTGCCGCAGGACAGCTCGTAGGTCGCGATGTCGCGCAGTTCCTTGGCGCGCGCGTCGTCCTCGGCCTTCTTCACGCTCTTCCTCTTGAAGAAGTTGCCGATGCGCTGCATCACGGGCACGGGGCACACCCACGAGCAGAAAGCGCGGCCCACGATCAGGATGAGCGCGATCATGATGATGAGCGAAATCACGCCGCGCGGCAGCAGGGTGCGCGTGGCGAGCATCGTGGTGAAGGCGCCGATCGGGCAGATGGCCGAAAACGTGTCCCAGCCGAAACCCGACAACGTGCCGAACTGAATGCCGGCGATAAGGCCGATCGCCATGATCGCGAAGACGGCGACGACGACGATGGTGCGAATCTTTTTCGAATCCATGTTCCGTTCCTCCCCTGCCTACAGCGCGTCCAGGCAGCGCACGACGACCGCACGCTCGGTGGCGCCTTCGGCGATCGAGCCGGCCTTCAGGCTCACGCAGGCGGCTTCGCAGGCGCCGCAGCCGTTGCATTTGTCGTTGACGATATGCGGGCGCGGGTACGGCGTGTAGTCGTCGAGCACCACGGCCTCGTAGGGGCAGGCGTCATAGCAGTAGCGGCAACCCGTGTCGCGGAAGGCCAGGCAGGTGTGCTCGTCGATGACCGCACGGCCGATAATCGTGCTCTGCGCCGTGGCGCCCGCCGGCAGCACCAGCGCGCCCGTGGGGCACACTTCCACGCACTTGGGGCGGCCTTCGTTCTCTTCGGCGCAATAGTCGCAGTAGCTGTTGTTGAAATCGAGCGTGGGCGAACGCATGCCCAGAAAGCCGTCCTCGATGTGGGCCGGCACGATGACGTCGCGGGGGCAGGCCTCGTAGCAGCGCTGGCAGCGGATGCAGGCGTCGACCAGATGGATCTCGTCCTGGCCTCCCGGCGGGCGGCAAATCGGGTTGTGGCCCACGTAGCGCAGCGCTCCCAGCCCCATGAGCACGGCGGTGCCTCCCACCCCCAGCACGAAGGTGCGGCGCGACACGCTGTTCGCGCGCTTCTTGCCCTGGGGGGCCTCGGGCTGCTTCTCCTTCTCTTCTTCCATGCGAGCTCCTCTCTTACGTCTCTATGGAAGCCTCTCGGTCGAAAGCGCATAACGAGCGGGGCTCGGTTGCCGAGCGGGCTCTAGAGATAGCGAGCCCCGCCTATATGGGTTTTCAGCCACTGCGCCCTGCCGCCGACCAAAACAGCAAGGCGTCCGTTGACAAAGGGGCGGCCGCACCGCGCGGCGCCGGCGCCCCGGCGGGACGTGCGCCCCGGGACCGTCGGACCCCGGGCGCCGCCCCGCACCTGCCTAGTGCAGGAAGATCGCGAAGATCGTGAGCGCGACCACGTAGAGCAGTCCGCGCCAGACCAAGCCGCCGATCGCCGTGCACACGAGCGACGCGCAGGCGTAGGTCATGGTCTTGCCGGCGTCCTTGGCCTTGTTGAGCAAGAACGAAAGGCAGATCGGCAGGATGCCGCCCACGACGATCGCGCCGCCCCAGAAGGCCAGGGCGCACGACCCGGTGAACAGCGAGCCGATAACGGCCGCGGGCTCGACCTTGGGGATGTCGGGCAAGGTCGGGTCGAAGTAGGTGCCGTGGTCGGCGTAGGTGCCCACGCTCGCGCCCAGGACCATCGCGTAGACCGCCAGGGCCACGAGCTGCAGGATCGCCGAGATGAACACGATCTTCTTCAGCAGCTCGAAGTCGCCGTCCTGCTTCTTGGCCGCGGCGATGATGAGCACGGTGAGCGAACCCATGAGCGCGGCGTTGATCAGGTAGTAGACGATCAGCATCGGGGTGTTCCACGACGGGCGGCCCTCCATGAGGTAGCTATGCCCCATCACGGCGACCATGATGACCGGCACGATGATGCCGACCCACGCCACCCATGCGGGCACCGAGCCGTCTTCGGAACGGCGCGCCATCAGGAAGAAGACGAGCAGGGCCAGGAACAGAAGGACGACGCCGATGAGCTCCTGGGTGATGCCCGAAGTGATGTGGCCGAAGCCGTTGAAGATGCGCTCCCAGTGCTGCAGGTGCAGAAACACCGCGATGCCGCCGACGACCATGGCCACGAAAGACGCGACCAGGCTCGTGTTCTGGAACGCGCGCCCCTCGCCCTTAAGCGCGAGCACGCTCTGGGCGAACAGGATGCCCGACGAAAGGCACATGAAGAAGGTGAAGAGGATAAGAGGCCATTGCAGTTCCATGTTCTATTCCCTCCACTTCCGGCCTTCGCGCAGCAGGTACATGAGCTTGGGGTCGTTGCCTGCGTTCTTCAGGTGATGGATGTCGGTGGGCTTGTAGGGCTCCACGTAATCCTTCAGCTTGACGCGCGTCTTGATCATCTCGTCGTACTGCGTACCCGGATCGTCGGGATGCGCCGGCGCTTCGAAGTTGTCGACGCCCTTGTCAAGGTCGCCGAAGAAGCGGGCGCGGGCGCCGCACTGCTGCACGCACTGGGGCAGGTCGCCCTGGCTGATGCGCTGTTCGCAAAGGGTGCACTTTTCGACGACGCGCTCTTCGGGGTTGAGGTAGCGCACGCCGTAGGGGCAGGCCATGACGCAGAACTGGCAACCGATGCACTTCGACTTGTCGATCTGAATCGTGCCGTCCTCGCGAATATGGGAGGCCTCGGTGGGGCACACCTTCACGCATTCGGGGTGTTCGCAGTGCTGGCACTGAACGGGAAGGAAGTACATCTCGACATCGGGGTACTGGCCTGAGCCGCCCTCGATGGGGTTGGGACCGATGCGCAGGGTCTTGATCCAGAAGGATCCGACGTCCACGCCGTTGATCGCCTTGCAGGCCACGGTGCAGGCCAGGCAGCCGGTGCAGCGGTTAAGATCGGTAATGATTGCGTAATTCGCCATAGTAGAGTGCCTCCTTCCTTAGTTCCGTACGTACTGGCCCAGGGCGTCGTTGCCCAGCGAGCCTTGCGGCAGTTTGCCGTTCTTGTAGTAAGAGGGGTCCTGGATGCTCGGCTGCAAGCCGGTGGCGGCAAGGTTGGCAAACGAAAGGTCGACCGTGACGTCTGCCAGGCGCGGGTCGTTGGCCAGCCATTCCTTCAGGCGCGGGTCGTCGGCGTTGGTGATGACCGGCGTGCCGTCGGGCGCGCAGGGCACCGGGTTGCCGAAGGGCGAGTTCTCTTCGGTCGCCTTGTAGACCAGCATCGGCAGGCCGCGCAGCTGCGAGGCGCCGCACACCCAGCACTGGGCGTACTTGTCCATGCAGCAGTTGACGTTGACCAGCTCGAACCCGTGCGAGGCGGTGTCGATTTCGGGATACCACCAGCCGTGGTTGACGTTGATCGTGCCTTCCTTGATGCCGTAGTAGAGGTCGACGACCTCGCGGATCGCGCCCCAGGGGCTGCGCAGCCAGACCCAGTCGCCTTGCTCGACGCCCATGCGGGCGGCGTCGGCCGGGTTGATTTCCACGCGGGGGCTCGGCCAGAGCTCGCGGCACCAGGGCAGCTGGCGGTGCTCGGTGTGGAAGTAGACGGGCTGGCGGGCGCCGGTGGTGGCAATGAAGGCGTTGTTCGGGTACTTCTTGAGGTTTTCCTTGTACTGCTCGGCCATGTCATGGTAGTTGGCGTCGTAGTCGTGGATCTCGTCGAACACGCCGCCGCCGAAGGTGTAGGCGTCGGAGACCTTGATCTCGTCGGTGCGGGAGGCGTCGAAGTACTGCGGGGCCTGAACCTTGGAGTTCTTCGGCTCGAACCAGTGCGGGAACTTGTCGATGTCGGGGATGTCACCGTCGTAGGCCGCGCGTTCGGGGCTGCAAACCTCGGCGAAGCTAGGAGCATCGTCGCCGATGTAGGTTTCGGCGATCGTGGACCAGATTTCTACCTTGGCGGTGGGGGTCATGAAGCCGCACTTTTCGTCGACAGCCGCATAGAGGTTGTAGCCGCCCTGCTGGCGACGGTAGCCCATCTCCCAGCGACGGTAGGTGCCCCAGCGTTCCGGATGCCACTTACGGCAGTCGAACCAGCCTTCCTTCTGGAACTTGGCGGCGTAGCGCGGCCAGTCGGGGCCACCGTTCTTGCCCTTCTTGTAAATTTCGGGCACGGCCGCCCACTTGTCGGCGTTGTAGAGCCAGCCTTCCTGGCCCAGGCGCTCGATGTCGGCCTTGGGGTCGATGTCGTCGATGTCGTCGAACTCTTCGATTTTCCACCAGTCGGTTGCGTCCTGCAGCACGCGGTATTCCTGCTCTTCGTAGGAAACCGTGCCGCCGTTCTGCACGAAATCATGGTAGTCGAGGTCGTTCCAGCGGTCGTATTCGGCGTCGCGGTCGTTCCAGGTGCGGTCCATGGCGCGGTAGAGGCAGATGACCGAAACGGGGTCGTAGGTGCAGTCGCCCATGGGCTCGACGCAGCGCTGACCGGCGCCGAAGAGTCCGCCGGCGCCCTGGGAGACGCGGCCGGTGTTGCATTCCATCCAGTGCAGGCAGGGAATCACGATGTCGGCGCAGCCGTTGTTGGGGCAGGACCACAGGTTGAAGTCGAGCCAGAAATCGAGGCGCGTGAGGGCTTCCCAGGCTTCGAGCAGGTTCGATTCGTTCATGAAGTCGCCCGACATGCACACCCCGCCGTGGATCTGGTAGGGGGAGTCGATCTCGCGGATCGAGTCCCAGATGCTCGCCGAGTCGGCCCAGCGGCTCCAGTAGCGCAGCAGCGGGAAGCGCTGGGCGGAAATCTGCTTTTCGTTGCGCTCGAAGACCGTCTTGGGGTTGGGCCAAGCGGTGCTCGGCAGGTAGTCGCCGCCCTTGCGCTTGGCGATGAGCACGGCCTCGTCATGGCTGGGCACATGGTTGCCGTAGCGTTCGGCCAGGGGCGAACCGTTGTCGATGAGGTACTGCACGAAGTTCTGGATGAGCGGCACCTGCTGCTCGATCGAAAGGTCGCGCGGGGTGTTGCCCAGCTCCATCGTGCCGACCTTGCCCCAGTCCTTTTCAGCGGACGTAAGCCAGTAGTCGTGCATCGAGTTGTTGGGGTCGCTGTAGTCGGTCACGAGCATGTTGGCGCGACCGCAGCAGCCGTCGACCTGGGCCTTGGAAGAGCCGCGGTTGCCGGCCGGCTCGTCGGAGTTGCCGGTGATGCAGGCGATGATCTGCAGCGAACGCGAGTTCTGCACCGCGTGGCCGGTCTGGTCGGGGGCCAGCTGGTAGTGGATGCCGCCGTTGCCGTGCAGGGGGTTCAGGCGCGTCGTGTAGATGCGCACGGCCTCCTCGATCTTGTCGGCGGGCACTTCGGTGATTTCGGAGACCTTGTCGAGCGTGTAGTCGGACAGGCTGTCGGTGAAGGACTCCCACACGGTGCCGGCCGTGATCGTCTGGCCGTTGGCCAAGCGGATTTCCACGCCGCCGGGGAACAGGGCGGGGTTCTTGGGCAGGCCCAGGGGGTTCGACTTGCCGCCGCCGGCGTTGCCCTCGTCCCAGTACGCGTCGTACTGCGGGTCGTTGGGGTCGGCGAAGTGGCTCGGGTCGGGCAGCCAGGCGTCGGCCACGAGCGGCTTGTAGGGGTGCTCGATCCACACGCCGGTGGTCGGGATCTTGTGCTTCTCGCCTTCCCACTGGCAGGCTTCCGCATCCCAGTACGTAGGCTTCTGGTTGTTTTCGTCCCAGCAGATGAAGCGCTGATAGCGACCTTCGTAGGTCCAATACTGGTTGATCCAGGCCGGGTCGCAGTCGGCTTCGGTGAGCAGGCGGCTCGTCATGTCGATGCCGCCGTTCATTTCCTGGAACCAGCCCTTGTGGGTCTTGCCGTCCTTTTCGGGGTTGTACAGGAACGGCGCGTTGGTCCAACGGCGCACGAAGAGGTCGTCGTAGGCCTCGTTGTCAATGATCCACTTCAGCCAGCCCAGGGACATGGCCAGGTCGGTGCCCACGCGCAGCGGCAGCCACACGTCGGCTTCCTTTCCCAGCGGGGTCATGCGGGGGTCGACGAGGATGTGCTTGTAGGCGCGCTGGCTGCAGTCGACCACGGTGCGGTTGGTCGAGTCGTAGTTGGAATATTCGGCAGCGGTGCCCCACTGCACGTAGACCAGCGGGCCCTGTTCGACTTCCATCCACGGCGAGCCGATTTCGTCGGTCAGGATGCCGGCGAAGTGGCGCGGGCCCTTGCAGATCTCGTAGGCCAGATGCGCGTTCGGCGTGGGGAAGATCGACTTGAGCGTGCCGTAGGGAGGCTGCGCCCACACGCGCGAGGTGCCGCCCATGGCGAAGCAGGCTTCGCCGCCGTACTTGTCGGTGATCTCGCGCAGCTTGGCGCCGGCCTCGTCGAACGCCTCGCCGAAGCTGATGCGCACCCAGCCCGGGTCGTCTTCGCCCTTGGGGTTGGTGCGCTTCATGCAATAGCGCAGACGATCGGGATGGTACAGGGCCAGCATGGACGACTGCGACTTGGCGCAGCAGTGACCACGGCTGTGGGCGCTCGATTCGTCGCCCTCGACCTTGATCACCTTGTTGTCTTGGACGGTGACCCAAACGCCGCACTCGACTTTGCCGCAAGCACGGCAGCAGGAACGGATGCGCTTAACTTCACCTGCCGTCTCGTCTTTGCCCTCTGCAAGCGCGTTGGACGGCTGTGCCGCGAATCCCAACGATGCAGCGGCGCCGGCGACGGCTGCCGCCTTCACGAAGCTACGGCGTGTCAGTGAAAGATGTGCCATACGTCCCTCCTTCCTTCTCTCCTCCAAATGTTCTCTGCTGTTCGGCGGCGGTCTGCTCCGCCCCGAACCGGCTATTTCAGACTAGAAAAGCGGGCGGAAGACAAATACGAATGCGGGGATGATTGTGCCGAGCCATATCATCCGCACAGGATTATTTGCAGGTCAGAGGCCTTTCTATACTCGATTTCAGGGAAGGGTGCGCCCCGAAGCGGGATATCGCGCCCCAAGAGAAGAGAGGAGCCGAAACATGGCAGAACCGCGTCCGTCTTTGACGCTCGTGCTGAACGTCGATGAATCCGTCGCCACCAAGGACATGCGATTGGAGGTGGATCGAAGCTTCGGCTACGTGGGGTCGACCGTGCTGCGCGCGCATGCGCCCGAAGACGGCAAACCCTACGTGAACACGATCGATTTTCTGGTGAGGCTGGGCAACCGCCGCTACCTGCGCTCGTCCGATGCGGGCGCCGACCAGCTGTGGGACGACGTCATCGAGCGCTGGCTCTACAACCAGTTCTACACGGTGGGCAACCAGATCGAGATCTTCAACCGCCGCCAGCGCGAGATCGGCAACCCCGAGCTCGACTTCACCTATATGAACGTGAACCTGGAAAACGGGGCGCTCACCGTGCGCACCCGCCTCGATTCCAACGGAACCGTGCCGCCCGAGCTTTCCCGCACGATCACCCGCCTGCGCGCCGCCTACAACGAAGGGGCCCTGGGGGACGCGGTAGTGGCCGTGGCGATGCCGAGCGAAGCGTCGTTCGCCGCCCAGGCCGCCTCCGCCGCCGAAGAGAAGTCCGCTCGCGAGGCAGCCGAAGCCGAGCGCGCCGCCGCCCAGGCCGCTCAAGAGGCCGAGCGAGCCGCCGCTGAAGCCGCCGCTGAAGCCGAGCCCGCCAACAACTTCACCGAAGCCGCCGACCTCGTGGAAGAGGAAGACGACGAAACGGAGCGCATGCGCGCCCAGGTGGAAGAGAAGTTCGCCCTGCCCGAAGCCGATTTCGCGATCGACTACACGCAGTGGACCGTGGTCTACGCCGACAGCTCCACGCGCGATTTCGACAGCGCCCAGGGCGCCTTCGTCGCTTAAAGGAGGACCGATGGAAGATCTTTCCGCCCTGCTTGCACAGCCGATCGTGAAGATCGCGGGCGCCGCGCGCACGGGCAAGACCCAGGTGCTCGCAGACCATGCGGCCCGCCTGGTCGACGGCGGCTGCGCGCCCGAGAGCATCTTGATCGTCGCGTCGACGCAGATGGCGGTCGCCGCCCTGCGCAGCCGCCTGGCCGCCGCGGCAGGCCACGACGCAGCCGGCCGCATCGTCGTGGCCACGCCCCTGCAGGTGTGCGCGCACGTGCTCGCCGCGCCCGAAGCCCAGGCCTTTTGCGGACGCGTGCCGCGGCTTGTGACCAGCCCCGAGCGCAAGTTCCTCATGGAGGACCTGATCACCTGCGGCCTGAAGGCGCGCACCCTGCGCAGCATGTTCCGCTTCTTCTGCCGCAAATGGGAAGACGGCGAGCCCCAGGAGGCCTGGATCGAGCGCGGCGAGATGGCCGAGGTGCTCGACCTGCTCACCGGCAAGCTGGCCCGCATGGGATCGATGTTGCCCGAAGAGGCCGCCTACTTCGCGGCCCGCTACCTCACCGAGACCCCTGAAGCGCGCGGGGCCTTCGCCCACGTGCTCATCGACGATTTCCAGAACCTGAGCCACGCCCAGCAGACGGCCTGCTGCCAGATGACCCGCACCCAGCTCGTGGTGGCGGGCAACGCCAACGAAACGGTGGCGGTGGCGACCGATTGGCCCTACCCCGAAGGCTTCGCCGATTTCGAAGAGGTGCGCCATGGGGTCGCCGTGGCCGCACTCGACCACGCCTTCGGCGACCCGGCTGTGCAGGCCTTCGCGAACGCCCTGGTGGGCGCCGAGGGGATGGATGCCGCGGCCGTCGCCCGCAGCTTCGACGAGTCTGCCGCCGCCAGCGACGCGCACGCGGCCGACAGGGGCATCGTGAGCGTGAAGTGGGCCGGCCCCGAAGACGAGCTCAACGGCGCGACCAAGTACCTGCGCGCCGTGTGCGACGCCCGCCCCGAAGAGGGGCCCTGCCGCACCTACGTGGTCGTGCCCAACCGCAAGTGGGCCAAATCGGTCGATCGCATCCTGCGCGGGCGCGGCTTCCGCGTGAGCGCCGCAGGGGCGGCCGCCGGTATCGGCGGCGACCCGCGCACGATCGAGCGCTGCCCAGCCATGCGCGCCTACACGAAGCTCAACCTGCTCGCCCGCCCCGACGACCTGCAGGCCTGGCGCTGCTGGCACGGCTACGGCGACTACCTGATGGGTTCGGCCGCCTGGCTCGAGCTGGAAAAGTTCGCCGCCGCCGAGGGCATCGACCTGGCGGCCGCCCTGACCCGCGTAGCCGAAGGCACGGCGCCCAACTTCCCCCTGCGCGACAAGCTCGCCGCCCGCCACGCCGACGGGCTCGCCTTCATCGCCGCAAACCGCGAGCGCCGCGGCTTCGCCCTGCTGCGCGCGATCGGCGCCGACAAGCTCTTCGAGTTCGAGGCCCTCTCCTGCCGCATGGCCGGCGACGAAACGGCCGAAGAGCTCTACGCGATGATGAGCGACGCGGTCGACGACCCGGTCTACCCCGCCGAAGACGTCGACGTCCGCGTGACGACGATCGACCGCCTTTGCGGGCTCGATGCGAGCCGCATGGTCGTGCTGGGCGCCGTGAACGGCTTCTTCCCCGCCCGCGACGCCTTCGAGGTCGTGAGCACCGACGACGCCCGCGCCCGCGAGACGGTCAACGGCCGCCGCGCCTTCTACGCCGGCGTGGCCAAGGCGGACGACCTGTTGGTCCTGTCGCACTTCGGCACGGCCGACCTGGAACTGGCCGAGCGCACCAAGATGAAGGTCGCCCGCGTGCGCAGCGGCGAGGACGGCGAGCGCGTGGCGCTCGTGGAGCCCAGCCGCTTCCTCGACGACGCCGCCGCCCTGCGCCCCGAAACCCAGAGC
>Ga0214872_100212_pt1 | contig 19648 bp, 17 predicted proteins | sample Stichaenrichm18X_FD_168614 | JGI IMG/M metagenome (GOLD analysis project Ga0214872, IMG submission 168614) | Xylose enriched microbial communities from anaerobic bioreactor in Madison, Wisconsin, United States - 18X | ecosystem: Engineered > Bioreactor > Anaerobic > Unclassified | place: USA... | reverse complement strand
TACCGCAATCGGGTTTGTTCGTGTCAAAGAACGCGGGGAATTTACGTCTGCGCGATCGGGGCCGGTGCGCACGGGCGCGCGCGGGCCGGCGCAATCTCGGGTCGAACTTCGGCACGGCACTGCTGCTGGTTCGGCTACGCCCCGGGCGAATTAACACGCCTTTCGCGGGCGCATCTCTCCGTTTTCGGGAAAAGCGTCGAGAAAGGCGTGTTGTTGGGCGAAGCGGGCTGCGCATCAGCTCCGGCCCGGGTGGACTAACACACCCTTTTGAAGCAAATGATCGCCATTTCGCGGAAATGGCCTCGAAAGGCGTGTTGTTTGCACCTGCCGCGCTCACGAATGGCGCCGTGTGCCACACCCCGGGGGTTTGGCACATTCTAGAGCAAATGGCCGGTTCTTCGTGCCCGCGCCCACGCCCGCGGCGGCCGCCGCGTTCCCACACCTGCAGCCTCGGGCCCCGCGCAAATCAGGCGCCCGTTCCCGATGCGGAGCACGCGTCGCCGCCTCCGTCACACCGCAGGTCGAGGAAGGCACGGTAGCGGCCGGCGTCGGACGACCCCTTCAAATACACGGCCGAAAGCAGATGCTCGGAGCGCAGGCAGGCCGCGCGCCCTTCCGAAAGCTCGCCGCGCGCGAGCGCCTCGGTTACGAGAGCGCGATACATAAACGATGCCCCGCATCCCTGTTTGAGCATCTCGATGATGGTGGCCGGATCGCCCACTTCGACGACGCGGCGAAAGTCGGCCAGGGCGAGCCCGCGCGCTGCCAGCATGTCTTCGAAGATGGCGCGCGTGCCCGATCCACGCTCGCGCAGCAGCAACGGCCTGTCGAACAGGTCCTCGAAGCCGGCCGGTTGCGGGGCGCCTGCGGGCAGCACCGCGACGAAGGGCTCGGCGCCCAGGTCGATAAAGCCGTAGGCGGTACGGTCGAAATTCCCCTCGATGAGGGCCAGGTCGATCGTCCCTTCGTCGATGCTCGCGAGCAGGCCCGCCGTGTTGAGAATGCGCACGCTGAAGGACCTGTCGGCGGCGATCGCCCGCGTGAGCAGGCGCGGCAGAAGGAACTGGCTGATCGACAGGGTGGCGCCCAGGGCGATGGGCTGCTGCGCGCCCTGTTGGAGGCGCTCGACGAGGCGGGTGCCGTCGATGCCCGCGCGGTTGGCGTAGCCCACCAGCTCGAGAGCGGCGGCGGTGAGCTCCATGCGGCGCCCATGCCGCTCGACCAGGCGCAGGCCCAGCTCGGAAGCGAGCGAGGCGATTTGCTGCGATACCGCCGGCTGGCTGATAAACAGCTCTTCGGCGGCTGCGGTGTAGGATCCGGTGCGGGCCACGACCGCGAGGGTCGCAAGACGGTGGTCGAGCAAATCGAACATGGCGGCCTCGCTTTATAAGAATTGCTAATGCATCAATAACTAACTATTTGGATAGATTATAGTCACACGTCGCTACACTTGGTCCGCATTCGTTCGAAAGGACCGTATATGAAAGATGTCGTGTGTTCCAAAGGCTTTCTCGTGGCGCTCGCGCTGACGTTCGCCTGTTCGCTCGCGGGCAGCCTGCTGGCGAAGCTGCCCTACCTTCAGGTGGTGGGCGCCATGGTGATCTCGCTGCTGCTGGGCATGCTCGCGCAGACCCTGCGCCGCCCCGTCGCCTTCGGAAGTCGCGGCATCGCCCTCATCTCCAACAAGTTCCTGCGGGCGGGCATCATCCTGTTGGGTTTCCGCCTCAACCTGCTCGTTTTGGCGGCGTCGGGCGTGCGCACGATCGCGCTCGCGTGCGTGATCGTGACGGGCACCATCGCGCTCACCTACGCGTTCGAGCGCAAGGCCGGGGTGGACAGGCATCTGGCGGTCCTCACCGCATCGGGGTGCGGCATCTGCGGCGCGGCGGCGGTGATGGGCATCTCCTCGCAGCTTCCCGGAGGCGCGACCGAAGAGGAACGGGAGCGGCAGGCCGAAAACAAAGTGGTCGCCGTGGCGATCGTCGCGATTCTAGGCACCCTGTTCACGTTGGTGGACGTCGCGATTCAGCCGCTGCTCGGCATGTCGGCGGAACAGTTCGGCGTCTTCGTGGGAGGGTCGCTGCACGAAATCGCCCATGCAGTTGCGGCGGGCAGCGCGATGGGTTCCGAAAGTCTCGATGCGGCGATCATCACCAAGCTGTCGCGCGTGCTGCTTTTGGCGCCTGCGGCCATCGCGATCGGCGTGTGGTATCGGAAGGGGTCGGGCGCGGCGGCCGAAGGCGCGGCGACGGGCCGCGTTCCCATCCCCTGGTTCATGGTGGGCTTCGTCGCCGCGAGCGTGATGGGCACGTTCGTTCCGCTGGGCGCCGACGTGCTCGCCGGGCTTGTGAACGTGAGCTATCTGCTGCTGGGCATGGCCATGGCGGCGCTGGGCATGACGGTGAATTTCCGCGTTCTGTTAAGCCGCGGGCGCATCGCCTTCATCGTCGCCTTGGGCACGTCGGTCGTGCTCATGCTGTTCGCCCTGTTCGCCGCCCGCCTGTTCTTCTGATGCGGGGTGCGCCTAACGCGGGGGCTTGGCGCACCCGTGAAATAACGTACATTACCGAAGGAAATGACCGTATTTTCAGGGAAATGACACGGTAATGTACGTTATTTTCTCGGGCTGACGGCATACGGGGGTAACAACACGCCTTTCGCAGGTGCATCCCTTCGTTTTCGGGAAAAGCGTCGAGAAAGGCGTGTTGTTGGGGCGGGGCGGCCATCCTGCGCTACATCCCGAAGGCGAAGCCGGTCATCGCGATGGCGCCCAGGTTGCAGACGTTGTTGAAGACGGTCGGCTTCTCGCCCCGCGCCGCGCCCAGACAGTAGAGCAGGGGCAGATAGTGGTCGGGCGTGGGCACCGCGTAGCCGGCGTGGGGGAGCTTCCCGTAGTCGATCGCGGCCTCGTCGTCGCGACGCTCGACCGCGCTCACCACGGCGTCGTTGAACTGGTGCGTCGCCTTGGTGCCGTCCGGGTTGTTCCATTCGATCATGCCCAGGTTGTGCACCGTGTTGCCGCTGCCCACGATCAAAAACCCCTGGTCGCGCAGGCCTTCGAGCGCCTGCCCGATCTCGTAGGCGTCGCGCGCGCTCGCGCCCTGGTCGACCGAAAGCTGCACGACGGGGATGTCGGCCTTGGGAAAGAGGTGCACGAGCACGGTCCAGGTGCCGTGGTCGATGCCCCAGGTATCGTTGACCGACACGCGGCTGCCGAGCGCTTCCTGCACGGCCTTCGTAAGATCGGCATCGCCGTCCACCGGATACGCGACCTCGTAGAGCTCGTGCGGGAACCCGTACATGTCATAGACTTGGCGCGGATGCGGCGCGCTCTGCACGAACGTCCCCGGCGCGCACCAGTGGGCCGAAACGGCGAGAATCGCGCGGGGCTTGCCGAACTCGCGCACGATCCGCTCGCCCAGGCGCGTGAGCTCGCGCGTGACCTCGGAATCTTCCAGAGCGAGCATCGGGCTGCCGTGTCCCGTGAACACCACGGGCATCTTCTTCAGCGTCTCCATCGGTATCCCTTCCATAAAGTAGAAATAAAAGACCTGCTTTAAATAACCAACTTACAAATCCTGTTATACTTTGTGAAAAAGAACTACGCAATCGGTATTTTCACCGATAGCAGGTACGTTTCACATGAGTAAAGGAGTCCGCATGACCACTGCGGCTGCACGTCCGCTTCCCAAGAACTTCGGTGTCTGCCCCTTCGTCACCGCGCAGAAGCTGCTTCAGGGCAAATGGGCCCTGCTCATCATGCACGAATTGTCCGGCGGCGCCAAGCGCTTCGGCGAGCTGCAGCGCAGCATCGACATCACGCAGGCCACGCTTTCGAGCCAGCTGAAGAACCTCGAGGCAGAAGGCCTGGTCGAGCGCACGGCCTATCCCGAAATCCCGCCGCGCGTGGAATACGCCCTCACCGACATCGGCCGCAGCTTCCAACCGGTGCTCGATGCGATCGAAACCTGGGGCAACGGCTACATCGCCTTCCTGCACGAGCAGCACAAGGAGTAGGGCGCATGGCTGCGGAAATGAAGCGGGCCGCGGCAACGGCTGCGGCCGCGGAAACGGCGCAGGCTGCGGCAGCGGAAGGGCTCTCCGTGCATGCGGCGGCCGAGCGCACGATTGCGGGCCGCGCCGTGCAGGTGGTCGAGGTGGGCGAGCCGGGGCCCGATGCTCCCGTGTGCTACGCCTTCATCGACCGCGCGCACGGCGACGACGCCGAAGCGATCGCTCAGGCGGCCGCTCAGCAGCTCGCGTCCTTCACCTTTGTGGCCTGCGCCGCCGACGACTGGAACGCGGCCCTTTCGCCTTGGCCCGAGGAAAAGGGCGCCTACGGCGAGGCCTTCGCCGGGGACGGGCCGGCCACGCTCGCCTGGCTGCTCGACGACTGCATTCCCGCGATCGAAGGCGCCCGCTCCGCGCGGCTCCGCGCGATCGCCGGCTATTCGCTCGCGGGCCTCTTCGCCGCCTGGGCCTTCTTGGAATCGGGCGCTTTCCGCGGGCTCGCCTGCTGTTCGGGATCGCTGTGGTTCCCCGGCTGGGACGCATGGGCCCAGGGCCGACAGGCGCCGGCGGGGTCGGTGGCTTACCTGAGCCTGGGCAAAAAGGAGCCGCGGGTGCGCAACGCCCGCATCGCCCAGGTGGGGGCGGCGACCCAAGCCTTCGCGGACGCCCTGCGGGACGCGGGCGCGGTGCGCGCGAGCGCCTTCGTGTGGAACCCGGGCGGGCACTTCAACGATCCAACGGGCCGCTTGGGCGCGGGCATCGCTTGGACGGTTGCCCATCTGGCCTAACGAAAAACGGCTCCCCATCCGCATGCGGAAGGGGAGCCGTTCCGATTTCGACGCCCGCACGGCGAGGCGTGCGAGGCTCAGTGGACTGCGGCGGCTGCGGCGAATCGCGCGTCGCGCTCGCTGTCTGTTGCGGAAGGGCGCCGCTTACGACGCCTGGGCCTTCATCTTCTCCTGGCAGGCCGGGCAGATGCCTTCGAACACGGTGAAATGGGCCGTGATCCGGTAGCCCGTCTGCGCTTCGACGTCGTCGTCGATCGACCGATGCTGGCCCATGCCCGCGTCGACCACGGTGCCGCAGCAGGTGCAGACCACGTGGTCGTGGTCGTCGGTGCGGAAGTCGTAGTGCGACCCGCCCGGCGTGTGCACCTCGAGGATCTTGCCCTCTTCGGCAAGCAGGTTGAGGTTGCGGTAGACCGTTCCCAAGCTCACATGGGGGTCCCGTTCGTGCACGTAGGCGTACACGTCGTTGGCGGACGGATGGGTATGAAGGGCCGATACAGCTTCGGCCACGAGCGTGCGCTGGCGCGTGTTCCTGCGTTGCACCATGTTCGCTCCTTATAATCGAAGTGATGCTGTGAGCATATTACAATCAGGAATCCATATCAATAGTGTTGATTGCAACGTGTCCAACAAATCAACAAGGGTCCGACCAGGCTCTACGTCCGTGAAGAGTCGCAGCCGTCCGATTCGGCAATCGGCTGCAAGCCGCCCGCAAACGGTGTGACAATGGGGCGGGTCGTATCGTCACGCTCAGCTGCAGAGGGAGAACGGGAAGGCGACAAGTATGGAAGACCAGGCGAAACGCAACGATGACAAGGTGCGCGCGGGAAAGGATGCCGCCGCGCTCGCAGTGCCGCCCGAAGAGCCCGGCGTGGCGCCCACGGGCAAGGAAGACGCCCGGCGCGAGCGGGTGATCGAAGCGGCCTGGCGCATCCTGGGCGACCGTGGCGGTCGCGCGCCGCAACCCTGCATCGCTCGCGCGTTTCCATCGCTTCAGCGTGGCCGTGTGTCTGTTCTGGCTCGTGCCCTACGTGTGCGGCATGCTGATGGGAATGCCCGCGGCGCATGCGGCGACGGGCGGCGCCCTGGCCGTGTCGGCGGCGGTATCGGTGCGCTAGCGGAGTGACAACAGGGGCAGCTGACATTGTCATATGGCGCTAGAGCTTGGCGAATCGTTTGTGGATGCGCCGGTCGGCGTCGAGTTCGGGGTGGAAGGCGAGCCCGATCTGCGCCCCCTGACGCACGGCGACCGCCCGTCCGTCAACGGTCGCGAGCACGTCGACGGCGGGTCCCGCGCTCGCCACGAACGGCGCCCGGATGAAGGTCATCGGCACGTGCGCCAGGTCCCCCAGCTGTCCTTCGGTGTGGAAGCTCCCCAGCTGCCGGCCGTAGGCGTTGCGCTTCACCACCACGTCGAGCGTGCCGATCCAGGGCCCCGTCTGCGCCGCGTCGGGCGCGCTCTTGCGCGACCCGTCGCCTTCCACCGCGCGCGCGAGCAAAATGAGTCCCGCGCACGTTCCCAGCACCGGCATGCCCGCCGCTATGCGCTCGCGCAGGGGGCCCAAGAGCCCCTCTTCACGCAACAGCTTGCCCTGCACCGTGCTCTCGCCGCCCGGCAGCACGAGCCGGTCGAAGGGCCGGGCCAGATCGGCGGCGCTGCGCAGCTCGAAGGACGCTTCGCCCACGTCGGCCAGCGCCCGCTCGTGTTCTTCGAAGGCGCCCTGCAGGGCCAGAACCGCGGTCGCCATTATTTGCCCCGCTCGGCCATGAGCAGGTCGATCTCGTCTTTGTTGATGCCCACCATAGCTTCGCCCAAGTCTTCCGAAAGCTCTGCGATGACCTGCGGGTCCCGGTAGTTGGTCACCGCGCCCACAATCGCGCGCGCCCGCTTGGCGGGGTTGCCGCTCTTGAAGATGCCGCTGCCCACGAACACGCCTTCCGCGCCCAACTGCATCATGAGCGCCGCATCGGCCGGGGTGGCCACGCCGCCGGCGGCGAAGTTCACCACGGGCAGCTTGCCGTGTTGGTGCACGTAGCGCACCAGCCCCACCGGCACCTCGAGCCGCTTGGCCTCTTCGAACAGCTCGTCGGCGCGCAGGCTCTGCACGTGGCGGATCTCGGCGTTGATCAGGCGCATGTGGCTGACGGCCTGCACCACGTCGCCCGTGCCCGGCTCGCCCTTGGTGCGGATCATGCTCGCGCCCTCGGCGATGCGGCGCAGGGCCTCGCCCAAGTTGCGCGCGCCGCACACGAAGGGCACGGCGAAGGCGGTCTTGTCGATGTGGTAGACGTCGTCGGCGGGGGAGAGCACTTCCGATTCGTCGATGTAGTCGATGTCGATCGCCTGCAGAACCTGGGCTTCCACGAAATGCCCGATGCGGCACTTGGCCATGACGGGAATCGACACGGCCTCCTGGATGCCCTTGATCATCTTGGGGTCGCTCATGCGCGAGACGCCGCCCGCGGCGCGGATGTCGGCGGGGATGCGCTCGAGCGCCATGACGGCGGCCGCGCCCGCCTCTTCGGCGATGCGGGCCTGTTCGGGCGTGGTGACGTCCATGATCACGCCGCCCTTGAGCATCTGGGCGAGCTCGCGGTTCAGGCGGGCGCGTTCTTCGGGGTTCTGCGGGGTTTCAGCCATAGTCGTTCCTTTCTTCGAATGGGTGTTGCGGAAGATGCTAGGGCGAAACTGATGCTATGCAAATTGCCAGTTCGTGAAATAATGGTAGGGTCAGAATGGAACCAGAAGCGCACGAACGATAGGACCAGATGCTCAGCTACGACATGACGGCGCGCGGCGAGACGAGCCGCTACGAATACCTGTACCGCTGCATCCGCGCCGACATCGTGGCGGGGCGGATCGCCGAAGGGGACCGGCTGCCCTCGAAGCGGCGCTTGGCCGAGCACTTGGGCCTGGGCGTGGTGACGGTGGAAGCGGCCTACGCCCAGCTGGAGGCCGAAGGCTACGTGCGCGCCGAGCCGCGACGGGGCTATTTCGTGGAACGCCTGCCGCGGGGACAGGTGCGGGGGACGGGTTCCTTCGTGGGCGGCGCGGGCGCGAGCGGGACGCCGCTCGCGGGGCCGGGCGCGTCGGCGCTCGCTCACAGGGGCGAACTCTCAGGTCGGGCCGCGACCGCAGGCCGGGGCACGGGCGTTCAGGCGTCCGCGGGGCCGCTGGCCGGGCTGCCCGCTCCCGCAATCCCGGCGCGCCCCTTGCTCGCCGACCTGTCGCGGCCGGGCACGGGAGCGTCGGCCGAAGTGGGCGCCTTCTGGACGCGGGCCCTGCGGTCATGCATCGCCCACGAGCGCTACGAGGACCTCTTCGGCCCCCAGCCGGCTTGGGGCAACGAGCGCCTGCGCCGGGCGATCGCCGCCTACCTGCGCGGAGCGCGCGGCATGGACGTCGACCCGGCTTGCATCTACGTGGGCGCCGGGGCGCAGGTGCTCTATTCGATGGTGGTGAAGCTTTTGGGTGCGGGCCGCGCCTTCGCGGTCGAGGACCCGGGCGCCCCGGGGCTCGCGGCCCTCTACGAAGGCGCCGGCGCGCAGGTCGCCTACGTGCCGGTCGATGCGGAAGGCATGAGCGCCGTGGCCCTTGCAGCGAGCGGGGCCGCGGTGGCCCACGTGACGTCGTCGCATCAGTTCCCCACGGGCCGGCCCATGACCATCGCCCGCCGCTACGAGCTGTTGGGCTGGGCCTGTGAAGCGCCCGACCGCATGATCGTGGAAGATGACTACGACTGGGAATTCCGCTTCGCTGGCATGCCGATTCCCGCGCTCGCCTCGATCGACGCCACGGGGCGCGTGATCTACCTTTCCACGTTTTCGAAGAGCCTGTCGTCGGCGCTGCGCATGGCCTACATGGCGGTGCCGCCGCGGCTGGCGGGGGAGCTTTCGGCCCGCGCGGGCTATATGTCGAACACGCTTTCGGTGATCGACCAGGTCACGCTCGCGCGCACGCTCGAATCGGGCGCCTACGAACGGCACGTGGCGCGCTGGCGCAAGCAGCAGCGCACGGTGCGCGACGCGCTGGTGGCGGCCCTTAACGCCGAGCTGGGCGGGGCGGTCGCGATTGAAGAGGCCGATTCGGGCCTGCATTTTGTGATGACCCTCGACGTGCCGGCAAACGAGGCCGAAATCGCCGCGCGGGCCTTGGAAGGCGGCGTGAAGCTCGCCGGCCTTTCGACCTACCGCCACCAAGCGCCGGCTCCCGACGAGCGGCCGCGCTTCGTGGTGCAGTACGCGGGCCTCGACGCCGCCGACGCCCCGGCCGTGGCCCGCGCAATCTCCCGGGCTGTGTGACAACGGGGGCGCGTGATGTTGTCACGCCCAGGCGTGACAACATCACGCGCCCCCGTTGTCACACGCGGCTGTCTACTTCTGCGCGCGCTCGCCCTCTTCCCAGGTGGGGCCTTCCAAGGGCAGTTCGTCGGCGTGCACGGCCGCGGTTTCGTCGCCTTCCACCATGGTGCCGTCGACGCTGTAGATGGTCTCCTTGCCAGGCAGCACGATGTTGAGCACGATGCCCACGAGCGACCCCACGGCCAGGCCCGACAGGGAAATCGTCACGTCGCCCGCCGGGATCACGATTGCGCCGGCGGTGCTGTAGGAAATGCCGATCGACAGCACGATGATGAGCGCCGTGATGATGATGTTGCGCGACAGGGTGAAGTCGACGTGGTTTTCCACGAGGTTGCGGATGCCCACCGCCGAAATCATGCCGTAGAGCACGAGCGACACGCCGCCGATCACGCAGGCGGGCATGACCTCGATGATCGCCGAAAACTTGGGGCAGAAGGAGAAGAGCACCGCGAAGCAGGCCGCGATGCGAATCACGCGGGGGTCGAAGACGCGCGTGAGCGCGAGCACGCCGGTGTTCTCGCCGTAGGTGGTGTTGGCCGGCGCGCCGAAGAGCGACGCCAGAATCGTGGCAAGGCCGTCGCCCAACAGGGTGCGATGCAGGCCGGGCTCGGCGATGTAGTTGCGGTTGCAGGTGGAGCTGATGGCCGAAATGTCGCCGATGTGCTCGATCATCGTGGCGAAGGCGAGCGGCATGATCGTGATGATCGCCGTGATGGCCAGGCCCGTGTCGAACCCGGGGCCCGCGAGCGCGAACACCGTGTTCTCCCACAGCACCGGCAGGCCCACCCACGAGGCTTCGGCCACGGGCGTGAAGTCCACCAGGCCCAGGGCCACGGCGCACACGTAGCCGGCGATCACGCCCAGCAGGATGGGGATGATCTTCAGCATGCCCTTGCCCCAGATGTTGAACACGATGATCGTGACGATCGCGACCACGGCCACAAGCCAGTTGGTCTGGCAGTTGGCCACGGCCGACGACGACAGCGTGAGGCCGATCGCGATCACGATGGGGCCGGTGACGACGGGCGGGAAGTAGCGCATGACGCGGGCGGCGCCGAACGCGCGGAAGAGGGCTGAAAGCACCAGGTAGAGCAGGCCGGCGCAGGCCACGCCCAGGCAGGCGTAGGGCAACAGCTCGGTGTTGGCCACGGTGAGGTTGCCGGCTTCGTCGGGCAGAAGGGGCGCCACGGCCGCGTAGCCCGCGATGAAGGCGAACGACGAGCCCAGGAAGGCGGGCACCTTCCCCTTCGAGATGAGGTGGAAGAGCAAGGTCCCCAGGCCGGCGAACAGGAGGGTGGCCGAAACGGAAAGGCCGGTGATCGTGGGCACGAGCACGGTGGCGCCGAACATGGCGAACATGTGCTGCAGGCCGAACACGAGCATCTTGGGACGGCCGAGCACGCGGGCGTCGTAGATGGCGTCGGGCGCGTCTTCGGCTCCCATCGTGGGCACGGCGATTTCGTCTTTCATGGGCTTCCTCTCCCGGTTTTTGTGCACTCGGGTGCCTATTGTGCCATAGACGCGTGCCCCGCGAAGCCGCGCGCCGCCGTAGGGGGGCGGGCGTGCTAGGCTAGCGGGGATAACGATTACGCTTGCAGCGAAAGGGAGCTTGCATGAAGACACTCGGCTACTACAACGGCACCTGGGGGCCGCTCGACGAGATGACCGTGCCCATGAACGACCGCGCGAGCTGGTTCGGCGACGGCGTCTACGACGCGGGCCCGGCGCGCAACTACCATATGTTCGCGATGGACGAGCACATCGACCGCTTCTTCCGCAGCGCGGCGGCTCTGGAAATCGAGGTGCCCGTGACCAAGGCCGATCTCGCCGACCTCTTATGCGACCTCATGCGCAAGATGGACACGGGCGACCTGCTCGTCTACTTCCAGGTCACGCGCGGCACGGCCCCGCGCAGCCACGCCTTCTGCGACGGCCCCGCCAACCTGTGGGTCACGCTCGTTCCCTACGAAATCGATGAGGGCCGTACGCCCGTGAAGCTCGTTTCGGCCGAAGACACGCGCTTCTTCCACTGCAACGTGAAGACACTGAACCTCATTCCGTCGGTCATGGCCGCCGAAGCCGCCAAGCGCGCCGGCGCCTACGAAACCGTGCTCTACCGTCCGGGCGAGCGCGTGACCGAATGCGCCCACAGCAACGTGCACATCATCGAGGACGGGGCCTTCGTCACCGCGCCCGCCGACAACCTCATCCTGCCCGGCATCGGGCGGGCACACCTGATCGCGGCGTGCGGGCGCCTGGGGATTCCCGTGCGCGAGGAGCCCTACACGCTCGACCGCCTGCGCGCGGCCGACGAGGTGATCGTGAGCAGCTCGGGCACGCCCTGCCTGCGCGCCTGCGAGCTCGACGGGGCGCCGGTGGGCGGCAAGGCCGGCGAGCTCGTCGAGTCCCTGCGTGCGAGCGTGGTCAACGAGCTCCTGATTGCGACCGAATAGCGCCGCAGGTGCTTCGCGCGGGGTGAAGGGGCGCGTCTCTTCTGCCCCGCGCCGATCGGCTCAGTGAGTCAAAGAGATGTGACCCCTCTGACTCACGCCGCCCCTTCGGCTGCTCGAAGCGCACGGGAATTGCATGCCGAACGGGAATCGGGCGGGTGAAAACTCGTTTTGCACGGTTGATGCAGCGGAATTCTGAAACGACCGTGCAAAATGAGCGGAGCCGTGCAACGACCGTGCGAAACGAGCGGGATTTCCGCGTTCGGCGTGACATTACCGTGCGAAACGAGCAGAGGGCCTCCGTGCAAGGGGGTCGACTGCGAAATCTCCTGCAACGGCCGTGCGAAGCGAGCGGAATTCTGCAACGACCGTGCAAAGCGAGCGGGAGATTGCAACGCCCGTGCATTTCGAGCGGCGACGCGCAACGACCGTGCGAAACGAGCGCCGTCCGACGTGCGGAGCGAGTCAGAGAGATGCGACCTCTGTGACTCGCGGTGAGTCACAGAGATTTGACCCCTTTGACTCGCAGCAGTGTCTTTACACGCTTCACACGTTCGGCCGGGCGCAAAAGCGTACAATCGGGCCTGTTGTCATGAGAGATTCGGAATAGAAGGGGGCCCGCATGAAACCGCGCACCAGCCCGTTCGGCTTCATCCTGTCCTTCGGCGTCGTGAGCATGCTCATGGACGTGGTCTACCAAGCCGCGCTTTCCGTGCAAGGCCCCTTGCTCGCCTCGCTCGGCGCGAGCGCCGCCGTCGTGGGCCTGGTGAGCGGCCTGGGCGAGGCCACCTCGCTCGCCGGTCGCCTGGTGAGCGGCCCGGCCGCCGACCGCACCGGCCGCTACTGGATCTTCGCGATCGTAGGCTACGCGATCACGGGCCTCGCGGTCCCCGCCATGGGCTTCGCCGGAAGCGTCGTGGCCGTTTCGGCCCTCATCATCTTCGAGCGCTTCGGCAAATCGCTGCGCACGCCCTCGCGCGACGCGATGATCTCGCACGCTTCGGCGAAGGTGGGCCGCGGAAAGGGCTTCGCGATCCACGAGCTCATGGACCAGATCGGCGCCTTCGCGGGCCCGCTTGTGGTGGCAGCGATCCTGCAGGCCACCCACAACTCCTTCGGCAGCGCGCTCGGTGTGATGATCGTGCCCGGCGTGGCGGCGATCGTCGTCCTGCTCGTGCTGCGCCATCGCGTGCCCAACCCGGAGGCCTACGAGGAGGAAGGCGAAGCCGAAAGCCCCGCAGCGCCCGCCGGCGCCGCGTCCGCCGGCGCCGCGCCCGCTTCGGCCGCCCCTGCCGCGCCCGCCAAGCAGCCCCGCGTCAAGCTGCCCGCCCGCTTCTGGGCCTATACGTGCTTCTGCGGGCTCGTGCTCGCTGGCGTGGGAACCTTCGGCGTGATGTCGTTCCACATGGTCGACGCCGGCCTCATGGACGCGTCGTTCGTGCCCGTGCTCTACGCGATCGCTCAGGCGGTCGACGCCGTGTTCGCCCTGATCACGGGCAACCTCTACGACAAGTACGGGGTGAAGGTCCTCTTCGTGCTGCCCATCGTGTCGGCCCTTGTGCCGTTGTTCGCCTTCGCGTCGTCGGTGCCGATGGTCGCCGTGGGCGTGGCCCTGTGGGGCATGAGCCTGGGCGTGCAGGAATCGACGATGCGCGCGGCCGTGGCCGACATGGTGCCGGGCGGCAAGCGCGCCACGTCCTACGGCATGTTCAGCGTGGCCACGGGCATAGGCACCTTCATCGGCGCCACGGTGATCGGCCTGCTCTACCCGCTGGGCCAGCCGGCGATCGCCGTCTACGCGGTCGCCCTGCAGGTGGCGGCCTTCGTCCTGCTCGCCTGCCTCGTGCGGCGCGCGTAGGGAAGGGAAGCGGAAGGGCCCGCCCCGCTCTGCCCGGGAAATCCCTCCCGTAACGGGGAACTTTGTGCGCCCCGCCCGGCCGGCGGCGGGGCAGGGCGGCCGCCGTGCTATCCTGCAGGCCACACACAAGTCCACCGACCAAGGAGCCGCCGTGAAAGAAGAGCGCCGGGAATACATCGACATAATCCGCGAGCTGCAGGGCGACCTGCCGGGCCGTCGGGCCGCGCTCGACTTCATACGCGAGTCCGACGTCTACGTGCACGGCGAGCCGGCTCCCTTCCCCTACGTGCCCTACCTGGTCAACGACGACGACTTGGCCTTCATTGGCGACCAGGTGCGCATGGCCCATCGCATCCTGTGCAAGGTCATCCGCCGCTACCTGGACGACGCCTCCTACCGCGCCATGTTCAACCTGCCGCCCGAAGTGGAAAAACTCGTGCTTTTGCCCTGCGGCTACGACCAGCTGCTGCCCATGGGCCGCTTCGACCTCTTCTTGGACGAAGACGATCGCTCCTACAAGTTCTGCGAGTTCAACACCGACGGAGCGGGCGCCGCATCGCGCGACTACATGATCGGCCGCGCCCTCATGCAGGGCGAGGCCTTCAAGCGCTTTGCCGCCCGCCACACGGTGAGCCAGTTCGAGCTTTTCGATTCCTGGGTGCGCGCCTTCATGCGCATCTACCGAAGCGACGCCCACGCCGTGGCGCACCCCACGGTCTGCGTCACCGACTTCACGGAAAGCGGCGTCTTCAGCGACTTCAACCGCTTCATCGACGCCTTCAACCGCAACGGGATCCCCTGCCGCTTCGTGGACACGCGCAACTTCACCTTCGACGGCGAGCATTTGCGCGACGCTTCCGACGGCACGGTGATCGACGCCATCTACCGCCGCGCCGTGACGAGCGAGCTGTTGGGCCACCTGGACGAATGCCAGCCCCTCATCGATGCGGTGGCGGCCGAAAAGGTCTGCCTCATCGGGCATTTCCGCACCACGGTCGCCCACTCGAAGATGGTCAACATCGCCCTGTTCGACGAGCGCACGCGGGCCTTCCTCACGCCCGAAGAATGCGCCTTCGTCGACGCCCGCGTGCCGCGTACCTACGTGCTTTCGGCCCAGCCGGCGGGCTACACGATCGACGAGGTCAAGGCGAACCGCGAGAAGTGGATCATCAAGCCGGCCGACGACTACGGCGGACACGGCGTCTACCCGGGCGTCGACTTCGACGACGCCGCCTGGGCGCGCATCGTCGACGAGAACCTCGACGCGGGCGCGATCGTGCAGGAGTTCTACCCGCCCCATCACGTGGACATCGTGAAGACCGCCTTCGGCCCGGAAGAGGAGGCCGACCCCGCCAGCGCCGCCCGGGTGGAATCCTGGCAGTCGATGCCGGGCGTCTATATGTACGACGGCGAGCCCGTGGGCTTCTACTGCCGCCTGGGCCAGGAAGGCGTGATCGCGATCGACCACGGGGGCTTGTGCGCGAACACGTTCAAGGTAGAGTAGGGCATACGGAAACGGCTGCGGCGGCCCTGGGCGATGCGCCCGCGGGGCCGGCGCCGCCAAGCGCGCACGCGCGGGGCGAGTTTCGGCTCGTCTCGCGCGTGCGCCGTTTGAAAGCCGGGGAAAGGAAGCGGGCACGACCATGATTTCGGCGCGCGAGCTACGCAACAACTGTCGCACGGCGACCTACCAGCGGGGACGCGACATCGCCGACCGCCCCTCGTGCATCATCGCGCCCGTGGCCGAAGAGACCCAGGTGCGCGGGGTGCGCCGACTGCGCCTTGCCGCCCGCATGCGCGGCACCGACCCCGGCGACGTCTACGAAACCGAAGTCTTCATCGACCCCGTCGAAGGCGAGATCCTCGATTACGACTGCACCTGCCCGGCTTCCGACAACTTCAGCGGCATGTGCAAGCACGCGGTGGGCCTGGTGATGCGCTACAACGACGCGCCGCGCTCCTTCCGCGACGCGAGCGGCGCCCGCGCCCGCCAGACGTCGGGCGCCCTGTCGCTGATCATGGACCGCACGTCGGCCGGCCCCCGCCAGGCGCAGGCCAACGTCGATCTGGACATGCAGCTCAGCTACTACTTCGACCAGTGGAAGCTCCAGTTCAAGATTGCCGGCCCCAAGGGCTCCTACGTGCTGAAGAACATCGGCGACTTTTTGGACCACATGCGCGCGGGCGACTACGTGTCCTACGGCAAGAAGCTCGCCTTCACCCACGTGCCGGGCAACCTCACGCCGCGGGCGCGCAAGATTTGGCGCTTCCTCGACGCGGCCGTCGAGGCGCGCCGCGAGCTCGCGCCGCTCGCTTCGTCGAGCTACAGCTACGGCTACAGCTACGGCTATTCGAATCCGGTGCGCGTGGGGCGCGAGATGCAGCTCGCCAATGCGGAACTGCTCGATCTGCTCGAAATCTTCGAAGGCGAGCAGATCGAAATCGTTGACGAAGAGCAGGCGATCGAAGCCCAGGGCGCCTACCTGATGCGCACGGGCCGTTCGCGCGGGCGCCTGGCACGCGACATGGACCGCGTGGCCGTCACGGTGCGCGAAGGCAAGCCCGACCTGGGGATTTCCATCGCCGCGACCGACGGCGGCTTCGAAGTGGGCGCGCCCGAACCCGCCCGCATCGTTTCCGACGGCCAGCGCCTGGCCCTGTGGCGGGGCGACACCCTGTGGCTCTGCCCGCCTTCGTTCGCGTCGGCCCGCAAGGTGCTCGAAGCCCTCTACGGCGGCGACGGCGCGCTCTTCGTGTCGACGGCCGACGCCCCGCGCTTCGCGGCGACCGTGCTGCCGCTCTTCGAAGACGTGCTCGGCGCCCAGGCGCCCGAAGAGCTCGACGCGCTCAAGCCGGTGCCCTGCGAGCTCGCCTTCTACCTCGACCGCACGCGCACGGCGGTGGTGTGCGACGCGCGCGCCGTCTACGGGGGCCAAAGCTTCCACGTGCTCGCCCCCATCACCCGCGAGGACGCTCACGTGCGCGACCCCGAACAGGAAGCGGTGGGCGCCGAAGCGGTGCGCAGCTACTTTTCGGAATTCGCGGTGCCCAAGGGCGAGGCCGGCCGCACGGTGGGCACGATCGCGATCGACGACGCCGACGCGATAGGCAACCTGCTCTTCGGCGGCTTGGCGGCCTTCCGCGAAGCGGGCCAGGTCTACACCACGCCGGCCTTCGACAAGCTGCTCTTCGACGGCCATCCCACCGTGCAGACGGGACTTTCCATTTCGGGCGACCTCATCAACTTGGACATTTCGGCCGACGAGCTCGACCCCGAAGAGGTCGCGCGCATCCTGGACAGCTACCGGCTGCGTCGCCGCTACCATCGCCTGAAGAACGGCGCCTTCCTCAACGTGGGCGACATGGACCTGGCCCAGCTCGACCGGCTTTCCAGCGACCTGGGTCTCTCCGGGCGCCAGCTGGGCGCAGGCGAGGTGGAACTGCCCCTCTACGAGGCCTTCTACCTGAAGGACCGCCTGCCCGGCGCCGACCGTGACGCGAGTTTCACCGCCTACCTGGACCGGTTCGACGAAGAGCGCGCCAAAAAACGCGTGCCGCCCGTCTCGCTTGCCAGCGTGCTGCGTCCCTACCAGGTGGAAGGCTTCGCCTGGCTGTCGCTGCTCGCGAGCTGCGGGTTCGGCGGAATCCTGGCCGACGAGATGGGCTTGGGCAAATCGGTGCAGCTGATCAGCTGGCTGGTGAGCTGCGCCGACGAGGCCCACGAGCCCAGCCTGATCGTGTGCCCGGCGTCGTTGGTGTACAACTGGGCGGCCGAATTCGAGCGGTTCGCCCCGCAGATGCGCGTTGCCGCGCTCGTCGGCGCCAAGGCCCATCGGGCGGCGGAGCGGGCACGCGCGGCTGCCGGCGAGGTCGACGTGATGATCACGAGCTACGACATCCTGCGCATCGACGTGGAAGATTTCGCGAAGATGAAGCTCTTCAGCTGCACGCTCGACGAGGCCCAGTACATCAAGAACCAGTCGACCAAGGTGGCCAAGGCCGCCAAGCGGGTGCGCGCCGAGCACCGGTTCGCGCTCACGGGCACGCCGGTGGAAAACCGCCCGAGCGAGCTGTGGAGCATCTTCGACTTTTTGATGCCGGGGCTGTTAGGGTCGGCGATGCATTTCCGCGAACGGTTCGAGATCCCCGTGCTGGGCAACGACGAGGAAGCGCAGAAGAGCCTGCAGGCTCTGGTGGGGCCCTTCATCCTGCGGCGCCTGAAGGCCAACGTGCTCACCGATTTGCCCGACAAGATGGAATCGCGCGTGTACGCCCAGATGACGGGCCCGCAGGCCAAGGCCTACCAGGCGAGCGAGCAGCACCTGCGCGACGCGTTGAACGCCCAGAAGCGCGAATCGGCGTCGCGGTCGCACGAGCCCGGCAGCAACGAGATGAGCAAGGTGCAGGTGCTCGCGCAGCTCACGCGCCTGCGACAGCTCTGCCTGGACCCGGCGCTCGTGTTCGAAAACTACAAGGGCGGCGCCGCCAAGCTCGACACGATCGTCGACCTGGTGGGCGAAGGCATCGAATCGGGACAGAAGATTCTGGTGTTCTCCCAGTTCACGAGCTTCTTGAAGCGCATCGCCGAACGGCTGGGCAAGTCCGGCGTGAGCTACTTCACGATCACGGGCGCCACGCCCAAGAAGCGGCGCCTGGAGTTGGTGAACGAGTTCAACGCCAACGACGTGCCGGTGTTCCTCATCTCGCTGAAGGCGGGCGGCACGGGCCTGAACCTCACGGGCGCGTCGATGGTGATCCACGCCGACCCCTGGTGGAACGCGGCGGCCGAAAACCAGGCGACCGACCGTGCCCATCGCATCGGCCAGCAGCGCACGGTGAGCGTGTACAAGGTGATCGCGAAGGGCACGATCGAAGAGCGCATCGTCGATTTGCAGGAGCGCAAGAGCGAGCTCGCGCACACCCTGCTGGCGGGTTCGGGGGCATCGCTTGCCAAGCTTTCGACCGACGACCTGATCGCCCTGCTGTCGTAGCGTGTGCCACACCCCCGTGTGTCACACCCCGGGGGTTTGGCACACGCGACCGACGACCTTGTGCCACACCCCGGGGGTTTGGCACATGTGCCAAGCCCCGGGGGTGTGGCACACGCGATGCGGGCGCGGCCGACCTCATCGGCGTGGGGCGGGCGATGCTGAAGGACCCCGCCTCGTGGGGCGCATAGTTCTTGACGCATGGTGTTGAATGCTTGGGCACTGGGTGTATAAATTAGGCCTAAACAGGCACTAAACAGGAGGCGACCATGGCATCTCGAACGGCAGAAGTGAAGTCGTATGTGGAGCCTCGGACCAAGTCGGAGGCGTCGGAGGTGTATGCGCGTTGGGGCATGAGCCTTTCCGATGCGGTGAACACGTTCCTCATCAAATCGATCGAAGTGGGCGGGCTCCCGTTCGACATGCGCCCAGAGCCCAGCCCCGTCTATAAGGCGTCCACGGTGCTGCCCGCCAATCCGGCCTATGGGTCTAGCGTCCTGCCGTCAGAGATGGACGACGAGGAGGACGGTCTCTATGACGGTCTTGCCGAATAGCGACGCAGACGAAAACAAGCCAGATCCGCATCTCGTAAATGCGCGGTTGTTCGGTATGAGACAGTCCTTCGTCGCGGATGGCGCGGAACAGGCGTCCTACGAGCAGCAATTGAAGAACGCTCTTTTGGAATCGCGGAACGATTTCGAACACGGACGGTGTTACACGTCCCGCGAGAGCCTGATGCAAGCGGTAAAGGCGAAAAGGGCAGCTCGCGCTTAGCGTGGCCTGCCCGTTCTTTGATGCACGCCCGCGGTTAGATTTCCTCGTACACGTCGACTCGGGACGTGCCCGGAACCGCCATCTCGCCCAGCTGCGGGACGATTTCCTTGAAGTGCGCAGACGCCTGATGCGCTTCAAGTGTGGCGCGGTCGCGCCACACTTCCACGAAGCAGTAGCCCTGCGGGTCGTCGACCTTGCGGTTGAGCGTGTAGCTTGCGCATCCGTCCTCGGCGGTCGACGCGCGCACGAGCTCGCGGGCCAGCTGCTCGTAGGCGGCCGTGCATTCGGCGCGCACCGTGCGCGCAGCGACGATTCGAATCATGCGGGGTCCTTTCGCGGGACGAACTTTACTTGTCTTCGGAATTGCAGCGTGCGTACACGATTGGCAGCAGGTCGTTGTTCATGACGCGCAGATAC
>Ga0214872_100211_pt1 | contig 19721 bp, 16 predicted proteins | sample Stichaenrichm18X_FD_168614 | JGI IMG/M metagenome (GOLD analysis project Ga0214872, IMG submission 168614) | Xylose enriched microbial communities from anaerobic bioreactor in Madison, Wisconsin, United States - 18X | ecosystem: Engineered > Bioreactor > Anaerobic > Unclassified | place: USA... | reverse complement strand
CAAGACGGCCGGCAGTTCCATGGCCCGGGCAAGAATAGCGCAGTGGCTCGTGACGCCGCCCGTTTCGGTGACGACGGCGGCGATGCATCCGGGGCGGATGTCGGCGGTCATCGACGGCGTGAGGTCGTGGGTGACGATTACCGTGCCCTTGGGCAGCGTGGCGATGTCGACCCGGCGCTTGTTGAGCAGGCAAGTGAGCACGCCGGTCTTCACGTCACGCACGTCGGTGGCGCGCTGGGCGGTGAGCTCGTCGCCCGAAGCCTCGAACATGCCGGCGAACATGTCGCAGATCTGCGCGAGGGCGTCTTCGGCGCAGATGCCCTGGCCGATGAGCTTTTCCATCTCGCCGGTCATGTAGGGGTCGGAGATCATCGCGACGTGGCCCTCGAGGATTTCGGCCTCGTGGTCGCCCACCGCAGAGCGGACGGCGGCCGCCTGGTCGCGCGTCTCCTCGATGTAGCGGGCGACCGCGGCACGGAACCGGTCGGTTTCGGCCGCGACGTCGTCCACCGTGCGGGAGACGTAGGTCAGGTCGGGCTCTTCGACGAGCATGGCCCGGCCGATGCCCACCCCCTGGGATGCCGCGATGCCCTCCAAGACGCTCATGCCAGCTTCCTTTCTGCCGTCGTTTCCGCTGGTCTGCAGCCGACGCTAGTCGCCCATGCCCGATTCGATGAAAGCCACGATGCCGTCGACGGCGGCCGCTTCGTCGGCGCCTTCGGCTCGGACCTCGACCTCGTCGCCGCACTTGATGCCGGCGGCCATGATCGCCATCAGACTGTTGGCGGGGATTTCCTTGCCCCCGGCAACCAGGGTGATCGTGCTCGCGTACTTGGCGGCCTCGGCGGTCATGAGGCTCGCCGGACGCATGTGGAAGCCCTGGGGGTTCACGATCGTCGTCGTCTTAGAAATCATAGGAGATCCTTTCTCATTGGCGCCGCACGTCGCGGCGCGGTGGTACCCGAAGAGCGCGTTAGGCTTCGACGGGCTGTTTCTTCTTCAAAAGCGAGAGCATGGCCATGCCCACGAGCGCGCCTACGGCGAGCGCCACCAGGTAGAAGGGCCAATTGCCCACCACGGGGAACACGAAGATGCCGCCGTGGGGCGCCATCAAGGTGCAGCCGAACATCCAGCACAGGGCGCCGGAGACCGCCGAGCCCACCATGCAGGCGGGGATCACGTGCAGGGGGTCGGCCGCCGCGTAGGGAATGGCGCCTTCGGTGATGAAGGACAGGCCCATGATGTAGTTGACCGGGCCGTTCTTCACTTCCTGGGCCGTCCAGCGGTTCTTGTGGAAGGTCGTGGAAAGCGCGATCGCGATCGGCGGAACCATACCGCCGATCATGACGCAGGCCATGATCTGGTAGCAGGTGGCCTGGGTGGCCGCGTCGGCGGTCTGCGCCGTGACGAGCATGGCGGTGCCGAACACGTAGGCGGCCTTGTTGATCGGGCCGCCCATGTCGGTGGCCATCATCATGGCGAGCAGAAGGCCGAGCACGACGCCGAAGTTGTTCTGGGCGAGCCAGTTGAGGCCGTTGGTCATGGCCGTGTTGATCCAGCCCATGATCGGGCCCACGGCGCACATGACGACCGCGATCGCGAGCAAGCCGGCGAGCGGGTAGATGAGGATCTGCTTGATGCCCTCGATCGAATGGGGCAGCTTGTCGCAGGCGCGCTCGACGCCCCGCATCAGGTAGCCGCCCGCGAAACCGGCGAGCAGACCGCCCAGAAAGCCCGAGGGCACCGGGTACATGATCGAGCCGGTGAGGCCCGCAAGCGTCGCTGCGGCCGCGCCCGTGCCGGCGGGCACGACGAAGTTGCAGCCCAAGGTGGCCATCGTGCCGCCAACGAAGCCCACGAGCAAGCCGGGGCGGTCGGCGATCGAGGCCGCGATGTAGGCGGCGAGCACGGGAACCATAAAGTTGAAGGCGAGGTTGCCCATGGCCTTCAGCCAGGCCGACACCGGAGTGCCCGTGCCGAAGGAGGAGTCCTGGGGCACGCCCGCAAGGCCGTCGATGAGGAAGGCGAGCGCGATGAAGATGCCGCCCGCCACAACGAAGGGCAGCATGTGCGACACGCCGTCCATCAGCTGCTTGTAGACCTTGCGGCCGGCCGATTCGCCCTCTTCGGCGTCGCCCGCGGCCGCTTGCGTATGCCCGCCTTCGTGGTGGTAGACGGGCAGGTCGCCTTCGAGCACGCGGTCGATGAGCTCTTCGGGCTTGTTGATGCCGTCGGCGACCTTGGTGATCAGCGTCGGCTTGCCGTCGAAGCGGGCCATCTCGACGCGCTTGTCGGCGGCGACGATGACGCCCTCGCAGACGGCGATCTCTTCGGGAGTGAGGACGTTCTTGGCGCCGCCCGACCCATTGGTCTCCACCTTGATGCGCACGCCCATCTTGTCGGCCTGCTGCTGCAGGGCCTCGGCGGCCATGTAGGTGTGGGCGATGCCCGTGGGGCAGGCGGTCACGGCAACGACGGTGGGCAGGTCGTTTGCGACGGCAGCGGGTGCGGCCTGGTCTTCGGCCTCTTCCGCATCGCCTTCGGCTCGGGCGGGCTCGGGCTCGCCGAACTTGTCGCGCTCCTTGGCGTCGATCGTGGCGAGGAACGCTTCGGGGGTCGCCGCCTCGATGAGCTTAGCGCGGAAGTCGAGGTCCATGAGCATGGTCATAAGCCGGGAGAGCACTTCCAGGTGCACGTCGCCGTCGGCGGGCGCGGCGATCATGAACAGCAGGGTGCTCGGCTTGCCGTCGGGGGCGTCGTAGTCGACTCCGGCCGGCACGGTCATGGCCGCGAGCGCCGGGTGGGCGACCGCATCGGTCTTGGCATGCGGGATGGCCATGCCCTCGCCGATGGCCGTGGTGCCCTGCGCCTCGCGGGCGAGGATCGCCTCGCGGTAGGCGTCCACGTCGGCGAGATTGCCGGCCGCTTCGTGCAGGCCGATCAGCTCTTCGATCGCTTCGGCCTTGGTCGCCGGCGACGCGCCGATGCGGATGCTCTTCGCATCGAGCAGGTCAACGATTCTCATGAGGTTCCTTTCAAACGGAAACGTTGCGCGGCTCGATAGGCCGCGTCAGGAAAGCTGTGCGCGCAGGGCGCGGATTTCGGAAGTGGAAGCGAGGCCCGGCGCGAAGGCCGTGGCCGACCCGGCCGCTTGGGCCAGCTTGAAGGCCTCGTCGAAGGGGTCTGCCTCGCCCGCCTCGCAGGAGGCCAGATAGCCCGCCACGAAGCCGGCGACCATCGAGTCGCCCGCGCCGACCGAGTTCACCAAGGTGCCGGAAATCCCCGGGGCCTGGCGCAGGGCGCCCGTCTCGTCGAGAAGGAAGGACCCCTTCCCGCCCCGCGACACGAGCACGTTGCGGGCCCCGTGGGCCGCGAGGTCGAGGGCGGCGTTTTGAAGGGCCGCTTCATCGCCCGGGTCGCAAGAGGCCAGGGCGGCGAGCTCTTCGTCGTTGGGCTTGACGAGGAAGGGGCTATAGGGCAACACCGAGCGCAGGGTCTCCCCCGTCGCGTCGACGACCACCCGGGCGCCGGTGGGCGCGAGCGCTTCCATGATGCGGGCGTAGGCGTCGCTCGGCATGCCGACGGGCAGAGCGCCCGAAAGAATGACGATGTCGCCGGCGCCCACATGGGGCAGCTTGTCGTAGAAGGCCGCAAGCGAAGCGGCGTCCACTTCGGGGCCGCGAGCGTTCAAGGCCGTTTCCTCGAGCGGACCGCCCTCTTCGGAGGCGATGCCGAGCTTCATGTTGATGCGGGTCGATCCGGCGGGAAGGCGGACGAAGTCGGTTGCGATGCCGTCTGCGCGCAGGGCCGCTTCGAGGGCCGCGCCGGTGAACCCGGCGGTAAAGCCCCAGGCCGTGCTCGCGCGTCCGAGCTGGGCGAGCACTTCAGAAACGTTAACGCCCTTGCCGCCGAAGTAGATCTCCTGGCGATCGGCGCGGTTTACGTGACCGAAGCGCAATTCGGAGGCCCGCATGACGCAGTCGATAGCCGGATTGAAGGTTACGGTGTAGATCATTGGTTCCCTAACCGAAGCACAGGGCTCTTACCTGCTCATGATAAAGCAAAACGGAGCGCCCGTGAGCAAGAAAGCACGGGGTTGTGACAACGGGGGCGCGTGATGTTGTCACGCCAGGGCGTGACAACATCACGCGCCCCCGTTGTCAGTCTAGGCGCCCTCGCGGGGCAGGACGCCCGTGCTGTCGAAGGCGGGGACGAAGCTCTCCTTGGCCGCTCCGCCCTCCTGCCAGAAGTAGTCGGGCATGCCCATCGCGTCGAGGGCGTCGAGCAGGCGCTCGTAGTCGCTGGCGGGAACGGGCGCGTCGAGCTCGGGCGCTTCGGGAAAGACGCGCAGGGGCGTGTACTGGTTCATCACGCTGTAGAGGACCGCGTCGCCGTAGCGGTGCCAAAGGAAGGACATAACCTTCTTCGATTCGTCCAGCCGGCCGGGCAGAAGCAAGTGGCGCACCACCACCCCGCCGATAAGGCGGTCCTCCCCCTCAAAACGATCGAAGCGCGGAGGTCCTGCCAGCTCGACCATCGCGTCGAGGGCCCGCGTGGCCACGTCGAAGTAGTCGCGCGCATGCGAATAGCGGGCGCCCGCATCGCTTGCCGGGGACATCCAGTACTTGAAGTCGGCCAAGTAGACGTCGGCGCAGTCCCGGTAGGCGCGCAGCACCTCGGCCCGCTCGTAGCTCGAGGTGTTGAAGACGAAGGGCAAATCGAACCCGCGCGCGCGGGCCGCCGCCACGGCGACGGCGATCTGCGGCAGATAGTGGCCGGGCGTCACGAGGTTGATGTTGGCGGCCCCCTGGGCGGCAAGCTCGAAGAAGATATCGGTCAGGCGCTCTTCGGAAACGTCGGTGCCGTGGTCGCCGCAGGCGATCTGGGCGTTCTGGCAGTAGATGCAGCGCAGGGGGCAGTTGCTGAAGAAGACGGCTCCGCTGCCCGCGCCCACGCTGATCGGCGGCTCTTCCCATTCGTGCAGGGCGGCGCGGGCGATGCGCAGTTCCGATCCCGCCCCGCAGACGCCGCGCTCGCCCGCCGCGCGGTCGGCGCCGCAGCGGCGGGGGCAGAGCTCGCAGCTAGTTGGCAGAGTAGCCACCGAAGGCTCCCCCGAACGGCGACGGGTCGCGGTCGTCGTCATCGTCGTCGAAATCGTATTCGTCATCGTCGTCGTGGTCGTGGTCGTGGTCGCCCAGGGCCTCGTAGGCTTCCTGCGCCCGATTCCAGTCGAGTCCGTGCTTCTTGGCGGTGTCCTCGTCGCGATAGGCAAGCGACACGGCCGCCGCCGACATGTCGACGCCGCCCAGGGTCGCGAGCAGGTTGAGCAGGTAGGAGACGGCCTCGATCTGCGGGACGATGAGGTCGGCGTCCTCCGCTGCCGAAAGCGCGCAGGACACCTCGTTCATGATGATTTCCACCGTATAGGTCGACGCGAAGGCCCCGCCTTCGATGGCGTGGTAGAGGCTGTGGGCCCAAGCGGGCACCGTGCCCAGGGCCAGCGCGCGCTCCAGGGCGGCATGGGCGTCGACCTCTCCCGCGACGGCGCGCACGAGGGCGTCGGACTCGATGACGCCCACCAGGCCGATCGCCTGCTGGATCGTGAGGGCGCATTTGGCCAGCTGCGCCGAGCCCGCCTCGCCCGTACGCTCGACCCTGCCTGCGATCGCGTCGAGCGCCGGCTCGGCCGCCTGCACGTCATCGAACTCACCGGCGGCGAACAGGGCCAAGTTGTCAGGGTCCTTGAAGGCGTCGGGAACGGTGGGGTCGCGCACGTAAAGGGGCGCTTCTACGGGGCGCAGATCGCTCACCTGCGCCATGCCGGCCATTTCCTTGGCAGCGGCGGGCGTGGTGGGAGAAAGGTCGATGAGCAGGGCTCCTTTGCGGGCCGAGGCGATGATGCCCGCCCCGTCGAAGTAGACGTTTTCCAGGTCTTCCTGGCTCTTGCAGTAGGTCACGACGATATCGGCCGCCGAAAGCTCGCCGGCAGCGACGAAGCCGGCCTTGATCAGGTTGTCGGCCACGCACTGGCCGATGGCGGTGGCTCCGACGAATACGAACGATTGAGGCATGGGCCTCCCCCTTCCCCAGCGCCGCACGGGGCGCCGATGGGTGCGTGTTTACGAATGCTTGATGCGGTTGGCGATGCGGTCGGACACCGACAGCTCGCCGTGGCGGTCTTCGCCGAAGAAGCAGCAGGACATCATGCCCGGGCCCACATGACAGCCGATGACCGGGCCGATGTTCGAATAGACGAAAGACGTGCCCTCGTCTGCATCGGCGATGGTCTCGGCGAGCTTTTCGACGTCCTTCATGCAGTCGGCGTTGCCCAGAAAGACCGGCATCGTGGGCGTCTCGCCGCGATGCTTGAAGTAGAAATCACACATCTTCTTGATGGCCTTCTTGCGGCCGCGCGCGACGCCGATGATCTGCAGACTGCCGTCGAGGGCGATCGTGAGCAGGGGCTTCACATCGAGCTTGGCGCCGGCCACGGCAACGCTGGCGGGGATGCGGCCGCCGCGATGGAGGGCGTCGAGGTTGTCGACCATGAAGATGATGTGGCAGAAATAGCGCATCTGTTCGGCCCATTGCACCATCTCTTCGGCGGTGAGCCCCCGCTCGCGCTGGCGGATGGCCTCGGCCGAGAGCACCGTAAGGCCCGTGCTCGCCGTCTTCGTGTCGACGCAGTAGATGGGCACGCCGTCGCCGCGCTCGTCCATGATCTGCTTGGCCGCGAGCACGCCGGCCTCGTAGGTGCCCGAAATGGCGCTCGAGAAGGCCAGGTAGACCACCGGCAGGCCGTCTTCCAGGGCCTCGCTGAAGACGCGGTGGAACTCGCCCTGGGAGGCCTGGGAGGTCTTGGGCGTGGCGCCGGCGCGCATCTTCTCGTAGAAGTCGTGGGGCGAGACGTCTTCGAAGAGGTTGTCGTAGAAATCCTCGCTGCCGTCGTAGGTGTAGGTCAGGCGCGCGATGCCGATGCCGGGCCGGTCGTAGAACTCGCGAGGGAGGTCGCAGCTCGAGTCGAGCACGAGGTTGAACTTTGCCGTCATGCGCTAGTTCCTTTCCTTGATGCGCTTGGCGATTTTATCGGACACGGTGAGCTCGGAGCGGCGGTCGTCGCTCCAGAACACCATGGCGAGCATGCCGGGGCCCACGTGGCTGCCGATCACCGGGCCGATGTTCGATTCCAGGATCATGGCTTCCGGCTCGGCGGCCTCGACCATTTCACGGAGCTTGTGGGCGTCCTTCTCGCAGTCGGCGTGGCCGATGATGACGCGCTTGTCGAGCTCGTCGGGCAGGCGGTGCTTGTTGTAGTAGTCGATCATCTGGCGCATGGCCTTCTTGCGGCCGCGCACGACGCCGGTGAGGGCGAGCTTGCCCGAAAGGTCGAAGCCGAGCAGGGGCTTGACGTCGAGTTTGGCACCGGCCATGGCCACCGTCGAGGGGATGCGCCCGCCGCGCCGCAGGGCCTCGAGGTCGTCGACCATGAAGATCGCGCCCACGAAGTTGGGAGCCTCCTTGGCCCAGGCGACCATCTCTTCGGCCGAAAGCCCCCGCTCGCGCTGTTCGATCGCGCCGAGCACGAGCAGGCCCTCGGCGATCGAGGCGAGCTTGGTGTCGACCAGGTAGAGCTTGCCTTGGGGATAGTCGGCCGAAAGCGTGTCGGCTACCAGGCAGGCCGTGTCGAAGGAGCCCGAAAGGCCGCTCGTGAAGGACAGGTAGACGGTAGGCACGCCGGACGCGAGCGCGCGGGCGAAGGTGTCGCGCAGGACGGTCGCCTGGATCTGGGCCGTCGTGGGCGGCTCGCGCTTCTTGTCGCGCATGGCGTCGTAGAACTGCTTGGGCGACACCGTCTGGTAGAAGTCGTCCTGATGGGTTTCGCCGTCGAGCATGAAGGGAAACCGAATAAGGTCGATGCCCGGCTGGTTGACCGTCTCATAAGGAAGGTCGCAGCAGGAATCGACGATGAGATTGCATTGGGGAGCCATGAAGGTCCGTTTCTACGAGGTGTACAGATAGTCTTGGATGTTGCCGGTGATCTTACCGGGCAGGGGCTCGCCGCACTGGTAGGCGATGCCTAGGGCGGGGCCCACGTGGCAGCCGATGACCGGACTCACCGGCAGGACGGGCACCGACACGCCGAAGCGGGGCTCGACGACCGATTTCGCCCATTCGACCGCCGGCGCCTTGTCGCCGATGTAGTGGACGATGAGCTGCTTGAGGCCCCCGTGGTCGCGCACGTCGTCGGAAGCGACCTGGAGGATGCGATCGAGGGCCTTCTTATGGGAGCGAACCTTGGCCATGACGTTGACGGCGCCGTCGCCCACCGTGAGGACCGGGCAGATCTTCATGAGGCCGCCGAGCAAGGCCGATGCCCGCCCGATGCGGCCGCCGGCCTTGAGAAACTCGAGCGTGTTGGGCGAGAAGAGGAAGCGGGAGGACTGCACGCCGAACAGGGCGCGCTGGGCGGCGTGGGCCAAGCTGTGGCCCGCCGCGACCGACTGCACCGCCTCGCGCACGGCCGGCCACGAATCGCCGCTGTTGGTCGTCGAATCGACCAGGGCGTAGTGGAAGCCGGCATGGCGGGCCGCCACCGCGCGGGCCGCGCGCAGGGCCCCGTCGAAGGTGCCCGACATCTTCGAGGAGATGAAGACCCCGAGCACGTCGTCGCCCGCCTGGGCGGCCTCTTCGAAGGCCGCTTCGACTTCGGCGGCCGAAGGCTGGCTCGACGTGGGCGGGTTTTCCACCATGTCGGCGATCTTGGCGTAGAAGGCGTCGACGTCCATCGTGGATTCCACGAACTCCTGCCCGTCGTAGCGCACGAACAGGGACAGGACCCGCACGGCGGCCGATTCGGGCGCCGAGGGCGGAAGCGTGATGGTTGAATCTGCGAATACGCGAATCATGGTCTACTCGATTCCCCTGAGCTTGCGGGCGAGCGCGAACCGGCGCTCGAAGAGGCCCGATTCCAGGCCCACCGGATACGAATGGGGGTTGAGCATGCGCTTCTGCGATTCGTCGAGCAGCGCAAGCCCGGCCTGGGTGCGGTCGCGGGCGGCCATGGCGTCGCGGAACTCGGGCTCGAGCACCACTTCGCCGGCGCGGGCGAGCGGCTTGAGCAGGGTCTCGCTGGAAAGGCCGCCGAGCTTCTTTTGGCGGAGCTCGTCGAAGGGGTCGATGATACGGCCCTCGTCGTTGACCGGATGGTTGACGTCGAAGACCATGTCGCCGGCGATCGTGCCGTTGGCGTTGTAGTAGCGGCGGATGTCGAGCACGCCCGGGAAGGTGAGCTTGGAGACGCTTTCGGTCACCTTGACGTGGTCGGTCCAGGGCTCGCCCGCCGATTTGCGCGTGGCCGACAGCTTGTAGACGCCGCCGAGCGTGGGCTGGTCGAAGGCGCTCGCCAGCTTGGTGCCCACGCCCCAGCTGGCCACTTGGGCGCCCTGCTCGCGTATCGAGGCGATTGCATACTCGTCGAGATCGTTGGAGAGGACCACGCCCGTGTCGGCGAGACCCGCTTCGTCCAAGCGACGGCGGCAGTGCTTCGCGAGCCATGCCAAGTCGCCCGAGTCGATGCGCACGCCGAGCAGCTTCTCGCCGCGCTCCTTCATCTCGAGGCCCACGGTGATCGCGTGTTCGAGCCCCTGCTCGACGTCGTAGGTGTCGATGAGCAGGACGCAGTTGTTCGGGAAGAGGCGGGCGTAGGCTCGGAAGGCCTCGAGCTCGCTGTCGAAGGCCATGACCCAGGAATGGGCGTGGGTGCCCGACACGGGAATGCGGTAGCGCTTGCCGGCGAGCACGTTGCTCGTGCTCGCGCAGCCGCCCACGACCGCCGCGCGGCTGGCCCATAGGCCGCCCAGACCCTGGGCGCGGCGCAGGCCGAATTCGGCCACCGGGGTCTTGGCCGCCACGCAGACGCGGGCCGCCTTGGTCGCGATGAGCGATTCGAAGTTCACGCAGTTGAGCAGCGCCGTTTCGACGAGCTGGCATTCCATGATGGGGCCGGTCACGCGCACGAGCGGGTCGTTGGGGAAGACGATCGTGCCCTCGTGCACCGCGTCGATGTCGATCGACAGGTGCAGATCGGAAAGCCAGGAGAGGAATTCCGGTCGGAAGAGCGGGCCGCCGGCCGGAGCCTCGAGCGAGCCCAGGTAGGCGCAGTCCTCTTCGGTGAAGGAGAAGGTCTCGATCATTTCGGCCAGCTGGTCCATGCCGCAGGCCACCGTATAGCCGCCGTGGAAGGGGTTCTCGCGGAAGTGCATGTGGAAGCACGCCTGCTCGTCGCCCTTGTCGGCCAGCCAGTAGCCCTGGGCCATCGTCAGCTGGTAGAGATCGGTGTACATCGCGAAATCAAATGCCATTAGTCCTTCGCCTCCGAATCATGGGAACCGCCCTGGGTAGAACGGCGGCGCCTTCTGCGCCTATGGTTGGGCGATGCGGAGCCCTCGGAAGAGGAATGCGCGTCGGCGCCGGCGCCTTCGGTGCGCGCCGCGCGCAGGGCGCTCGACTTCTGGCCGGGACGCGGGCCGCCCTTGGCGGGCGCGGCGCCCTTGCCCTGGGCGTTGGGACGCGCAGCGGTGCCGCCCTTGCCCGGGGCGCCGGAGCGCGAGCGCCGCCTGCGGTTGCCCTGGCGGGCGCCCTCGCCCTTCTTGGCATCGTTGCGCGGGCCCTCGGCCTTCTTGCCCGCCGCGGGCGCGGCGGACGCGGCGCCGTCGGCGGCGGGCGCGGCGGAGCCGCCCTTCACCTGGCCGCGGCGATGGCGCGGCTTGCGGTGGGTGTGCCCCTCCCCCTCGTGCGCGCTGCGGCCCTGCGCCGGGCGCTTGCGCGACCGCGTGGGGTTGTGATGGGCTTCGGGCTTAGCCAGCTTGTCGTCGCCGGTGAAGCCCGCCGTGTCGAACAGGCCGGTGGCCTGGGTGCCAGCGAAGGGATCGGGGTCTGCGTACTCGTCGAAGGCCTCGCCGATCGAGGTGGGGCGTTTCGAGGCGGCGTCTTCGGCCGGGGCGTCCATCGCCGAAAGCGGGAAGGTGACCTGCTTGGGCTTGCCGTCTTCCTCGATGCGGACCGTGACCTCTTCTTTGGGGACGTTCAGGCTCGTGACCTTTGCCTCGCCGCGCGGGGTTTCGATTTTGGCGTTGACCTTGGGGGCGCGGCCCTTGAAGTCCTTGTAGGCGTCGTACTCGTAGCGCAGGCAGCACATGAGTCGGCCGCACACGCCTGAAATCTTCTGGGGGTTGAGGGACAGGTCCTGTTCCTTGGCCATGCGGATCGACACGGGGCAGAACTCCCCGCCGAGCCGGCGGCAGCAGAGCTCTTGGCCGCAGTGGCCGATCCCGCCCACCATGCGGGCCTCGTCGCGCACGCCGATCTGGCGCATGTCGACGCGGACGTGGAGCTCGCTTGCGAGCTTGCGCACCAGATCGCGGAAGTCGACGCGTTCTTCGGCTTCGAAGAAGAAGACGGCGCGGTCGCCGTCGAAGGCGTACTCGACCATGACGGGCCGCATGTTCTTGTTGGCTTCGGCCGCGAGCCGTTTGAAGACCGGCAGGGCCTCCTTGCCTTTCTGGCGCAGGTCGTCGACGCGGGCGACGTCTTCTTCGGTCGCCTTGCGCACGACGGGCTTGAGCTTGCTCTTCAGGCGCGCGAGCTCGCTTTCGTCGACGTCGACGATGCCGCGCGCATGGCCGAACTCGAGGCCCTTCTCCATGCGGACCACGACCGCGTCGCCGTCGGCAAGGTCGAGCTCGCCGGGGTCGAACCAGAGGGTCCGGGGATTATATTGCAGCGCTACAGGCGCTATGCGAACCATAGAGTTCCTCTCTTATTGTGATAAGCAGCACATCGATACATGTTTCCGGAGACACATTATAAGCAATAGCCCTATCGGTCTCATCGCAGGCGACGATGGCGCGCGCGACGGAGGGCTCGGCGGCCCAGGTCGCGGCCTCTTCGATCGTGTCGCGCACGTCGGTGTTGATCACGAGTTCGGGAGCGCCCGCGCAGGTCACGAGCACATCGCGCAGCCAGGAGCGCACGATGGCCGTGAGCTGGCCCAACATCTGCACGCTCTTTGCGGAAAGTGTGCGTTTGTTGCGCAGCTCGATCTGCTTGAGCGCGGCGTTGGCCATGAACTCGGCCGAAGCGGCGAGCTCCTCCTTCTGGGCGCTGCGCACCAGATCGAGCGGGGCCTGGGCTGCCTCGAGCAGGCGGGCGGCGTACTGGAGCACGTCGAGGTCGTCGGATAGGCGCAGGTGGGCCAGCATGTCGATCACGTTGGCGCGGAAGGCGAAGCGCTCGGTGCCCCGGCAGAACTCGATGGCCGCCGAAATCGAGCCCCCGCAGGCTTCGAGGGCCACGCGGGCCTGCACCGCGTCCACGGACGCGTTCTGGCGCACGATGCCTACGGCCTCCTTGGCGGGGATATGGCGGAAGGGCACGACCTGGCAGCGGGAGACGATCGTGGGCAGGACGGCGTCGACCGTGCGGCCGAGCAGGATGAGCACGACGTCCGCGGGGGGCTCTTCGAGGGTCTTCAGGAAGGCGTTGGCCGCCGCGGCGTTCATGCGGTCGACCCGGTCGAGGATGTAGACCTTCTTGGTCGCCTGGATCGGCGCCAGGTGCACGTCCTGCACGATCTCGCGGATCTGCTCGACCAGATAGCCGGTGGCGCCTTCGGGGGCCACGTAGCGCACGTCGGGATGACGGCGGCGCATCACGCGCTTGCAGGCAGCGCAGGTGCCGCAGCCGCCTTCGGGACAGAGGACCGCCTGGGCCAGGGCGTAGGCCGCCGTGGTCTTGTTGGACCCTGCCGGCCCGGTGAAGAGGTAGGACTGCCCCACGCGCCCCGAAGAGACGGCCGCACGCAGGAAACTGCGCACTTGGGGCTGGCCCAAGATGCGCTCGAAGGGGTCGCTCACGACGCCTCGCCTCCCTTCCGCTTGCGCGCGCGGGAGCGCTCCCGGTTGCCGCCCGCGCCCTTGTTCTGCGCGCCGCCTTTGGACGCCTTCGGCGCGGGGCCCTGGCCGCCGGGCCCCTTGGCGCCCCGATTCCTGCCCCCGCGGCTACCGCGCGCGCGGCGGCGCTTGCCCGCCCCATGGATCTTGTTGGCCGCCTCGAAATAGGCGTCGTCGAAGGGCAGACGGTCGGCGTCCCAGCCCACGACGTCGGCCACCGCCTGGAAGACAAGCTTTGCGGTGCGGGCCTTGGTCTTCGAAGAGACCACCGTGCGCACGCGGTCGGGAGCCGTGCTCTCGAGCTCGTCGAAGGCGGCGTTGACGCGCTCGTGGAAGTCGAGGCCGGCCGCCTCCATGCGGTCGGCGCCCGAAGAGTGGGTCGCCCGGGCCAGGCTGCGGGCGGCCGAGGCGCCCGACTTCATGAGGACCGTGCGGTCGGGCACGAGCCCGCGGGCGGCGAAGAGATTGGCCCGCTCGACGAAAGCGCGGTCGAGCCCGCGCCCGCAGGCCTGGTAGGCCACCGTGGAATCGTAGAAGCGGTCGCAGAGGACCACCGCCCCGCGCGCGAGCGCCGGCTCGATGACTTCGGCGACCACCTGGGCGCGGGCTGCCTCGTAGATGAAGAGCTCGGCCTCGTCGCAGAGGTTCTTGGTCTGGGGGTCGAGCACGATCCTGCGCAGGGCCTCGCCGGCATGCGTGCCGCCCGGCTCGCGCACGCAGACCACTTCAGTGCCCTGGGAACGCAAGGCGTCGGCGAGAAAGCGGATATGGGTCGACTTGCCCGCCCCGTCGCCGCCTTCGAATGTGATGAATGCGCCGCGCTTGCGCGGCGCGCGGTCAACCTGTTCCACGCCTTCGCTGCTCTTTTCACTCGTTCATGCTCTACGGCCAGTATAAAAGTCCGCGGGCCGGCGCCGGCCGACCCGCGGAGAATCGTTGCACGCTCGAAACCCGCCGTGCGCCTATTCGGCGGCGTCGGACTTCTTCCGCGTCGTCTTCTTGGCCGCGGGCTTCTTGGCCGCGGTCTTCTTGGCGGCCGCTTTCTTCGCCGGCGCCTTTCTACCGGCCGCCTTCTTCTCTTCCCGCTCCTTCTTCTGCTCTTCCTTGCCCGGGCAGTCGTAGTTGGGACAGAGCTTCCAGGGGCCGCGGGCGGTCGTGACGATCACCATCGGGGCGCCGCAGTGCTCGCAGACCTCTTCGGTCGCGGTGATCGCACCGCGCGGGGGCAGCGGGTAGCGGGTCTGGCATTCGTCGAAGTTCTCGCAGACGATCGACCGCTTCAGGGTGCGGGGGTTCTTATGGGCGAAGAGCTTGCCCGTCTTGCCGGCCGCCTTGCAAGTGGGGCACTCCCCCACGTAGACGTCGGGCTCTTTGTTGGTGGAGCATTCCGGGTCGATGCAGTGCAGGTAGGGCTTCTGGCGGAAGGGCGACACCTTCACCTGAGGCATGCCGCACACCGGGCAGGGGGTGTCGGTGGCCTCCACGCGGCCCTTGGGCAAAGGATAGGTCACGTCGCAGTCGGGCCAGCCGGCGCAGCCGATGAACATCGACCGGGTCTTCTGGGCCACGCGCAGCTGCAGGTCCTTGCCGCACTTGGGGCACTTCCCCACGTAGGCGTCGGCCGCCACGGCGTCGGCCAGGGCGTCTTTGACCTGCTCGGCCGCCGGCAGAAGGGCCGCGAGCTGCTCGGAGAGCAGATCGCGGGAATGCTGCACGACCTCTTCGCGGGTGTCGGTGCCCGTGGTGATCGCCGTCATCTCGTCTTCGAGCTCGGCGGTCATGCCCGGCGTCGTGATGTGGGGCGCGAACTGGCCCAGGGCATCGATCACGGCGATGCCGAGCTGCGAGGGCTCGCAGGGGTCGTCGTTCTGCAGGTACTTGACCTGGCTCAGGCGGTCGATGATCGCGTGCCGGGTCGACTTGGTGCCCAAGCCCAGGCGCTCCATCTCCTGCACGAGACGGCCCTGGGAATAGCGGGCGGGCGGCTCGGTCTGCTTCTTTTCCATCTGGGCGCCGTCGAAGCCAATCGTCTGGCCGGCCTCCATAGGCGGCAGCTGCTCGTCCTTCTTCTGCCCGTAGGGGTAGATGGCGCGGAAGCCCGCCTCGACGAGGACGTCGCCTTTGGCCTGGAAGGGCTCGCCGGCCACGTCGAGCGCGACCTTGGTGCCTTCCACCACCGCCGCATTCGACAGGGTGGCCAGGAAGCGGCGGGCGATGAGGTTGTAGAGCTTGAACTCGGCGGCGGGCAGGGTGTCGGGGGTCGCCACGTTGGTGGGGTAGATCGGCGGGTGGTCGGTCTCCTCCTTCTTGCCGCGCGTGGCGTGCAGGGGGCCGCCGGAAAGCAGGCCCTCGCAGTAGGGCCGGTAGGCGGGGTTGCCCTTGAGCATGCCCACCACTTCGCCCAGGTCGAGCGAAGAGGGATAGACCGTGTTGTCGACGCGGGGATAGCTGATGAAGCCGTCCATGTAGAGGCTTTCGGCCATGCGCATGCAGCGGCCCGGGCGGATGCCCTCGGCTGCTGCGGCGGCCATGAGCGAAGTCGTGTTGAAGGGCGCGGGCGGGGCCTGGCGGCGCCGGCGCTTGTCGACGGAGGCGACGGTGGCGGTGGTGGCGCCCTTCACGTGGTCCATGACGGCCTGGGCGTCGGCTTCCTTCTTGAAGCGGGCCGTGGCGGTGGGCGCCGTGAAGGCGATGCCGTCGTCGTTGAAGCGGCCCTTGATGACCCAATAGTCTTCGGGCACGAAGGCCATGCGCTCGCGTTCCTTGGCCACGATGAGCGCGAGCGTGGGGGTCTGCACGCGGCCGGCGCTGCGCACGTTGCCGTAGCCGGCGAACTTCACCGTGGTGAGGTAGCGCGTGAGCACCGCGCCCCAGATGATGTCGATGTCGCGACGGGAGGCGCCCGCTTCGGCCAGGTTCCGGTCGAGGTCGACCAAGTTGTCGAAGGCGTGCACGATCTCCTGCTTGGTGTAGGCCGAATAGCGGGCACGCGAGATGGGAGCGGTGGGGTTGGCCTCGCGCACCTGGGCGAGGGCGTCGGAGCCGATGAGCTCGCCCTCGCGGTCGAAGTCGGTCGCGATAACGATGTCGTCGGCCTTTTTGGCCAGATTCTTGAGCGAGCGGATGATGTCCTTTTCCTTGGGATAGGTCTTCACCGGCGCGTAGGCGAGGTACGGCAGCGCCTCGAGCTTCCACGACTTCAGGTCGACGCCGTCTTCGGAAAAGGGCTTCTTCTTTTTAAAGGGCGGCTTGGCAAGGCTTTCGGGCAGATGGGCCGCAACGACCTCGCCGTCCTCGTCGACGCCCATCCAACCGCCGCGCTTCTTGTAGACGAGCTGGCGGGGGAAGTCGACTTCCAGGATATGCCCGCGCAAACCGATGGTCACGCAGTCTTCGCCGCGGTAGGAGAAGCGGTAGACCGGCGTGGAGTACACCTTGTCCTGCTTGGGCTTGCCCGCGCCCAGAAGGCGGGCGATCTGCACCGCAGCGTCGTTTTTCTCTGTGACGATTAATCTCACACGTTGCCCCTTCTCTTGATTTTACGTGCGTGGGGATGCGCCCGCCGAAGCGAACAGTGGGTAGCATACCCGAAAAGAAGAAGATTCAATAGAGATGGTATTGAAAGGAATTGGAGCAACCGCGCACATTTCGCGCAAGAACGTCGCAGGCGAATGCCGATGGATATGCTGTAAAAAACGTTTCGTACGAGGGAAAGGCCGTGAAATGAACAAGGCCCTCGCAGCCGGCGGCGCCGTCGCCGTGGCAGCCTGCATCGCCCTGGGGCTCGGCGCCCAGGGAACCGCGCAAGCCAATTCCGACCCCTCTTCCCCGGTTACCGGTCTGATCCAAAGCGTGAAGACGGGCACGGCCGATCTGCAGGCCGAAGCTCTGAACCAGCTCATCGACGCTTCGGGCGTAAAGGGCAAGGTGCAATCGGCCCTGAACGCCAACGTCGCGCGCATCGCCCAGCGCACGGGCCTGCCCGAATCGACCGTGCGCGAAGGGGTTGCCGCCTTCGACATCCAAGACTGGCAAGCGGTCGCCCTGCCCGCCAGCGCCCAGACCGAGTGCACCTACCCGGTTTCCTACGACGGGGTCGACGCCACCGTGACCCTCTACAGCGACCCCTCCTACCTGTCCGTGTCGACGATGGGCCAGCAGGTCACCCTAAAGGTGCCCGAAAGCGCCCAGCCCTACGTGGGCTATCTGGGCTACCTGGCCTAGCGCTCCGCCGACGCCGCGCGGGCAGCTTCGCGCTCTTCGCGCGCGAGCACGAGCTTCATCGCCGCGATCGCGCATTCGATCTGGCCGGCGTCAGGCTCGCGCGTCGTGAGGTACTGCATCTGCATGCCCGGCCACAGCACCACCTTCACCAGCGGGTTTTCGGGGTGGCTGCCCGCCCACTTCACCGTGATTTCGTAGCTGATGCCGGCGATCAGCGGCATGAGCAGGATGCGCACGAAGATGACGAGCGCGAGTTTGGGGGCGCCGTCGGGCACGCCCCAGGCGAGGATGAGCCGGTCGAGCGGGACCAGGGTGTAGACGACGATCGCGATGATCATGACCATGATGAGGAAGGCCGTCCCGCAACGCACGTGCAGACGCGGGAAGGAGGCCGCGTTTTCAGGCGTGAGCGGCAGGCCGTGTTCGTAGCAGTGAATCGTCTTGTGCTCGGCCCCGTGGTAGGCGAACATGCGGTCGATATCGCGCATCCGGCCGATGAGCCAGATGTAGCCCACGAAGACGGCCACGCGCACGAGGCCGTCGACCAGGTTCCAGGCAAGCGTGGCCCCGTCGTATTCGCCCACGATCAGGTTGGCCGCGAAAGCCGGCAGGACCACGAAGAGAACGACGCCCAGCACGAGGCCCGCGACCATGCTCGCCGTCATCGCCCCGCCCGAAAGCCCGCCGTCCGCCTCGTCGGCCGCGTCGTCGCCCGTAGCGTCGGCGGCGACCGGGCCGCCCGCCGTGAAGGCGCGCGCCTCTTCGGCGCTTTGGGCGGCTTCGGCGCGGTCCTGCACGGTGCCCTCGTCGTCGAAGGCGTGGTCGACCGCCACTTCCAAGGCCTTGTAGCCAATAGCGAGCGATTCGACGAAGGCCCGGCATCCGCGCACAACAGGCCACGAGAGCCAGGAGGCGCGCCGCACCGCTGCCGGCAGGTCGTGCTCTTCGGTGTAGATGCCGCCGCCTGGCTCTCGCACGGCCACCGACCAGTTGTACTTCCCGCGCATCATGATGCCCTCGAGGAGGGCCTGGCCGCCCACATGGGTCTTGAGCGCTCCGTCTTCGGCGAAGGCGCGCGAAAGGTCGCTCTTCTGTTGTGCGGGCATCGGGGTCATCCCTTCGGGTATGCGACGGCGGGGGCGGCGCCGGAACCGACGCGCCCCCGCCGTTCATTGGCTATCACGGAGTTAGTCGACCATATCGGCGGGCTTGGGGCGCCGGGCGATCGGGTAGGGCTTGCCGCAGGCCATCTTGCCTTCGGGGCAGCGGCCGCGCACGCAGCCCGGACCCGCCTCGGCGAAGACGTAGGGGGCCGTGGGGCGCACGAGCTCGAGCATCTTCCAGGCCATCTCGCGGATCTCCCACTGGGCGCGGTTGCAGCAACGGATGTCGAAGAAGTGGCGCAGCTCGCGGGCGTTCATCGTCATCACGAGCTTGGTTTCCGTCGCGTTGGGCAACACGTAGCGGGCGTCTTCGGCCGGAATCCCCATTTCCAGGAATGCGGCGTAGGCGTCCTGTACGGCTGCCATGAGCTCGGAAAAGCGGGCGCTCGCTTCCGGGTTGCCGGCGATCGAGGGCGGCTCGATCGCTTCGATGCCGTTCTTGTACTTCACGTAGCGCTGGCTCTGCTGCTCGTAGCTGGCCAGGCGATGGCGCACGAGCTGGTGGGTGAGGGTGCGCGAGACCCCCTCGATCGCAAACGTGTAGCTCGCGTGCTCGAGGGTCGAGAAATGGCCGCCGGCGAGCACCGTGTCGAGCACGCTGTACATGCGCTTGGCATCCATCGTTTCCATAAGTTCGACGGCGCCCACGGGCGCATAGCACAGGCGGGCCGCCGTGGCGATCGCGCGCTCGGGGTCGGGTGTATGGTAGAGGAGTTCGATATGCATGGACGCACCTTCCCTTCGTCAATTGGTATTAGCATAGGGGCATTGCCCTGCAGGCCCCGTGAGAAAGGCCCCCTTCATGGAAACTACCGCGCGCGCAGACGCTCCCCTGCCCGAAGAGCCCGTCTCGCTTCTGGCCGCCACCGACTGGAACGAGGAGTGGAAGCGCCTGCAGCGCATCCGCCGCAGGGCCGACGACGCCCAGTTCTGGAACAAGCGGTCGAAGAGCTTCGATTCCAAGGACGTGCCGAGCCCCTACGTGCGGGCCTTCATCGACCTCGTCGACGTGGCGCCGGGAAGCCGCGTGCTCGACATGGGCTGCGGCACGGGCAGCCTCGCCGTCCCGCTCGCGCTCGCCGGCAACCGGGTGATCGCGGCCGACTTTTCAGACGGCATGCTAGCCGAAACGAAACGGCGGATCGAAGCCACGGGCGCGGCTGGCGTCGAGCCCGTCCTCCTCGCCTGGGACGACGACTGGGAGGCCGCCGGCATCGGCGAGAACAGCGTCGACGTGGCCTTCGCCTCGCGCTCGATCGCGACCGCCGATCTGGCGGGGGCGCTCGCCAAACTCACCCGCGCCGCCCGCGTGAAATGCGCGGCCACGCTCACCCTGGGGGCGAGCCCGCGAATGGATCCGCGCGTGCTCGCGGCAGTCGGGGTG
>Ga0214872_100210_pt1 | contig 19826 bp, 19 predicted proteins | sample Stichaenrichm18X_FD_168614 | JGI IMG/M metagenome (GOLD analysis project Ga0214872, IMG submission 168614) | Xylose enriched microbial communities from anaerobic bioreactor in Madison, Wisconsin, United States - 18X | ecosystem: Engineered > Bioreactor > Anaerobic > Unclassified | place: USA... | reverse complement strand
GAGTACGGCGCCAATACCGCCGTGGCCCTTTCGAAGGCGAAGACCTACGCGACGGAGCGGGTCGACGAAGGCGAAGACGTCGACATGGAGCTGCTCGCCGAAGACGTGTTCGAAGATTTCCCCGACGCCCAGGTGAAGTTCACCAAAGAGGTGGAAGAGCGCGCGATGCCCGAAAGCATGCCGATGGAGCGCGAGGCCGTGCGCCGCGTGGCGCGCAAGCACAAGATTCTCACCGATACGGGCATCGAGATCACCTTCCCGGCCGAGTACTCGAAGAGCTCGGAGTACCTCACCTTCACGAGCGAGGCCGACGGGTCGATTTCGATCGAACTGCGCAACATCCTGCACATCGAGAACCGCTAGCGGGGCGGGCGGCCGCTTTCGGTGCGTGCGGCGCACCGACGCGGCGGCGACGTGGCGATTGGGCGGCGGCCCTCTACGCGCGCAGGGCGCACGCGGCAGGCGGGTGCCTGCGGCGTGCGCCCTGCGCGCAGCGGGTATGCGGGCTGGCCTAGACCAGCTTGATGCCCACGACGGATGCGAGCCACAAGCCGATGACCAGGGCAATGATCGAGATGGCGATGCGCTCGCCCGATGCCTGCTTCATTTCGGCTTCGGTGAGCGTGCCGATGAAGCTCTGCTTGACGGCGCTTGCGATTTCTTCCTTGCTCAGGTGGGCGTAGAGATCGGTCATGGTGGCATCCTTTCTCTCGATGTGTGCAGCCTTCAGTGTACACCTGGGCGTGACAGGGGGACGGAGGGTGTTGCCGCGCTTGCTGCGTGACAACACCCTCCGTCCCCCTGTCACGCCCGCGGCGGTATAGTGAGTGCGGCACACGGGGGCGCGAGAGGGCGCCTCCCCGAAGAGAAAACGAGGAGACCATGGCAAGCAACTTCACGCATGCGATCGTCCGCCGTCCGTCGCATTCGGTGATCGACGGCATCACCACCTCGCCCGAGCTGGGCAAGCCCGACTACGATTTGGCGCTCGAACAGCACGACGCCTACATCGAGGCCTTGAAGCAGGCCGGCGTCGACGTGACCGTGCTGCCCGCCCTCGAGGAGTTCCCCGACAGCGTGTTCGTGGAAGACACCGCGGTCATCACGCCCAAGGGCGCCATCATGGACCTGCCGGCGACCGATTCGCGCCGCGGCGAGGCCGAGCTCATGCTGCCCACCATCCGCCAGTTCTTCAGCGACGACCAGATCAAGCGCATCACGGCGCCGGGCACGCTCGAAGGCGGCGACGTCATGATGGTCGACGACCACTACTACGTGGGCCGCTCGAAGCGCACCAACGACGAGGGCTTCGCGCAGTTCAAGGGCTTTTTGGAAGCGTGGGGCATGACCGCCGAGCAGGTACCGGTCGAGCACATCCTGCATCTGAAGACCGGCGGCACCTATGTGGAAGACGGCAATCTGCTCGTGTCGGGCGAGTTCAAGACCCAGCCGGCCTATCGCCGCGGCCAGTTCGCCCACATTTTCGAGGTGCCCGACGAAGAGGCCTACGGCGCCGATTGCGTGCGCATCAACGACAAGATCATCATGGCGGCGGGCTATCCGGCTGTGAAGGCCCAGCTCGAAGCGTGGGGCTACGACATTATCGAAGTCGAGATGAGCGAGTTCCGCAAGATCGACGGCAGCATCACCTGCCTGAGCCTGCGCTTCTAGGCGGGCGTCGCGGGGCGCCGCCGGCTTTGAGTCAAAGGGGTCAGACCTCATTGACTCACCTGCGCCGCCGGGGCCTACAATGGGGCCGATGAACGACGACGCGCGACATACCGAAGATCGAATCCTCACCGCCGAAGAGGCGGCGACCGTTTTCGCCCTGCCTCCGTACCCGCCAATGGTGCGCATCTACACCGAAGCGCCCGACGACGCCTTCGCCGCGCTCGACCTGCCCGTTCCCCGCGACGCTCAGGCTCAAAGGTTGCTCGCCGGCTTCTTCCGCGTGCCTGCCCATACGGCCCAGGAGGTCGTGCGTCGCTACGACGCGGCCTGCGCCCAGGCGGCGGACGCCTTCGCGCGCTACGCCCATCTGGCCCGCCGCCTGCACGAGGACACGCTGCTCGAACCGTCAACGGCTGCGGCCTACCGGCAGGAGCTTGCCGACCATCTCGACGATGCGGTGGCGGCTTTCGCTCGGCGCGGCGCGACCGAAGAGCTCGGCTGGCTTTTCGATGCGGGCGCGATCGGCGCCGCGCAGGCGGACCGGGCGATCGAGGTCGCCTCGCGCGAGCGCGGCCTGGCGGCGGTTGCCTTCCTGTTGCGCGAGAAGCGCGCCCGCTTCGGCGGGGCGGGGAAGGACCTCGCGCTATGACGGCGGCAAGCGATGCAACGGTGCCGTCCGCAGGCGCGCCGGCAGCGGACGCGTGCGCGCCTGCGGTGGATGCGCCCGCGACGGACGGGTCCGTTTCGGTTGCGGCAGGCGTCCCGGGCAAGGCCCGGGCGCAACAGGTGGAAGCGGTTGCGCGCGACGTGGTGGAAGACGCCCGCCTGCGCCTTGCGGTGGCCTTTCCCGCGCTCGCACCGGCCCTGCTGGGGCGAGTGGCGACCGCCCGCCCGCTTGCGGCGGCGCTCGCCACCGACGGCAGCGCCCTGGCCTTCGACCCCGAGCGCACGGTGCGCGCCTACCGCGGCGACTCGGCCGCAGTCGCCCGCGACCTGCTGCAAGCCACCCTGCACTGCCTTTTTCTGCATCCCTTCGCCGCCAAGCGCGACGACGCCCGCGCCTGGAACCTGGCCTGCGACGTGGCGGCGGAAGCGGCCGCGCTCGACGTGTGCGCGGGGCGCTTCGCCTGCGCGCGCGACGAGCGCCTGGGCGCCGCCCTTGCCCGTCTGCATGAAGCGATCGGCCCGCTGACCTCGGCAAACGTCTATCGATGTCTACGGGAGCGAGCGGGCGGCGCGGGCCCGCTTTCCGGCTGGGACGCGCGCGAGGCAGGCGACCTCGCCGCCTGTGCGGCCCGCGACGACCATGCGCTCTGGAATCGCAGGGCAGCCCGCGCCTTAGAACCCGCGGCCGCCGGCATGCGCGCGGGTGGCAGCGGCGACGGGCAGGCGGCCGCCTGGCGGGCGCGCGCGGCCCAGATCGCGGCGGCCCTGCGCACGGCGGGGCAGAACGCGGGCGTGCAGGAAGGCGGGGCCTTCGCCTGCAACCTGCGCCTGGCCCGGCGCGAGCCGGCACACCTGGAGGACTTCCTGCGCGATTTCTGCGCCCCCGAAGAGGTCCTGCGCGCGAGCGACGAGGAATTCGACGTGATCGCCTACACCTACGGCCTGGCGCGCTACGGCAACCTGCCCCTGATCGAGCCGGTCGAGTACCGGCTGGCCCCCAAGCTCGCCACCTTCGTGATCGCGATCGACACGTCGGGCTCGACCCAAGGAGCCCTCGTGCACCGTTTCGTCACGCGCGCGCTCGCCGCGATCCGCGGCGCCTTGGGCCCGCACAGCGAGGTCCACCTCATCCAGGCCGACGCCCGCGTCCAGCGCGACGACGTGGTGCGCACGCCGGCCGACGTCGACGCGCTCGCGCGCAGCTTCGCCGTGCGCGGCGGGGGCGGCACCGATTTCCGCCCCGTCTTCGCCTACCTGGCCGACCGGCGCTCGCGCGGCGATCTGGCCGACCTTTCCGGCTTGCTCTACTTCACCGACGGCCGCGGCACCTATCCCGCAACCCCGCCGCCCTACCGCTGCGCCTTCGCCTTTCTCGACGATGCGGGCGAAGCCGCAGCGGTGCCCCCGTGGGCCGCGCGAATCGTACTCTCTTCGACAGACGTGATGGAAGGACGGCAGCGATGAACATAGCGGAAGCGAAACGCCAGGTGGAAGCCGCGGTGCGTGCCTATTTTGCCTGCGACGGGGCGGGCGAGCCCCGCATCCCCGCCGACCAGCAGCGCCCCCTTTTCCTGGTGGGCGCGCCGGGCGTGGGCAAGTCGGCGATCGTGGGCCAGGCGGCGGCCGACCTGGGCGTGGCCTTCGTGTCCTACGCGATGACCCACCACACGCGCCAGAGCGCGCTCGGTCTGCCCCTGATCAAGCGGAAAACCTTCGACGGCCGCGCGGTCGACGTGTCGGAATACACGATGAGCGAAATCATCGCGAGCGTCTACGAAGAGCAGGAACGCACGGGCCTGCGGCAGGGCATCCTCTTCCTCGACGAGGTCAACTGCGTGTCGGAGACCCTCTACCCGGCCATGCTCCAGTTCCTGCAGTTCAAGACCTTCGGCCGCCACCGCCTGCCGGCGGGCTGGGCGGTGGTGTGCGCGGGAAACCCGCCGGCCTACAACCGCAACGTGCACGCCTTCGACATCGCCACGCTCGATCGCCTGCGCACGATCGCGGTCGAGCCCGATTACGAGGCGTGGAAGGCCTTTGCCCTGGCCCAGGGCGTGCATCCGGCGGTGCCGGCCTTTCTCGACGCCAATCCCGATTGCTTCTATGCGGTGGAGGCGACGGCGGAGGGCAAGCGGTTCGTCACGGCCCGCGGATGGTCGGATCTTTCGGCCACGCTTTCGCTCTACGAAGATCTGGGCCTCGCCGTCGACGAGGCGCTCGTGGGCCAGTTCGTGCAGGATCCCGCGATCGCCGCCCGCTTCTGGAATTTCTACGCCCGCTTTGCGGCCTACCGCGACGTGTACGCGGTGCCCCGCATCCTGGCGGGCGCGCCGAGCGAGGAAGCCCTTGCGCACGCCAAGGCGGCCGCGATCGACGAGCGCCTGGCGCTTGCGGATATGCTCGCCGCCGGCGTCGACGCCCAGGTGGGGAAGACGATGGCCATCGAAGGGGCTGTGGAAGCCTTCCGCGACGCCCTGCGCGGCGTGCTCGCTCGGGTCGCGGCGGGCTGCGCGGTGGCGGATGCCGTGGAAGCCGCCCGCACCGCCCTGCGCGACCGGTTGGCCGCCGCCGGCGGCGAGAGCGCCCGCGCCCGCGCCGAACGCTCGCGGCTGCGGCGCGCAGACGGCTGGCTTGCCACGTGCGCCGATTGCGCCGACGAGGCGGCCCTGCGGCAGGCTTACGGCGACGTGCTCGCTGGCCTGCGCGCGAGCGCGGCGGACGCGGGCCGCGCGATCGAGGCGGCCTATGCCTTCGTCGACCAGGCCTTCGGCGCAGGTGAAGAGGCCCTCGCCTTCACAGCGGCGCTCACGGCCCGGCCCCACGTGGTCGCCTTCGTGCGCGATTTCGGCAGCGACGCCTACCTTGCCCACGCCGGCGAGCTTTCGGGCGAGGACCGCGCGGCCCGCCTGGCCGACCGCGTCGACGCGCTCGACCTGCCCTAGGCGCCGTTCGTCGGCACCCCGCGCGCCCCGCGCACACATGCGCCGCCCCATGACGCCGTTCGCGGATGCACGCCGCCGCGGTATTCCGCGCACGGCTACCATCGAGTCATCGGAGCGGTCCCGCGCAGGCGCGCTTCGCTCTGCAATCGCGCGCCCAGTCTCGCCTGCGCTTCCGCCCCTGCTCGACACGCGTTATGAGGAGTGATGCAGTATGGCGAAAAAAATTCTGGAACTCTGCGGCGACTTCACGGAAGACTACGAAACCATGGTGCCTTTCCAGGCGCTCTCGATGCTCGGCTACCAGGTCGACGCCGTGTGCCCCGACAAGAAGGCCGGCGACACGGTCCCCACGGCGGTCCACGATTTCCTGGGCGAGCAGACCTACACCGAGCTGCGCGGCCACAACTTCGCGCTCACGGCCGATTTCGATGCGGTGAACGTCGACGACTACGCGGGCCTGTTCATCACGGGCGGGCGCGCGCCGGAATACATTCGCCTCAACCCCCGCGTGATTGAGATCGTCCAGCAGTTCTTCGCGGCCGGCAAGCCCGTCGCGGCCATCTGCCACGGTCCGCAGGTCCTGGCGGCGGCCGGCGTGCTCAAGGGCTACACGGCCACGGCCTACCCGGCGGTGGGCCCCGACGTGACGCTGGCGGGCGGCACCTACAAGGAAGTGCCCGCCGACCAGGCCGTCGTCGACCGCAACCTGGTCACGGCCCCGGCATGGCCGGGCGACACCGCGATCGTCCGCGAATTCGTCAAGCTGCTCGGCGCCAAGATCGAAATCTAGCCCAGCCGCTCGCATCTTGCGCGAAGCGCCCGCATCGCTCGTTCGGTGCGGGCGCTTCGCCTTCTGCGCGCCGCGCTCGCCTGCTGCAGCCGCTACCTGCTAGGATGGTCGCTGCACACAACCGTCGCGGCGAAAGGATGCAAGGCATGCAGGAAGAGTACCGTATCGAGCACGATTCGATGGGCGAGGTGCGCGTTCCGGCGAGCGCCCTGTGGGGAGCGCAGACGCAGCGGTCCTACGAGAACTTCCGCATCGGCACGGAAACCATGCCCGAAGGCATCGTGCGGGCCTTCGCCACGCTGAAGAAGGCCGCGGCCCAGGCCAACAACGAGCTCGGCAAGCTCGACGATGAGCGCCGCGCTGCAATCGAGGCGGCCTGCGACGAGATCCTTTCCGGCAAGCTCGACGGGTCCTTCCCCCTGAAGGTCTGGCAGACCGGGTCGGGCACGCAGAGCAACATGAACTTCAACGAGGTCATCGCCCATCGCGGTAACCAGATCGCCGGCGCCGACATCCTGCACCCCAACGACACGGTGAACATGTCGCAGTCGTCCAACGACACGTTCCCCACGGCCATGCACATCGCCGCCGTCATGGCCATCCAGCAGCGGCTCATCCCCGCGGCGATCGAGCTGGTCGGGACCTTCGATGCCCTCGAGGCCGCTCACCAGGGCGTCGTGAAGAGCGGCCGCACCCACCTGCAGGACGCGGTGCCCATTTCCTTCCCGCAGGAAATTTCGGGATGGCGCTACCTGGTGCTCGACGCGGTCGACGAGCTGCGCGCGGCCCTGCCGCAGCTCTACAAGCTGGCCTTGGGCGGCACGGCGGTGGGCACGGGGCTCAACGCCCCCGAAGGCTTCGACGTCGCGGTGGCCGCCCGCGTGGCGGCGCTCACCGGCGAGCCCTTCGTCACCGACCCCAACAAGTTCCACGCCCTTTCGGCCAAAGACGGCATCGTGTTCGCCCATGGGGCGGTGAAAGCGCTCGCCGCCAACATGATGAAGATCGCCAACGACGTGCGCTGGCTCGCGAGCGGTCCGCGCCTGGGCCTGGGCGAGATCACCATCCCCGCCAACGAACCGGGCAGCTCGATCATGCCGGGCAAGGTCAACCCCACCCAGTGCGAGGCGGTCACGATGGTCGCCGTGCAGGTCATGGGCAACGACGCCGCGATCGGCTTCGCGGCCAGCCAGGGCAACTTCGAGCTCAACGTGTTCATGCCCGTGATCGCCTACAACTTCCTGCAGTCGGTGCGGCTGCTGTCCGACGCGATCCGGTCCTTCAACGTGCACTGTGCGGTGGGTATCAAGGCCAACCGGGAAAAGATGCACGACAACCTGCACAATTCCCTCATGCTCGTCACGAGCTTGAACCCCTACATCGGCTACGAAAAGGCCGCGAAAGTGTCGCAGAAAGCCTATCGTGACGGCACGAGCCTGCGCGAGGCCTGCCTTGAGCTGGGCTTCATGACCGCCGACGAGTTCGATAGGGTCTTCCACCCCGAAGAGATGATCTAGCGGAAGCGGAAGGGAGAGGGGCGCGTGGCGGCTGTGGAATGGCACGCGCCTGCAGTTTCCTCAGCGATATGCGAGGCGCATCGTCCGGTGATATGCGGGGCGATGCGCCTCGTTCGTTTCATTCTCCGATCTCGCCTGCAATCGAGCGCGGGATCCAGGCGGCGACTTCGGCGCCGCGCAGGCCCTGGGAGAGCAGGAAGGCGGTTTTGGCGAAGGCGGCTTCGAAGGTCATATCGCCCGCGCCCACGGCGCCCGCCCGGCCGAGTTCGTCGCTCGCGGCGTAGCGGCCCACTTCGACGGCGGCCTGCGGGCACTGCGACGCGACGATCACGGGTACGCCCGCCTCGATCGCCTGGGCGAAGGCGTCGACGAGTCCCGGCTCGCTGGCGGGCACGTTGCCGGCGCCATAGGCCCGCACGATCACGGCTTCGGGGGCAGGGCTCAAGGCTGCGCGCACCCGGGCGGCGGTGATGCCGGGCGTCATCGTGACGACGGCGATGTCGCAGCGCCGGTAGGGCGCAGGGTCGCTCCAGCCGCATCCGGCGGCGGGCGCGGAAAGCCACTGCCAGGGGGCGCCTATGCGGGCCAGGGGTGCAGCGGACGGCGAGGTGAAGCCATCGAAGGCCCAGGACGAGGCCTTAGTCGCCCGGTTGCCGCACAGCAGGAGGCCGCCGAAGCAGACTGATACGCCGCCTGGCTGCCGAGCGGCGGCTTCGAGCGCATGGGACACGTTGGCCGCGGCGTCGCTGCCGGCCGCGCCGAGCGGCAGCTGGCTGCCAGTGAAGACGACGGGTGCGTCGAAGCCGCCCAGGGCGAAGCTTGCGGCGGCTGCCGAAAAGGCCATCGTGTCGGTGCCGTGCAGAACGACGAAGGCGTCGGCGTCCGCGCGGCGCGCGCGCAGCTCGTCTACGATCGTCTGCCAGCTTTCCGGGGTCGCCATCGACGAGTCGATCAGCGGCTCGAGGTCGCTTGCGGTCACGCGGGCGTCGATGTTCGCGGTGACGCCCTCGAGCCACCCGTGCAGGTCGGCGCCCGGGGCCAGTCCGCGGGCGGTGGGCGTCATGCCGATCGTGCCGCCCGTATAGAGAACGTGGATGCGCACGGTTCCTCCTTGTGATTGGCTGCGGCACCAGCATACCCCATGGGCGGGCGCGCCCTCTGCGCGTTTCGGCAGGTCGCGCCCGCCGCATGCGGCCGAAGAGCGATACACTGGTGCAATACAGACTCACCGTACGGAAGGCGATTCCCATGGCGCGACACGCGCAACTCCCCCAGCGACACGCCGCCAAGCGCGGCGGCATCGCCCGCCCTGTGGCGATCGGCGTCGTGGTGGGCGCGATTGTCGTGGCGGTCGCCGTGGGCCTTCTCGCTTGGGCGGGCGCCTTCGCCCCTGCGACCGATGCGGCAGACGCGCCGGCGGAGGACACGGCCGCATCCGCCGACGCCGCCTCCTCCGCGGACGGTTCCGCAGCCGGCGATGCGTCGGCCTCTTCCGAAGCGACCGACGCTTCCTCGTCGTCAAACGGCACGGCCCAAGCCGCCGCCCGGCCCTTGGAAGGCGTCGTGATCGCCGTCGACGCGGGACATCAGGCCAAGGGCGATTCCAAACGGGAGCCCATCGGACCGGGCGCGAGCGAGACCAAGGCCCGCGTGACGAGCGGCACGAGCGGCATGGCCACCGGCGAGCTCGAAAGCCAGGTGAACCTCGACGTCGCCTTGAAGCTGCGCGACGAGCTCGAAGCCCGCGGTGCCACAGTCGTGATGGTGCGCACCACCCAGGACGTCGACATTTCCAATTCCGAACGCGCGAAGATCGCCAACGACGCGGGCGCGGCCCTCTTCATCCGCCTGCACTGCGACGGGGTCGACGGGTCGCAGTCTACCAAGGGGTTCATGACCCTGGAGCCCGGCGAGAACGCCTACACTAAGGGCATCGCGACCGAGTCCCAGCGGGCGGCGCGCATCATGCACCCCGTCATCGTGAGCGAGACGGGCGCTGCCGACCGCGGCATCGTCGAGCGCAACGACCTTTCGGGCTTCAATTGGTGCACGGTGCCCACCGTCCTGTTCGAGATGGGCTGCATGACCAACCCCGACGAGGACCGGGCGCTCGCGAGCGACGCCTACCAACGGAAACTCGCGACGGCGATCGCCGACGCGACGGTGGCCTATGCGGGCGCCGCCTAAGAGCTAAGAGATAGGAACGAACATGGCTCATAACTTCTGCGCATCGTGCGGGGCCCCGATCAAGCCGGGCGCCCATTTCTGCGCCGCATGCGGGGCGCCCGTCGGAGGCGACTCGAACGCCGCCGCGCCGCAGGCGTCCGAAGCGCCGCAATCGTCCCCGGCCCCCGAGGCGCCTCAGGCATCCGAAACGCGCGCGATTCCCCCCGTGCCCGGGGCGCCGCGCGTGCCCGACGCTTCGGCAACGGTGGCCATGGACGCGGCGCCAGCCCCCGCAGCCGACGCGTCCGAAACCCGCGCCATGCCTTCGGTCGCGTCTCCCGCGCCCAGCGCGCAGGAGACCGTCGTCATGCCCCAGGCCGCCTACCGTCCGCCCGCGTCCGGCTTCGCCGCTCCCGGCGAGACGGCTCGGATGCAGCCGGTGGCCGGCCAGGCGACCGGCCCGCAGCCGCGCGTCTATTCTTCCGAATCCCGCCCGGCCGCGCCCATGGACGCGCAGAAGAAGGGGCTCATCGCCGGCATCGTCGCGGCGATCGTGGTGATCGTCGTGCTTGTGGCCGTGTTCGTGGTGCCGGCGCTCGCCAACCGCGGGCAGTCTGCCGGCACGGCGGCCACGTCTTCGGTGACCTCGTCGCAGGAGGCAAGCGGCTCGTCCTCGTCGAGCGCGACCGAAAGCTCGTCATCCTCCGACGCGGCGAGCTCGTCTTCGTCGTCGGCCGCGGCGGCCACCTCGTCGTCGTCTTCGAGCGCGCAGGCGGACGAGACCCAGCTCTACCAGAGCTTGCTTTCCATCTACAACAAGCTCGGCGACTACGACGCGCAGATCTCGCAGTGCGCGACTAACTTCAACAACTACTACCTGTCGAGCGATTTCCAGAAGCGCAGCACGCTGGGCCAGCAGGCGTTCAGTCTGGAATCGAACGTCAACGAACTCGCCAGCGAGCTCTCGAGCCTTAATGTACCCACCACGTCGAAGTACGCGGGCACCTACACCACGCTCGTGCAGCTGCAGAACGACCTGAGCAACCGCATCGCGGTTATCAGCGAGGCCTGGGACATCGACTTGCAGTACGCGAGCGATCCGACCGCCCACGAAGCCGAGATCACCGAGCCGTTGGGTCGCGACAAGGTCAACGGCAGCAACAGATACAAGCAGGATTTCGATGCGGTCTATCCCAGCGCCAAGCCCCAGGCCTAGCGATCGCTTCCGTCTTTTGGCGACCTTTGCGACCGCCCGACCGCTCTAAGGAGCCCCATGGACCTTCTCGTAACGTTTTTCGAAGGCGTGATCACGTTCGTATCGCCGTGCCTTCTGCCCATGCTGCCGCTCTACGTGGCATACTTCGCCGGCGCGAGCACCTCGGGCGCGGGGAAGGTTGTGCGCACGTCGCGCGTACTGGCGAACGCTTTGGGGTTCGTTCTGGGCTTCACCTGCGTCTTCGTGTTGCTCGGTGCCTTCGCGGGGGCTTTCGGAGGATTCCTGACGCGCTATCGGAGCCTGCTCGACTTCGTGGCCGGCCTCGTCGTGGTGGCGTTCGGCCTCTGCTTCATGGGCGCGCTGCGCATCCCCCTGCTCAATCGCACCCTCAAGCCCCAGGTGCGCATGGTGCCGCGTACCTTCCCCTCGGCGGTGCTCTTCGGTATCGTGTTCTCGATCGGATGGACCCCGTGCGTAGGAGCCTATCTGGGTTCGGCCCTGTTGCTGGCGTCCACGCAGGCGTCTGCGGCGCATGGGGTCGCCCTGCTGCTGGCCTACTCCCTGGGCTTGGGCCTGCCCTTCGTGCTCTCCGCCGTGGCGATCGATCGGCTTTCGGCGGCCTTCGATTTCATCAAAGAGCACTATGCCCAGGTGAATGCTGTATGCGGAGCGCTGTTGGTGGTTGTGGGCCTGCTTATGGCGACGGGGTTGCTGAACGTGTGGCTCGGCGTGTTGTCTGCGTAGGGCCCGACCGGGCGATGGAAGCCGAAGGGTGGGGGCGCCCGTGGGCGGAAGGAGAACCATGGAAGAGAAGCGGGAGGCGACCGACGCGACGGTCGGAGCCATGAGCGATGCGGCAGAAGCGCCTGAAGGGCAAGGCTCGGATTCGGGCCCGGTCGAATGCGCGTCGTCGCCCCGGAAGAAGGGGTCGTCCAAGAAGGCGGCGCTCGCAAGCGTGTTGGCGCTCGTCCTCATACTCGTTGCCGCCGCACTGGGCTATCAGACCCTAGGTGCCGGCGGGCAGGCGGCGACCGACCAAACGTCCGGGAGCGCCTTGTCATCGTCGTCTGCAACCGATTCCGAAGACGAGAGCGATCCTTTCGGCACCTCGTCGGGAAGCTCTGCGAGCTCGAGCGGGTTCGGCGCCCTCGGCGACCGCAACAGCACCGTCTACGATGTCGATGGAAACGCCGTGCAGGTGGCCGATCTGCCGAAGGGCCGCGTGTGCGTTATCAACTATTGGGCGACCTGGTGCCCTCAGTGCGTCGACGAATTCCCCGACCTTGCGCGCATCTACCAGGCATACGGCGATCGGGTGAGCTTCGTGTTCCTCGACAGCACCGACGGCCAGCGCGAAACGACGGGCAAAGTGCGCGACTTCTTGGACGAGGGCGGCTACGACGTGCCCGTCTACTACGATTCCCACATGAACTTCGGGACCGACTACCAGATCGAATACCTGCCCACGACGTTCATCGTCGATGCCGATGGCGCTGTCGTCGCCGCGAGCGTGGGCCGCGTCGATCCTGCTGCGCTCACGAGCAGGCTCGACCAGCTCCTCGGGTGACAACGGGCGCAGGGGGTGTTGTCACCGCCCTAGGTGACAACGGGAGCAGGGGGTGTTGTCATCCGCTCAGGGGCAGCGGCCCTCTCCGTCATTCAGCCCGTGCGAGGCGGGATTAGACGGGGTATAGCGAGAAGGTGCACCCGTTTACGCCTTTCCTTGGGCGCGTGTTTCGCCGATAGTTCGAAGTGGAACGGTAATCGAAAAGACTTCGCTTCCCGCTCCTATCCAGGTGCTCGGCAGGTGCGATGGCGGTTCCTGCTGACGTCGATGGCGGCCACGTTGACTCCGGGATGTTGCCATCGAAGCCACGGCGAGGGTGGCGGATGTCAGGCCATCGCAGAGGCTGGGTACGTAAGAGGGCAGCGAGACGCAAGGCCGTTTCGCTGCCCTTTTTGTGCCCTGCCGCCGTTCGATAGACGGCAGGCGTTCGGTATGGCTGGGGGCGCGTCGAGCGAGAGGAGCCGGGCTACAGATACGTGACCGTTTCGGAAAGCTCCTTGCGGTTGAAGTGGTTGGGCAACGGGCGGCCCTTTTCGGATGCGAAGCCCATATCGACCAGTGCGAGGACCTCTTCGTTTTCCGGCAGGCCCAAGACGCGCTTGGTTTCGGCCGGATCGAAGAGGTTGACCCAGCAGCTCTGCAGGCCCGCGTTCTGCGCGGCCAACACCAGGTGGGTGCAGACGATCGAGGCGTCCTCGATGCCCGAATCGCGCGCGCCGCCCGGGTAGGTGAACACGTTGGTCGCGTCGAAGGCGACGACGAGCACGCAAGGGGCGTTGTAGCGGCAGGGCGTGATCTCGTCGATCTTGGCAAGTGCCTCGGGCGACTGGCAGACGTAGATGTGCTGTTCTTGGAGGTTCTTGGCGGTGGGGGCGCGCCGCGCCGCTTCGAGGACGGCAGCGATCTGCTCGTGCGCGGGCGCGCTGCCGTCGTAGCTCTTGCAGGAATAGCGTTCTTCGATGACCGTGGCGAAATCCATGGGGCCTCCTTGCTCGGTACGTATGGTTCGCCTGCTAGCTTACCGCGGCGCGCGGCGGAAGAGGGCCGCCCGCCCGTCGGCTGGCACGCAACCGTTAGCGCCGCGGCCGCGGGCGGGGTCTTGTCCTTCCGCGCATACAAAAAGGGCGCACCCGTGTGGGCGCGCCCTTTTCAGCGCTGCTCTGCGCTCCTGCCTTAGAAGACGGGGACCACGGCACCTTCGAAGGTGTTGTTGATGTAGTCGCGGGTCGTATCGGAGTTCAGGGCTTTCACGAGCTCCTTGGTCTTGTCGGAGTTCTCGTTGCCTTCCTTCACGACCAGGATGTTGGCGTAGGTCTGCGCGGCGGTGGAGTCGGCGGATTCAACGGCCAGCGAATCGGAGTTCACGTTGAGGTTGGCGCTCTTGGCGTAGTTGCCGTTGATACAGGCGATGTCGACGTCGCTCAGGATGGTCGGCACGGTGGCGGCTTCAACTTCCTTGAACTGCAGGTTCTTGGGGTTGCTCGTGATGTCGTTGATCGTGGTGTTGACGTCGGTGGGGTCCTTCACTTCGATCAGGCCGGCCTGCTGCAGGAGCAGCAGCGCGCGGGCTTCGTTGGTGGCGTCGTTGGGGACGGCCACGGTCGCGCCGTCGGCCAGGGAGTCGAGGGACTTGGTCTTACCGGGGTAGATGCCCATGGGCTCGAAGTGGACCTTGGCCACGCTTACCAGGTGCGTACCCTGCTCCTGGTTGAAGTTGTCCAGGTAGGGCTGGTGCTGGAAGTAGTTGGCGTCGACGTCGCCCTCTTCGGTGACGGTGTTGGGCTGCACGTAGTCGGTGAATTCCTTCACGACCAAGGTGTAGCCGTCGGCGGCCAGCTGGTCCTTGACGGTGCCGTTCAGGATGTCGGCATGCGGCGTGGGGCTCGCGGCCACCGTGATCGTCTTGTCGTCGCCCGAAGCGGAGCTCGACGAGCTGCTCGACGCCTGCTGGTTGGAACCGCAGCCGGTGAGCGCGAAGGCGGCCAGGGCGGCGACGGCGGCGCCGGCGACCACGTAGCGGAACCTGCGCTTAAGAGTCGTGCTTTCCATTGTTCCCCTCTCTTTTGGGATTTCGTCTGGCGGGGCGAGCGCCCCGCGTCCGTTGATGGACGAAACCTTAAACGTTCCTGAAAGGGCGGGCAAGCAGGCGCACTCTGCAGAAACTTTGCACTTTGGGCAGGTCAAGGCGCATGTTTCGGAATTAGAGATAGCGGCGGTTCTCCTTTTCGAATAGTAATTCTCCACAAAAATGCGGTCAGTTATCGCTTTCGCCGATAACACGTTGACGTAAACCCGAATGACTGAAAATGGGGAAAGAGCTGGGCGGATGGTACTATGTCAAAGGTCAACCGAGAGGAGCGGTAGGCGCAGTGCGCGCTTTTCCGCCGAAGAAACCCACGAGAAGCAATCGCTAGGGGCGATACCGATATGATCAAAATAGAGCATCTCTATAAGACGTATCATGCCGACGATCCCGAACGTCGCCATGAGGCGCTCAAGGATATCAACCTCACTATCGATGATGGCGAAGTCTACGGCATCATCGGCGAGTCGGGCGCCGGCAAGTCGACGCTCGTGCGCAACATCAACCTGCTCGAGCGTCCCACCGAGGGCACGATCGTCATCGACGGCAAGGACGTAACCGATTACAAGGGCAAGCAGCTGCTCGACCTGCGCAAGAACATCGGCATGATCTTCCAGCACTTCAGCCTGTTCGCCCAGCGCACGGTGCTCGGCAACGTGATGTTCCCCATGGAGGTGCAGGGCAAGAAGAAGGACGAGGCCGAGAAGCGCGCCCTCGAGCTGCTCGACATGGTGGGCCTGGCCGACCGCGCCGACAACTATCCCAGTCAGCTTTCCGGCGGCCAGCAGCAGCGCGTGGCCATCGCCCGCGCCCTGGCCAACGAGCCGACGATCATGCTCTGCGACGAGGCCACGAGCGCCCTCGACACGATGACGACCAAGCAGATTCTCAAGCTGTTGCATCGTGTCAACAAGGAGCTCGGCGTGACGATCGTCCTCATCACCCACTCTATGACGGTGGCCGAGGCCATCTGCGACCGCGTGGCCGTGATCGAGAACGGGTCGATCGTCGAAGAGGGCCCCACCAAAGAGGTTTTCGCAAACCCGCAGAGCCACATGGCGCGCGCATTGCTGGGGCTCGAAGACGTCGACGAGGACGGACGCCCGGTGGGCGAGCTCGATGAGTTCGACGCCGAAATGTCGCGCGAGTTCGCTGCGCCGCATGCCGCATCCGCCGCTGAAGGGAAGGCCGAGTAATGGATTTCAACGCATTCTTCGCGCAGTACGGCGCGCTTCTGGCCCAGGGCACCTGGGACACCATCGTGATGACCGTGCTGTCCACCCTGTTCGCCTACGTGCTGGGCATTCCGCTCGGCGTGCTCGTCACGATTACCGCCGATGACGGCCTGTGGCCCCATAAGGCCTGCAATCGCATCCTCGGTTGGATCGTCAACATCGGCCGTTCGATTCCGTTCATCATCCTGTTGGTGGCGATCATCCCGTTCACTCGCTTCGTCGTGGGCACGAGCCTGGGCGTGCCGGGCGCCATCGTCCCGTTGGTCGTGTCGGCCGCGCCTTTCGTGGCCCGCATGGTCGAACAGAGCCTGCGCGAGATCGACGGCAGCTTGATCGAGGCGGCCCAGAGCATGGGCGCGTCGACCTGGCAGATCGTCTGGAAGGTCTACCTGAAGGAATCGGTGCCCTCGCTGGTGCGCGGCGCGTCGATCGTCTTCATCACCCTGTTCGGCTACGCGGCCATGGCCGGCACCGTTGGCGCCGGCGGCTTGGGCGACATCGCCATCCGCTACGGCTACCAGCGCTACCAGACCGACGTGATGATCGTGACCATCATCATCCTGATCGTCCTGGTGCAGATCGTGCAGTCGATCGGCGACGTGACGGCTCGCAAGTTGGACAAGCGCAACCGCTAAGGCGGGTGCAGAGCGTAACAGAGGGAGGGGCCCGGCGCATGCCGGGCCCCTCCCTCTGCGTTGGGCGGCGGTCTGCGGGGTTCGCGCCGGGGCGGGCCGCGCCCGGAGCCGCCTCGCGCCCGGCATCCGCTCGCGCCCGACCCGGAGCCCGCCCGCGCCCGGCATCCCGCGAAATTTCGCACGTGTTGAACATAATCTGGCCTCGGCTGGTAGAGAAGCAAACGACCGTTATAAAACCGCAGGTCAGCGCCGTGTTCGAAAACGGGCTATCGGCTTCGTGCGATTCAGTTCAACACGTGCGCAATCGATGGGGGATACAGCCGTGTTGGGTGCCGAATTTCGTGCGTCAGGGGCTTGCGGCCATGCAATCGCATGAAGGGCTTGCGGTCAGCACGCGCGCAGAGGGCTCGCAATCGCGCAATCGTGCGGCAGGCCTGCGCCGGCGCGGCCCGTTAATACCAGTTGAAGAGGCTGCGGCGCTCGTCGAGCACGGCGATGCGGGCCATGTCGTCGTCGGTGAGCTCGAAGCTGAAGACGTCGAGGTTCTGGCGCATGCGTTTGGCGTTCTTCGACTTCGGGACCACGGGAATTCCGCGCTGCACGAGCGCGCGCAGAGCAACCTGGGCAACCGACACGTCGTGTGCGCCGGCGATCTTTTTGAGCACGGGGTCCTTGAAAATGTTGTGCTCGCCCGAGCAGAGCGGCGACCAGCTGGCGAGCACGGTGCCGCTGCTTGCGCAAAGGGCCTGCATGTCGTGCTGCTGGCGATAGACGTGGGTTTCCACCTGGTTGACGGCGGGCACTACGGAGCAGGAGTTCACCAGCTGCTGAAAGACCTTGCCGATGAAGTTCGACACGCCGATCGCGCGCGCCTTGCCTTCTTTGTACGCGTCCTCGAGCGCCGCGTAGTTGCCGCAGACGTCGCCGGCGGGCTCGTGCACGAGCAGCAGGTCGACGTAGTCGGTGCCCAGGTCGCGAAGGGACTGGTCGATCGAGCGCTTGGTGGAAGCGTAATCGACGGTCCACGTTTTCGCGGTGATGAACACCTGGTCGCGGGGGATGCCGCTTTTCGCGATGGCCCGTCCCACGTTCTTTTCGTTGTGGTAGCACTGGGCGGTGTCGACGGCGCGATACCCCGCCTCGAGCGCCATGGTGACGTGGCGCTCCGCTGTCGCCCCGGCAACGTTATAGGTTCCGTACCCGACGAGCGGCATCTCCACACCGTTGTTGAGCGTTACGAATTCCATTTCTCTCTCTCCTGAAGTCCGTACGTGGTAAGTGTACGGCAACTTTTTCAGTTTGTGGAAATCTGGGATCCGATTTGTGACGGGATATGAAATCTTACGGAATAAGGCTGTAGAGATAGGACAAATTAGTGAATGTGACCAGGTTGTGAGAGAGTTCCCACGGCGGCGGAGCCCGAATGCGGCACAGCGGTAGGGAAGGCGTGGCAACGAGGTGTCCCGAGGGGCGTGCGAGGTGCGTGCCGAAGGGAGGATGCCGAAAGGGCGCGCTGGGGCCGCGCCGAAAAAGGCCGTCTTTTCGAGGCTGCCTTGGTAGGAACGCAGTGCTGCGGGCCGGCTGCGCAAGGCGTTTCGGAAGCGTATTACAAGCAGAAGCCCACGACGACGCCCGCCTTGTAGTTGCCCAGGAAGCCTTCGGGGTTGCCCGCGCCGCTTGCGTACGTGCCGGCGAAGTAGACGTCGTCGCTGGGGCGAGGCGTGCGGGTCCACCAGTCGACCGGCTTCTCGGTGGTCTGCGTGCGCCAGGCGCGGACGAGCTCGTCGTGGGCGTCGCGGGCCGTGCTCGCGTCGAGGCCGGCCTGCGCGAAGAGCGCGTACTGGACGCCTTCCGCGGCGAGAACCGCGTTGGCGGCCGCGTCGTAGGGGCCGGCCGCTGCACCCCAGATTTCGGTCCAGGATGGCACCCACAGGCGGTCGGTCGTGACCGTCACGCTCGTGGCGTCGGCGGCACGGCCGGCGTTGTTGGTACGCTTGCGGGCAGGAACGATTCTCTGCGCCAGGTCGTTGGGGAAGCGGTCGATCAGGTCGCCGTTCATCCAAGCGCGCAGGGCGCTCTGCTCCCAGCCGCCCGCGTTGGACGCCTCGTCGTTCATCGCGTGTTTGTCGGCGATGCGGGCCGCGAGGAAGGACATCCCGCAGGCGGCGCCATCCTCGCCGCTGTCCTGCCGAATGCCCGCCAGCTGCATGGGCAGCTTTTCGCCGTCGGAGAGCTCGACGACCTTCCAGCCGTCGGCAAGGGTGCCGTCGTCGGCGACGAGTCCGGCCTCGCGCGCCGCTGCGCGGGAGTCGTCGGCAGACGCGCATGCTGCCAGGCGCTGTCCCGCTTCCACGAGCTCGTCCCAGCTCATCGCGCCCAAAGCGCCTGCGTCGGCAAGCGCGTCGCGCTCGTCTGCGGCGCATCCCTCCAGAGGAAGGGCGACGCCTGCGGCAAGGCTCAAACCGCAGGCAGCGGAAAGGCGCAGAAAACGGCGGCGCGAGAGGGGAGCGGAGGGCATGGAGTTTCCTTTCTGGACAGGGCGGCGACTGCGCGCACGCCGAGCGGCGATCGCCCGCCGACGCCGCGCGCATGCGGGCATGAAAAAGGGGCGAGACCGTTGGCCCCGCCCCTTCGCACTGCACGTGCTGGCTTATTTGTCGAGCGCTTCGATCAGAGCGGTCTTCTGGCGGTCGCCCAGGCCGGCCAAGCGGCGGGTCTCGTCGATGCCAACTTCGGCGAGCAGGGATTCGGTCTTGGCCTTGCCGTAGCCGGGGAACGCGGAGACGAACTGCTTGACACGCATCTTGGCGAGCGCGGAGTCGTCGAGCTTGCCGAACGCATCGGCGCAGGAAAGCTTGCCGTCCTTGATCTGCTGCTTGTATTCGGCGCGGCGAGCGCGGGTTTCGGCGGCCTTCTTCAGGGCTTCGGCCCTCTGCTCTTCGGTCATCTGCGGCAGTGCCATGTGATCACTCCTGTACAAGAATCTAGTGGAAAGCCGGCCACCGACGGTGCGGTGCTTTAGCGGCGTTGCTGGGATTATCGCACTATGTAGGGGGAATGCAAAACAAAACCGCATTTCACAGGGGATTTCTGGGTCATATTGGGCGTGGGCGGGCGTTCCGCGCGCCTGCGCGGCGCACCTGCGTTAGACTGGTGCAATCTGAAATTCGGAAGGTGGTTCCTGCATATGCCCAAAGCGAAGGCGCTTACCGCGACCAACGTGCTCATCGCGATCAACGTGATCGTGTTCTTGGTGGAATGGCTTGCGCCCTACCGCGTCTACCAGGCGATCGACGCGCAGGCCCTCACCACCTACGTGGTGCTCACCGGCAACTGGT
>Ga0214872_100203_pt1 | contig 20653 bp, 19 predicted proteins | sample Stichaenrichm18X_FD_168614 | JGI IMG/M metagenome (GOLD analysis project Ga0214872, IMG submission 168614) | Xylose enriched microbial communities from anaerobic bioreactor in Madison, Wisconsin, United States - 18X | ecosystem: Engineered > Bioreactor > Anaerobic > Unclassified | place: USA... | reverse complement strand
CCGAAGAGCGTCCTGCGCGACATGATCGAATCTGCCTCCGACTTCAAGAGCTACATCCAGCGCTACAGCATCGCCCGCTCCGAAGGCACGCTCTTGCGCTACCTCTCCGAGGCCTACCGTGCGCTTGACCGCACCGTGCCGCTCGACAAGCGCGACGACTACCTCAAGGACATCATCAGCTGGCTTGGTCTCATGGTCCGCTCCATCGACTCCTCCCTCTTCGACGAATGGGAGGCCTCAGGAGCACTTCCCGAAGAGGAAGCTCCCGAGGCCCCGGACGAGATTGTCCACGACCGGCGCGGCCTCACGCTGCTCGTGCGCAACGCGCTCTGGCAGCGGGTGCGCCTGGCCCAGGCAGGAGACGCCGAAGCGCTGGGGGCGCTCGATGCCGACTATGGCTATCGCGAGGTCGTATGGCGACGCATCCTCGAAAGCTACCATGAGGAGCACAAGGACATCCTCCTCGATGCAGATGCCCACTCCTCGAAGTTCTTCGAGCTCTCAGAGGACAAGGAGAAGTCCGACCACATCTGGCAGGTCCATCAGATATTCAGCGACACCGAAGGCGACCACGACTTCGGCATCCTCGCTGATGTAGACCTCGACCTCACGCAGGAGGAAGGAGAGGTCCGCTTCAGGGCCTACAAGGTCGGCTTCATCGAGGACCTGCTCCAGGAAGGATAGGCCCTCATCGGCACGCATGCCCAAAGACAGCAGAAGAGCCGCTGCCCCTTCTGGGACAGCGGCTCTTCCATGCGTACGTTCTGGTACGAAACTGCTGGCCTTAGGCCTCTTCCTCCCGGTAGATGGCCGAGGTGAGTCCGAAGGCAACACCGAAGGCGACAGCGAACATGATGATGTACTGGACAGGCTGCGTGATGCAGAGCAGGATGCCGAAGATGCCCGTGACGCCCGTGCCGGATGCGGCGAGGTGGAAGATGAAGCAGCAGAGAGCGCCGCATGCAGAGCCGATCATGCCACAGACGAACGGCTTCATCTTCGGGAGGTTGACGCCGAAGATGGCAGGCTCGGTGATGCCGAGGAGGCAGGAGATGCCGGAAGGAACGGCGAGGGACTTCGTCTTCTCGGACTTCGTGCGCAGGGCGACTGCGAGGCAGGCACCGCCCTGGGAGATGTTGGCAGCGCTTGCGATCGGCAGCCAGTAGGTGACGCCGTACTGGGCGAGCATGGAGACATCGATTGCGGTGTACATCTGGTGCAGGCCGGTGACAACAGACGGAGAGTAGATGAGGCCGATAACGATATAGCCGATGCCGAAGGGCACAGAGAGCAGCCACATGAGCAGGCCGAGGATTGCATTCTCGAGCCAGACGAAGATCGGGCCGATGAAGAGGATCGTGATGTAGGCAGCGAGGGAGACAGAGACGAGCGGGGTCACGAACAGGTCGAACATCTCAGGAACGACCTTGTGGAGACGCTTCTCGAAGAAGCAGAGGATCCAGACGCCGACAAGGATGGGGATGACATGGCCCTGATAGCCGACCCAGTCGATCGAGTAGACGCCGGGGATGACATCGAGGGTGATCATCGTGCCGTTCGCGATTGCCGTGGAGGCGCTATAGGCATTGATGAAGTCGGAGCTGATGAGCAGGGCGCCGAGCGATGCTCCGAGGTAGGGGTTGCCGCCGAAGACCGTGGCCGCAGAGAAGCCGAGAAGGATCTGGAGGTTGCCGAGTGCGCAGGCGTTGATCAGCGATGCGATGCGCCACCAGACGGAGGTGGTGTCGAGCGCGAAGAAGCCGGCGCCGCCGTCTGCGACAGGCGTGCCCATGTACTGGATGGCAGACATGACGCCCATGAGCATGCCGGATGCGACGATGGCCGGGATGATCGGCACGAAGACGTCGGAGAGGACCTTGATGGCACGCTGGAAGGCGTTGCCCTGCTTGGCTGCCGCTTCCTTCGCCTCTGCCTTCGAGGCTGCGCTCACGCCGGACTGCTTGATGAACTCGTCGTAGACCTTGTCGACCGTGCCCGTGCCATAGATGATCTGGAGCTGGCCGGACGCCTCGAAGTTGCCCTTGGCACCGATGGCGTTCTCGAGCTTGTCCTTGTCGATCTTGTCATTGTCGGCGATGACCAGGCGCAGACGCGTTGCACAGTGGGCGGCAGACACGATGTTGTCTTTGCCGCCGACGGCCTCGAGGGCCTCCTTGGCAGCTTGTGCGTAATCAAGAGCCATGCGTGCTTCCCTTCTCTTCTTCCCTATCCCCAATTGCTTGAGCACGTTTGTGAAATCGTTCTCACATGGATATGAAACCGCACAGACAGAAATAACACCAGAGCTTCCTGACTGCTGAGCGTGAACGGCATGTTTTCGTCGGCGAGCGGTATCAGCGACGGAAAATCGGTCTTGAAATTGCTTAAGAGGAGCCCAAAAGCTGGGAACGTTAACCCTAGGAGCGAGTGGAATTGCGGATCTGGATGTCGTAGCCCATGCGGATCTCGCGCGAGACTTCGGGGGCTCCCTGCATGGCCTGGAGCAGGATGCGGGCAGCTTCCCCGCCGGCAGTCTTGTAGTGGTGATGGATCGTCGTGAGCGTCGGCGTCACGACGCGTGACAGGTCCCCATCGCCCACGCCTGTGATCTGCACATCTTCCGGCACGCGCTTCCCGTACTCCTTTGCGCACGTCATTGCGCCGTATGCGATGTTGTCGGAGGCACAGACGAGCGTGTCGCACTCAGGGTAGGCATCGAAGATCTTCTCCGCGCACAGATAGCCCGAATCGAGCGTGAAGGCGCTCACGGCCTGCGCTTGGGGCGGCACCTCGATCCCGGCATCCCGGCAGGCATCGAGAAAGCCTCTGTGACGGCCCTTGCCTGCGGATTCGTCCTCTTCGAGAACGCCGATATAGGCTGGATGCTCTCCATGCTTCAGGACCTTCCTGACGAGCCAGTACATGGAGCGGTAGTCGTCGTTGTAGACAGACGTGTGCCCCTCGAGGTCCTGCCCGAGCACGACAAGCGGGCACTTCAAGGCCGCTATTGCATCGAGATGAGCCTGGTCGAAGACGGTAGCAATGAAGATGAGGCCGTCGACCTGGTTCTTGTTCGCGAAGAGCTGAAGATATGACACCTCGGCGTCCTTGTTGTTGTTCGTGTCTGCCAGAAGCATCTGGTAGGGCGTATCGGCAAAGGAGAGGGAGATGCCTGCCAGCATGCGTCCGACGGCATACGAGTTCACCTTCGGAAGGATCACGCCGACGAGGTTCGTCCTGCCGGTGCGCAGCGTCTGCGCCTGCTGGGAAGGGACATATCCCGTCTGCTCGACGACCTTCGCGATCGTGCGGCGCTTCTCTTCCGAGACATAGCCATTGTTGAAGTAGCGCGACACCGTGGCGCGGGAAACCCCCGCCATCTTCGCGATTGTATTGATATCCACATGTCCTCCCGCACCGTTCCGAGCGTCCATTCTATGTCCTGAAGGCACCTGCGTCGGAACAATCCGCTTGCAAGATACGTACCACATTTTCGTAGAAATATGAGAACGATTTCACTATAGTGTGGATGAACGGTCATGAACATTGGTCCGACGCAAGGAGAGTGTCCGCATGTCTACTGCACTTGAACGCGATCTCGACAGGCTGCGCCAGGAGAAGGAACAGGGCGCCACGCACGGCGAATGGGGCGAGCTCTTCCACTTGATGCCTCCTGTGGGCTGGCTGAACGACCCCAACGGCCTCTGCCAGTATCAGGGCCGCTACCGTGCCTATTTCCAGTACGCACCCTTCGATGTAAACGGCGGCGTCAAGTGCTGGGGCTATCAGACAAGCACCGACCTGCTCCAGTGGCACTATGAAGGCTGCCCTCTCTACCCCGACCAGCCATCCGATGTCTCGGGCGTCTATTCGGGAAGCGCGCTTGTCCAGCCAGACGGCATCCATATCTTCTATACCGGCAACGTGAAGCTCGAAGACCGGGATGGCTACGACTACATCCGCACGGGCCGCGAGGCGAACACGATCCACACCGTCACGACAGATGGCCTCCATTTCGGGCCGAAGCATGTCGTGATGAGGAACTCCGACTATCCGGCAGACGATACCTGCCACGTACGCGACCCGAAGGTCTGGCAGGACGGAGGCGGCTTCTGGATGGTGCAGGGCGCAAGGCGCTCCGACGATGTCGGAGAGATCCTCCTCTTCCACGCAGACGACCTCGACCGCTGGACGCTCGCGAAGCGCCTGACGACCGATAAGCCTTTCGGCTTCATGTGGGAGTGCCCCGACTACTTCGATCTCACAGACAAGGCCGGCGAGACCCACCACATCCTCTCGACCTCGCCGCAGGGCCTTTCCGGCGGTGCCTGGGACAGGCGCAATGTCTACCAGTCCGGCTTCTTCGAGCTCTCCGCCCCCATCCAGGAAGATTCCTCGTTCTCGGGCTTCACGCTCTGGGACGCCGGCTTCGACTTCTATGCGCCGCAGACCTTCGAGGCAGATGACGGACGCCGCATCCTGATCGGCTGGATGGGCATGCCCGATACGCCCGATATCACGAACCTCACGATTGCTGACGGCTGGCAGCACTGCTTCACGCTGCCGCGCGAGATCTCCTTCGAGGATGGCCAGGTCGTCCAGAAGCCTGTCCGCGAGCTTGCCGCCCACCGCACAGACGAGCAGTCCGCACAAGGCTCCTTCGTCGATATGGGCACCCCTGCCTTCGACTGCGAGATCGAGAATGCAAATCAGCCCTTCACGGCAACCATTGCCCATGAGCTCAGGCTCTCCTGGGACGGACATGTGTTCAGGATGGCATTCGAAGATCCGTCCATGGACTCTGTCGGTGCCGGCAGGACCGAGCGCTTCGAAGAGCTTCCTGAGCTCTCAGGCCTGCGCATCGTCACGGACGCCTCTTCTGTCGAGGTCTTCCTCGAAGGCGTCCCGTACACGTTCTCGACGCGCTTCTATCCGAAGCAGCATTCCTTCATCGTGGATGCAGCACCAGAGGTGAAGACCACCTTCTGGAGCCTCTCCTTCTAGATTCTGTCAAGAGACGCGCAAAGGCCGGCATCCCTCCAGATGCCGGCCTTCTTCATTCTTGAAGCTGTCCTCGACGCCTAGTCGCGCGTGAGCTTGCGGTGGATGCGGTGCGGGCGTGAGGCGTCAGGCCCGAGCCTCTTCTCGCGGTTCTCCTGGTACGCTTCGAAGTTGCCCTCGAACCAGTACCAGGCACCCGGATTTTCATCCGTGCCCTCCCAGGCAAGGATGTGCGTCGCGACACGGTCCATGAACCAGCGGTCGTGGCTCGTGATGACAGCGCAGCCAGCAAACTCCTGGAGCGCCTCTTCGAGGGATTCCAGGGTCTCCGTATCGAGGTCGTTTGTCGGCTCGTCGAGCAGGAGCAGGTTTCCGCCCTGGCGAAGCGTCAATGCAAGATTCAGGCGGTTCCTCTCGCCGCCCGAAAGGACGCCGGCACGCTTCTGCTGGTCCTGGCCCTTGAAGCCGAAGGCGCTCACATAGGCACGGCTCGGCACCTCGGTCTCGCCGACGATGATCGTGTCGTTGCCATCGGACACGACCTCCCAGACATTCTTGTCAGGATCGATGCCTGAGCGCATCTGGTCGACATAGGAGAGCTTCACGGTCTCGCCGAGCTCGAGCGAGCCCCCTGTAGGCTGCTCCTGCCCGACAATCATCTTGAAGAGCGTGGACTTGCCGACGCCGTTCGGGCCGATCACGCCGACAATGCCATTCCGGGGAAGGCTGAAGGTGAGATCGTCGATCAGCACACGGTCGCCGAAGGACTTCGAGAGGTGCGTGGCCTCGAGGACCTTGGAGCCGAGGCGCGGGCCTGCCGGGATATGGATCTCCGTGAAGTCGACGGTGCGGATGTTCTTGGACTCTGCCTCCATCTGCTCGTAGGCAGCAAGACGTGCCTTGCTCTTGGCCTGGCGGGCCTTCGCGCCGGAGCGCACCCACTGGAGCTCGCTCTTCATCTTCTTGGCGCGCTTCGCGTTCTGCTTGCCTTCCATCTCGAGGCGGGCTGCCTTCGTCTCGAGGTAGGTCGAGTAGTTGCCCTTGTAGGGATAGAGCGTGCCACGGTCGACCTCGCAGATCCACTCGGCGACGTCGTCCAGGAAGTAGCGGTCATGCGTGACGGCGAGGACTGCTCCTGGATAGTTCTTGAGGTACTGCTCGAGCCAGAGGACAGACTCGGCATCGAGGTGGTTTGTCGGCTCGTCGAGAAGCAGCAGGTCCGGTGCCTCGAGAAGGAGCCTGCAGAGGGCGACACGCCTTCTCTCGCCGCCGGAGAGATGCGTGACCGGCTCGTCTGGATCGGGGCACTGGAGGGCATCCATAGCCTGCGAGAGCTGGCTTTCGAGGTCCCAGCCATTCGCCGCGTCGATCTCATCCTGGAGGCGTCCCATCTCGGCCATCAGAGAATCGAAGTCGGCATCAGGCGACGCCATCTCCTCGCCGATCTGGTTGAAGCGGTCGATCTTTCCGAGCAGGTCGCCGTATGCCATCTTGATGTTCTCGATCACGGTCTTGTCTTCGTCGAGCGGCGGCTCCTGCTCAAGAAGTCCCACCGTGTAGCCCGGCGTCAGGCGCGCCTCGCCGGCAGACACGTCCTCGAGCCCTGCCATGATCTTCAGGAGCGTGGACTTGCCCATGCCATTCGGGCCGACGACGCCGATCTTGGCGCCAGGGAAGAATCCCATCGTCACGTCGTCCAGGATGACCTTGGCCTGGAATGCCTTGCGAGCCTGATGCATCTGGTAGATGAACTCTGCCACAGGACCATCACGTCCTTCCGGTTCTGAGGAGCGCACCGCTCCCTTGTCTATCGATATCCATTTCATTGTACGGGAGCCATACATCCAGCCTGAAGCGTCTGCTCCCGAATGCGCAGAAGGCACGCAAGAGGGAAGCAAACCCGCTAGAATGGGCCCGGCTCTACCAGAAAGGATGCTATGAAGCGCATACTCATCGTCGCGACCGGCGGCACCATCGCCTCGCTCCCCCACGACACGGGACTTGCCCCGGGACTCACAGGCACAGAGCTCGTCGAGCGTGTCCCGCAGCTCGCAGAGCTGGCAGAGCTCGATATCGTGCAGCCCATGAACATAGACAGCACGAACATGCGTCCGCGCGACTGGCTCCAGATTGCAGACACGATAGCTGCGCACTACGAGGAGTATGACGGGTTCGTCGTGCTGCACGGGACCGACACGATGGCATACACGGCAGCAGCGCTCTCCTATCTCCTTGAGGACTCGCCGAAGCCGATCGTGCTCACCGGCTCCCAGCAGCCGATGGCAGCGCCCTTCACGGATGCAAAGCTCAACCTCTACCAGTCCGTCCTCTTTGCCACAGACGACTCGGCCCGAGAGGTCACGATCGTCTTCAATGGCAAGGCCATCGCCGGCACGCGTGCCCACAAGCAGCGCACGATGAGCTACAACGCCTTCACGAGCATGAACTATCCGACACTTGCCTACATCCGCCAGAACCGGGTCATCTGGAGCGGCCTTGCAAAGCCTGCCTCGAAGGAGGGGCTCCACCTCAGGCGCTACTTCGCGCTCGACGAGCGTGTGCTCGTCTTGAAGCTCACGCCCGAGCTCAGGCCTTCGATCTTCCATCTCCTCGAGCGCGACTACGACGCTGTGATCTTGGAGACCTTCGGCATCGGCGGCATCCCCGACTACGACGGAGGCGCCTTCCAGGAAGCGATCTTTTCCTGGGTAGCGTCCGGCAGGACCTGCGTGCTCACGACCCAGGTGCCCGAAGAGGGGCTCGACCTCGGCGTCTACGAGGTGGGCCATGCATTCCAGGACCGGCCAGGAATATTGCTCGGCGGGGACATGACGACAGAGGCGCTTGTCGCAAAGACGATGTGGGCCCTGGGCACGGGAACCTCGACCGAAGAGATTGCGCAGCTCTTCTATCAGGAGATCAACCACGACCGGACGCCTGCTGCCTAAGCCCCTTAACAGATGCACGTTCTGCATGAACAAGTTGTGATAATTGGTCCTTCCTCATCCATTTGGGACGCACGCCGACCCGCTCGCGGGCAGTTGGTGCTAACAATGGAGCACACACATATACTGAGCCTTGAATCATGTGCCTTCTGGAAAGTAGCAGAGCAGGGCTGAGCATATGCCATCTGCCTACCCGCTCCGCACAAGATGACAAGGAGTCACGCACATGTCCGAACCCGAGACCATCCGCAAGGTCAATGTAATCGGCCACCTCCATCCGGATACGGACAGCATCTGTTCCGCAATCTCCTACGCCTACCTCAAGAACCAGCTCGGAGATACGTACTACGAAGCACGCCGCGCCGGAGCCGTGAACCGCGAGACCGCCTTCGTGCTCGATCACTTCGGCTTCGAGGAGCCGCCTCTGATCACGAGCGTGCGTCCGCAGATCAAGGACATCTCCTATCAGAAGGTGCCCGGCATCGACTCCGAGATGTCGCTGTTCGCTGCCTGGAACACGATGGGCACGGGCAAGGTCGATACCCTCTGCATCACGGACGACGAGAAGAAGATGCTCGGCATCATCGCCGTCAAGGATATCGCCAACGCGAACATGGACATCTTCGACACGCAGGTCGTGAGCAATGCGAAGACGAAGTATGCCAACATCGTCGAAACGCTCAAGGGCGAGCTCGTGCTCGGCGACCCCGAGGGAGAAGTGGCCCAGGGCAACGTGCGCGTCGGCACCTCCCCTGAGATGATGGAAGGCCTCATCGAGCCGGGCGACATCGTGCTCGTCACGAACCGCTATGAGACGCAGCGCTTCGCTGTCGAATCTGGCATCGGCCTTCTCATCATCTGCAACGGCGCCCAGGTGAGCCACGTCGTGCAGCAGGCAGCAGCGGCAAACAGCTGCGCCATCATCACGACGCCGTATGACACCTATGCAGCAGCACGCCTCGTCTCCATGTCCATCCCGGTCCGCGCCAAGATGCTTCCGGCCGACAAGGTCCTGCGCTTCAGCGTGAACACGACCGTCGACGACGCCCGCAAGGCAATGTCCTCCTCCCGCCACCGCTACTTCCCGGTCCTCGACGAGGACGGCTGCTACTCCGGCATGGTCTCGAGCTCCAACCTCCTCTCTGCGCGCAAGAAGCATGTGATCCTCGTCGACCACAACGAGCGCAGCCAGGCGGTCGACGGCCTCGAGCAGGCCACGATCATGGAGATCATCGACCATCACCGCATCGGCACGATCGAGACCGAGGCCCCTGCCTACTTCAGGAATGTCCCGGTGGGCTGCACCTGCACGATCGTCTACGACATCTACCAGGAGAAGGGCATCGATATCCCGGCCAACATCGCTGGCCTCATGCTCTCTGCCATCCTCTCCGACACGCTCGCCTTCCGCTCCCCGACCTGCACGCCGAGGGACGTCTATGTGGGCAAGGAGCTCGCAAAGATTGCCGGTGTCGATATCGACACGTATGCTGACCAGATGTTCGATGCCGGTGCCGACCTCACGGGCCGCACGGCAGAGGAAGTCTTCGGCTCCGACTTCAAGGTCTTCAGCCGCGGCCGTGTCCGCTTCGGCGTCGGCCAGGGCTCGTTCATGACAGAAGGATCGAGGAAGGCCGCAGAGGCCCTTGTCGGACCGTACCTGCCGGATGGCGCCTCCGCCAACGATATCCCGATGGTGTTCTACATGTTCACGGACGTGAAGTCCCAGACGACGGAGCTCCTCTACTCCGGCCCGAACACCGAGGCCATCGTCTCCCGTGCCTTCGGCGTGAAGCCCGTTGAAGGCATCGCCACGCTTCCGGGCGTCGTCTCCCGCAAGAAGCAGGTCATCCCTGCCCTCATGAGCACGCTCCAGGCCATGCAGGAGGAAGACGGCGAATAGCTGCCGCATTCCCATATGCCACACCAGAACCCCGCAGCAGCCGCTGCGGGGTTCTTTCTCTGTACGTTCAGGAACAAGAAGCCCAGGCACTCCTCCATGCATTAGCATGCAGAAGGAAAATCGCGTTCCAGACAAGGAGTCCCATGCACAAGCTTCACAAGGTCCATGCCCGCATGCCCAAGCACTTCGTGCTCGAGGAGCGGCTTGCTAGATATGCCGACGCAATCGAGACCGAGCCCCGGAAATATGCCGGCAGATGGGCAGAAGCCTGCCATCCGCTCGACGAGAGCGGACTTGGGCGCTTCAGCAAGGTAGAGCTCGACCTCGGCTGCGGCAAGGGCGCCTTTGCCTGCAGGATGGCAAAGATGCACCCTGACACGCTCTATATCGGCGTCGATACGGAGCCTGTCTGCATCGCCTATGCCGCGCAGCTTGCCTTGGAAGAGAGGCTCCCCAACGCCCTCTTCGTGCCTGGCATGGGAAACGATGTGCCTGAGTTCTTTGGAGAAGGCGAGCTCTCCTGCATCCACGTCAACTTCCCGACACCCTTCCCGAAGAAGCGCTTCGCCGAATACCGCCTCACGATCCTGGACCGCCTCATGGACTACCGCCGTGTCCTTGCTCCAGGCGCCCCGATCGTCCTCAAGACCGACTCCCAGCCCTTCTTCGACTTCACGCTCACGCAGTTGCCGCTTGCAAACTACCGCCTCGTCTGGAAGACAGACGATACGAGAAGCAAGCTTCCCGACGAGCCGGTGACAGGCTATGAGGAGAGGCTCACGGCACAGGGCGCGAAGGTCCTGGGCCTCTGCGCCATCCCGGAAGATCCGGCACCGACCAATCCTGTGCAGACCGCGGAACTCTCGCTCTCGAGATACCTGCCGCATGACCTGGAGAATATGGACTACGTGCCGTATGGCATGGAGAACACGGTCAGGAACATGAAGGACTACAAGAAGAAGCACGGCGAAGGCTACTACGTGCACAACAGATAGCGCACAGCTCATCCAAGCCTGAAGCAGGGGCCCGCACCGAGATGCGGGCCCCTGCTGCTATCTATATCTTTTCCTGCTACTTCAGCGCACGCGTTGCGTTGAGGACGCAGAGGACCATGACGCCGACATCGCCGAAGACGGCAAGCCACATCGGCGCGAGACCGAAGAGCGCAAGCACAAGGATTGCAACCTTGACGGCAATGGCAAAGACGATGTTCTGGCGTGCGATCTTGATCGTGCGGCGGGCAATGCGGATGGCAAGGGCGACCTTCGACGGCTTGTCATCCATAAGGACGACATCTGCCGCCTCGATGGCAGCGTCAGAGCCGAGAGCGCCCATCGCGATGCCGACATCGGCACGGGCGAGCACCGGCGCATCGTTGATGCCGTCACCGACGAAGGCAAGCGAGGTGCCTTCCGGCTTCGCGGAGAGGAGCTTCTCCACCTCGGCAACCTTGTCCTGCGGAAGAAGGCCGCTCCGGTACTCGTCGAGCCCGAGCTCTGTGGCCACATCATGCGCCACTTCCTCGCGGTCGCCCGTGAGCATGACGGTCTTGTGGACACCTTCTGCCTTCATGTCGCGGATGGCTTCTGCGGCATCTGGCTTGACCTCGTCGGAGATCACGATATGTCCCGCATATCTATTGTCGATTGCAACATGGATGCACGTTCCCATGTCATGCTCGCACACATGCCACTTCGCACCTTCGGCGTCCATGAGGCGGGTATTGCCGACCGCGACCCTCTTGCCTGCGACTGTGGCCACGATGCCCTGGCCGGCAATCTCGGTCGTGTCCTTGATCTCGCAGCCATCGCCGACACAGGGGAAGGCAGAGCGCAGCGCTGCCGCGATGGGGTGCGTCGAGAACTGCTCGACATGCGCTGCCAGATGCAGGAGCTCCTTCTCATCCACTTTGTCAGGGTGCACGGCGCTCACGACGAATGTGCCCTTCGTGAGCGTGCCTGTCTTGTCGAACACGATCGTGTCAGCCGTCGCAAGCGCATCCATGAAGGTGGAGCCCTTGATCAGGATGCCCTGCTTCGAAGCGCCGCCGATGCCGCCGAAGAAGGTGAGCGGCACGGAGAGCACAAGCGCGCAGGGGCAGGACACGACGAGGAACGTCAGGGCACGCAGAAGCCACGTCACGAAGTTCGCGCCGAAGTCGCCCGAGAAGAGGGGCGGCAGGAACGCAACGGCGATGGCGGCATAGACGACAATCGGCGTATAGACCTTCGCGAAGCGGGTGATGAAGTTCTCGGAGCGCGACTTGCTCTGGCCTGCATGCTCGACGAGGTCCAAGATCTTTGCAGCCGTCGACTCGCCGAAGGCCTTCGTGACCTTGACGCGCAGAACGCCCGACACATTGACGCAGCCCGAGATGATTGCATCTCCCGCAAGGACATCGCGCGGTGCGGATTCGCCCGTAATCGCGACCGTGTTGAGGCTCGAGGAGCCCTCGAGGATGACGCCGTCCATCGGCACCTTCTCGCCCGGACGGATCACGATGGTCTCGCCGACCTCGACATCATCAGGGTCGACGACCTTGACCTCGCCATCACGCTCGACATTGGCCGTGTCGGGGCGGATATCCATGAGCTGGGAGATCGAGCGGCGCGAGTTGCCTTCCGCAATCCCCTCGAAGAGCTCTCCTACCTGGAAGAAGAGCATCACGAAAACGGCTTCGGCGAACATGGGCTCGCCACCCGGAATGAAGCCGATCAGAAGCGCTCCGACCGTAGCGACTGCCATGAGGAAGTCCTCGTCGAAGGGATGGCCCTCTGCGATGTTCTCCCCTGCCTCCTTGAGGACAGACCCTCCAGCGACAAGATAGGACGGCAGGAAGAAGATGAACTGGACCAGAAGCGGGAACTCCCAGGCCTTGGTCACAATGACGGCAGCGACAAGAAGGATGGCCGAAATCAGGATCTTCTTCTTGAGGACAGCTGGGTCCTCATCATCATCGTCCTCGTCCTCCTCTTCTGCCTCGCAGCACGAGCAGGGCTTCTTCTCGTCTTCGTCGTGGTCGTGAGCGTCATGTCCGCAGCAGCTGCATCCCATGGCCCTCTCCTTTCTGGAAAGCGTGGCTTTCCCGGCCCAGTGCCCTTTGGCACCGTCTCTTTCCTGTGCATATGAATGTCTGCTCATATGCACAGGAAGAAGTATAGAAAATGCCGATTCAGCGGTCAATGAAAGCCGAGCCACATTTTCTGCTCTCGCGATACATCAGCTCCGAATGGTCGGAAACGAGCAAGAAGCTTATGCAGAGCACGCATGGATTCCTGCAGAAACAGCAGGACCACAGCTCGTCCATACGGGTCAGGAACACGAGAAAGACAAGGCTTCTCTTCTGGACAGTTTCTCCATAGCATGCAGGGCACTGGCAAGAAGGGTCACCCGCGGCAGATGGCTTCGTGCTCTTATCCATGCTCCGGCAAAGCCCTCGCCTGCACGGAAGCGGCAACACGCCGGCTCGAATCCCCTGGCCGAAAAGATCTGCCCGAACTTCTGCATGAGACAGTGCCAGGGCATGAGGAGGGCACAGCATCGCTGAGGCTTCTGGTCGAGCAGCATCTTGGCTGGCTCGTACCAGATGAAAGAGAGGAGGGATAATGTCAGGAGGCGTGAAGGAATCGGACTGGAAGCTCTTCCGGAAGCTGCTTCCCCAATGGCAGGTGCAGGCAATGGGGCGGCTCTGCCATGAGTACCAGGAGATTCCTGCCTGATGATTCCAAGCCAGCATCCGATCGCTTCTGGAAGCTCGACGGGCGCATCAGGAAGGACCGGAGGATGGCATGCGTGGAATGCACCCTCTCGCGCTCGACCATGGACAATGTGCTCCATAAGCTTCTTGCCGAAGGAGCGATCACGCTCGAAGACCTTGACAGCATGAGCGAAGAGCTCCAAGAGCGCATGAAGCGGTAGGCAGAGACAATCCTCGAGTAAGGCAGAGCGGGCAGGAGACAAGCCCTTCTGTCTCCTGCCCGCATTCCCATCAAACGATCCGCGTCGTATCTATCTGAATGTCTGAGTCCTTTTCCGGATTGCGATGGAACAGCTCAATCGGCGACCAGCCATTGTTCGGCCAGATCGGCACCGCATTCATCATCTTCATGATCCTGTTCAGGAGCTGCGTAAGCACCGCCTCGGTCGGCACGAATCCGTATTCATCAAGGATATTCAGGTAGTGCTGGATGGAATTCGTGCCAGGCATGCCGAAGCGCATATCGTAGAGGAACTCCTCTATCACATCGTCCGCGAAGAAATAGTCATCTGCATCGTCTGGCACATGGGCGTCGAGATAGCTCCTGAGCTCCTGGACCTCAGGAATCCTGAGCATCCATTCCTCGACATCTGCATCATTCTCGACACCTTCTGGAAGCGGCCGGGGCTCTTTGCCCTGCTGGCCGTCCAGGATGTCCTCTATCAGAGGATCCATCTCCTGGTCGAGCAGAAGGCCTTCCGTCCATTCGCTGTCCCCATCAGGCGGATAGCAGCTGTCGCAGAGGGAGCCATCCACCAGATAGAGCTCATCTGGATCTCCTTCGAACGACATGATTGCAAATCCTGCGTAGCCTGCCTGCATATAGCGGGCAATGATATCGATCACCTCGTTGCCGGAAAGGCCCTCGCCGAACTCGTCATTCGCATCGAGAGCCAGCATGATGCCTCTGAGATAGACCGCAGCACCGATATGGTCGAAGATCCGCTGTCCCTGCTGCACCCGCGCTTCGATTCCATCCCAGTCAAGCGATGGCGCCTGAGACATGAACAGGTCGGAGAGGGCAAAGCTCGCCTTCGTGCCCGAGACGAAGAGCATGCCAAGACCGACAAGCTCCGGCATGCGGCACGCAGCATGAAGCTCTTTGGGATCCTCGAGATCGAATTCCTTCACGCCGCCCGCAGCCACTGCATCGCGCACTGCCCTGAACTCCTCCGGAAAGCAGATGGAGAGCACCTCATCAAACCGCGGGTTCTGCTCGAGCGCTTCTGCCACGAGCTGCACCAGCTCGTCCTTCCTGAGCTTCGAGAGGCGTGTGAGGTCCAGTGCGCGTCCAAGCTCCTGGAGGCGGGCCTTGCTGAGGCAGGAAAGCTGCTCCGCAAGGGCATGCACCGGCTGGCCCTTCTTCGATAGCTTTCCAAGGAGCTTCATGCGCAGCTTGTCAGCAGAGGAGGCGTCCGCCCTGTCGAAGGCAGCATCGCTTGCGGCTTTCGCAGCACGCTCGCGCTCGTCAGGAGCGAGTCCGGCAAGCGCACCTCTGTGGCAGCCTTCCGGCATCTCATCTTTCTCTTCAAGCTCTTTCTGATGCCTCTCATGCTCCTCGAGATGGCGGCGAGCATCTTCCATCCAGCTCTCCGCGTTCTTTGCAAGCTCGCGCCCATCCCGGACGATAAGCCCCTCCTTCTTGCAGCGTGCCGCCTCATCAGCAAACATGGCCTTCATGCGTTCCGAGAAGCCCATGTCATAGGTCTGAAGATAGGCGTCGTAGACAATGAAACGGCCAAAAGGCAGGAGCACCGTATCGACCGCAGCCGGGAACTTGCCCACCACGCTTGCAATCGAATGGGTGATGCCTGCGACGGCGAAAGCGCGATCGAAGCCAAGGAAGAGCGGTTCTGGCCCAAGCTGTATGACCGTGAACTTGCCTGTCAGCGGATGCTGCCAGCTCTGGATAAGGTCTGCGACCTTGCGCGGCGTCTGGGGCGGAAGATGCTCCGCGATGTCCTTGAGCACCTCAGGCGAATGGAAGATAGCATCGAGGAGCTCTGCCTCATCATCCGGTGCAGGAGGCTCGTACTTGATGCTGTATGGCACGATATGGAGCCGCTTGTTCCCCTCGAACTCGATGAGGGCCATGGCAGCATGGAAGAGCTTGAGTTCGCTTCGGTCGAGAATCATTGGCGTACCTTTCTCGTATGGATCAGCGTTCTATGCAAAGAAGAAGGACGAGACATGGACGGTCGTGCATCCGGTCTTTCTGGCCACCTCGTCGAGCGTCTTTACCGTGTCCTCGACAAGAGCGACGCGCCGCTCGGACGCGCAGAACTCTTTTGCCAAGGCTCTGAGCTCCGCCACCTTGTCGCTCTTGCTCCGGACGAGCTTCACGTGATCGGCAGGAAGACCGTAGTTCGCAACGACGAAATCGCGCTTCCCTTCCTCCTCATAGTCTTCTGCGACCGAGCAGGCAAAGACGCGTGTGCACCCCTTCTTCTCGATGAAGCGCTGGATCTGAGGGACAGGACGGATATGGGCATAGGGGTGCTCCTCGAGCACATAGGTCTTCCAGTCTCCGTCGAGGCAGGCTGCATGAGAAAGCTCGCCGAACTCATAGGGTGCAAGCACCCCATCGATATCGAACACGACGACGGTCTCAGGCTCTGCGAGATAGGAGAGGATGTCTGCCATGCTGCGCTCCTTCAGCTGCACGTGGTCCCATACAGCATACCCGATGCATCCTTTGCCTTCGTTTACAGTGCGTATCCATTTTCAGCTCAGGGGATAGGAGCCTCTACACTGGAGAAGGTGCAATCTGTGATTCAAGACTTGTACATCCCCTCGAAGGAGAGAACATGGCAAAGATCGAGATGAAGACGCCGCTTGTCGAGATGGACGGCGACGAGATGACCCGCATCATCTGGCAGCTCATCAAGGTTGAGCTTCTGGAGCCGTTCGTGGACCTCAAGACCGAATACTATGACCTCGGACTCAAGCATAGGGACGAGACCGAAGACCAGGTCACGATCGATGCAGCAGAGGCAACGAAGCGCCTGGGCGTCGCCGTCAAGTGTGCGACAATCACGCCGAACGCAGCCCGCGTGAAGGAGTACGACCTCCACAAGATGTGGAAGAGCCCGAACGGCACGATCCGCGCCATGCTCGACGGCACGGTCTTCCGTGCCCCCATCATCGTGAAGGGCATCGAGCCTGTCGTTTCCAACTGGAAGAAGCCGATCACGATTGCCCGTCACGCCTACGGCGATGTCTACCGCGACGCCGAAATGCGCATCCCGGGACCGGGCAAGGTCGAGCTTGTCTATACGGCAGCAGATGGCACCGAAACCCGCACGCTCGTCCATGAGTTCACAGAGCCGGGCGTCGTCGAAGGCATGCACAACCTCGACTCGTCGATCACGAGCTTCGCACGCTCCTGCTTCTCCTATGCCCTGTCAGTACACCAGGACCTCTGGTTTGCGACGAAGGACACGATCTCGAAGACCTATGATCACCGCTTCAAGGACATCTTCGCCGATGTCTATGAGAAGGAGTACAAGGAGCGCTTCGAGGAGGCAGGCCTCACCTACTTCTACACCTTGATCGACGACGTCGTGGCACGCATCATGAAGAGCGAGGGCGGCTTTGTCTGGGCCTGCAAGAACTACGACGGCGACGTAATGAGCGACATGCTCTCGAGCGCCTTTGGCAGCCTGGCGCTCATGACATCGGTGCTCGTGAGCCCGCATGGCTACTTCGAATACGAAGCAGCGCACGGCACGGTGCAGCGCCACTACTACAAGTATCTCAAGGGCGAGACGACCTCGACGAACTCCGTTGCGACGATCTTTGCCTGGACGGGCGCTCTGAGGAAGCGCGCCGAGCTCGATGGCACTCCTGCCCTTGCAGACTTTGCAGACAAGCTCGAGAAGGCAACGCTTGCCACGATCGAGTCCGGCAGGATGACAGGAGACCTTGCCCGTATCACGAAGCTTCCGAACCCTCAGACGCTCGATACAGCAGGCTTCATCGTCGCCGTCCGCCAGGAGCTCGAGAAGCTGCTCGAAGCCTGATGCCTTGCCCCTGAGCTCAAGCATTCACAGGTCCGCTGCACAGCCGCTGCAGCGGACCTGTTTCCTTCCTGCATGCATCGGGCCCACACTGGGCAGGCTGGCAGAGCCCGCATGGCATCTGCGCCTTACGCCCTCTTCCTGAGCACGAGGTAGCGGTTCTGATCATGGGTCTTCCCGTCGGCCAGATATGAGGCCGCGACAGTGGCCTGGCCTCTGACCGCATGGGCAAGCTCCTGCGCTTCATGTTCCGCAAAGCTATGGCAGTAGCGCCAGACACCCGGCTTTCCCTGCCAGCCCAGAAGATAGTCTCCCGGCTCCAGCGCATCCCGGGCAAAACCAAGCTCCTGGCAGGCTCTCCGTGTCGCTGCCTCCGCCTTCTGTGCCCCTGCCGGTGTGTCCGCAAAGCGCCAGAGGGCAAGCGCGACGATGCCGCCTGCTGCCGTGGCGTCCACCAGCTCCTGCACGAAGCGCAGGCGCAGCCCCGCGCCGGGTACATGATGCAGGAAGCCGAAGCAGCAGAGAAGGTCTGCCGGCTCGATGCCAGAAGGAAGGGCTTTTGCTCCCTCGAGGAGCGGCGTGATGAGATCTTGCTCGAAGCAGGCAGCTTCGATCGAAGCAGGCCAGCCTGGCGCCTCGTCCATCAGCGGCGCACAGGAGTCAATGGCCTGGTAGCGGATGCGGACCTGAGGAAGCGCCTCTGCCAGCGTGCGGCCGAAGCGTCCATTGCCTGAAGCCACATCGATCACGGAAAGCGACGGCCTTCCTTCGGCAGCCAGCAGGCTGAAGATCTTTCTCCAGCCTTCCCAGGCAGCTTTTCTCGTACTGGAGAAAGACTGCGCTTCCTGCGCATAGAATGCCTCGGTCAGCTGCACCAGGCGTCTGGCAAGCGCCGGATCTGCCTGGCCCCGGGACAGAGGATCCTCACTCATGCGTCCTGTCCACTTCTGTCCGATGCGTTCAGCAGCGCTTCTTCCCGCTCTGCCAGAAAGCCGCCCACGCAGTCTTCGAAATCGAGGTCCATGCGCTCTGCCAGCACGGCAAGCCACCAGACACACTCGCCTATCTTGGCAGGGAGCCTGTCTGCCTCGGCGCTGGGCCAGCGCCCTTCATGGTCCATCGCAAGGCGTCCGACGATGCCGGCATCGGTCAGGAAGGCAAGCGCATCCTCCTCGATGCTCCACACCGAGCCGTGGAGCTCCCTCTCGAGCTCGTGATAGCGCCTTCTCAGAGCGCAGGAGCGCTCCTCGACCTCTTCAAGATCCATATGCATGGCCCCTTTCTGGTTTCTGGCTCGCTCCATTATGCCAGCCCGCCTCGAAGGGGCCCTTCAAGAACTGCAAAGAACGTGCTGTCTCATGGCCTGGCGCTGTAGGCGGCATCTTCTGCGCTCCTGCCGCACGCTTCCTGCTGCGCACCTGGAATGCCGCTACACTGGGCATAAGCGCCCGCACGGGCCCGCCCAGCACGAAAAGGATTGCCCATGGAATTCACTGACACGATCAAGAACCGCTATTCCTGCAAGAAGTACAGCAGCCGCGCCGTTGAGGAGGACAAGCTCACGCAGATCCTCGAAGCAGGACGCGTGGCGCCGACCGCAAAGAACCTGCAGGAGCAGCACATCTACGTGCTGCAGTCCAAAGAGGCCCTCGAGAAGCTCGATAGCCTCACCCCCTGCCGCTATGGCGCGCCGACCGTCCTTCTCGTCGCGTTCGACAGCAGCAATGTCTATACCTATCCCGGAAGCGAACGCACTTCAGGCGTAGAGGATGCGAGCATCGTGGCGACACACATGATTCTTGCAGCCGCAGCCGAGGGCGTCGACTCCTGCTGGGTGAACCGCCTCAATCCCGAAGAGGCCGCGCGTGTCTTCGGACTGCCGGAGAACGAGAAGGTCCTCTGCGCAATCGATCTGGGCTATGCCGCCGAGGGCACGCGCCCGCTTCCCAACCACAGCGCGCGCAAGGAGCTCTCCGAGACCGTCACGCGGCTCTAGGGAAAGCCGGCTGCTGACGCCGGCATCGAGCATGTGAAAGGAGCAGCCGATGTGGACATGCCCCAAGTGCGGAAGGACGTTCGCCCGCACGAACCAGTCCCACTGGTGCGGCGAAAAGCCCCTGAGCGTCGATGAATACCTTGCCCGGCAGCCAGAGGACATACGTCCGGAGCTCGAGCAGATGCGCGGCATTCTGAGAAGGGCACTGCCCGATGCAGAGGAGAGGATCGCCTGGAGCATGCCCACCTTATGGCAGGGACACAATCTCATCCACTTCGCTGCAGCCAAGCACCATATCGGGCTCTATCCGGGGGATGCTGCCGTCCGTCACTTCAAGGATGAGCTGGATGGCGTATACGACTCGAGCAAGGGCAGCATCCGGATTCCCTACGGCGCAATCGATGCCGACCTTGTCACACGCATTGCCCTCTGGTGCCTCGAAGAAGAGCGGCAGGCCGGGCCCGAAGAAAAGGCTTAGAGGAGATCGGCACCGCCTTGAAGCCCGCTACCTGGCTCCGGCCGCCCTGCCCATAGCATGCGTTCGGTCCATGCTTGCGCAGATAGTGCTTGTCGAGCAGATGCTGGGGCGCAGAGAGAAGCTCCGTGTCGCGTGCCACGCCGGCAGCCTCTTCGATTGCCACAGCATGGCAGCCTGCCTGGGCAGCATCGGCGCCCCATGTGAGAGGCCCATGGCTACGCACAAGCGCAGCAGGTACGGACCCCGACCGAGTCCGGAAAGATCAGGCCCTGCTTCTCGCAGACCGGCTGCATAGTATCAGGGTCGAGTTCCACCCCATAAATTGGGCTCTTCGACGTTTCTAGTGGGTAGCAGATGAGACGGCCAGCTGGGCCGAGAAGTCCAGGCGGCCGAGCCTGAGGAATATCATCGTCTTGAAATACTCAACGTTCCTGAAGCCCCTCGCTGCCCTCTTGATGGACTGGATGACGGAATTGAGCCCTTCGAGGATCGCATTGGTGGCATTCCTGGAGAACCAGTTCAGGATGCCCTCCCGCTCCTTCCTCACGGTCCCC
>Ga0214872_100202_pt1 | contig 21087 bp, 18 predicted proteins | sample Stichaenrichm18X_FD_168614 | JGI IMG/M metagenome (GOLD analysis project Ga0214872, IMG submission 168614) | Xylose enriched microbial communities from anaerobic bioreactor in Madison, Wisconsin, United States - 18X | ecosystem: Engineered > Bioreactor > Anaerobic > Unclassified | place: USA... | reverse complement strand
ACCAGGACGATTACCAGGTCTCCGCGATCCTTTCGGGCGCTGCTGGCGAGGAGCTGAAAGACCGTGCAAAGGAGGCACCGTTCGACGAGCGAGTCGCCCTCGTGAACCTGCTGCTCGATGTGCTCCTGGGCGATGTGCACCGCCTGGCTGCAAGGAAGAAGGCGCTCCTCGAGGTGCGCCAGATTCTGGCAAAGCTCAAGGAGGCCGATTCCGGCGTGTCGCTCCTGGCATCGCTCACAGCACAGGAGAACGAGTGCCAGCTCGAGCTCAGGCGCCTTGTCGCATCCGGCTTTGCCTCGGGCGCCCGCCAGATGGCAGAGGCGAAGAAAGGGGAGATTCTCGAGGCCATCAGGAAGGCAGTCGCCCGCGCCGTCGCACAAGCAGGAGGCTCTCTCAGCCAGGAGGATGCCTACAATGCGGCCAAGGAGAGCTTCAACGCGATGGTGCGCGACCTCGGCGCTGGCTCGAAGGAGTTCGTCTCGAAGATCGACTGTGCAATCGACTTCGTGAACGATGCCTACGGCGACTCCCAGGAGATGCTGATATTCATGACACGCCTGGCGGTGGATCCGGACTTCATGCACTTCGTGGCGGAGCATGGGTCGAAGAAGTTCGTGGAGCACAGCCGCGGCCTCATGTTCCATGACAGGAGTACGCAGCTTCTGAACGAGGTAGACAAGCTGGAGGGACTTGCGTGAGCGAAAACGAGAGCCATACCCTGGCAGACGATCTGGCAAAGTCGGGCTACAAGATGTCCGAGGCGCTCGAAGAGGCGCTTGGGAGCAGCCAGAAGGACGAAGCGTCTGAATCGTCTGTCCACACCTTTGGGAGCATGAAGGAGCCCGAAGGGAAGAAGGACGCAGACGAAGACCCGACCCAGACGGATTTCTTCTGTGCGATGAATGCCTACCGCGCAGCGAGGAAGTCAGGCGATGAGCAGGCCATGCGCGAAGCGGAGGAGCATCTGCGATCCGTCGTGCGCTCAGAGCTTACGGAATCAGAGGACTGCGGCTGCTAGGGCTGGACTGCCTAGCATATAGTTAAGCGCTGAGGAATAGCGAACAAAGGGAGCCTCCCTCAGGCTAAGGGAGGCTCTTGTGTATGGCGATCTTCAATGGTGTACGCACGCTATGCAAAAGTCCTGCTCTGTTTTGCGGGATGACAAGGTCGGCAACATTGTGTGACAAGTGCCATTCATTCACGGGACTGCAGCGACTTGAGCTCATCTGCTTCAGGACACGCATAGAAAACGGCAGAAGCTCCTTTTGCGAATAGCAGCTTGGCAATAGCGTCTATGCCATCGATGCTATCAGCGAAGGAGACGAGAACGCTTTGGCCGTTGCTTCTGGCTTGATTGAAGCACCGCTGTACCATCGAAATCGTTGCAGGACTTTCGAAGCCTTGTATGATGAGGCCGACAAAGTCAGATTCCAGCTGGCTGTTCCCTCCGAGAGAAAGCTGACGGGCAGCGGCGCTGGGCTGGTATCCGGTTGTTGCAATCGCTTTCTTGATGCGCGCTCTGGTCGGGGCAGAAATGAGATTCATCTTTTCGTTGATGAAGCGCGATACAGTGGCTTTTGAGACGCCTGCAGTTGCCGCTATATCTGAGATGGTCACTTTTGATGCGCCCATGCAGACGCCCCTCTCAAAAAGTCAGATAAACCGGTTTGAAGATTCTCGCATATCACATCCGAAATCATCGCTACCATACTAGTGCAAATGACCAATTGATAGCTGGCATAACCTGCATATCATGCATCTAGTGACGTACTTCTATGGGCATGCATGTTTGTGACATGTGACTATTTGCAGCAGGATGGAATGCCGGGTCATCAATGTTTACATCTGAATGCGAGGGGATACATATGCCAGCTGTAATCGGCAAACTGCATGCGGGAGAGCTTGTTCCTATGAAAGATGCCGAGAGCGGAGCTCATATTGTCCGCCTGACTGCTGGGAAGCATGTCTGCCATCACATCTATCCGACCATGAGAGCAACAACAGGAGATGGGAAGTTCCTGCTGTATTTTCGGGAGGTAAACGGCAGACGCCAGCTGCATGCGATGAATCTGGACACAGGTATATCGCTGCAGCTTACAGCCGGAAAAGATGTCGATGACTATCATGCTGCATTCTCTTCCGATGATAGGCACGTGTATTACCTTCAGAACAATGTGCTCTGGCGTCTTGACGTGCGCGATCTTCTACGTACCCATGTCTACAACCCCGAGCCCGGCTGGATGATGAGAGAGTTCAGCTTTTCGGATGATGAACGCTATCTCGTCTCTCTGGAGACCATTTCGAGTGCCGACATTGATACCCTTTCAGGGCTGCGCGACTGGAGCACCTTTGCCCTAGGATCGCTACTTGCCCCGCGTTGCAGGCTCGTCTATGTAGACATTGAATCTGGGAATCGCAGAGTGCTGGTGGATGAGGACTGCTGGCTGGGCCGTCCGAGCATACGCCCAGGCGATGGCAATACTGTCATGTATTGCCATGAGGGCCCATACAACATGATTGATACGCGCATGTGGCTGGTCCAGAGTGATGGATCAGATAAGCGTCCTTGTCGCAATCAGGATAAGGATACAGTGCTTACCTGGGAATTCTGGTTCCCGGATGGCAGGCAGCTCGGCTTTTTGTGCTGGAATGTGCGGGACGACAAACCTGAGGAGCTTCATGCTATTAATCCCGACACGATGGAAGAACGGATCCTCTGCACCTGCCCCCCGTTCGTCCATTGCTCATGCAGCCCTGATGGTCGCTACATAGTAGGAGATACCGCAGGGTCCACCAAGCCCGTGCACCTGATATCTGCCGAGGACGCTGCATCGGCGGCTGACGACTACATCTACCTGTGTGACCTGCATACTGGTGAGCAGCGGCGTATCTGCCACCATGGATCGTCTTTCTTGCCCAAATATGGAACTGTGCTCGATTCTGAACCTCATCCGGTGTTCGCACGAGATGGACGTTCAATCATCTACGTGTCGGACTGCGGCGGCATTCCGAGCATCTATCAGGTTGATCTCGCCCGTTTCCTTTGGGAGATCGAAGCGAGAGAAGATGAATCGTATGCATATGGCCTTGCCTCGACGTTCGGCGGCAAACTGTAAGCACTTCCTGGAGGCCTGCTTGGTACCGGTCGTGCGTCCATTTATGGCATGGTAACCGGTTACATTCCCTTCAGTCGAGGCGCCCTGCCCTCTTGGCAGAAGCGGAAGTCCATGCATGGCACCTTCGCATATCGTAAGAGCCGGTGATGAACCGGTTTTCTTGCGTAACAGTCTGACGGAGAGACCCGTTGAGGCGGAAGGACTGGCAATGGCGACTGGTTCTGCAAAGGGGTGCATGGGAAAAGGAGGGCCTTATGGCCAAAAGCAAGACTGGCGACTCTAAGCTGTCGTTGCGCGCCAAGATTGGCTACGGAACTATCGGATTGGGCAGCATCGGCTTCACGATGATGTCTACATGGCAGCTGTTCTTCTTCACGACATTTGCGGGCATCAACATTGCTACAGCTGGCTTTATCGTATCCATCGGCGATATTTGCGCGGCTTTCATCGCTCCTGTCTGGGGCTACATTTCCGACCGTATGTATCGCACGAAGATTGGCCGCAAGTTTGGCAGAAGGAAGACGACACTTGCTCTTACAATCCCGGGACTCTGCATCCTGATGGTCGTGAACTTCACTCCGGGGCTTCCGCTTCCGGTATATGCCATCTGCAACTTCTTGTACTGGTCCATCAATGCAGGCTTCCAGACCATTCAGTATGTTTTGCCTGCTGAGATGACAACGGATAGCGACGAGCGCGCACATCTGGCAGGCCTGAACCAGATCACCGTTGCAATCGCAACCATCTCGCTTTCCATCATCAACGCCTATCTGTTTACTGTATGGGGAGATACTTCGGCGCTGACCTACACGAACATGGCCATTCTTTATGCCATCGTCACCGCCGTCATGACGCTCATTGCTGTCTTCACTATTCAGGAGCATCCTTACGATGAGACGACGGACTTCACCAAGGCAGACTCCAATAACAAGGATGGCTCGGTTCCGCCTCTCAAGCGTGTCGCTCTGGTCATCTGGAACTACTTCTCCGCTTGGAGCCTTCGCGAATTCCGCAATTACCTGGGCATGTACCTTTCCCAGATTCTGTTCCGTTCCGTCCGCTCTGCAATTCTGACGTACTTCCTGCTGTTTGTTCTCGGCCTTCAGTCCTCTGATGTTTCGATCTCTCAGGGCATGAGCTTTGCATTCGGTATTGCCTTCGTTATGCTCTTCATGTGGCTCAATACGAAGATCGGTGCCTACAAGTCCTATCGTATCAGCGCGATACAGTGCATCGTCACCTTCCTCATCATCTTTGGGCTTGTTCAGATTCATGACCAGATTGGTCATACTGCTACGATTGTTGCCTGGATTGCACTGTCCATCATTTTGAACTTCGGCTTGACAGGCGTCTTCAATTCCTGCGATTTCGCTTACTCGTTCATCCCCGATGTCGATGAGGTTCTGACTGGCAAGCGCCGCGAGGGCCAGTACGCATCCATTAACTCGACTATCGACAATGTCTTCAAGTCTCTTGAGGCAATTACCATTACCGGTGTCCTCTCTGCGATGGGATTTGTGTCTGGTGCAAGCAGCCAGCCTCAGAATGTTATCAACGGACTCACTATCATCTTCTGCTTCGTTCCTATCGTCTTCGCTATCCTCGGCTACTGGTTCAGCTGCCGCGTGAAGCTCAATCCTGAGACCCATGCCATCCTGATGGCAGAGATCAAGCGTCTGCGCGATGGTGGCTCGAAGGAAGATGTCAAGCCGGAAGTCAAGAAGGTCATCGAGGACCTCACCGGCTACAAGTACGAGCACTGCTGGGGCAACAACCGTGTCATGAATTACTCCCATAAGGTTGTCGAAGAGGAGTCGACGATGCCGAAGGGCGCAGTGAGTGACGCTTCATAGCATGATTGGAACGTATATCTGAAGATAGTGCCGAATTATAAGGTGCCTTTGCGATTTGGGACGGGACCCTCTCGGGTTCTGTCTCTTCTTTTGTCGGTCTTATTAGCCTATGCGGACGCAGCGCGGCACAGAAAGCCACCCGCTCGGCGGGTGGATGGCAACGATGCCATGCAACGAAACTCCTCCCTCTCTAGGATGGTGATTGTTCAGGTCGCCGGCCGCGAGAGGAAGGAGAACACAATGGCACAGAAGGCCAACAGCCTTGCGCACACCAAGTGGATGTGCAGGCACCACATCGTGTCTTGCCCAAAGCATGGAAGAAAGGCCATCTGCAGCCAATACCGCGAGGACCTCGGGACGATCCTCAGGCAGCCAAGCCAATGGAAGGGCGTCGAGATAATAGAGGGGCATCTCGCGCCGGACCACGTGCACATGCCGGCCGTCATCCGCCCAAGATCGGCGTCTCGAGCTTCATGGGCCACCTGAAGGGGAAGAGCGCGCTCCTCATGTCCGGCAAGGCATGCGAACCTCAAGTACAGGTCCGGGAACAGGAAGTTCTGGGCAGAGGGACACTGCGTCTCGACCGTCGGCATGAACGAGGTCACGATCGCGAAGTGCATCAGGGAGCAGGAAGCTGCGGACATCGCCCTCGACAAGCTCAGCGTCAAGGAGTATGAGGACCCGTTCAGCAGGAAATAGGCCGGCACATGCCCGTCTGGCGGGCTAGCCACGAGCCAGGCGGCCATGCGGCCTGAACGAAGTGAAGAGCAGGGACTTGAGTCCCTGCTGGCTTCTTGGGGCGTGTCCCAAGAGCAAGCTGACTGTTAATTGGACAGCCATGATTGAGGGGAGGAGAGCAAGTCTCTCTGATTCAAAGAATGTAACCGGTAACAATACCATTGGTCGAGGCATCGGCTTATCTGGGCGGGCAGATGAGACGTCCCAGATGATTGGTGCATATATAATCGAATAAGAGCAAACCGGTTTTGCTTTCAAGGGCTTACGAAAGGTCTCTCGTTTGACATTTTGGAGAGGTAAATGTCGGCGGATTTAGGGAGGACGCTTCATGGTGGAAAAAGACTCTGTTGGCAATCTTAACAGGAAGCTGTCAATGCGGGCAAAGCTTGGCTACGGTACGATTGGTCTCGGTACGATTGCCAACACGATGCTTGCAACCTGGCAGACCTTCTTCTACACGGCATTCTGTGGCATCGACATTGGCGTTGCTGGCCTGATTGTTTCCGTTGGCACGATCGTGGCTGCATTTACGGCTCCGGTATGGGGATACATCTCTGACCGCATGTATAGCACTGGCTTCGGACGCAGATTTGGCCGCCGGCGTGCTACGCTGCTCCTTACCATGCCGGGCCAGTTTATCTTCATGCTTCTCCAGTTCGTTCCGGGGCTGCCTGTTGCTGTCTATGCAGTTGCCAACCTGCTGTACTGGGTGTTCAATGGTGGCTATTCTACTGTCCAATATGTCCTTCCGTCCGAAATGAGCGATAACTCTTCTCAGAGGGCACAGCTTGTCGGCGTGAATCAGATCAGCACGGCCATTGCTTCAATTGCCCTCGCTACGGCGAACACTTTCCTCTTTGTTGTCTGGGGAGACAAGAACTGGACTACATACTTCAATCTTGCGCTCATCTATAACATCATCATGGCCATCTTTACGGTGATCGGCATCTTCACAATCGAGGAGCGACCTTACGATCTTACGACCGACTTCAGCAAGGTTGATTCAGTTGCCGGTGAAAAGGTGCCGCTGGCAAAGCGCATTGTCCTGATTGTCTGGAACTACATCTCGACCTTTTCGGTTCGGGAGTTCCGCAACTACCTTGGTATGTACCTTTCCGAGGTCTTGTTCCGCAATGTTCGTGGCGCTATCTTGACCTATTTCCTTATTTTCGTGCTTGGTCTCAACTCATCTCAGGTCTCTCTTCAGAGTGGCATCTCCTTTGCGGTCGGCATCGCGCTTGTTGCCTTCTTCATGTGGCTCAATACCAAGATTGGTAGCTCCAAGTCCTATCGCGTCGGTGCTGGCGAGGCGATTGTGGTCTTCTTGCTAATGTTCGGCCTTGCTCAGATACACGAGCAGATTGGCCAGACTGCTACCATCATTGCTTGGATTGTACTTGCACTGGCGCTCAACTTTGGTATAACCGGCGTCGTGAATGCGACCGACTTCGCGTACTCCTTCATTCCTGATGTCGACGAGATGCTGACCGGCAAGCGCCGTGAAGGCCAGTTTGCCTCAGTCAATTCCACTATCGATAACATCTTCATGGCTATCGAGAAGATTGCAATTACCTCGATACTGTCGATGGGTGGCTTTGTCAGCGGTGCTGAATCTCAGCCACCTCAGGTCATAAGCCTGCTGACCAACATCTTCTGTTTCCTTCCCATCCTGTTCTGCTTGCTGGGGATATTCTTCTCATTCCGCGTGAATCTGAACGAGAAAAATCGTGTGATGCTTGCTGCTGAAATTGCCCGTCTGCGCAATGGCGGCTCGATGGCAGATGTCGATCCGGCTACTAAGGCGCTGGTAGAGGAGCTCACCGGATTCCCATATGAGAAGTGCTGGGGGAACAATCGTGTCGTGAACTTCTCTGCCCGCCTCAAGGGCTCGAGCGAGAAGATTCACCAAGAAGCTTCGGTCCATTGATGAGAGATGCCTGCTATCGGTAATTGCGAGACGGCGTGCATCTTCCGGAATGGATTTGTGACTGATGCTTTGCCGATAGTGTTTCGCCCGTATCTGCAAAGGGTGTCCAGTAGCTGAACTCAATAAGGAGTTATTCGCTATGGTTTCGTTTAAACGCAATGGCCTTGCGTGCAAACTTGAGAATGATTATCTGTCTCTGACGATGTCTGACGAAGGCAAGGGGACTTCTCTGGTAGTCGACGGCCGTGAGCTCATGGGGAAGCTTTCAGGAGCAGCAGGCGATCCAGACCGCAGCCATAGCTTCTACTGCGACTATCATGTGGCTGGCAAGACAAAAAATCTGGTTCCGACACGCTTGGAGATCATAGAAGATACGCCGCAGAGGGTCCATGTTGCCTACGTTGATGAACAGAGTGACTTTAAGCTTGCCTATCATCTTGTGCTTGTCGACGGTGAGCGCTGCATCTATGGCTATGTCATCGCTTCCTGCGACGTTGACAACCTTGTGATCAATGAGCTCCGCACAGTCTATCGTTTTGATTCCAGCATTTTCACAACGGGATATACGGCGCGCCGCGAGGGGCTCCAGCCTCGTGCTGAGTACATGGCAGAGAAGGGGGAGCGGCTGCAGGATGAGACTTATCGTATTCCTGACGGCTGCCGTTACTCGAATTCAGATGTCTATTCGAAGTATGACTATGCCGGAACTTTCGCAGAGAATAAGATATGGGGACAGTATTCTGGCGGGCGCAGTGACGATGAATGGGGCGCCTGGTTCATTCCGCTCGACAAGAGCTGCTACCCTGGAGGCCCTCTCAAGCAGGAGCTCCTGGTGCACTATGACGGCATCATCCTGAACTATATGACAGGCGCTCATTTCGGTACGGGCGATTTTAAGGTACCCAAGGGCTGGAAGAAGCTCTATGGACCATGGTGCGTATATTTCAACCATGGCGAGGATGTCATCGGCGATGCATATGACTTTGCAGCCAAAGCAGAAGCACGTCTGCCGCTTCCTTGGCTTGAGGAGTCAGGACTTTACACGGGCAACTATGGTAGCCTTGAGGGCTTGCTGAAGCCCGTATCAATGCTCTCGGAAGAGGAGCGGTGGACGATTGTTGCGACAGACAGTGCTGGCGAATACTTTAGGCAGAAAGCAGGTCGCATCTATTGGGCGCAGTCTCGTGATGGAAGCTTTAGGATTGACAAGATGCAGCCGGGCATCTACCACCTCTATGTGCATATTTTTGGTGGTACCGATTGCCATGAATACAAGCTCGGGACATATTCAGTCAGACCTGGTGAGGCTACTGACGTAGGCGAGCTGCGTGTAGAAAATGCAGCCTCTGAACTGATATGGTCCCTAGGGCAATACACGCAGACAACTACTCCCTTCGCTTTTTCGAATCAGCTCAGGAACTATATATGGATGGGCCTGACTCCTAAGAATCTTGAGTTCCATATGGGTAAAGATTGCGATGCCGATTGGTACTACCTGCAGCGTCGTGGCGGCATATGGAAGATTGTGTTCAATAAGCCGATTAAGAAATCCAAACATTACTTGTTGACCGTCTGCCTGGCAGGCACGACGGCTGCTGCAATGAGCCCGGGGGAGAGCAGCGTAGGTTTCCGGGTAAGGCTCAATGGAAAGACGCTGGCTGAAGAGCATTTCGAAAATGATCGGGCTGCTTATCGGTCGTCGGTCACGGGAGGAAGACCTGCGATTCTCTCGGTCGAGATAGACGCTGACTATTTTGATGATGAGAACGAGCTGTCTTTCATGACTGATGGGTTCGTGATGTATGACATGGTGAAGCTTGAGGTGCTTCGATAGTGAACAGAAAGAATCTTTCCTCGGATGAAGCGGACATCGCTGGAGCGGAACGCATTCCTGCAGTATTCATTGCATCGGATTCCCTCGCCCAGACATACGATGCTGCACAGAGGCCTCAGACAGGATGGGGAGAATATATAGCTCGCTATCTTGGTAGTGGCCCCTGCGTGATTTCTCACGCCGATGGCTTCGACTTTCCGGCTGCCATGCGCTATGACTGCCCAGATATTGCTGTCGTGAATGCTTCGATGGCAGCCAGAAGCACAAAGACCTACATAGAAGAAGGCAAGCTTGATCAGATTCTGGCAGAAATCAGCAAAGGCGATGTGCTGCTGATTCAGTTTGCTGCCAACGATGCTACAAAGGCACGGCCCCAGAGATATACGACGCCCGTTCAGTTCGTTGAAAATCTCGGCCGCTTTGTGGACGGAGCAATGAAACGAGGAGCAGTTCCTCTGATTTTGACGCCTACTCCTCGCTGCAACTTCAGTGCAGATGGACATTACAGAGCAGATTTTGAAGAGTATGCATTTGCCGAGCGGAAGTTCTGCAGGGAGAAGGGGGTAGGGCTCATCGACCTTGCGGATATTGGTGGCAGGTACATGGAAGAACTTGGCGAGCTGCGCGCCCGTGCACTCTACATGAAGCTTTCAGCTGGACTCTATCCTGCCTATCCGGATGGGCTCGATGATGCAACGCATCTTTCGTACCTTGGAGCTCGGACCTATGCGCGAATGATTGCTCGCGAGGCGGTGACACTGGCTCCTCAGCTCAGTTTTCATGATGACAATGACAGCAGCTTCACGGGGCGGATCGAAGGCATAGAGGCGCGTGTGGATGAAGACGCTTCTGCTGTGGTGCTCTCTTGGGACAGGGCTGCAAGTGCTGACTGCTACACCATTTCCTGCGACAAAGATGGACAGAGCTTTGTGGGAGTGTCCTTGGAACCTCGCTTCATGGATGCTGCGGTGCCAGATCAGTCCGCAGATATCAGGTATGAAATCCGTGCGTGGCATAGAGATGCCTCTGGCGAGCCAGGAACGGTGGAAGTGGAGCATGAATTTGCCCTTTCATCGAAAGGGGAAGCGAGGATATCCGGCTTCAATCTCTATGAGATCGACCAGACAGTCGCAGACCGTATTTCCTTCTCTGTCCGGTTCTCCCCGTTCGAAGGAGTGCAGAGATACCGCGTTTCGGCAAGGAATGCGCAGTCTGGCCAGATCCGGATTCTCGATTCCATTCCTGCATCCGATGTCGGTTTGCTGCATGGCTACTTTGTTACTCGAGAGCCTGGATGGAGGGTGCATGTCGAAGGAGATCTTGGGGGCACGACTTGCACCAGCGAGGAATGCGAGGTTCCCTGCAGCCCGCTGAGTGCAGATTCACGACCTAGTTGGGAGGCTGGATTCTGATGGAAGTCGATTTCACTTCATGCGGTCCTGATTTCTGTCCCGCGATGATCAGCCTTCTCGATCGGGAGTATCCCGAGCCTGCAGAAGGATGGGTCGACGGAGTGTATAACAGCCGTCAGGCAGTAGAAACCGCATTGCCCTTGCAGGCTTCGCCTGAAGGCATTCATATGCGGGGGAACTCTTTTATCGAAGAGTCAGACATGCTCGATGGGGACCCGAATACGATTGCACGGGAGACGTACATATGTGGGTCCGTGCTGCATATCGATGCATTCTCAGTGGAATATCGCGTTTCCCTCAGCCTGAAGGGCACGCAGGAAAATCAGGAACTCGAGCTTCTGATCAATGGGATGCCAAAAGTGCGGTTTGCACTTCAGGCAGAATCGACAAGAGCGGTTGACTTCTCCGTGGAGGTGGATTGCCACTGCATCGAGATTGCTGTCGTGCCTGCGCGGACAGGAAGTACGAGCAACGCCTGGGCAGAAGCAAGCATCCTGAAGCTTGCAATCCAGAAAGTGTCGAAGCAGCCAGCCGCATCGCCCCGGATATTCCTTCTGGGAGATTCTATTGTCCAGACATATTTCGAAAGCGAGCGCCCGCAGTCTGGATGGGGAGAATGGCTCTATCGCTATCTGCTTGATGGCAGATCGGCTGCGATTGAGCATGACGATACGAACGATGTAGTTCAGTCGAGGATCTTTGCAGGCGAAGGCCCCACAATCTACAACAAGGCCTTGGTGCCAGAAGCTTCAGGAGCTATCGGGAAGAGCATAGGCTTGAAAAGGTCCTCTCGCTTGTGCGGCCGGGAGATGTGGCTCTTATCCAGTTCGGTGCGAATGACGTGTCGAAGACGAGGCCGATGCGCTATATACCGCCAGAGGAGTACCATGCATGGCTTGAACGTTATGCTACGGCTTTGACAGATCGCGGCGTCAAGCCGATCTTCGTCACGTCGACGCCTCCGTATCGTCCGCATGCAGCGGAGAGCCTTTCATCTCCGACCGACCTCTACGCAGACATCACGCGCAAGTTTGCGTCTCAGGAAGGCATAGACCTCATAGATCTTCGCGAGCTGGCTGATGAGATGCTCTCAGAAGCGCCAGATGAAAACCGTGCGGCCTATTATCTGCGCTGCGAGCCTTTCCAATATGCCAGCCATCCCGATGGAATCCAGGATCCTGTGCATCTTTCGGTCTATGGGGCGCAGGAAATGGCACGGATTGTTGCTGAGAAGCTTGCTGGAATTGTCCCTTGGGTTGCTTTCAGAGATGACGATTCGAATGCACGGCCAAGCACTGTAACGGAGCTCCGTGCATTGGTCGAGAGAGAGCCGGTAGGCCAGATGGTGCATCTGCGCTGGAGAGATGCCGGTCAGATGGTCTATTACTCCATCGAGAAATGCAATGCAGCAAATGGCAGGCGCTATGCGCGATATCTTTCGGTCAAGCCGGAATTTATTGACTGGCCACTGCCAGGGCAGAGTCGTCAGGTCCGGTATGTAGTGCGGGCATGGATGGGCGGACATGCAGGTCCGGAGTCCTTCATAAGCGTCGCAATGCCGGCAGACGATGACGAGGTCGTGAATCTCGAATGAGTGCTTGCCCTACGTCGCAATAAATCACTCACTGCAATGTGCCAAGGATAGTCAGAAAGGCTTAGACAATGGAAACCACCTACAATCCTGCTGTGAAGCTCCCTCCGAAGGAGACGCTCGAGAAAGACATTGCTCTTCTCCTCAACTGCCTCACGAAGATCGATGATGCATCCGGTGAGTATCTTCTCGATTTCGACGGTCTCAAGGTGGATGACAAGAGCTGGTGTGTCTGGAACTGGCCTCAGGGCATAGGTCTTTTCGGAACGTACATGAATTACCGCATCACTGGCAATGAAAAGGCACTCCGCATCGTGAAGGACTGGTTCGAGGCCAGGATGCAGGAAGGCGCGCCGAGCAAGAATATCAACACGATGGCTCCGCTTCTTGCGATGGCGTTCCTGTATGAAGATACCCAAGACAGCCGCTATGTGCCCTATCTCGAGCGCTGGGCCGAATGGGCGATGAATGACCTTACGCGGACGGAGGAGCGGGGCTTCCAGCACGTGACCTACGGGCCTGCTCATACACAGCAGCTCTGGGATGACACGCTGATGATGACTGTTCTGCCGCTTGCGAAGATCGGCATGCTGCTTGGGCGCGATGAATACGTGCAAGAGGCACGCTACCAGCTCATGGTCCATATCAAGTATCTGGCCGACCGCGAGACGGGCCTCTGGTTCCACGGATGGAGCTTCGAGCGCCGCGACAATTTCGCCGATGCACTCTGGTGCCGCGGCAACTGCTGGATAACCATCTCGTTCCCTCTCTTCATCGAGGTGCTTGGTCTCAAGAAGGACGACGCGCTCTACGAGCTGCTGGTGCAGACGCTGAGAGCGCAGATCAAGGCTCTTGCGGAATACCAGGACGAGAGCGGGCTCTGGCATACCCTGATCAATGACCCCAGCTCCTATCTCGAGACCAGTGGATCTGCAGGCATGGCATTCGGCATTCTCAAGGCCGTCCACAAGCGCTATGTGGATCCGAGCTATGAGAATGTTGCAAACAAGGCAATCAACGGCGTTCTTTCCCAGATGGGAGACCATGGCCAGCTGAAGAACGTTTCGGTGGGCACGGGTCTTGAAGACAATCTCGACTACTACCGCAACATCGCGACGACCGACATGCCGTATGGCCAATCACTCTCGGTGCTTGCTCTTACTGAGGCGCTTGTCTCGTATTGCTAGCCGGGGATGTCTGTGGGAAGGGTTGAGATGATTAGTCTGGGAGCCAGAGGGCATGATGTCGTGCCAGGCCCAACAACTCCTGAAGAGCTCGGTGCGGCTGCAGAGCAGAAGGGCATCAGGAATATCCAGCTGGCACTCGGTATCTCGTTTCCCCAATGGAGCAGCGCTGACCAGATCAATCTTGGTCTTGGGTCGCAGATTCGGCGGACGCTTGCTCGGCATGGAGTCGAGATTGCAATCATGGGGTGCTATTACAACATGATTCATCCGGACCATGCCGAGCGCGAGGCTGGAACGAAGCGCTTTGAAGCATATCTGCGCTGTGCACACTCTTTCGGCTGCGGCATCGTTGCGTCGGAAACAGGTTCTGTCGACCCGTCGTTTGCTTATACCGAAAGGAACTTCACTGATGATGCCTTCACACAGGCTGAGCAGACCATAGAGCGTCTGGTGCGCTGTGCAGAGCATATGGGTGTCATTGTTGCTATCGAGCCAGGAGTGAATCATCCCATACATGATGTGGAAACCAGCATGCGTCTGGCCTGTCTCATTGACTCCGATAATCTCGGCTTCATTCTGGATCCTACGGCACTTATCACGCCTGAGCTGGCTCCGCGACAAATGGATATCGTGCGAGACATGCTCGATGCGCTTGGCTCTCGGATAGTTGCAACGCATCTTGTTGACTATCGGATTGATGGCGGAAAAATCGTTCGGTGCAACTTGGGCGAGGGCCAACTTGACGCGGAAGGCATCATCTCTGCAGTTAGCGACAGGCGTCCCTACAGCTATGTCATCACGGAATTCACGACAGGCGACGCGCTCGGCCGTGCTGTAAGGGAGTATGGTGCCACAGCTTAATTGCTGGATGCGCTGGGGAGGTATCAGAAACGATGGGCATTGGATATATCGTCCACAATCATTTTGAGTCATACATAGACAAGACAACTGGCGCCAAGGTTGAGCGTCTGACCGATCCTGCAATCACTTGCCATCACATGTATTTCTATGCGCATATGACGACACGCGATGGCAAGAAGCTGCTGTACTCGCCAGAAATCGATGGAGAGCGGCAAGTATTCTGCATGGAGCTCGCGACTGGCGATGCCGTACAGCTGACAGAAGGCGAAGGTGTCGATGACTGGGGCGCGGAGTTCACGGCAGACGAGAAATCGGTCATCTATCACCAAGGGCAAGATATCTGGCTGCTGTCTCTTGCGGACCTCACAAGAAGACGTATCTATGCCGCACCGGAAGGCTGGCATCTCCGTGATATCGGAGTATCTCGCGATGAACCTGTTCTCGCGCTCATTGAGATGGCTGAGAACACCATGGCTGCAGCCATCGGCGGCACGAACTGGAATTTCTTTGCCGAGAACTGTCGTGCGAAACCGCTCTGCCGCATCGTCTGCGTGAATATCAAGACCGGTGAACGTGAAGTTGTTCACGAAGAAAGATGCTGGCTGGGCCATCCTCAAATTCGTCCTGGCGATGCTGACACCATCATGTATTGCCATGAAGGTCCGTTCGATATGATTGATGCACGCATGTGGCTCATCAGCAGAACGACGCATGTGCCGCGCTGCTGCCGCGAGCAGCCAGACGGCATAATCCTTACCCATGAATTCTGGGAACCCGATGGATCGAAGCTTGCTTTTGTCTATCGCGAGCTGGAGAAGGACGGCGTCGAAGAGATTCACGAGATAAATCCGGACACGCTTCATGAGAATGTGCTCATGCCATGCCATACCTACGCACATTGTATCTGCGACCACGCGGGCAGGTTCTTCGTCGGCGATGCACAGGGGGACACAACCCCGATTCATCTGCAGAAAGAGGAGGATATCCAGGCACGGAAGGATTCCGGAAAGGTGCTGGATGACAATCTCTATCTCATCGACCGTGCCGGGAGGCAGGAAATAAAGCTCGCCTACCATGGCACAAGCTGGTCAGCACGTTGGGGCACTCCACAGGATGCTCATCCACACCCCTGTTTTTCGGAGGATGGACGCTACGTAATCTTCGTTACAGACAGATTTGGTCATCCTGCAATACACCGAATCGACCTTGAGTCATTCCTTGCCAGCTATGGCAGATGATCTGCATGCTGAGACTTCGTCGTGACATGATGCTTTGGCCGAATGGTCGTGACAAATGCTGCACACTGTCCTTCGATGATGGAACGGTCGAGGATAGGCGAATCTGCGAAATGCTGCGCAGCCATAATCTTCGGGCTACGTTCAACATTAATACTGGCCTTCTAGGGCATAGCGATGAACTCCATCAGTCAGGCATTGACGTTGTTCACGAAAAGCTGCCGCTGCAAGAGCTGGCCGAAGTCTACGATGGATTCGAGCTGGCTGTGCATGGCTATTCGCATGCACATATGGGTGAAGAGCCACCTTCCATGGCAGCGTATGAGATCATTCGCTGCAAAGCAGAAATCGAATCCATAACGCATACTCCGGTACGCGGCATGGCCTGGCCAATCAGCTATGACGGGTATTGGATGGGAGATGCGAAAAAGCTGGCAAAGGCTTGTGGCATCTGTTATGCACGGACAACCAGACGCTCCTATGACTGCGTCGGTGTGCCATCTGACTTTCTTGCATGGGATGCTGCATGCAGCTTCGTTGAGGATGAGATGGGACCCATTGTCACGAAGTTCCTGAAGCCTCGACCGGTAGGCTGTACCAAGCCGTACCTGCTCTATGTGTGGGGGCATGGCTACGAAGCCACAGGGCGTGATGCATGGAACAGGCTTGAATGGCTCTTCGACCAGGTGAGCTTCAAGCCGGACGTGTGGTATGCCTCGAATATCGAGGTCTTCGATTATGTTCAGGCGTATCGGAACCTGGTCTACTCAGCTACAGGCGACTACATCTTCAATCCAGGAAGGATGGATGTCTGGCTGCTTGTGGATGACAAGTCGGTCTGCATTCCATCAGCACGGACTGTCGAGATTGGAGCATGGGAGCGCTGATCGAACCCATGCATGCTGCAGAACAAGGCGTAGGGGGAATTTGAACTAATCGTTCCGCTTGCGATGAAAGAGGGTTGTGAATATGACTGCTCGGAAGACGGATATCGGTCGTTTTGTCTCCGGTTTTAAGATGAAACTCTATCCAGGCTTTGCTGCCGAATATGAAAAGCGACACAACGAGCTTTGGCCAGAGATGGCTGACATGATTCATGAATATGGCGGCCACAACTATTCGATCTTCATAGATGAGGAAACAAACACTCTCTTTGGATATATCGAGCTAGACGATCCAGAGCGCTATGCAGAGTCTGCCAAGACTGAAATATGCCAAAGATGGTGGAAGTTCATGGCAAGCGTGATGGAGACAGACCCCGACAATTCGCCAGTGACAACTAATCTGCACTGCGCTTTCCATCTGGACTGAGCTTTTGCAAGCTACGGCGGCTCGTCTTGCTAACAGCGAGGCCTTGAATCTATGTCGCAATGTTCTTAGGAGTCAAAGATGTCGATGACTATCAGCATGGATGACAACCTCAAGGAGGAATTCACGGATATCTGCAGAAAGATTGGACTTCCTCCCTCGACGGCAATCGGGATCTTCGTTCGGACGGTTGTCCGCGAGCGGTGCATACCCTTTGCGCTGTCTGCTGGAAATGGACAGGCGACGTCAGGCCATGCCGATGGCCTGCAGCGTGAAAGCGTTCCGAAGAGCAAGGTCCTGCAGGATTTGGTAGATGTCTCTTCAAGAGACATGCTCTCGCGTGAAGACAGCAAGGCGCTTCGTTCGATGTGGGCACGAGCGTAAAGTCTCGCCAGTCTCCAAGCGATCTGTCTACGATTGCAGACCGGCGCAAGCTTCAAGAAAGAATGTCTGCCCCGATATGGCTGAACCAGGGGGCTTGGTTTTGCAGCTGCAATTGAATGTGATGCTGAGAGAAGCGTGAGCTTCTCAGCCAGGATTCTGGTTACAGAGCAAGCCTGATAAGAGAGACATTTATATTCAAGAATCCAACAGCAATAAAGGGAGAATATGAACACCAGGAATGTACAGTGCGCAACATTGATGGTTTCTGCGTCGCGAGTTATTCCGGCATCTTCATCCCCGACAGCAGGTGCCAAGCGAGCTGGTAGGGTGACTGGAAGAATTGATCTCACGGGGATGACAGAATATCACGGTGTGAAGATTGCTTCAGGCGCCGATATTTCTAAAAACGCGTTGCTCAAGGAAAATAACAAGCTCAATATCGAGGACTATGGTGCCGTATCTCTGGAGGAGCGTACGAAGGATGATGCGGATACGCATGCTGTAGAGAATACAGAAGCAATCAACAAGGCTATTCGGGATGCAGCTGCGCAGGGTGGCGGGACGGTTGTCGTTCCGAAGGGAACCTTCCGCTTCTATACGATACGTCTGGAATCCAATGTCAATCTCTATCTATCCAAAGACAGTGTCGTTCAAGCTGCAAAACCCACCATTGTCGATGAAGATGGCAAGACCATCTCAATAGCCGAGGACAAATATCCGGATGGCAGAGATGGCAACTACGATCAGCCTGAAATCGCTCCATATGCCGGGCTTCAGGATGGCGGACATACCTATTTTGCCAATAGCCTGTTCTATGGTGCCGACAAGAAGAACATCATGATCTACGGTGACGGTCTTATCGACGGCAGCCAGATGAACGACGAGGGCACTCTCGATCAGGTATTGCAGGGAGGGGATCCTCCAAATGCCAGGATCAGAACTGGAAAAGCTGACGTGTGGTATGGCAATAAAGGCATTTCTCTGGTCCGCTGCGAAGGCGTCGTGCTGGATGGCTTCAAGATGCTCAACTGTGGGCATTTTGCCATCATCACCGCTGGTGGCAGAAATCAGCTGGTCGATGGACTCATTGTGGATACCAATCGTGATGCATATGACATTGATTGCACGCAGGATGTGACGATTGAAAACTCAACTTTCAATTCGCTCACTGATGATGCGATTGTTTTCAAAGCGTCCTATGGTGCTGGAATCAAGCAGCCGGTCCATAACTGCCTGGTTCGCAACTGTACGGTCAGTGGCTACGATGCAGGGTCGGTCATGGCAGGGGCATATACAACGGACAAGCAGGTTGCAACGGACCTGTGTGGACCCACCGCAAGAATCAAGTTTGGAACGGAGTCAACAAATGGATACGATACCGTCACCATCACGGATGTAGCTTTCAAGAGGTCAAGGGGCTTCTGTATTGAGTCTGTCGATGGGGCAGCTGTCCATGACATCATCATGGTGAATGCAGAGATGGACACTGTCAGCAGCAGTCCTATTTTCATCAGGCTTGGAAACAGGGGCAGGTATCCCGTTACGGGCAACAGCACAGATCAGAGCCTGAATCCGGCAGACAATGTCCGCGTTACTAATACAGAATGGATTCTTCCGCTCAATAGCGACGAGGTCAGCTATCAGTGGACCGAATATCCGATCAAGCAGTATTTCCCAGCATATAGGACAGACAACGAAGCGACAATGCCAAACGGCATAAAGGTTAAGACGGTCAATCAGACTGCGCCGGCCATGCTCAATCCCAATAACTATTGTCATGATGACAGCACCGGAAAGAACTATGCCTATGTCTGGAACAATGAGACGCACCGATATGATGCGAGCACAACAGAAATTCCGGAGGACCAGTCCAGCTGGTATGGCAATGCTGTCGGCTATGAGAGTCTTGCTAGCGCATACAATATCTGCGTAGCGAATGCAAATATTTCGAATGTCGATCCCCGCTATCCCATCATTCTCGCGGGGATGGTTGGCAGCAGGATCCGCAATGTGGTTTTCCAGGATATAGATGTGACATACCGTGGTGGCCTCAGGATGCGGGATGCCGTTGAACAGCAGCAGCTGAACACCGACTGGGAATATACGCAGTACATGACCACTCCGGCGAAGCAGACGCTGCCTTGGCTGGTGAATGCGTTCTTCTGCAAGAATGCGGCGCTTCTTCCCCGAGTGGATTGGGATGCCAGTGCCGGTGCCTGGAAAGATGACCCTTACAATGTTCCTGAAATGGACGACCAGTATCCGGAACCCTCGAATTTCGGCATTCTGCCCGCTTATGGATTGTACGCAAGGCATGTTGATGGTCTGAAGCTGGAGAATGTCCACATTGGCTATGAGGTGGAAGATGGAAGGCATGCAGTCGTCTTGGACGATTGCCATAATGCAGATTTCTCAGGCAGCACATTCCAATGCAGCAGCAGCGTGAAGCCGGTTGCTCTGGTGACGGATAGCTACAAGAGAAGGGCAGGGTTCGAATATGTATTGAACGAGCCTTACCAAAAGACGGCATGCTCTGACATCGAGGGGATAGATGGCAGCAGCATTGCCGAAGTGACCGTAAATGCACCGGAGCCCAGCACGCCCAAGGACAGTCTCTATGGGCATGACACCATTGCGAGTGCCGAGAACGGATTCGGCTATGGTCCTAATATCTGGACTGTGAATGGACATCAGCATCCTCTTCCGGTCACCGTATACCGCCCCTTCCTTGAAGGTATCGGAGACCAGGCGGTAAAGGTTGGCGATACGCTGATGCTGACTATTACAGCAAGAAACCCTGCGGCCGAAACATCGGGTGCAAGAGATGAGGCAGCATCAGATCGGTCGCTTGTCTATAGCGCAGAAGATTTGCCGGATGGTGCGACGTTTGACCCGGAGACGCATGTCTTTACCTGGACGCCATCTGAAACGGGAACATATAAGGCATCTTTCTCGGTGGATGATGGAGCAGGCAAGGTGATGCAGAGCTGAGCTGCGATCCTATTGCAGGGGAATGCCTTCGAATCGAGTTCGCGGAGTCGGAAGACTGCGGCTGCTAGCAGCGAAGAAGAGTAAGCAAGGAGAAGGCACCTCGAGGACATATCGTCCCGAGGTGCCTTCCTTCTGATCTGGTTCTGCAATCTTCTGCTATTCCTTGGCGCCGTACTGTGCATAGTAGGCATCGAGCGCCTTGTCGAGCTCGGGCGTGATGAGGGTGCCGGTCAGCGCCTCGCGGACATCTTTCATGCTCACGATGCTGGCGACAGGGAAGCCATAGCGCTCTTGGATCTCGTCCTGGGCGCTCTTGACGCCGCCCTTGCCGACCTCCATGCGGTTCAGGGAGACGATGAGGCCCTTCACATCCACATCGGCAGCTGCCTTGAGCTTCGGGTAGGTCTCGTCGATGGACTTGCCGGAGGTCGTGACATCCTCGACAATCACGACACGGTCGCCGTCCTTCAGGGATGCTCCGAGGAAGTTGCCCTTGTCGGCACCATGGTCCTTGGCCTCCTTGCGGTCAGCGCAATAGGCGACCTCCTTGCCATACAGCTCGTCCAAGGCGATGGCGGTGACGACGGCCAGAGGAATGCCCTTGTAGGCGGGACCGAACACGACATCGAAGTCGAGGCCGAAGTTGTCGT
>Ga0214872_100199_pt1 | contig 21442 bp, 17 predicted proteins | sample Stichaenrichm18X_FD_168614 | JGI IMG/M metagenome (GOLD analysis project Ga0214872, IMG submission 168614) | Xylose enriched microbial communities from anaerobic bioreactor in Madison, Wisconsin, United States - 18X | ecosystem: Engineered > Bioreactor > Anaerobic > Unclassified | place: USA... | reverse complement strand
AGCGCGGCGATGATGCCCGTGTTCTGCACGCCGATGACGTCGTTCAGACCGCCCAGGATGAGCTTGCCCACGATGCCGCCGACCATGATGATCGACACGGCAATCGCGCCCGCGCCGGCGCCCAGGGCCCCGTGAGCGCAGAAGGTGGGAATCTGCTGGAAGAAGGCTGCGCACATCACGAAGATCATGCAGACCAGGATGAGCGTGTAGAGGGCCGGCGACCGAAGGGCGTCGCGCACCTCGGCTCCCGTCTCTTCGGAGCTCACCACGTCGACAGCGTCTTTCCCGTCGGGGTCGGCGCCCCAAGGCAGAAGTCCCATTTCGGCCGGGTCCTTCCGCACGAACAGCACGGTAAGGAGCACCGAGGTGACCAGAGTGAAGATCGAAAGGGCCGCGCGGGCCGTCTGCCAACCGTACTGGCTGATGAGGACCTGCCCCACCGGGCTCGCGACGGCGGCGAGCAGGGACAGGGTAGCGGCGCAGATGGCCACCGCCGTGCCGTTGCTCTTCTTGAACCAGTTGTTCACGATGACCGGCATGGCCAGGTACATGAAGAAGGCCGCCGTGATGCCGAAGATGACGCCGTAAAGGTTCCATTGCCATACCTCGGTGGCATAGGCGCTCGCCCAGGACGAAAGCCCAAAGACCGCCGACACGATTGCAAGAATCACGCGGGGGTTGCCCTTCTGCAACAGCTTGCCCGCGAAGGGGGCGAGCACGGCCGAGATGAGGGGCTGGATCGTGCGGTACATGGTCGTATCCGTCTGCGTCCAGCCGAACTGGTCCATGACGGGGGCGACGAAGATACCCGAAGTGTTCGCTATGACGCCCGTGGGTATCGAGTAGAACCCGATGCACCCCAGCAAGACGAGCCACGCCCAGGCCGAACCATGGGGCTTAGCGGCGGATTCCTCTTTCATGATGTCCTCCTTCGATCATGACGGCCTTCCCAGTGAACGCCGCGCCTCTCCTTTGCGCAGTCATGGAAACCCGTTGACTCTTCAGGGGCAAGAAGCGTGCCAACGCAGCGGCCAGAAAAACTTTTCGCCAAGAAACGGGGCGCTGCCGTAAGGCACGTTGGGATACAAACGCCACCTTCGCGCTGCCCGGCCCGGCTAGCGCTCCTCTGCGGGCACGCGCTTGGCCCAGCTTCGGCGGCCCACGGGCACGATGAACAGGCCGTTATGGTTGGCCCCGAACTCGAGCGGCACGGGCTAGAAGGCCACGCAGGCGACCGCGATGGCCCAGGCATAGGCGCTGCCCAACGCGTTCTTCGTCATGATGCACTCCTTATCTATAATGAGAATGATTCCTTGATGTGCGAGCAATTTCCATAGCAGATGGGACGCCGGACGGCGCTCGGCCAGACGGCGCGCGCTGCCGAACGTCCGCTCAATGCGGCCCCAACGCCGCTGCTGTGAGCGGCCGGGGCGCGCGAGAGCCTCCACCCCGACACAAAAAGGGGCCGCGCCATACGGCGCGACCCCCGAAGAAGTTGCAGCTTCTTTTTTGCGCGATGCAGCGTTACTTGACAGCGGTCCAGCTGCGACGGCCCATAGGCACGATGACCAGCGACAGGATGAACAGGATGACGCCGAAGGCCATCATCATGTAGAAGGAGCCCGCATAGGTGCCCGTGAGGTCGTAGATGCCGCCGTAGATGATCGCAGCGAAGCCGGAGAAGACGTTCAGACCGGTGGCGACCATGGAGAACACGTTCGCGTAGTCCTTGTTGCCGAAGGCCTGACGGCAGGTCATGGGCGGCACAATGCTCAGAGCAGCATAGCCCAGGCCGAACAGGGCCACGCCCACGTAGAACATGCTCGCGTTGCCGCCAGCGGCAAGCATCACCGCAGGGCCGGCGAACACACAGATAGCGGCTATCACGCCAGAAACCTTGGCGCCGAAGTGGTCGCAGATCCAGCCCAGGCCGAACTTGCCCACGATCGAAGCGTACATGGCCACCGATACGGCAACAGCACCGATCGCAGCGCCCAGGGCGTCGACCGTCGAAGCATAGCGGGCGATTTGCTGAATGAAGGACGCGGAGAGCACGAACAGGCCGGCCATGATGATGAGCAACCACAGGCCCGGGTTCTTGCGGGCCTCGACAGCCGTGGCGCCGTCGTCGGGACCCATATCGATGATCGCCTTGGCAGCGGACTTCTGCTTGGCTTCCTCGCCGTAGCCCCAGGGCTTCACGCCCATCTTTTCAGGGGATTCGCGCAGAAGCAGCAGGGTGACCAGGCCGCCGAAGACGAGGACGAGCACGCCCTGGACGATACGGGTGTACTGCCAACCGTCGGTGGCGATCATGTTGCCGAAGATCGGGGACATGATGGCGCCGAGCAGCGACACGCACACACCCACGACGCCGATCACGGTGCCGTTGCCCTTGGCGAACCAGCGGTTGACCATGGTCGGGGTGGCGATGTACATCCAGAACGCAGCGGACGCGCCGTAGATCGCGCCGTAGATGTCCCACTGCCAGGATGCAGTGAAGGCCGCGCAGGCCATGTGGGCCAGGGCGAAGACCACGACGGAAATGGTGAGCACCCATCGGGGGTTGTATTTGGTGAGCAGCTTACCCGCCAGCGGCGTGCACAGGGCCGCCACCCAGGGCTGGATGGACATGTACAGGGTCGTTTCGGTCTGAGACCAACCGAATTCGTTGATGAGCGGGGTGGTGAACAGTCCGGCATGGTTCGCAGCAAAGCCCAGGGGCACCGCGTAGAACGCCACGCACGCGACCGCGATGGCCCAGGCGTAGCTACTGCCTTTCTCGGTTCCAGTATCCATTGAATTCCTCCTTTAGTGAATGTTCCTTCTCGAAACACTGCGCCTCGGGCAAGCGCACCCGCATCGTGCTGCAACGCGAACGGGCGCCACTCGCCCAAGGCGGCTCAGGGTGCTTGCGCACCCGAAAAGCCAGTTACTTGTCACCGTGCTTGAGCACACCCTTGTCGTAGAGGTCGGCGATCTGCTCGGGGGTGTAGCCGAGCTCCTCCATGATGTCGTCGGTGTCGGTGTTGTAACGGGCGCCGCCGCGAACGATCTGGCCGGGATGCTTCTTGAATTTGGGATACATGTTGACCTGCTTCACGTTCTTTTCCGTGATGGGGTCCCAGCCTTCGATGAAGACCTCGCGGGCCTTGTAGTGCGGGTCGTCGAGCATCATCTGGTAGGTCATGTGCGGGCTCACCGCGACGCCCATCTGGCCAAAGGTTTCGGTGACCTCGGCGACCGTGTGCTCTTCGCAGTATTTGTCGAGCGCAGGGCGGAACTTCGCGGCGCGCGCGGGCAGGGGCTCGTCGAGGCTCTTGCAGCCCGGGGCGCGCGTGATCGACGCATAGCTGCCCAGGGGCTGGAAGTCGGGGTCGTCGGCGAAGCCGAAGAATTCCACGAGCTTGCGGACGGGGCCGGCACCGCCCACGGCGACCTGCACGTAGCCGTCCTTGCACTTCTGCGAGCCGGCGCAGGCGCCCACCAGGTCTTCGTTGCCCAGGCGCGGCGGCTGGATGCCATGGTTGATGCCGTCGGAGAGCGTGGCGCCCTGCAGGCGAACGAGGGATTCGAACTGCGAGCAGTCGATCGAGTCGCCCTCGCCGGTACGGCGCGCGTTCATGACGGCCGCCAACGCCGCCCAGGCGCCCATGAGGCCGGTCATGAAGTCGCCCGTGAAGGGCTTGGTGACGCTAGGCGGCTTGTCTGGGAAACCGTTGAGGTTGGCGTAGCCGGAAAACGCCTGACCGATAGGGTCGAAAGACGCACGGCTCACGTAGTCGGGGTCGCCCCAGCTGCCGAAGCCGGTGATGTGCAGGATGACGAGCGCAGGGTTGTGTTCCCAGAGCACGTCGTCGGACAGGCCCCATTTGGCCCAGGTGCCGCCCTTGGACGATTCGACGAGCAGGTCGGCGCCCTCGATCAGGCGGAACAGGACCTCTTTGCCTTCGTCGCTCGGGATGTTGAGGGTCATCATACGCTGGTTGCGGCGGTCCATCGTCCACGCGTCGCCGTACATGCGGTACATATCGGGAGCGCGCGTGCTTTCGACCTCGATGACGTCGGCGCCCTGTTCGGCGAAGAGCTCGCAGGCAAATGGGCCGGCGATGACCGAAGCGGCGTTGATGACCTTCAGCCCGTGAAGGTTGCCGAACGCGGGGATGTCAGTTGATTTCATCCGTTCCTCCTCCGTAGTTGTTCTCCCAGAAATTACGGGTCGTTTTCAGATGAGCAACCGCTGTGCCAACATGCGGATTCCTTGGAAATTTTTTCGGCGCGCGAGGGACGCCGTTCGAGCGCAAGCGGCGCAGAAGGAGGAAGCCCCAGGCCCCGCCGCCCTCCCGGTACGGGGACGGGCGGCGGGGCCTGGGGCGATGGGCGGTTTGGTCAGAGAGCCGCCGATTATGTACACATAGTGTTCACCCTTGCGTTGACAGAGTGTGCATGATACATGCTAGTCGCCCGCGCGCCCTTCCGTTTCGGGATCTTTGAAGGAGTGGTCGTAGTCGCGCCGGGCGAGCTGGCCCGCCGCGTACAGAGCGGCGATGCGGTCATCGGAAAAGCCCAGTTCATGCAAGATATCTTCGTTGTCCTGGCCGATGGCCGGGGCCCCGCGCCATACCCGGCCGGGATTGCGCGCGAGGTCGGGGACCACCTTGACGCCGAGGATGTCGGTGGTGCCGTCGGAGGCTTTCCAGGTGTCCACCACCCCGCGGGCCGCGTAGTGCTCATTGGCGCGGGCCGCTTCGTAGTCCATCAGCCGCGAACAGGGCACGCCGCCGTTGGCCAGGATGTCTTCCACCTCGGCGGCCGTGTGGGCGGCGAGGAATTGCGCGAAGGCCGCCTCTGCCACCGCGCCGGCGGGCGATCCATAGGGGATGATGCCCGCGCCTTCTGGGAACAGGTCGCTGCCGTATTCCAGGCCGATGAGGGGCAGGCCCCTCTTCAGCACGCCCGGTCCCAAAAAGAGCACGTAGACCTCTTCGCCGTCGCCGCACACGTAGGTGCCGTAGAGGGCGCAGATGAGGCTGTGGCTGCCCTCCTTCACGTAGTCCTTTCCGAAGCGCCAGTAGTTGGTGGGGTAATTGGCCTGGGTGCGGATGAGCCCTTCGAACTGGGCCACGTCGACGCTTTCGCCCTTCCCCGTTTCCGTGCGCTTGAGCAAGGCGGCGAGCGTCATCGAAAAGGCGTAGAAGGCCGACGTGTAGTCGCCCGGGAAGCACATGGCGGGAACGGATTTATGGCCGGGGATGCCGTTCATGCGCATCGTGCAGCCGAAGGCCTGGGCTATCGGGTCGTAGCTCGCGCGGCGCACGTAGACGGCGTCGCCCGTCTGCCCGAAGCCCGAGATGTGGGCGATCACAAGACCGGGGTTGACTTTCCAGAGCGCTTCGTCGCCCAGGCCGTGGTGCTCGAAACGGCCGCCCACCGACGCTTCGATGAAGACGTCGGCCGTGGCGATGAGGGAGAGAAAGGCCGCGCGGCCGTCGCCGTGCAGGTAGTCGAGGGCGAGGCTGCGCATGTTGCGGCGGTCCTGCTGTGTGCTGCCGCCGAAGCTCGAGAAGCGCCCCATGTCGGGTGCGGCAGGGTTTTCGATCCAGATGACGTCGGCGCCGTGTTCAGCATAGAGTTCAGCGGCGAAGGGGGCCGCCACCGAAAGGCCGATCATCACCACCCGATAGCCGTGCAGCAAACCGAATGCGGGAATATCCTCTGTGGTAGCCAAAGCCGTCTCCTTTCGCAGCGTATGTGGCAAAAGGGGCAACTAGCGTGCCAAAGACAAGGTGGGAGAGCGGTTGCGCGCGCGGCGGGCGTGTACAGGCGGCGTGCGGGCGCGCTGCTCCGCCCCTCGGCGAGCCCGCCCCGGCTCCTCCCGCCAAAGTCTTCGCGCAAGTGGCACAAATCGCGCGTTATGTAGCATATTTCGCCGTCCGCTGGCACAAATCGCGCGTTGTGTGATATGCGATTGCCGGCACCTCCCGATTCGTTTTTGTGCGCGACTCCCTGACCTGGGCTTTTTCAATAACGGGCGCCGGCAATGGGCTCTAGCCGCGCAATTCGGCCCGATTGGACACTACACATCGGCACATCTCTGCCACCGACCTTCGAAATCTACTGCACATCTGCCTATCTGTGCCATCCCTCGCGCGTTGCCGCCCGGAGCGCAACGCCGCACCCCGGGAGCAGGCGTCCACCGCGCGAGCGAGAAGCGATATTGCCGGCGAAAGGCGCGTCCGTCCTCGGTAGGGCCCATCCCGCCACAGGCGGCCGCAATGCGGCCCGCCGCCACCGCCGTCCGTCGTCTGCCCCACAGGCGTGCCCGGCGGTCCGTCAACCTCTCCGTGCCCAACCGTGCCCGGCGGCCAACCGGCCTCCCCGCACCCTACCGCTCCCCGCACCCAACGGCCGTCCCTCAGCCCGCGTGTGCCCGCATTCGGCACGGTCTTTGCTTGACGGAAGGCGGGCCGGACGATGCGGGCCTTTCCGCCGCGCCCCGTTCGGCACACGCATGAAACCACGAGGAGAATGGAGAGTCATGGCAGAAAAAACCGAGCAATTCGGACCTTTGCAGGGCGTCAAGGTCGTGAGCCTGTGCCAGGCCATCGCGGGGCCGTTCGCGGCGGCGATGCTGGGCGATTTGGGCGCCGACGTCATCGGCATCGAGAACCCGAAGGGCCGCGACACCTCGCGCCCCAACGCGGTGCTCGGAGGCTGGGGCACCCAGATGGACCGGCGCAATTCCCGCTCCCTGTGCATGGACGTGGTGCACGGCGAGGGGCGGGCGCTCTTTGAGAAGCTGCTCGCCGACACCGACATCCTGGTCGAAGGCTTCCGCGGCGGGCAGATGGAAAAGTGGGGCATGTCCGACGAGACCCTGTGGGAAATCAACCCCAAGCTCGTCATCGCCCATATTTCGGGCTTCGGGCAGACCGGCGTGCCGTCCTATGTGAAGCGGGCGAGCTTCGACGGCATCGGCCAGGCGTTTTCGGGCTACATGGAAATGAACGGCTACCCCGATCGCCTGCCCGTGCCGGCCTTCCCGCAGCCGTCCGACTACTTCGCGGGCCTGTTCGCCGTGACCGGGGCCCTCGCCGCGCTGCACCGCGCGCAGATCACCGGCCAGGGCGACAGCATCGACGTGGCCCAGTACGAGACCATGGTGCGCTGCTCGGGCTACTACGTGGTCAACTACCTCAACACCGGCCAGCTGCCCGTGCGCGAGGGGTCGCATTCCACCACGTCGGCCGGCTACGGGGCCTACCGCTGCAAGGACGGCGTGCCCCTCTACATCCTCATTTTGGGCGCGGGCGTGGTGCGCAAAGCACTTGCCGTGCTGGGGCTCGACATCGACGAGCCGCCCTTCTTCGACGGCATGGGACTCTGTGGAGCGGGAACGCCGGCGGGCGACAAGCTCGAAGAGGCGCTGACGGCCTTCTTCGCCGCGCACACCGCCAAGGAAGCCGAGCAGATCATGCTCGACGCGGGCGTGCCCTGCAGCCGCATCTACACCTTCGCCGACTGCGCCGAAGACCCTCACTACCAGGCGCGCAAGACCTTCACGAGCTGGAAGAACGCCTACGATGACGGCAGCATCAAGGGCGTGAACGTGGTGCCCAAGCTCAAGCGGAACCCGGGCAAGATCACGCGCGGAATGCCGCTTGTGGGCCAGCACAACGAAGAAATTCTGCACGATCTGGGCGTGACCGACGACGAGATCGCCCGGCTCTACGCCGACGGCACGATCCGCCAGGAGCAGACCCCAATCGGCTAGAGGGGCTGCGGGAAGCGGCGCGGGAATGGCCGAGGAGAGGTCCCGCGCCAGGTACGCGCCGGCTATGCGGAGCGACAGGCGGGACTGCGGGCGGTTTTGACGCCGCCGCCCCGCGCCGAATGTGCGACGGTTACGCGCCTGACCCGCGCCTATTTCGGCCGGTTCCGCACCAAGGCCCGTGCGCGGTTCCGCGACGGAGCCGCGCACGGCATGAACACAACACGAAAGGAGCACGAGACAGATGAGCGACGAGCACGATGAGACGATAGAGGAGCGCCTGCAGCGGCTGGAAGACGAGCGGCGCATCGAGGCCCTCTTCCCCCGCTACGCCCGCTTTGTCGACGACGGGGACGCCGCCGGCATCCCCGGGATGTTCGCGAAGGACGGAAAGATGGTCGTCTCCGGCGGCTATACGCTCAAGGGGAGCGAGAAGATCGGCCAGCTGTTCGGCAAACTGCTGGGCGACGTCAAAGCGTCGAACCACCTGGTGGGGCACCCGCTGGTGACCTGGACGGGCGCCTGCCGCGCGCTGGCCGAAGCGGCCTTTCAAGCCTGGGATTCCTACAAGGACGGCCGGCCCGACTGCTACACCTACGGGCGCCACCTACTCGAGGTGGCGCGCTCTGCAAGCGGCGAGTGGGAAATCGAGACCTTCACGTTCGACTTCGCCACGCAGCTGAACGCCCCGCGACCCTAGGAAGGCGCAGGCGGCCCGCGCTCCAAATCGACGTCTTGCTGCTCCCCACGCCACCGCTCCCACGCGAACGGCCCGCGCCCTCGAGCGAGGACGCGGGCCGCAGCCGTTCATCTTTCGAAGCGCTTACGCCTTGTTGCGCTTCAGATCGTAGTCGACGTAGCACACGTGCGTCTGCAGGAATTCTTCCAAGCCGTGCTCGCCGTCGTCGCCGCCCAGGCCCGACATGCGCATGCCGGCGTGGAAGCCCTGGAACGCCTCGAAATGCTCGCGGTTGATGTACGTTTCGCCGAACTTGATCTCGTTGAGCGCCCTCATGGCCGTGTCGTAGTCGGTCGTGTAAATCGAGCTCGTGAGGCCGAAGTCGCAGTCGTTGGCCTTTTCGATGGCCTCGTCGAGCGTCTTGAAGGTCGAGATGGGCAGCACCGGCCCGAAGATCTCTTCCCTCATGATGCGCATCTCATGCGTGCAGCCGGTGACGACCGTCGGCTCGAAGAAGTAGCCCTTGCCGTCGACGGTCGCCGCTTTGCCGCCGCAGGCGATCGTGGCGCCTTCGTCGATGGCCGACTGCACCAGTTCCGCCACATGCTCCTGCTGCTTCTTGTTGACCATGGGGCCCATGTCGAAGGTGCCGCCGAGCGCGGGGCCGTAGGTGACGGCGCTCATCTTCTCGATGACCTTCTGCGTGAAGTCTTCCGCGATGCCTTCCTGCACGTAGACGCGCTCGGCCGCGTTGCAGACCTGGCCGGTGTTGATGATGCGCGAGGCGATCACGTGGTCGACCGTGGCATCGAGGTCGCAGTCGTTCATGACGATGACCGGAGCTTTGCCGCCCAGCTCGAGCGAGACCTTGGTGACGTTCTGCGCCGCGTTGGCCATGATCTTCTTGCCCACTTCGGTGGAGCCGGTCATCGAAATCATCGCGACCTTCTTGTTGGCGCACAGGGCGTCGCCCGTCACGCCTCCGGGGCCGGTGATCACGTTGATGACGCCCTTGGGCAGGCTCGATTCAGCCACGACCTTGGCGAATTCATAGGCGCCGTTGGGACAGTCCGACGACGCCTTCAGCACGACCGTGTTGCCGGCGACCAGCGCGGGCGCAACCTTGCGGCCGATGAGGAACAGGGGGAAGTTCCACGGCATGATGCCCGCGCACACGCCCAGAGGCACCTTGTACATGAAGATGTTCTCGTTGGGGCGATCGGACGGAATGATCTCGCCCTTCATATGGCGGGCCAAGCCGGCGAAGAACTGAATATAGGCGGGCAGCCAGCCGGCTTCGTCCATGGCCTGTGCAAGCGGCTTGCCCATTTCCTCGGCCGTCGCGCGGGCGAAGGTTTCCTGCTTAGTCAGGATGGCATCGGCCAGTTCGTAGAGGTAGCCGGCGCGCTCGATCGCGGGCAGCTTCTCCCACGACTTCTGCGCCTCGAAGGCTGCGTCGACCGCCGCGTCGACGTCGGCGGCGGTGGCCATGGGGAATTCGGAGATAACTTCTTCGGTTGCGGGATTGATGTTGGGGCGCATCTCGCGATCGCCGTTGTCCAAAAACTCACCGTTGATGAAAAGCTGGGTTTGCTTCATATTCACTCCTCGGATCGAAATGGGAGCGCTGAACGCTCAGTACTTCGACTATAGGAGCGACTTGCCGAAGGCGAGCACATGTGGCGGCAAGCGAGCGCTTTTCAGAGGTAAGCGTGCAGAGCCTATGCAGTCATCTGGAATTGTTTGGACAGCATATGCATTTTGACCGTATGTTTCGGCGATTTTCCGCAGAGGAGCGTGAAGAGGCATCGCGGGCGACAGCGCGGCGGGGAGCGCGACCGGCACCAGCGGGGTGCGTTCCGCCAACGCCAGGCGCGCGCAATAGGGAGTGCCGCCCGCGCAAGGGGCTCGCGCAAAGCGCACATGCCCCGCCCTGCAGGCGGAACACGACTCGGCAGCAGGGGCGCGAGCGCCTCGCCGCGCCCCGCGAGTCGCACGCAGCCGCGACCGTGAGCAACGGGGCGGGTGACGTTTCCACATGCCTTGTGCGCGTCAACGCCACCTGCCCCGTTGCCACACGGCGCCTAATCCTGCTGGTTGATCGCTTCCAAAAACGCATCGCCCCAGCGCTCGTCTTTGGCCGCACCCACGCCCGACACCTGCAGGAACTGCTCGTGTGTGCGCGGCTTCAGCCGGCACATGTCATGCAGCGTGTGGTTGGAAAAAACCATGTAGGCGGGGATTTCGGCCTCCGTCGCAAGCTCGGCGCGCAGCTCTTTCAGCTTCGCGAACAAGGTGGGATCGGGCGGCGCTTCGGTGCCGGCACCCGCCCGTCCGGACGCAGGCGCTTCGGCTCCCGCCCTCGTCCGCACGACCGCAGGCTTGGGCAGCTTGAGCGCAAAGGACTGGTGCGCGTGCAGGAAATCGGCCGCTTCCTGCGTGAAGGTCACCACGGTGTACTTGCCGCCGCCCACTACCTCCACGCCCAGGATCCCCTTCTCCACGAGCCCGTCGAGCACCGCCCGCACGTGCTTGGTGGAATCGTCGGCCATGATGCCGTAGGTCGACAGGCGGTCGTAGCCCGCCCCGACGATCCGCTCGGCCTTCGACCCGCGCAGAATGTCGACGATGGTCGAGCGCCCCACGCGGCGGTCCCGCTGGGCCAGGCGCGCCACGCAGCTGATGATCTTCTGCGCCTCGAGCGTGACGTCCTGGGTGGTGAAGTTGGTCTCGCAGTTGCCGCAGTTCCCGCAGAAGGCCGGCGCCTCCTCGTCGAAGTAGTTCAGGATGAACCGGCGCAGGCAGTCGGTCGTGGTGCTATAGAAGGTCATCATCTTGAGTCGCTCGTTAGCACGCGCCCGCAGCTCCTCGCGCAGGTCGCCATCGAGATCGGGCGCCTCGTCGAATCCCCTGTTCAGCAGGAATTCGCAGGTGCGCACGTCCTTAGGCGCGTAGAGCAGGATGCAGTCGGCCGGCTCGCCGTCGCGGCCCGCGCGGCCTGCCTCTTGGTAGTAGCTTTCCAAATCGAGCGGCATGTTGTAGTGCACGACGAAGCTCACGTTGCTCTTGTCGATGCCCATGCCGAAGGCGTTGGTGGCCACGATGATCTGCGCCCGGTCGTAGACGAAATCGTCCTGGTTGGCCGCGCGTTCCGCATCGCCGAGGCCCGCATGGTAGCGCGTGGCCGCAAAACCCTCGTCCTGCAGCTCGGCGCACGCTTCTTCGACGGCGCGGCGGCTCGTGCAGTAGACGATGCCGCTCTGCCCCGCGTGCGCCCGGCAGATGCCCAGAAGCTGCGCGTCCTTGCCCTTGGCGCCGCCCGACGTCGCACGGCGCACTTCGAAATGCAGGTTGGGCCGGTCGAAGCTCGCCGTCTTGCGCAGCGGGTCGCGCAGCTTGAGGGCCTGCTCGATGTCGGCCCGCACGGCCTTGGTCGCCGTGGCCGTGAAGGCGCCGAGCACGGGCCGCACGGGCAGGCTCTCGACGAAGTCGCTGATACGGGTGTAGCTGGGGCGGAAATCCTGGCCCCACTGGGAGATGCAGTGGGCCTCGTCGACCGCGACCATCGCGGGCGGGCGCTCGGCGCAGAAGCTCGCGAACTGCGGGGTCGCCAAGCGCTCGGGCGCCACGTAGAGCAAGACGTAGTCGCCCCGGGCGGCCCCTTCCAAGGCGGCGCTCTGTTCGAAGGGAGAAATGGAGCTGTTCACGAAGGCTGCGCCGATGCCGGCGGCGTTCAGGGACCGTACCTGGTCGGCCATAAGGGAGATGAGCGGCGATATCACGAGCGTGAAGGCCGCCGCACCCCGCTCGCGCGCCCGAGCCGCCAGGCAGAGGGCCGGCACCTGGTAGCACACCGACTTGCCCGCGCCCGTGGGCATCACGGCGATCACGTCGCGCCCGCCGATCAGGGCGTCGACGATGTCCTCCTGGTTGGGGCGGAAGGAATCGTAGCCGAAGTACTCTTTGAGCACCGCGCGCGCATCGGGTGCGCCGGCCGCCTGCGCAGGGGTCGCCGCGGCCACTAGTCGGCCACCTCCCCCGCCTCGAAACTGCGGTAGAAGCAGGTCGCATGGCCGGTGTGGCAGGCCGGGCCCGCAGGCCGCACCAGGGCGAGCAGGGTGTCGCCGTCGCAGTCGTAGCGCAGGTCGACGAGCCGTTGCACGTTGCCCGATTCCTCGCCCTTGTGCCAGAGCTTCTGGCGGCTGCGCGACCAGAACCAGGTGGTGCGCTCGGCCAGCGTGCGCTGCACCGTGTCGGCGTTCATCCACGCCATCATGAGCACGCGGCCCGTGTCCGCGTCCTGCACGATGCAGGGGATGAGCCCCGCCTCGTTGTAGGTGAGGTCTGCGATGTCGATCCGTCCGTCTTCCCTGGCCATGGGCACCGGTCCTTTCGCTTGCCGCCAACAGGTGGCTTCCATTCTACCCGTCGCAAGCGGAGCTGCCGGACAGAGCGACGGCGCCCACCCGAAATCGCGAAAGGAAGGAAGGGGCGCGCGCAGCACGGCGCCCCTTCCGCACCGCGCCTCGCTAGAAGCGAATGGGCGTGTCGTAGTAGCAAGCGGTAAGGATAGCCTCCATCTGGCGCTGGTCGACAGGGCGCGGGTTCGACGCGGTGCAAGCGTCGGCCAGGGCGTTGGCCGCGATCGCGGGCAGCTTCTCCTTGAACTCGCCTTCGGGCACGATGCCCTGCCCCGCTTCGACCCGCTTGCCCTTGGGGCCGTAGGACTGGATGGCCTGCGGAATGTTCATCTGGTCGTTCAACCAGCGCACCCACTCGATCAGGTGGGCGACCTTGTCGTCGCGCGTGGGCCCGCCGAAGCCCAGCACGTCGGCGATATCGGCGAAGCGATCGGCCGTCTCGCCAAAGCCCGCGTTGAAGCGGATGACCTTGGGCAGGTACATGGCGTTGGCGCAGCCGTGGATGATGTGGCCGGCCTCGAACGCGGCGCCCGTCTTGTGGGCCATGGAATGCACGATGCCCAACAGCCCGCTTGAAAAGGCCTGGCCGGCCAGGTTCTGCGCGTCGTGCATAGCCGCGCGCGCCTTCTGGTCGCCGGCATACGACTGCACCAGGTTGGCCTGGATCATGCGGATCGCGTGCAGGGCCATGGCGTCGGTGTAGGGGCTGTGGGCCGTCGACACGTACGATTCGATCGCGTGCGTGAGGGCGTCCATACCCGTGAAGGCCACGAGCCCGGCGGGCAGGCGCGACACGAGCAAGGGGTCGACGATGGCCACGTCGGGCGTGATCTCGAAGTCGGCCATGGGGTATTTGATGCCCTTTTCGTAGTCGGTGATCACCGCGAAGGCCGTGACTTCGGTGCCCGTGCCCGACGTGGTGGAAATGGCGCAGAAACGGGCCTTGGTGCGCATCTTCGGCAGGCCGAAGGGCGTCGTCATCTGCTCGAAGGAGATGTCGGGGTTCTCGTACTTGACCCACATGGCCTTGGCCGCGTCGATCGGCGACCCGCCGCCGATGGCGACGATCCAGTCGGGCTCGAATGCCGCCATGGCCGCGGCGCCGGCGTTCACCGTTTCGACCGACGGGTCGCTCTCGATGCCTTCGAAGAGCTCGATTTCGAAGCCGGCTTCCTTGAGGTTGCCCTCGATGATGTCGTAGAAGCCGCTGCGCTTCAGCGATCCACCGCCGATGCAGACGAACGCCTTCTTGCCGTCCAGGGTCTTCAGCGCGTCGAGCGCGTGCTCGCCATGGTAGATGAACCGGGGATTCGTGTACTGCTGCATGCCGTTTCCTCCTTTGGCCCTGTGGCCGTCGTCTATAAACAGGTATCAAAAAGGGGCGGCGCGGCGGCCGCCCCTTCGTGAACGTATGGGAACGTGGTGTACAGGCTGATGCGAAGCGCAGCTGCGCGGGGCGCTACTTTTCGGGGTAGAAGCCGGAAGGAGCCTCGTTGAGGTTGATCATGATGTTCTTGGCCTGCGTGTAGGCGTTCAAGATCATCTTGTGGGTCTCGCGGCCGATGCCCGATTCCTTGTAGCCGCCGAACGGGGCGCCCGCCGGAATCTGGTTGTAGGTGTTGACCCACATGCGGCCCGTTTCGATGGCGCGGGACACGCGGATCGCACGGTTGATGTTTTCGGTCCACACGGCGCCGCCCAGGCCGTAGGTGGAATCGTTGGCCATCGCGATGACCTCGTCTTCGGTCTTGAACTTGATGACCACAGCGACCGGCCCGAAGATCTCTTCGCGGGCGCAGCGCATCTGGTTGTTGGCGTCGGCGATCAGCGTGGGCTTGTAGAAGACGCCCTTGGCGCAGTCGCCTTCGGTGTAGGGCTCGCCGCCGCAGAGAATCGTGGCGCCCTCTTCGCGGGCGATGTCGATGTAGGACTGGACCTTCTTGGCCTGCGCCGGGTTGATCTGGGCGCCGAGCTGGGTCTCGGGGTCGAGCGGGTCGCCGATCTTGACCTTGTTGAACTGGTCGACGGCGGCCTCGATGAACTTGTCGTAGATGCCCTCCTGGACGAAGACGCGGGAGCCGGCGCAGCAGACCTGGCCCTGGTTGAACAGGATACCCAGCTGCAGGCCGTCGATGGCCTGTTCGAAGTTGCAGTCATCGAAGAAGATGCTGGCGCTCTTGCCGCCCAGTTCCAGAGTCGCCGGGATCAAGCGGTCGGCAGCGGCTTCGGCGACGTTCTTGCCCACTTCGGTGGAACCGGTGAAGGCGAGCTTGCGGAAGCCGGGGTGCTCGAGCATCCACTGGCCCGAACGCGAGCCCTTGCCGGTGATGACGTTCACGACGCCTGCCGGCAGGACGTCGCCGATGAGCTCCATGAGGACGAGCAGCGACAGCGGGGTCGACGACGAGGACTTGATGACGACGCAGTCGCCGGCGGCCAGCGCCGGGGCGAGCTTCCAGGCGCCCATGAGGAAGGGGAAGTTCCAGGGGACGATCTGGCCCACGACGCCGATCGGCTCGCGCAGGATCAGGCTGAGGAAGCCGCCGTCGAGCACGGTAGCGGAACCCTCTTCGGAGCGCAGGACGCCGGCGAAGTAGCGGAAGTGGTCGGCGGAGAAGGGCACGTCGATGGTCTTGGTCTCGCGGATCGGCTTGCCGTTGTCCATGGTCTCGACGGCGGCGAGCAGGTCGGCGTTCTCGTCGATGATGTCGGCGATCTTCAGCAGGATGCCGGCGCGCTCGGCGGGCTCGACGGCCTTCCACGCCGGGTAGGCGGCCCAGGCGGCATCGACTGCGGCGTCGACGTCTTCCTTGGTGGCTTCGGCGCACTGGGCGAGCGCCTCGCCGTTGGCGGGGTTGACAGTGGTGAAGGTGGCGCCGTCGGACGCGGGACGGAACTCGCCGTTGATGTAGAGGCCGTAGGTATCTTTCAGCTGGACATCTGCCATGTGAAATCCTTTCTCGTGCGGCGCTTCGAGGAGCGCCTTGGCTGTTGGTTGGCACGATAGGATTGCGCTTCGAACGGGCACAGGGCCGATTCATAACTTTTTTTCCAGGTCGGTTTGCCCAACACGCGCCTCAAATGTGTGCGAATGCGACAACGTCACCTGCCATCGTTGTCACATGGCAACGATGGCAGGTGACGTTGTCACAGGCAGGCGCCCTGCCCTCACGCTTCGGCACGGGCCACGTCGTCGGCGAAGACGTCTTCGAGCAGGGCCACGATGCTGGGAATGCGCTCGCGCTCGACGCTGGCGATGTTCAAGATCACGTAGTGGGCCCGGTCTGCCGTGGGCCGCACGGCATGCGACGAGAGCATGTCGAGCCGCAGGTGGCGGGCATGGGCCGCTTCCACGACCTCGTCGTCGCTTTTGCGCGTGTCGACCGAAAGCATCATGTGGGTGCCCACCTGCATGGGCAGGATTTCCACGATGCGGGACAGACGCGAGCCCTCGATCGCCGCGACGAAGGCGTCGCGCTGTGCCCGGTAGTAGCGGCGCAGCTGGTTGACGTGCCGGCGGAAGTGGCCGCGCGCCATGAATTCGGCGAGCGCCGCCTGCTCGAAGCTCGACACCGTGCAGGAATAGAAGCCGGCCTGATGCTGGTAGATGTCGGCCAGATCGGGCGGCAGAACCATGTAGGAGATCCGCACCGACGGCACGAGCGTTTTGGAAAAGGTGTTCATGTAGACCACCTTTTCCATCGCGTCCTGGGCGAACAGCGTGGGTAGGGCGCGGCCCGTGTAGCGCAGCTCGCTGTCGTAGTCGTCTTCCACGATGAGCCGGCGGGGCTTGGCATGCACCCAGGAGAGCAGTTCCTCGCGGCGGCTCTGCGGCAGAACGGCGCCGATCGGGAAGAGGTTCGCCGGCGACACGTGCACGATGCGCGCGCCCGTGCCCTCCACTTCGTCGGTGCGCATGCCGTGGAAGTCGGTGTGGACGAACGACCAAATGGCGCCGCTCGCCCGCGTGAGCTGGACCAAGTTGTTCGAATAGATGTCGGCCGTGGCGATATGGGGCCGGTCGCCGAGCATGCGGATCAGGCGGCTGTAGAGGAACTCGGTACCGGCGCCCACCACCACGTTGTCGGGGTCGACGACCATGCCGCGCGTCTCGAAAAGGTGGTCGGCGATCTCGCGCCGCAGCAGATAGAGGCCGGGCAGGGGCACCGTGTCGAAGAGCTCAGGGTTCTGGGCCGAAAGGACGCGGCGCATGCAGCGCACCCAGGTGGTGGAGGGAAAGAGCTGCACGCCCATGCGGTTGGCGTTGGCGTCGAAGACCTGCGGGGCGGCTTCGGCCTCGCGGGACGCGCGCTCGGCGGGGGCGGTGCCGGTGCGCACGGGCAGGACGTAGTAGCCGCTGCCCGGTCGCGGCTGAAGGTAGCCCTCGCTCACGAGCAGGTCGAGGGCGTGCTCGACCGTGCTCACGCTCACGCCCATCTCGCGCGCCAAATCGCGCTTCGAAGGCAGGCGGGTGTTGGCGGCGATCGTGCCCGACCGGACGTCGGCGCGCAGGCACCGGTAGAGGTACTCGTATTTCGCGTAGCGGCCGCGCTGGTCCATGTCGTAGGTGCGCACGTTATCTTCTTTCAATCGGCTTGGTTTCTTTGATTCGAATATATCAATTTTTTCAAGTCGATTGACGTGGATTAGTCTGAAACAAGGTGCGAAACGACGCAGACGGCCTCTTGTGCGCGGGCCCTCTCCACAAAAATGGCCGCCTGCCCATGGCAAGCGGCCCTTCGTGAACGTAAAGCGGGAAGCGCGCCGGCGCCGCGCCCTAGCCCTTGGTCGGCGGAATCGTGATGTTGCGGTAGGCGTCGCCGTTCTCGTAGCGATAGCCGGCGATGCCGTGGTTGGCCATGATCACGCGGATGCGCACGTCGGCTTCCACCAGCGACGGGGCCTTCATGGGCACGTTGAGCACCGTGCCCTCCCAGGTCTGCAGCTTCACGCCCTTCGCGCCCGGCAAGGTGACCCACTTGCAGGCCAACTTGCCGATGCAGCGGTCGTGCCACACTACCGCCACGCTCTGATGGTCCGAAACGTACATGCGCTCTCCTTCGCCGATCGCTACAGGCGCACGGGAATGCCCTGGCTGCGCAGGTATTCCTTTACCTGGCGCACCGTGAACGTGCCGAAATGGAACACGCTCGCCGCAAGCACCGCGTCGGCCTCGCCGTCGACGATGCCTTCCGCGAAGTGCTCCAAGGTGCCCACGCCGCCGCTCGCGATGACGGGAATCTCGACGGCACGGGCCACCGCGCGCGTGAGCGGGATGTCGAAGCCGTCCTTGCTGCCGTCGCGGTCCATGCTCGTGAGCAGGATCTCCCCGGCGCCGCGCTTGGCCACTTCGGCGGCCCATTCCACGGCGTCGATGTGGGTGTTCTGACGGCCGCCGTGCACGTAGACCTCCCACTTGTTGGGGTTGCCCGGCACCTGCTTGGCGTCGATCGCGCACAGGATGGCCTGGCTGCCGAAGGCTTCGGCCGCCCGCGTGATGATCGAGGGGTCGTCGACGGCGGCGGAGTTCACCGACACCTTGTCGGCGCCGGCGGCGATCATCGTGCGGATGTCGTCGACCGAACGGAAGCCCCCACCCACGCAGTAGGGCAGGTGGAGCTGCTCGCTGGCGCGCGACGCCATGTCGACCGTGGTCTTGCGGCCTTCGTGGGTGGCCGTGATGTCGAGGAAGACGACCTCGTCGGCCTTCTGCTCGTCGTAGCGGCAGGCAAGCTCGATCGGGTCGCCCGCATCGCGCAGGTTGACGAAGTTCACGCCCTTCACCACGCGCCCGTCTTTCACGTCGAGGCAGGGAATTACGCGTTTTGCAAGCATGGATAGCTCCTTACTCTCCCGTGAGTCGAAGGGGTCGCATCTCTTTGACTCAAATGAGTCGAAGAGATGCGATCCCTTCGACTCGCTATAGGTCCGCGCACAGGGCGAGGGCCTCTTCCAGATCGAGCGTGCCTTCGTAGACCGCCCGGCCGGTGATCACGCCTTCGATCGAGTCGGCCACCGCGCGCAGGGCCCGCACGTCGTCGATCGTGGCCACGCCGCCGCTCGCGATGACAGGGTGGCCGAAGGCGGAAGCGATGCGCTCGTAGGCCGCCGCGTCGATGCCGGTCTGCATGCCGTCGCGGGCGATGTCGGTGAAGACCAGGTGACGATAGCCCATGGCGCCCATCTCGCGCACCAATTCGGCCGCCGGGACGCCCGCGCCCTCACGCCAGCCCTGGATGGCCACTTCCCCGCCCTTGGCGTCGATGCCGGCGGTGAGCGCGTCGCCGAAGTCTTCGACCGCGGCCTGGGCGAATTCCTTGTCGGTCACGAGCTTGGTGCCCAGCACCACCCGGGCCGCGCCGGCGTCGACGAGCCGGGCGATCGTGTCGATCGCGCGCACGCCGCCGCCCACTTCCACCGAAAGGGAGGTCTGGGTGACGATCCTCTCGACCAAATCGATGTTTTCCGGGGAGCCCGACCGGGCGCCGTTGAGGTCGACCACGTGGATCCAGCGGGCGCCCTTCTGCTCGAATTCCTTGGCCTGGTCGACGGGGCTGGCGTTGTAGACCGTCACGCGCGCGTAGTCGCCCTTGGCCAGGCGCACGGCCGCTCCGTCGAGGATGTCGATTGCGGGAAGCAGGTCCATAAGGTAAGCCTTTCTTGCTTGCAGGGGCACGACGCTCACTGCGGGCGCCCTAGATGAGCGCGAGGAAGTTCTTGAGCACCGCCATGCCGGCGTCGGAGGATTTTTCGGGGTGGAACTGCACGCCGAAGGCCGTGTGGTGCCAATCGATCACGCAGGGGAAGGTGGCCGCATGGGTGGTCGTGGCCTGGGTGCAGGGGTTCACCGGGGCGATGTAGCTATGGGTGAAGTAGAAGTACTCGTGGTCGGGGATGCCGGCGAGCAGGGGCGTGTCGCAGCCTTCCGCCTGATCGACCGTGTTCCAGCCCACGTGCGGGACCTTGTAGCTCTTGCCCGCGGCGTCATGGCGCGGCATGCGCTCCACCACGCCCGGCACGATGCCCAAACCCACCGCCGGCCGGCCTTCCGGCGCGCCTTCCACGCCTTCGGTGAAGAGCAGGTGCTCGCCCAGGCAGATGCCCAAAAAGGGCGTGCCCGCATGGATCTTGTCGCGCACGACGTCCATCTGGCCGCTGTCCTGCATGAAGCGGGAGGCGTCGGCGTAGGCGCCCACGCCCGGCAGCACGATGGCGTCGGCGGCAGCGATCTCTTCGGGGTCGGCTGTGATCTGCGCGCCGCGGCCGCCCACGAAGCGCAGGCCCCGCTCGACGCTCTTCAGGTTCCCTTTGCAGTAGTCGACGACCGCGATCTTCGCTTCGGACATGCTACAGCGCTCCTTTCGTCGACGGGAGCTCGCCGGCGATGCGGGGGTTCACGCGCGTGGCGTCGCAGAGGGCGCGGCCCACCGCCTTGAACGAGGCTTCCACGATATGATGGGCGTTCTCGCCGGCGAGCTCGCGCACGTGCAGCGTGATGCCCGCGTTGGTCGCGAACGCGATGAAGAATTCCTTGGCAAGCGAGGTGTCGAAAATGCCGAGCATCTGCAGGGGCACGTCGACCGCGTAATGCAGCTGGCCGCGGCCCGAAATGTCGAGCGAGGCCTGCACCAGGCTTTCGTCCATGGGCACGAACGAGGTGCCGAAGCGCACGATGCCGCGCTTGTCGCCCAAGGCCTGCGCGACCGCCTGGCCCAGCACGATGCCCGTGTCTTCGACCGTGTGGTGGGCGTCGACTTCGATGTCGCCCTTGGCATGCACGTCGAGGTCGACCAGACCGTGGCGGCCGAAGGCATCGAGCATGTGGTCGAAGAAGGGCACGCCCGTGTCGATGCGCGTGCGCCCCACCCCGTCGAGGTCGAGCGCGATCTGGATGTCAGTTTCCTTGGTGGTGCGGGACACGCGGGCGCTGCGGGCGCCGTCGATCGCGAAGGCTTCTGCTTCCATGGCTATCCTTTCAGAGCGTCGGCGAATGCGGAAAGGAAGACGGCGTCCTCTTCGGGAGTGCCCACGCTCACACGCAGGCAGTTGCGCGTGAGGGGCCCGCGGCTGAAGTCGCGCACGAGCACGCCCGCGTCGTAGAGGCGCTGCCACACGGCGCCCGCGTCGATCGCGTCGTCGATCTTCACCAGCAGGAAGTTGGCCTCGCTAGGATAGGCGGTGGCGCCGGGAAGGGCGTTGATGCCTTCGAAGAGCACCGAGCGCTGGGCTTTGATGCGCTCGATGACGGGCGCGAAGGCCTCGCGGCGCTTCACCACCTCGAGCGCGATGGCCTGCGAAACCACGTCGACCGAATAGGGCTGACGCACCCGGGTGAGCTCGGTGACGACCGCAGGCGAGGTGAGCAGGTAGCCCATGCGCACGCCGGCCAGGGCGTAGGCCTTGGAAAAGGTGCGCAAGACGACGAGGTTCTCGTAGGCGGGAACCATATCGACCACGCTCGATCCGGGAGCGGCGAACTCGCTGTAGGCTTCGTCGACCAACACGACCGCGCGCGTGGCCTCGAGCAGGCGGCGGACGAAGGCGCGGCCGGCCAGGGTGCCCGTGGGATTG